>Ga0310121_10000015_pt1 | contig 147917 bp, 137 predicted proteins | sample CB27_Tmax_986_MG_FD_203504 | JGI IMG/M metagenome (GOLD analysis project Ga0310121, IMG submission 203504) | Marine microbial communities from Western Arctic Ocean, Canada - CB27_Tmax_986 | ecosystem: Environmental > Aquatic > Marine > Oceanic | place: Canada: Western Arctic Ocean | collected... | reverse complement strand
CTTTCGAGGGTTTCACGCTCCTCCCGACTCAGCACCAGTTCAGCCTTCGGGCGTCCTGATCTCATGCCCGTTATTGGGCCACACGTCACTCTATTTATCAGGCGAATTTCGGTAACAGGACACTAGCTAGGGTGTCGCGTGCCCTTCAGCGTGCCGCTGGCTTCGGTTCCAGACCAGGTTCCCTCGAAGGAGTCGCCTTCAACGGTCGCCTCGACGTCGTAAGGGATGCCGTCGACGTGAACCGTCATCTGAAAGACGTTGCCTTCCATCTTCGGGTCGGTGACGCGCCGCGCCATGCCGTCGATCTTGAGCTCGGCCTCGAGAGCTCCGCCGGCCTCGGTGATCGTGAGGACCGAAGGCAGGTCGCCGTCCGGTGTCGAGGCGACGAGCTCCCAGGCTCCGACGATCTTGCTCGCGTCGCCGGCCTGGGCCAGCGGGGCGAGAAGGACGGCGGCGGCACATGCAACGACGAGAGTGCGGGTGAGGTGAGTCTTCATGATTCTGGTGTCCTTTTCGAGAAAGTGACCGTGTCGTAGCACACGTGCACCAATCCTCGCGAATTCAGCACCGCTCCAGGTCACGGTGCCGACGATGCGGCCGCCTCGCGGGCCACGACATCGAGGAGCGCCTGGCCGTACTTCACAGCCTTGGCAGGGCCGATTCCGTAGATGGTGCCCAGCTCGTCGAGGCTGGTCGGCCGGACGACGGCAATCTCCCGCAGCGTTCGGTCGCCGGCGACGACGTATGGCGGCACGCCCTCGTCCCGGGCCGTGTGCAGCCGGTAGCGGCGCAGTGCCTCGAACAGCGCCTCGTCGACATCGCCCTCGAGGACGGGCGATGGTGTCGCCCGTCCTCGCGATGGCGCCCGGGCCCGCTGGACGTTCGCTGGGAGCAGCAGCCGGGCCGGCGCCTCGGCCTTCATCACGGCGCGCCCCTGGCCCGTCAGCCGGACCATGGGGCGGTCTCCGGACGTGAAGTCCACCCAACCGGCCGTCACGCAGCGGCGGAGCAGCCGGAGAAGCCACTCCTCGGAGTGCTCCTTCAGGACTCCCCACGTGGGTGTGCGGTCGAGGCCGGCCCGGGAGAGCCGGGGGTCGGCGCTCCCGCGCAGCAGGTGAACGGCGGCGGTGAGCCCGAAACGCTCGTGCACCCGCGCGACCGCGCTCAGGGCCTTTCTCACCACGAGGCTCACCGTTTCGGGGTCCTGGCTCGGTGAGCCGTGCGAGAGACGACCGCACGAATCGCAACGGCCGCAGCCGGCCAGGGTCTCGGCCTCGTCTCCGAAGTAGCGAAGGATGGCGTCGTGCCGGCAGCTACCCCCTTCCGCCCAGCGCATGAGCTCGAGGAACAGGTTCCACTTGTGCTCCAGGACCTCGGGCGCCACGCCTCCGCCTCGTTCCAGCAGGCGGCGGCGCAGCGCCATGTCCCCCGGGGAGACGAGGAGCAACCCGAACGCCGGCGCCCCGTCTCGTCCGGCCCTCCCGACCTCCTGGTAGTAGGACTCGATCGAGCCCGGCGGCGCCAGGTGGATGACCGCGCGGACGTCGGGACGGTCGATGCCCATTCCAAAGGCGACGGTCGCTGCGATCACCTCGACGGTCCCCTCGGCAAAGGCACGGCTGGCCCGGGCCCGCTCGCCCGGGTCGAGGCCGGCGTGGTAGGGCGCGGTCTTCCAGCCGCGGCCCTCGAGGCGCGCGGCCTCCTGCTCGGCTCCCCGGCGTGTGGGAGAGTAGACGATGGCCACACCTCCACCCGAGCCCGGCGCTCCCAGCGCTTCCGCCAGCAGGGCATCGACGTGTGCCGGTCGGTCCGCGCTTCGCCCCACCTCGATCACCCGCAGAGCCAGGTTGGGGCGCGCGAAGCCCTGGAGGATCTGGGCCGTGTCGGCTCCCAGGCCGAGTCGTGCCAGGATCTCGTCCCGCACGACGGGCGTGGCGGTGGCGGTGCAGGCCAGAACACGCGCGTAGCTCAGCTCGGACGTCAGCTCGCCGATCTGCATGTAGTCCGGACGAAAGTCGTGGCCCCACTCGCTGATGCAATGAGCTTCGTCCACGGCGATGAGCGGGATCTCGATCTTTCGCAGGAGGCTCCGGAAGCCCGGGAAAGCGAGCCGCTCCGGCGCCACATAGACGATCTTGTACTCACCGGCGGAGATCCGGGCCATCCGTCGCCGCACCTCGTCGCCGGCGAGGGTGGCGGAGAGGAAGGTGGCGGGCACGCCCCGGGCCTCGAGGGCCCGGACCTGGTCGTTCATCAGCGCGATGAGCGGCGAGATGACCAGCGTGGTGCCGGGGAGCAGCGTGGCGGGCAGCTGGTAGGTGAGGCTCTTCCCGCCACCCGTCGGTGCGACCAGCAGGAGTCGACGAGTCGCGAGGAGCGTCTCGATGGACTCCCGCTGGCCCGCCCGGAACTCGGTGTAGCCCAGCCGGACGAGGGCGCGGTCGAGATCCTCCGCCGTGGGATCGGCGCGCGATGGCAAGGGGGCCCCGGAGCTCATGGGGGCCATTCTAGGGACGGACCGCGACAGGACAGGACCGGACGAGCCGCCCCGGGGCGAAAATCGGGAAGGAATCGATGGATCGGCGCCGGCTCAGGGTTGGAGCACGCGGAGCCAGGCTCTCCAGAGAGGGCCGAGGGAGGCCTGCAGAATCCAGGCCATGACGATGCCCGAGATGCCGGCCATGTAGTAGGGCATTCGGCCGATGACCTTGAGCCTCCTGCGAGCGGTCGGGAAGAGACGGCACATCAGAGGCTCCGCAAGGACGACGCCGAGGATGCACAGTGCCGCCATGCGCGCGATCGTCCACGGCGTCCAGCCGAGGAGCACCACCGCCCACGCCGGGGTGCCACCATTCGCGAGCCCGGCAACGTAGAACGACACGTCGTTCAGGAGCACCGCCCCCATGACGACGGAAAGACTGCCCGCGGTCGCCAGGCTCAGCGCGACGAAGATGCCGATCTGCAGGAGCTGGTGGGTGAAGGAGAGGCTCAGGCTACCCTCCGTCCCCTTGCCGGTTGCGATCCAGTCGAGCATCTCCTTCTGGTATTCCGGGCCGTTGAGGACGAGGGTGTCGGTCGGCGCCGGCCAGAGGACCAGGCACGCGGTGCCCGAAATGGCCAGCGCCGCGGCCCACCAGATCGCGGTCCGCACGGCACCCCCGCGCTCGCCCTTGTGGAGCCGGTGCACGAGCAGGACGTAGGCGGGCACGGCGTTGAGGACGGGGAGGAACCACGGGACGCCGATGGCGAGGCCGAGGGGAAACGAGACCAGGGTTCCCAGGATGAGGGCGATGATGTCGTTTCTCATGAGAGCTGCTCGTCGACCGCCGCTGCCACCGCGTTCCGCTCGGGCGAGCCGACGGCGAAGGGATCGGGGTGGCGACTGTCGGGACGAGGGCACCGCCCGGCTCCGAGGTGGGCCTCGATGTCCTCGGCGAAGCGTCGCGCGAAGCCGGTGGCCACAGCCGCCGCCGTCCGGCAATGGGCGCAGTACCCGTGGGCCGACATGAACCCTGCCACGTCGGAGAGATCACGGAGGTCTTGCGCCCGGGCAGCGCCTGTCTCCATGCCTCGAAGGATCCGGTCGAGGCTTTGGGTGCCGACCGCGCACGGCGGGCACTGACCGCAGTTCTCTCGCTCGAAGAAGCCCGTGACGGACGCAGCCACGGCCAGGGGGCAGGCATCGGCGCCGACGACCAGCACCGCAGCGGTGCCGAGAGCGGTGCCGGCGTCCCTGAGCGCGTCTGGATCGAGGAGCGTGTCGATCTCATCGGGACGCAGCGGCGGTCCCGCCGGGCCTCCCGGGAAGACGAGCCCTATTCCTGCCGGGGCACCGCCGCCCTGCTCCTCGATCAGCGCCCGAATCGGCGTCCCGAGGGGCACCTCGTGGACACCTGGCTTTCGGACGTCTCCCCAGAGCGTGACGAGTGTCGTCTCCGCAGATCGGAAGCCCTCCGGGTCCTCGATCGCGTCGGACACTCTCGCCAACGTCTCCACGTTCTGCACGAGCGTCGGCCGGCCCTCGAGGCCGACCGCCGCGGGCAGAGGCGGCTTGGGCCGCGGCCACGCCCGCCGGCCCTCCAGCACTTCCAGAAGTGCCGTCTCTTCCCCGGCGATGTAGCTGTCGTCCCCCCGGCGCAGGCTCGTGGCAACGCCGTCGAGCTCGGCTGACGCGAGGGCCGTCTCGAGGGCGGCAGCCGGCCGATCGAACGAGGCCTTGAGGAAAAAAATGGCCTCACGTGCCCCGATAGCGTGAGCGGCGAGGCGCACGCCGCGGACGATGTCGTCCGCGCGCTTCACCATCGTGTAGCGGTCCTTGAACGAGCCGGGTTCGCCTTCGGCGCCATTGGCGATCACGACGGGAGTGCCGCCCTCAACGCGGACCGCCTTCCATTTTCGCGCCGCCGGGAACCACCCCCCGCCTCGGCCGCGAAGGCCGGAGGCCTGGAGACGTTGCACGATCTCATCGGGGGACCGGAGGGCCCCGGTGCGTGTGGTCGATGAAAATCGAGGCTCTAAAATGCCACTCATTGTAATGGACTTAGCTGGTGCCAAGATCTCCGTGTGGGGCTGCGATCGAATCTTCACAAATTAGTCCAGATGGTCTACGATAGAAGGACCATTGTGGGGCACGACGCTGGGTCGAGCCGCGATGCTACAGGATTTTCAGGAGAGACGCGGGCATGATCATGATCACGACGAAAGCTGCCGACAAGGTGAAGGGGATTCTGGAGCAGGAGAAGGAGAATCTTCCCGAGGGCGGGCTGCGGATCTACGTGGAAGGAGGCGGCTGCTCCGGCTTCCAGTACGGGATGGTCCTCGACGAGATCAACGAGGGCGATCAAGTCATCGAGGCCCAGGGCATCAAGGTGCTCGTCGATCCCATGAGCCTGAAGCATCTCGACGGCGCCGAGGTGGACTACAAAGACGACCTGATGGGAGGCGGGTTCGCCATCAAGAACCCCAACGCCCAGTCGTCTTGCGGCTGCGGTCAGTCGTTCACCCCGGGCGAAGGGGGCGGGGCGCAGCACTGACCGAAGGCCGTTCGCCCGACGCCGTCCGAGAAGGAGCAGGGGAGGTCAGGATGTCCGAGAGCCCGCCTCTGCTCCTTCCTCTTTTTCCCCTCCCGGACACCGTCCTCTTTCCGGGAATGCCCCTGCCCCTGCACATCTTCGAGCCGCGCTATCGCAAGATGGTAAACGACTCCCTGGCCACTCATCGCACGATCGGGATGACGCTCCTCCGGCCAGGCTGGGAGGAGGGCTACGAGGGAAGCCCTGCGATCTACCCGATCGGGTGTTTCGGATCCATCGCCCAGCACGAGCGCCTCGATGACGGACGCTACAACATCGTCCTGCGGGCTCAGTCGCGCTTTCGGGTTCTCGAGGAGCACGAAGGAGAGCCCTACCGGCTCGCCACCGTCGAGACGCTACGCGACGGCACCGGAGATGAGGACGCCCTGGACGGTCTGCGCACACGTGTCCTGACGACGATCGCCCGCGCTGCGGATGGTCCCAGGAACCTGGTCCTCCAGGGCGAGCTGCCCCACGACCTGCTCGTCAACGCTCTCAGCCAGAGCCTCGGCCTGCGCCCGGTCGAGAGGCAGTCTCTTCTCGACTGTCACACCCTCGAGGCCCGCTACGGCCGCCTCATCGAGATCCTCGACTTTCACATCCTCGAAGGAGCGGCGGGCGGAAGCACCTCGATTCACTAGTCCACCGACCGACCTTTCCGGGCCCGGGTGCGTCCAATGGGTGTCAACGGCAACGTCAAGGAGGTCTGGATGCAGCGTTCCATCGCTCTGGTGCTCGGTGTCTTCGTCGCTCTCGTCGGCCTCGCGAGGGGCTCCGGAGCCGTCCGGGCCGGGGAGACCGACGGTGATGAGCAGCGTGTCGAGATCGACAAGAGGGTCGAGAAGCACGTCAAGATCGTGATCTTCGGGGGCCACAGCTTCCTCGGGGTCGGCCTCGAAGATGTGGAGGGCGCTTCGGAGGGCGCGAGGGTCGAGAGCGTCCGGCCCGAGAGTGCGGCGGCCGGCGCGGGCATCGAGGAAGGGGACGTGATCACGCGCTTCGACGGCGAGAAAGTGCGCAGCGCGCGTCAGCTCGGCCGCCTCGTGGGCGAGACTCCTCCGGGCCGGGAGGTCGCGATCGAGGTCCAGCGCGGCGATGTCACGCGGACGCTCAGCGCGACGCTCTCCGAGGGCCCCCACCGGGTCCACGGCAGGCGCGCACAGGTTCACCTGGGCGAGGGAAGCGTGTTTGTGCCCGGCGGGGAGAACTTCGACATCGACGTCCCCGAGCTACTGCACATGCGCCGCGGCGAAGGCCCCCACGTGCTTCGTTGGCACGCCGAGGAAGGCCACGACTTCACGGGCGCCCTGTTCGCCCCCCGCCCACGGCTTGGGATCCGCTTCATCGAGCTCGGGTCGGGGACCAGCTCGCCGACTTCTTCAAGGTGGCATCCGACGATGGCGTTCTCGTGACGTCGGTCGAAGAGGCGAGCCCCGCGGCCGCGGCCGGGATCAAGGCGGGTGACGTTCTCCTCGAGTTCGACGGGACGCCGATCCGCCACGGCCGGGATCTCCAGCAGAAGGTCCGCAAGGCCCAGGCCGGGGGCACGGTCGCCATCAAGCTGCAGCGGGACGGCGGACCGATGGACGTCGAGGTCACGCTGCCGGAGCCCGAGGAGAGCAGGCGGCCCCACACGGCTGGCGTCAGCCTCTAGCATCCTCGTTCTCGTCCACGATGTCCCGTGGGCGGGAGTCGCCCGTCTTGTTCGTGCTCGTCGGGGCCTCGATGGCAGCCGAGGTGAATGGCTCGAGCGACAGCACCAGCAGGGTTCCCCCGGCCACCAGGGCCGGGGCGAGCAGCAGGTTGGCGAAGGGCACCAGCAGGCCCACCATCCCGGCGAGGCCAAAGCCCTGGCTCTCGGCCCGCCACTGGCGGTGCCAGCGCCAGCGCTCCTTGAGGGACATCCCCCGTCGCGTCAGCGCCGGATCGGTCATCTGCAGCGCCACCGCCCGGCCGCCCCACATGACCGCGAGAACGGGACCGAGGATCGGAATGAGCCCGAGCAGGAAGACCCCGGGGGCTGCCAGCAGGAAGTAGAAGCCGCCACGGAGCGACTGGGCGAGCTCCCAGACGAGACCGCGACTCGATTCGATCGAGGCCCCTCGCACACGGGCCTCGACCTGCTTCGAGAGCTGCTCCAGGGCCGGCGTTGCCAGCAGCACCGCGACACCCAGTCCAAGGAACACTCCCGTCCCGATCATGGCCGCCCACAGCAGGAGGCTCGCGGGGAGCTCGATCCACACCGGATGCGTCCCCGGCGTGGTGCCGAACGCTCCCTCGACCCGGGGAATGAGGAATATGCCGAGCACCGCTCCGAGAAACATGAATCCCGTGGCCAGCACCACCGGAAGGGCCGCCAGTGGCCACATCCGGGGGTGGCGCAGGAGGATCGCGAAGCCTGCAGGCACATGCCAGGCGCCTGCGGCCACGCGCCGCACGAGGCCGGGGCGGCGTTCCGACTCCGTGTTCGGCTCCGACATGGGGCGCCAAGCCTACCAGAAACCTGTGGATCCTTGACACCGTGAGGGCGCGGCGTGGGAGAATGCGCGCGCGATGAATGACGCCCTTGCCATCATCCTCGGAGGCGGCCGAGGAACACGGCTGTTTCCCCTGACCCACGAACGGGCCAAGCCCGCGGTGCCCATCGCTGGCAAGTACCGCCTCATCGACATCCCCATCAGCAACTGCATCAACTCGAACCTGCGGAGGATCTTCGTCGTGACGCAGTACAACTCGGAGAGCCTCAACAAGCACGTCGCCCTCACCTACAACTTCGACAACTTCAGCCCGGGCTTTGTCACCATCCTCGCCGCCGAGCAGACCGAAGAGCGGGCCGACTGGTTCCAGGGCACGGCAGACGCCGTGCGGCAGATCAGGCGGCACGCCCGGGCGCACCCTTCGCGGGAGGTCCTCATCCTGTCCGGCGACCAGCTCTACCAGATGGACTTCCGTAAGATGCGGGACGAGCATCGGCAGAGCAAAGCGGACGCGACGGTCGGAGTGATTCCGGTGCCCGCCGAGCAGACATCTGAGTTCGGCATCCTGAAGGTCGACCGGGACGGCCGGATCGTGCATTTCGAGGAGAAGCCCGGCCCCGACCGCCTGGGTGACCTGGAGTCCGAGATCCCCGGGCACGGAAAGGCCTACCTGGCCTCGATGGGCATCTACATGTTCGGGCGGGACACTCTTCAGACCGCCATCGAGGACCCCAAGCTCGTGGACTTTGGCCGCCACGTGATCCCCCGGGCCATCGGCGAGATGCGGGTGCAGGCCCACTTCTTCCAGGGCTACTGGGAGGACGTGGGAACCATAGCGGCCTACTACCAGGCCAACCTCGACCTCTGCGAATCCGTGCCTCCTTTCGACTTCCACGATGCGACGCGACCGGTGTACACCCATCCCCGGTTCCTGCCGTCGACCAAGATCGAGGACTGCACCTTGCGCAGCGCCCTCGTCTCGGACGGCTGCATCCTGATGGGGGCCGAGATCGAGCGGTCCGTCATCGGAATCCGCAGCCGCATCGGTCACGGGACGCACATCCGCGAGAGCCTGATTCTCGGCGCCGACTTCTACGAGTCGATCGACGAGATCGAGCGGGCGGAGGGCCGGGGTGTGCCGCCGGTGGGGATCGGCCGCGACTGCGTCATCGAGCGGGCCATCGTGGACAAGAACGCCCGAGTGGGCCGGGGCGTTCGCATCGTCAACGAGGCCGGCCACCAGGAAGCCGATGGCGACGGATACTACGTCCGGGACGGGATCGTGTTCATTCCCAAAGAGGGCGTCGTCCCCGACGGCACGGTGATCTGACGCGCTCCAGCTTGGACGCGCGCGTCATCCTGAGGAGCGTCAGCGTTGGGCAGGCGACGAAGGATCTCGCCCGCTCCCGCGTCCCCTTTCCTTTGTCTCGCACGCCCCAGACCCTCAAAGCGCCATCCTCACGAGCGCAGGCGCTCGGGTTTCTCAGGAGTCCTGCTCTCGGATCGTCTCGATCTTCCGATCCCGCTCGGATCCCAGGCGCTCCCTGTCCCGGCGGTAGTGCTCCTCGAGTGTCTCCTGCTCGGCAGGATCCGCGACCTTGCGGAGAGACGATCGGTGGAGGATCTCGCACTCCGCGAACCGGGCTTCGTAGAACTTCCGGATATCCGCGATCTCGTTCCGTTGCTGGTCGCTCAGCGGGCGTTCCTCGACTCCCTCCTCGCGGTCTTTCTTCCGGAGTCGCTCCAGGGCGATCTCATATGCGGTCTTCGGGGCGTCGTCGTCGGCCACGCTGTCCTCCCAGGATGCCAGTCTAGCGCCGAATCGATCGCCGCAGCTTCGATGACGTCGATCGGGCTCACGGCCGCCAGGGCTCGGGCCCTCCCTCGATGGGCCGCAGGAACTTCGCGTCCACGTCGCCGTACCACGCATGTAGACGTGCTCTCATCGCCGCCACGCGGTCGGAATCGGTCCTCGCGAGGTCGTTCCGTTCTCCGATGTCGGCGTCGAGGTTGTAGAGGTGTACCCGGCCGTCTTCATAGCGCTCGATCAGCTTCCACGGACCCATCCGCACGGCGCCGCTCGGGAAGCCCCCTTGATTCCCATAGTGCGGGTAGTGCCAGAAGAGAGCCTCGCGACCGAGCCTCGCCTTGCTCTCGAGAAGGGGCACCAGGGACACTCCGTCCTGGTGCTGCTCGGGTCGCGGGGGCAGCCCGGCGAGATCCAGGATCGTCGGGTAGAAATCGGTGCTGATCACCGGCACGCTGCAGTTGCTCCCTGGCCGAGTCACCCCGGGGGCCCGCACCAGGAAGGGCTCGCGGATCCCTCCCTCGTAGATCCAGCCCTTCCCGCCGCGCAGCGGGAGGTTGCTCGTGGGTCGTCCTTCCGAGGTGGCCAGTCCGCCGTTGTCGGACATGAAGAAGACCACGGTCTTCTCGTCGAGACCGAGGCGCTCGAGGCCGTCGAGCACCGTGCCGACCGCCTCGTCCATCGCCTCGACCATTGCCGCGTAAACAGCATGCTTCTGAACGATGCGCACCTGCCGGGGCTCGTCGACCGGCCAGACCTGCTCTTCGTCGGCCAGCTCCGTCTGCCCCTCCAGCCCCAGCCTTCGGATCTTCTCCTCGTACTTCAGAACGAGGTCGGGCCGGCTGAGGAGCGGCGTGTGGACCGAATAGAAGGAGACGTAGATCAAGAAAGGGTCCCCCTTGTGCTCTTCCATGAACCCGACGGCCTCCCTGGCAAGGCGATCGGGAAGATGCTCCCCCTCCGGGCCGTCGTCGAGCCGCGGGTTTCCGTAGGGCGGGAAGTATTTGCCCGGCCCGTAGGGTCCGCCCCGTGCCCACCCGCCTCGGTTCACCTCGAAGCCCTGCGCCTCGGGCCAGTACTCCTCAGTCGGTCCCAGGTGCCACTTGCCGGCAAAGAAGGTGCGGTAGCCGGCTTCACGGAGGGCTTCTGCGAGTGTCAGCTCCTCGAGGGGCATGCGGTCGTGAAGCGGGGCCGGCCGATACCGGGCCTCGCGCGTGCCCGAGAACCAATTGGTGACGCCGACCCGAGTGGGGTATCGACCGGTCATGATGCTGTAGCGCGTGGGCGAGCAGACGGGGTTGGCCGCATAGCCGTTCGTGAAGCGCATCCCGGAGGCGGCCAGGCGGTCGACGTTCGGTGTCTCGTAGAACGAGTCGGGGTTGTTGGCCCCGATGTCCATGTACCCGAGATCGTCCACGAGGAAGAAGACGACGTTCGGACGATCGTCGGCGCCGAGCGGAGCGGCGAGCAGCACCGCCCACAGCGAAACGAGCCTGCTGGCCTTCATCATGGCGCCTCACTCTGGCCCCGCAGCCACGAGTCGTCAAGATCGATCAGGCCACTTCCGAGGTAGAGTCAGTCCTGCAGGAGGGCGCATGACGAAAGGGATACGCTTCGCTGTGGCCGGCGCGCTCGCCGGCGTTGTTTTTCTGGCTGCGGCGCCCGCCCGGGCCCGGCAGCCGCAGACCCCCGCTCCGCCGCCGTGCGCCCAATCAGAGCACCGTCAGTTCGACTTCTGGGCGGGGGAGTGGGACGTGACCCTGCGGACGGCACGCTTGCCGGGACCAATCGCATCGAGATCATCCTCGACGGCTGTGTCCTCCTCGAGAACTGGGCGTCGGCGAACGGCAAGAGCCAAGGCACAGCTTCAACCTCCATGGCCGCGATGGGAAATGGCACCAGACGTGGGTCGACAACAGCGGCCTGCTTCTGGAACTGGTTGGGGGTCTGCAAGACGGCCGGATGGTGATGGTCCAGGACCGAAAAGGCCCTGACGGAAGCCGGCCCGCCATGAGATCTCGTGGGAGAAGCTCCCGACCGGCTAGGTGAAGCAGCACTGGCGCTCCTCCACCGATGGCGGCAAGACCGGGAGCGACATCTTCGTGGGGATCTACACGAAGAAAAAATAGCGACTCAACGCCGTCGCGCCAGCTCCCCCGGGGTGTAGGCGCGGCCGTTCTTGACCACCAGCTCGACGCTCACGCTGTTCTCGATTTTCTCGAGAGGGTCCTTCTCGAGCACCACGAAGTCGGCGAGCTTTCCGGCCTCGAGCGAGCCGAGGTCGCCGTCGAGGCCCAGGACCTCGGCGGGCCAGAGCGTCGCGGCCCGAAGCGCCTCGTGGGGCGTGAAGCCGCCCTGGACGAATGCCCACATCTCCCAGTGAACCCCGAGGCCCTGGAGCTGACCGTGGCCCCCCAGGCACACTCGGCCGCCGGCGTCGGCGATCCTCTTCGCCGCCGCCGCCACGTCGATGTGGTGCCAGTCCTCGTCGTCGGTGACGAGAACGTCGCGGATCCGGCCCAGGCGGTCCACGACGCCCTGGGGCACGTAGCGCTGCAGCCGCTCGTCCCGCCAGATGTCGTAGTGGTGGTAGAACCACTCCTCTCCCTTGATCCCGCCGTAGGCGACGAGGAGCGTGGGGGTGTATCCCGTTCCGCTCCGACCGAACAGCGTCACCACGTCCTTGCCGAGCGGTGCGATGGGCAGGGAGTGTTCGATCGTGGTGTGACCGTCGAGGATCATGGTCATGTCCGCCTCGAGGTCCCCTCCGCCCTCGGGCACGACCATCACGCCCTCCTCTCGCGCCGCCTGAACGATCCACTGCCGCTGCTCGCGGCGGGGCTGCATGTAGGACTTCACCGTGAAGGCGCCCAGGGACTTGAGGCGCCGGACGTGGCGGCGCGCATCGTCGAGGCTCTTGACCACCGCTCCGGCCGGGTTGGCCGCGCCGTAGAGAATGAACCCGGTGGAGAAGATGCGTGGGCCGGTCATGAGGCCGGCCTCGACCATCTCGGCCTGGCCGAAGACCTCGTGGGTGCTGGCCGAGGGGTCGTGGGTGGCGGTGACTCCGTAGGCGAGGTTGGCGAGGTACTTCCACGGCCGCTCGGGAAAGATGTCCAGCGTCGAGTAGTGAAGATGGGCGTGCTCGTCGAAGAGCCCGGGGATGATGGTGCGGCCCGAGACGTCCACGGTCCTGGCACCCTTCGGCAGCGCCACGGACGAGGCGGATCCCACGGCTCGGATGCGATCGTTCTCGACCACCAGGGCGCCGTCCTCGATGACCTCGTCGCCATTCATCGTCACGAGGCGCGCCCCGGTGTAGGCCACGACACCCTCGGGTCGGGCCCGCGGCAGCTCCAGGACGATCTCGATCGTCTCGGCCTCGGGCAGCTCGTCCTCGGCGTCCTCGCTCTCTTTCTCCCTGGGAGCCTCCACCTCCGGCTCGGGCACCGGCAGGGCCTCGTCGAGTCCGACCCGGCTGTAGGTGGGACCGAAGATCCACGTGACCGTCCTCCCGCCATCGGCCCAGCCCACCCACTCGCCCCCCTCGTCCGAGAGCTGGCCCACCGGCAGCGCTCCGTCGTCGACGGCCACCTCCACAGCCTGGCCCCCGAGGCTCGGCATGGCTGTCACGTAGGCGTTGTGAGCCTGGGTGAAAGCCACCCAGTTTCCGTCCGGTGAGACGCTGGCCTCCTCCGCGGACCCGAGAGTGAGATGCGTCTGGTGATCCGTCCCGTCCAGCTTCACGGAGACGAGGTGGGTGTCCGGGACCTCGAGGGGCTTTCCTTCCGGGTCGTTCTCCACATAGAAGATGCGCTCACCGTCTCTCGAGAACCGGGGCTGGGTCGTGCGCCGGTTCGTCCCCCGGTTCGGTGTCCCGATGACGTAGTGGCTCGGACCACCGGCGGAATCGACCCAGTGGATCTCGTGCCAGAGCTCCTCCGCGGGATCGTGGTCGCGGAACGTGGCGCCCGATCCACGCACGAAGACGACCCTGTCTCCTTCTGGCGAGAACGCCGGGTTGGCGTACTGGCCGGGCACCTCGGTCAGCCGCCGGGCCTCACCGGCCCTGGCCGAGCCGAAGGGGAGCGTCCAGACATGACCGCCCGTGTCGTCGTTCCACGTCACGAACGCGAGCCGGAACCCGTCGCTGGAGAAAGCGGGAGCGTACTCGAGCTCGCTCGATGCGGTCAGGCGACGCGGGGTTCCGCTGGGCAGGTCCATGACGTAGAGATGGCCCATGGCCTGAAACACCAGGTGCCGTCCATCGGGGCTCTCCACCGGCCAGCGCAGGATGCGTGCACGGACGGTCTCGGAGTCGAGCCGCCGGGGAAAGCGCAGCGCCTCGGCCACACGCTGCTCCACCGCTGCTTCGAATGGGACCGGCGATCGGACCCCCGTCTCGACATCCCATCGCCAAATTCGTCCTTCAGCCGTGGCGACCACGGAGCGCCCGTCGGGCGTCCAGGCAAAGCCCGGGAAGACGCCGTGAAAGGCGAATCCCTGCTGGTTGTCGCGTTGGACGTTCGAAGCCAGCATTCTCAGCCGACCGGTGGCCACATCCATGAGCTCGACCCGTGTCCGGGCCCGCACGCGGCGGACGAACGCGATGGTCTGACCGTCCGGCGACAGAGTCGGGGCACCGGCACCGCCGAGCTCACCCGTGATCGGCACCACCTGGCCGGTCCGGCGATCGAGGCGCTTGATCTGCCAGATGCCCGGGTTCGGGTTTCGGCCGTAGCGGAAGCGGCTGTCCCGCGCGGAGAAATAGAGGAACCGGCCGTCGGGCGAGAAGGCGGGATCGGCGGCGTCGGGCTGGGTGTCCTTCTTCGTCAGCTGGATGCCCTTGCCGCCTCGGACGTGCCACATCCAGAGCTCCACCGTGCCCAGGGACGACGTGTCGGTGAGGCGCTTGCGCCCGACCACGTACAGGCCGTCCGGGGTCCAGGCGGGGGAGTTGACGAAGGCATCCTCTTCGGAGCTGATGGCGCGGGCGTTCTGGCCCTCGGGGTCGCAGACCCAGAGATTCTCCGTGCCGCCCCGGTCGCTGGCGAAAGCGATCCACTTGCCGTCGGGGCTGAAACGCGGCTGGACGTCGTAGCCCGTGCCGCTGGTGATCCGGCGGGCGTCGCCACCCTCCATCGGCAGGAGGTAGAGGTCGCCGAGCAGGGAGAACACCAGGCGCCGCCCGTCGGGATGGACGTCGAGGCTCAGCCACGTGCCCTCGTCGGTTGCGAACGTGATGGCCTTCGCAGGCCCGTGGGCGTCTTCGACTCTCCACGGCGCCTCGGAGTCGGGCCTTGTCGAGTCTTCCGCCGGGTGGGCCTGGGCCAGCCCTGCGATCAAGATCAAGGCGAGCCCGACGGCTGTCACGAGATGTCTCTTCATAGCGCGTCGTCCTTCGAGCCGCAAGCGGCCAGGCGGGGAGCGAAACGATCGATAGCCTCCAGCCGGTTCCGAAGCAGGATTCCCCAGCGGTCCCAGTCCCGCCGGGGGCTCTCGGCGTCCAGCGAGTCCAGGGGCGGGAGCGAGTCCTCGTCGGGGATCGTGCTGGCCGGCGCACGGCCGAGGAAGGACTCGATGTACTTCATGCTCGCACGCCGCCCGGAGCGCCGCCAGGCGGTCTCGCACGGCCACCTGGCGGTAGCGCACGATGAACGTCCCCACCACCTCGGACACGGCGACCTCCGCCTCACGCACGCACTCGGCGCACACGCCGTCGAACACGCAGCCCATCTCCGTCGTATCCCCGCTCCAGCGCCGGGTGAGCGGGCGCACGGCCTCCAGGACCTCGTACTCCAGAAACCCCACGGCCTGACGGGATTCGCGTTCGAAGTGCCGCCACTCGAAGTCCGGCTCGACGCCCGGGGCCGGAAAGCGGGGCAGGGCCGCGTTGACCCGCGCCCATTCGGTGCGGTCGGCCGTCTTCCAGTCCGGGCACAACACGCTCCAGTCGAGCGCCGCGTGCCAGTACAGGCGCCGGGGGTCGTTGTGTCGATCGCACAGGGGCCGACCGCACGCGCGGCACAGGCTCTCCGCCGGATGCGAGCAGAAGGCACTCTCCGCGTCCGCGCACAGCATGCCCGGCTCGAGCCGCGGCACGAGCCGCCCGCCGCAGAACGCGCATGAGAACGCCGCTTGCCGGCGCACCACCTCACGCCCACCACAAGACGAGCACGACTGGCCGTGAAACGGCACGACGGGACGCTAGCCCGAGCCCCAGGCGGAGTCAAACCGCGGAGCGGGTGCACGGGACGCTGGTGAATTCGGCTCATGTCGAGCGAGGTTCAGCCGGGCCGCCCGGGGCCGCGAGTGCGCTGTTGCTTTGCCATTGGATGGGGTAAAGTAGATAGTTCCGCTCCAAGTGAGCGGGTCGCTGTATCGTCTGGCCGTCGATTCGGTGCTCGCAGGGGCCGGGGGCCAGCCGATGTCGGGTGACGAATGGGCAACCGGCCCCACGACATGGGGTGGCCTGGCCACGGCGACAGCCAGGAAGCAGGGAAGGGGGAGCGGATCAGCTCCAAGATATTCGTAGGCAATCTGAGCTTCGACACGACGTCCGACGAGCTTCAGGATCTGTTCGCGCCGGGCGACGAAGGAGTGCAGGTCGTCGTCCCGACCGACCGGATGAGCGGTCGTCCGCGGGGCTTTGCGTTCGTCGAGTTCACGAGCGACGAGCAGGCAGCGGAAGCGATCTCGAAATTCGACGGCTTCGAGCTGGCCGGGCGCCGCCTGCGCGTCAACGAGGCGACGGACGAGCGTCGTGGACCCGGCGGTGGCGGCGGTGGAAGAGATTTCGCAAGCCCGCCTCGACCCGGCAAGCGCCCGCCCCGACCGAAGGGCAGCCGACGCAACGCGCGCGCCCGCAAGCGCAGCATCTGGTAGGGCGCCGCCCGGCGGCCTACCAGATGCCGGGCGTGACGCCACCAGACCAGGCCCTTCTTTCTCCCGGAAAAGGGTGCAGGGTCGATCCGAGAACCATATGCCGAAGCACAGACTGACGTGCTCGCTCGGAACGACGATCGCAGCAGTGCTCCTCCTCGCTGCCGCTGCCGAGCCGGCACCGATCGGCCGGCCCGATCCGGACGGAACCGCCACCGCGGTCCGCCTGGGGATCTTCGTGATGGACATCGCGAACATCGACGATGCTTCCCAGACGTTCGAGGCCGACTTCTTCCTTATTCGCCGCTGGAGGGATTCTCGCCTGGCGTTCGATGCGGCGGAGAGCTCCGAGGCCGTGCGGGTGTTTCCCCTCTCGGAGGTGTGGCACCCCGAGGTGATCGTGTTGAACGGGCGGAGCCTGAGCACCTCCTTGCCCGAGCAGGTGCGGGTCTCTTCCGACGGAACCGTCCTGCAGCGCCAGCGCTATCGCGGAACGCTGGCCTCTCCCCTCGACCTCAGGTCGTTTCCCTTCGACCGGCAGACGCTCTTCATTCACGTTGCTTCCCTGCAAAATACGAAGAGCGTCGCGCGACGTCGGGTACTACGTTTGGAAGCTGTTCGTCCCTCTCGGACTCATCGTATTCATGGCCTGGACGGTGTTCGTGATCGGCCACGACCAGATGGGACCCCGAATCGGCATCTCCACCGCATCCATCTTCACGCTCATCGCCTTCCAGTTCAGCCTCGGGCGAGTTCTTCCGCCGATCTCCTACCTCACCCGAGCCGATCAGTTCGCGCTGGGGGCGTCGGTGCTCGTCTACCTCGCCCTGGCCGAGACGATCTTCTCCGGGAAGCTGGACGTGGGAGGCAACCCCGAGCTCGCCCGCCGCATCGACTTCCACTCGCGGTGGCTCTACCCCGCTCTTCCTTCTCGTCGTGATCGTCACGCTCGGCACCTGATTCGTTGATCATCAGTCGAGGGGTCTGCTAGCCTGACCCACGCATGCTCGACCTGGCGGCACTCCTCGTCACGTTGACCGCGCTCTTTGCCTGGGTGAACCACAAGTTCATCGGGCTCCCGAGTGCGATCGGGGTCATGGGAATGGCTCTGGTCCTGTCGCTGGGCCTGGTGGGCCTGGGCCGGCTGGGCTTCGCCTCGCTCGCGCAGCAGGCGGAGCGCCTGGTGGCCAGCGTGGACTTCACCACGGTGCTCATGCAGGGGATGCTCTCGCTCCTCCTGTTTGCCGGCGCGCTGCACGTCGACCTCTCCGACCTCGTGAGCCGGCGCCACGCCATCTGGGTCCTGGCGACGGTGGGCGTGGTGATCTCCACGACGATCGTAGGAGTGGCCGCGTGGCTCGTGCTGGACCTCGTGGGTTTGCCCATGAGGCTCATCGACTGCTTCGTCTTTGGCGCCCTCATCTCCCCCACGGATCCGATCGCGGTCATGGGCATCCTGAAGTCGGCGCGGGCGCCGAAGGGCCTGGAGATCAAGATCACGGGCGAGTCGCTCTTCAACGACGGTGTCGGCGTCGTTCTCTTCGCGGTTCTGCTCGGCCTCGCCCAGGGGACCCGGCCCATGAGCCCGGGAGGGATGGCGCTGCTCTTCATCGACGAGGCGGCTGGCGGCCTGCTCCTCGGGCTCGTCCTGGGATATGTGACCTACCGTCTTCTTCGCAGCATCGATCGCTACCAGGTCGAGATCCTTCTGACCCTGGCCCTCGTGTTGGGTGGCAACGCGCTCGCGACGAAGCTCCACGTCTCCGGTCCTCTCGCCATGGTCGTGGCCGGGCTGTTCATTGGAAACCAGGGCCGCCTGTTTGCCATGTCGGAGACCACCGAGCGCCACGTGGACACCTTCTGGGAGCTGGTGGACGAGATCCTGAACGGGGTGCTCTTCGTCCTCATGGGTTTCGAGGTGCTCGCGCTCACCTTCCGCCCGGAGCGGTTGACGGCCTCTCTCCTGATGATCCCCGTGGTCCTCTGCGCGCGCTTCGTCGCGGTGGGCGTGCCGATCAAGGTGCTGGGGCGTTGGCGCCAGTACACGCCCTACGCCGTGACGATCCTGACCTGGGCAGGACTGCGCGGGGGCATCTCCGTGGCGCTGGCCCTGTCGATCCCTCCGGGTCCGGCGCGCCAGGTCTTCCTGCCGATGACCTACGTCATCGTGCTCTTCTCGATCCTCGTCCAGGGCCTCACCCTCGGAGCGCTGGTCCGCCGGACGGTGGGCGCTCCGACCCAGGTGTCCCTGCCCGATCAGCCGTGACGAGGGACCGCCGGCTCCGCCTCGCGTCGGGCCTGCTGCTCGTGGCGCTCCTCGGCGTCATGCTCGTCACCGTTCTCGACTACGGGATGACCGCCGACGAGCCCGTGCAGAATCGGTATGGCCGCCGCCTGGTGCGCTGGTATGCGACCCTCGGAGCGGACCGCGCGGCGGTGGAGCAACACGACACGTTCTACTACGGAGGGCTCTTCGAGCTCGCTGCCCAGGCCGCCCGATGGGTGTCTCCCCTGGGGGTCTACGAGACCCGTCACGTGGTCAACGTGCTGTTCGGGTTCGTCGGCCTGATGGCGGCGCTTCTTCTGGGCACCCAGCTGGGAGGCCCGCTGGCCGGTCTGCTCTCCCTGCTCTTTCTCGCCCTGACGCCCGCGTACTACGGTCATGCGTTCAACAATCCCAAGGACATCCCCTTTGCCGCCCTGTTCTCCCTTGGTGCTGCCGCGATCCTGAGGGTGAGCGCCCACCTGCCACGGCTCCAGCCGCGGCACGTCCTGGGCGTCGGCCTTCTGGTCGGACTGGCTGCCGGCGTCCGGGTGGCGGGTCTCGTTCTCGTGCCCTGTGCCGCGGCCCTCTGGCTCGGCGTCCTCTGGTCGAAATCCGGGCGCCGTCCCTCGACCCACGACCTCGCTCGGCTGGGCCTGGTGCTGCTGGGCGTGCTCGTCCTGGCCTGGGGCGTCATGGTCGCGCTCTGGCCCTGGGCCCAGCTCGATCCCTTTCGAAATCCGTTCCGCGCTCTTGCCGTCTTCTCGCGCTTCTGGACCGGAATGCCGGTCCTCTTCGACGGGCAGCTCGTCCCGTCCGGGGCGCTCCCACGCACGTACATACCGACCTGGTTCGCGCTCACGCTGCCAGCCTTCTATCTCGTCGCGGCCGCCATGGGTGTCGGACGCCTCGTGACCCTTCGGAGTGAGCACCTCAGGGGCCCGGCCGCTGCCACGCGGCTCCTCGCGATCGCCTGGCTGGCTGCCACCACTGCTGCTCCGGTCCTGTGGGTGGTCGTGAACCACACGCCGTTCTACAACGGCCATCGCCACTTTCTGTTCATCGTTCCGGGCCTCGCCGTCCTCGCCGGCACCGCCGCCGCTGCCTGGTTGAAGGACGGCCGCGGTCTGCGCACACCGCTCCGGGCCGGCGGTGGGGCGATCCTCGGCATCTGTCTGTCGGTCACGTTCGTCGACATGGTGAGGCTCCATCCCTATCAGTCGCTGTACTTCAACCGAGTGGTCGCCGGGGGGCTGAAGCAGGCGGCGGAGAAGTATGAGACCGACTACTGGTGCAGCACGTACCGCGAGGGCCTCGACTGGGTCGTCGACCACTACTCACGACCGGAGCGGGCGGAGAGAGTTCGGGTCGCCGGGCACGCGACGCTCACCCAGGTGTCCTACGACCTGCGGCGGACCGAAGAGCGACGACGACAGTTCCGGCCCGTCACGATCCACGACGACCCGCACCTCATCCTGGCGACGACAGCCGCTGGAGACCATCGGAGGACGCCGGGACGGGTCGTCCACGTGGTGGAGCGTTTGGGGACGCCGCTCCTCTTCATCTTCGAGGTCGAAGAGCCGCGGTAGCCTGGCTGGTGACGGGCCAGTGTGCTGGACAGCCCGCACCGGCGCGCGTAGTCTCCAGGAATGCGGCCGCTGGTCGCCCTCGCTCTGGCCGCCCTGGCTGCGGGAGCGAGCGCGCAAGAACGGGTGAGACCCACCAGGGGAGCCCTTCTCGTCGCCAGGGACGAGATCCGGGGCGGGCCGTTCCACGAGAGCGTCGTGCTCCTGCTGGATCACGGCGACGAAGGGACCCTCGGGCTCATCCTCAATCGCACGACCCGGATGCCCCTTTCGGAGGTGGTGCCCGATCTCGAGGCGGGCGACCCGCCACGCAAGCTCTACTTCGGCGGACCCGTGGGGCTCGAAGGGCTCCTGGTGCTCTTCCGGAGCAAGGCGCCACCCGACGGTGTCGAGACGGTCATGGACGACATCCACTACAGCGGCGATCAGGATGTGCTGGAGGGGCTCCTCGCTGGGGAGCAGCAGAGTGACGAGTTGCGTCTTTTCATCGGACACTCCGGGTGGGGGGCAGGCCAGCTGGATGGTGAGCTCCTGCGAGGCAGCTGGGACGTGGTCCGCGCCGACGGTGCGGCGGTGTTTCCCTCAGATCTCGAGGGTTTGTGGGAATCCCTGTCGATGAGCGATCGGCTCTTTGCTCGCTCCTCGGGACCTGCCCTACGGCAGAGGCACCTGGATGGCGTAGAAGATGCCGGCCTCTGTGCCGACGTGTATGAGGGCGTAGAACCAGTCGAGCGCAGGGGCGCCGACCAGCGCCAGGCCGTCTCCAAGCGGCACCGACTTCAGAGTGGGAGTCGCGGGCAGCACATCGATCTCCCAGAGCTGTCCGTCGCTGCCCCCGGCGTAGACGTAGTGGTCTCCGGGGACGAAGAGGATGGTCGAGGGAGTGACGCCGCCGCCTCCAAGAGCGATGCCCCCCGCCGGGAGGAACTCGGGCGGTCCAGCGCAGGGGAGCGGCACCTCGCACACGTCTTCACCCTGCTCTCGCTCGGCCTCGAGTCCGAGCCTCTCCGGATCGCCTGGGCGGCGCTGCGCGGCCGGGACCGGGCGCTGCGCGGCACGGCTCTCGAATATCTCGACACCGTCTTGCCCGGCGAGATATTCGAGGCGCTTCACAGGCGATGCGGCGGGGAGACTCCAGTGAAGGCCGTGCCTCGTCCGGCGGCGCAGGTTGCGGCGGACCTGCGTGCCTCGTCCGTCAATCTTCGTCTGGACAAACCACCCTGGGGAGGAGGGGACGGGGAGGGGGAGGGGGCAGGCCCCGATTAGTACCGCGACCGCATGAGCGCGATGCCCACGGCGAGCGTCTCGCGCCACGCCCTCTCAACCCCGGCCGAGAACGACGGGTCGTGTCGGCGGGCCGCCTCGACGAGGCAGTCGAGTCGCCCCCGGCGCCCTTCTCAGAGGTCGACGACGATCGGCGCGTTGACCGGTCGATAGCGCGTGTCCACGCAGGCCGCGTTGACGAACTCCGTACCGTCGATTGTCTCGCGGCCGTAGCCCTCGTGGATGTGCCCGAAGACGTGAAGCCGCGGGCGCCGGCGGGCGAGCGCTGCCCGCAGGTCGTCGCAGCCCGCGTGAGGCCCCTGTCCGAACTTGCGCCCCAGTGCCAGGGCCTCGCCTTCGACGCGGTCGAGGATCCCCCGGGGTGGTCCGTGCGTGACGAGCACGTCGATCTCCTCCGGGATCCGGTCCCACTTCGCCCGCAGCGCCTCCCCGCGGGGCAGGTTGAACGCATAGTCGAGGAACCAGGGTTGCCACGGACTGCCCCAGACACGCAGACCATCGATCGTGGTCGCCGAGTCCTGCAGGTACACGATGTCGTCCCCGAGGAGGCTGCGCGCGTCGTCCGGAGCGTCCTCGAAGAGGCGATCGTGGTTGCCGGCAATGAAGAGCTTCTGGGGATGGGGCAGCGCGCGGAGCCATGTGGCGAAGCTCACCACCTCTGCCGCCGTGCCGCCGAGCGTTGCGTCTCCGGCGTGAATGAGCACGTCACCATCAGGGACGTCCAGAGCGTCGTGATGTCCGTGGGTGTCGGCCAGGCAAACGATGCGCACCTCACGACTCTCTCCCCGCGATGGACCCGCGTCAAACACCGGGCCTAGGCCCGAGTTCCCACAGACGAGAAAATTAGCAGGAGAGGGCACTTGCGGCCGAGCACTGAGAACCTACACTAAGCTTGTCTTGAGCGAGTCACCCGCGCCAGGATCTGTCCATTCGCGCCACTCCCTTCCCTTTCCCTCTCTGGTCGTGTCTCCCGGGCGTGCAACGCCTGGGCTCTGCGCTGCCGAAGCCCGTGTTCGGCGGGAGCCTGCGAGGAAGAATGAAGAAGCTCTTCGTGATCGACACCAACGCGGTCCTCTTCGATCATACTTGTATCTACAACTTCGAAGAGCACGACGTGGCATTGTCCATCGTCGTGCTGGAGGAGCTCGACCGCTTCAAGCGCGGCAACGATCTCATCAACTTCGAGGCACGGGAGTTCATCCGTGAGCTGGACCAGCTCGCGGGCGACGGCCCGCTGACCGACGGGCTACCGCTCGGTCCCGAGCGCGGGCGTCTGTTCGTCGAAGTGGGGGAGCCCAGGGCTTCGCGGGCCGAGCGTGTTTTCGCCGGCAGCAAGCCCGACCATCGCATCCTGGCGCTGGCCGAGGAGCTGCAGACACGGCAGCCGGAGCGCCCGATCATCCTGGTGAGCAAGGACGTCAACCTGCGCATGAAGGCCAAGTCGCTGGGTCTGATCGCACAGGACTACACCACGGGCAAGGTTCAGCACGTGGACCGGCTCTACACCGGGACGACGTGTCTCGAAGGGCTGCCGAAAGACACGATCGCTCGCTTTCACACGAAGCCCCACACGGTTCCCGTGAACGAGGTCCCCTTCGGAGAGCCGCTGCCCGGGCTGCACCCGAACCAGTACTTCGTGATGCGAAACGGCAGCCTCAGCGCCCTCGCCCATCACAACCGCGGCCAGAGCGCCTTCGAGCGCGTCGCCAAGCGTCCCGCCTACGGTGTCGAGCCGCGCAACGCCGAGCAGATCTTCGCCCTCGACGCGCTGATGAGGCCCGAGGTCGAGCTTGTCACGCTGACCGGGCGCGCGGGCACGGGCAAGACTCTCCTGGCCCTCGCCGCGGCCCTCGAGCAACGGAAGAGCTACCACCAGATCTACCTTGCCCGGCCCGTCGTCCCCATGGGCAACCGGGACATCGGCTTCCTGCCCGGAGACATCAAGAGCAAGCTCGACCCCTACATGCAGCCCCTGTGGGACAACTTCTCCGTCATCCGCCACCGCTTCTCCCGGGAGAGCCGGGAGCACAAGGCGCTCGCGGAGATGATCGAGCACGAGAAGATCTGCATTGCCCCCCTCGCCTACATCCGGGGCCGCTCGCTGGACCACGTGTTCTTCATCGTGGACGAGGCCCAGAACCTGACCCCCCACGAGGTGAAGACGATCAGCACGAGAGCGGGCGAGGGCTCGAAGGTCGTCTTCACCGGGGACATCCACCAGATCGACACCCCGTACCTCGACAGCCAGTCGAACGGCCTCACGGTGCTGATCGATCGGATGAAGGACCAGGACCTCTTCGCCCACGTCAACCTGGTGAAAGGCGAGCGCAGCCCCCTCGCGGAGCTGGCGAGCACGCTGCTTTAGTCTTTAGTGACGACGCCGGGTCGAGGATCGAGCGCCATCCGCCGTCGGATCTCACGGAATCGCTCCTGGGAGCGGAGGTCTTCGAGCAGGATGCCCTGGTGCATCGCCTGGACTGGACTTGATTTCGTGGACACCCAGGAAGAGGCGAGTATGGGTGTCATGGAGCGACGGAAGCGTAGGGCGTATACGAAGGAGTTCAAGTTGGAAACGATCAGCCCCGTTCCCTGACGGCCGGCGTTCGCGCGACGGCTCGGCGGGCGGCTCCTGGGCCATCCCCAAAGAAGCGTTTGAGAGCCTTCGCGAACGCGAACTCGGAGTCGTAGCCGACTCTCTGGGCCACCTCGGCGGTACCGAGATCCCCGGCCGTCAGCAGTCGTCGGGCTGCGAGCATCCGCCAACGAGCGAGGTACCGCATCGGACTCTCGCCGACCAGGTCACGAAAGCGCTGCGCCAGGCCCGACCTCGAGATCCCCGCTTCGTGAGCCAGGTCTCCCACGTTCCACTTGCGCTCCGGGCGTCCATGAATGCAGGCGAGGGCACGACCGACCGGAGGATCCTCGACTGCCGCCAGGAAGCCCTCGGGCTTGGCGTTGCGCGCCAGGAATTGCCGGAGCGTCTGGATGAGCAGAGCCTCGGCCAGGCGGTCGACGACGACCGAGGCTCCCCGTTGACCCGCGGTGGACTCCGCGGCGGCCATCTGGGACGCGGTCGCCACCCAGGACGCGTGTGGCTCGTCCTCGCCCGAGATGTGGACGAGCTCGGGCCGGGCGGCAAAGAACGGGTGGAGCACACGGCGGTCATACGAGAAATGACCACAGACGAGCGTGGTGCCGAACCAGTCCCACCGTAGCCCAGCTTCGGTGCCTCGCCGGGCCGACCGAACAGGTTCTCCGCGGGAGACGCATCAGCGTCGGCGGCGTGCACGAGCTCGTGAGCGGTGCCCTCGGGGAAAAGGACCACGTCGCCCTGCCGCAGCTCTCTGGGCGTCTCTCCGGGCACCCGGAGCCAGCACTGGCCCTGGACCACCACGTGAAAGGTGGCGACGTCCTTGGCTGGCACAGCCATCCCCCAGGGAGCGCGGAAATCAGCTTTGAAGTAGGCCGTTCCTCGCAGCCTCAGGGCCTCCAGTGTTTCAGCCAGGACGTCGCTGCTCATGGGTCTCGGGACGGCGTCACTTCAACGTGGGCCAGGTTGCGATCGCGTCGTCGTACAGCTGGTCGGGGTTCTGCTCCCACATGGGCTTCGTATTGACCCTCTTTCCTTCATGCATGTCGTTGAAGAAGAGCAGCAGCATCCCATTCTGGATCTTGAAGGTCTTGGGGTCCACTGGAACCCGAGCCTTTTTTACGGCCACGCCGAACGCGCAGAAACCTCCGAACTGGGGTGCATACCGATCGGGCTCCTTCTCGAAGGCGGCGAGGTTCTCCTGGCTGGAGAAGTAGAAGGTCTCGCCCGCGTGGCGAGCCGCGCGCGCCGACTTGCCCCGCACGGATGAGTTCGATCGCGGCCGCGCAACCGGCGATGGAGCCCCCGACGATTGCGACGTTCATGGCCTCCTTCGTGGTTTCGGATGGAGCGTACGTCCTCGTACGCTCGCGTGGCGCGAAGCATGTCCCGATCGTGTGCCACCGTCAAACGATTGGAGGTGGCCGCAATCGATATCGCCGCCGGTGCCGCGACGGCGACCACTGGCGGATAGAATTCGCAGGCGCGCTGTCGCGTGTCGAAGCAGAAGGCTGGTGAACCATGCGGGTGAGGGGCATGAGCGGGGACCCGTGCCGGTCCTGATCGCGATTCTCGTCGGGGCAGCGGTGGGGTTTCTCGCCCCGCAGGCCGTGCTCTGGATGCGCCCGGCGTTGCAGCCGGCCTTTGCCCTCACCATGCTCGCGGTGGGCACGCTCGTCCGGCCCGAGCAGGTTCGTGCCTTTGCGAAGGCTCCCCTCCGGCCGCTGACGGGGCTCGCCGGCCAGTACGCCATCATGCCCCTCGCCGCGGGGGGCGTCTCGCTCTTGTTCGAGGATCCCGTGGTACGAACGGGAATCGTTCTCGTGGGCTGCATGCCGGGCGCCATGGCCTCGAACCTCATGACGGTGCTGCTTCGCGGCGACCTGATCCTCTCGGTCACGATGACCACTCTCGCCACGCTGCTCTCGCCGCTGGTGATCGCGTTCTGGCTGCCGCTCCTGGCCGACACGCGGATCGACGTGCCCGTGGGCGCCATGGCGTGGAATGCCACCTGGATGGTCGTCCTGCCGGTGGTGGCCGGCATCGCGCTGCGAGCGTGGAGGACGGAACTGTCCCACCGATGGGACCGCTCGGCGACGCTCGTCGCCTCCGCCGCTATCGTGTTGATCCTGCTGGTCGTGGTGGCCGCCAACCGGGACCGGCTGGCGGGGTTGGGACCGAGGCTCGCATTGGCCATGCTGGGCTTGAACCTCGCAGCCTACGCTCTGGCCTACGCCGCGGCCACCGCCTTCCGGTGGCCGGCCCCGCAGCGTCGGACCCTGGTCGTCGAGGTGGGGATGCAGAACGCCGGGCTGGGCTCGGTCCTCGCGCTGGCCCACCTCGGTGAGGCGGGTGCCGTCCCGAGCGCGTTCTACACAGTGCTCTGCCTGGTCACGGTGTCTCTCACGCTGCCGTTTCTCGGCTCACCCGCTCAGGGCCGGCAGACGACCTCGTAGCGGTCGTCGTCGAGAGGCAGGTCGGCGTTCCGAGGCGCGGCGCGTCGCCAAGAGCCGTGATCGCGGACTCGTCCAGCGGAATCGATCACGCAGTACTCGAAGCGATCCGGGGACAACACGGCGGTGACGAAGTGGTTGAAGCCGCCCCCTGCCACGACGGGGGCGGAGTTCTTGTTCGGCTCGTACACGGCGATACCGCCGCCTCCGCTCACGAAATGGCGGATGCCGTCCTCGTCGGGTTCGAGCCGAGCGTAGAAATGATTGTGACCGGCGAAGACCACGTCGACCAGCCCGCCTGCGATCAGCGATCGGATCGGACTCGAGAGGGTCCGGTCCTCCTCGCTCTCCTCCAGCCTGAAGGCGTGGGCGAGCGCATCGACGAAGGTGGGGTCCTCGGAGTGCCCGCCGAGGCCGAAGAGATAACCCCTGGCGGCAGGAGTGCGGATCGGGTGATGCAGGGTGACGATGCGCCAGGGATCGACGCCGGCCCGGGCGGCCCGCTCTCGCGAGGCGCGGATGGCGTTCACCAGCCAGCCTAGCTGCGCCGAGTCTTCGCGATTCGGATGCTTCTCGGACGCGAGCGTGTTCGAGTCGAGGGCGTAGACCTCCGCCACGAGCTCGCCGCCCGGCCCGCGGACCTCCACCGAGTAGTAGCGGTTCTGGCCGACATACCCGAAGTCCGGGTCGGCCAGCTGCTCCTCGACGTCACACCCCTTCTCCTGCCACGCATACGCGTCGCGATCTCGTGCGAAGGTGCCGTCCTCGCGGGGCTGGAGCGCGCACTTCCGTGCGTCGTGGTTCCCCAGGGCGCAGTGGAACGCGGTCTGCCTCTGACCCGCCTCGGTTCTTCGCTGGAGAAAACGCCGGTAGGGCGACTTGAAGGCCGGCTCGAACCGCTTGGCCTGGCCCGTGAAGTAGACGTTGTCGCCCAGCAGGAAGACGTACCTCAGGTCGTCCTCGACCCGTCGCAGCTGGCGGGCCACCGCCTTCTGCTCGGCGGTGCCCGATCCTGAATCTCCGAAGAACGCGATGCGGACGGCATCGGGACCGATGCCTCCTGCGTCCTGTCCGACGGCCATGGGAGATGCCCCGGCCATCAAGAGGAGGACCAGCAGGACCAGCCCCTTCATCACTCTAGAAGGCATGGCGAATGCCGATCACCCAATCCGCGGAGTGCTTCCGACGGACCCGGGACACCTCGACAGGGCCGAAAGCGAAACCGAGACTCCACTCGATGCGGCGCCTCCCACCCGGGAACCGCGCCTGCTCGACCGGATCCTCTCCAACGTACTCCAGGAGCCCGCGGGATCGGAAGTGCAGCCCGAAGCGCACCACCGCTCGATGCCACAACGGCCATTCGCCGTACTCGCCGCGCAGCTCGAGGCCGAAACGCCCGTCGACAGCATCGTCGAGGGCGAACTGCGACGCGTCGGGGCGAGGGTTGGCGGAAGCGAGAGCCTCCCGCACCCTCGACCAGGCCAGCCAGTCGACCTGACCGGTGATCCCCACGACGGTGCTGGGCCGGAACAGAACACCGGCCGCGAGCCGCGGGGGGGCCACCAGGTCGTAGGCCAGGGTTCCCGAAGGCCCCGCGCGCTCGGCCTCCCAGCGCAGCTCCGTGTCGTAGGTGAGGCCTGCCTGAAAGCGGTGATCGGGCGTGAACAGAACGCTCAGTCCCGCGCTCGGCTCCCAGGCGTCTCCGTTCGACGAAATGTGGACCTCGGCTCCACCCTCCGATCGGCTCGTGACGAGCCCGCCGAGGTCGAGGCGCGCGGCTCCGAGGCGGATCCCGACCCGCAGCGTAGGCGTGATCGCCGTTCCGAAAGCCACACCGGTCTCTCGCACGTCAACCGTGAGACGACCCTGGTCCGAGGAGCCGTCGGGGAGGGCCGCGGCCTCGATGTCCAGCCCGACGGAGCGGGGGCTCGATAGTAGACGCGGAGACCCGAGCGGAGACCGATGGGGCGAACGACGGCTCCCTGAGCCACCGTCCAGCGAGCCCTTGTGCGGTCCAGTGCGATCGAGGTCGAGGCGGCGTACCCGAGAGAGAGCCGGACGTCGGTTTCGCTGAACAGGCTGAGCGATGCCGGATGCAGTGCGGCGGAGCCCGCGTCCGTGGCGGCGGCGACCACGGCGCCGCCGAGGGCCGCAGCGCGGGCGGACTGAGGCTCTTGCTCCCATTCCCACGAGCGGAACATCGGATCGGTTGTCTGGGCGGCGAGCGGCGTGGCGAGCGCCAGCGTGACGAGCGCCATCATGAGGGAGTGCCGGCTCACATTGTCGAGACTAGCATGCGCCCAGCCGGGCGCTCATCGCCGGATCGATGTCGACACCGCGTGTATCGTTGGTCGTCGACCCTGCCCGGATGTTGTATCCTCCGGCACGCCGTCGCCTCGTGACCTTGCAGAACCGAGGAGGAAGAATCGTCCGAACAGAGGAAGCCCATGGCCTACACGCCCGCCGATGATCGCTACGAAGAGACGTCCTATCGCCGCTCGGGACGGAGCGGCCTCCGGCTGCCTCCCATCTCGCTGGGGTTGTGGCACAACTTCGGAGACGTCGACGTCTTCGAGACCGGCCGCGCGATCATTCGGCGCGCCTTCGATCGCGGCGTGACCCACATCGATCTCGCGAACAACTACGGTCCCCCTCCCGGCTCGGCCGAGCGGGCGTTCGGCCGCATCCTGGATCTCGACCTGCGCCCCTGGCGGGACGAGCTGGTGATCTCCACCAAGGCGGGGTGGGACATGTGGCCGGGCCCCTACGGCGACTTTGGCTCGCGGAAGTACCTGTTGGCGAGCCTCGACCAGAGCCTGCTCCGCATGGGTCTCGACTACGTGGACATCTTCTACTCGCACCGCCCCGATCCCGACACTCCCCTCGAGGAGACGATGGGCGCCCTCGACCAGGTGGTCCGCCAGGGCAAGGCCCTCTATGCCGGGATCTCCAGCTACACGGCGGAGGGCACCGCGGAAGCCGCGTCCATCCTCCGGCGCCTCGGCACGCCCTGCCTCATCCACCAGCCTCGATACTCCATGTTCGATCGCTGGATCGAGGACGGCCTCACCGAAGTGCTCGAGCGCGAGGGCATCGGCTGCATCGCGTTCTCGCCGCTGGAGCAGGGTCTGCTGACGGACAAGTACCTCGATGGCATCCCGGACGGCTCCCGGGCCTCCAAGCCGCACGGGTTCCTGCGGCCGGAGCACGTGACCAAGGAGAAGATCGAGAAGGTCCGGAAGCTCAACCAGATTGCCCAGCAGCGAGGACAGAGCCTGGCCCAGATGGCTCTCCGCTGGATTCTGCGGAAACCCGTGGTGACGTCGGCCCTCATCGGCGCGAGCAGCGTGCGCCAGCTCGACGACAACCTCGACTCGCTCGCGGCCCCCGACCTCACCGCCGAAGAGCTCGAACGCATCGAGGCCGTCCTGAAGTAGGCATTTTTCGAGGCTCTCTGCAGGGCGTCCGAGGACCTCGGAGGAGGAGAAACGTGGCATCACAAAAGGGGGCCTCGGCTTCCAGTGTCTTGCTTTGCGTCGCCACGGTGGTTGCTCTGGGATGTCAGGCGACGCCCCCTGGGCCGGGGGAGTCGACTGAGGGTCCGTCGTCGGCCCATCCGGCCGATGCCGCCGGGGTCGAGGAGCCCCGGGGTCTTCGGGTCACGACACCGGAGGCGACAGCGGGATATGTCTACTTCACGCCGCCGGAGGAGGACTCCTGAGGGTGCCCCTGTTCATGGCGGCTCCCCTACTCAGGCCAGCCGGTCTGGGGCAGCCCAGGCGTGACCCTGAGCGCGTTCTCGAAGTAGACCTTCCTCAGGACGTCGTCGGGGAGGTCCATCCCGTAGAGCTTCCAGAAGGCGTGGTAGTCGCGGTAGTAGTCGAAGTACTCGTCGGCCGTCTCCATCACGCGGAAATAGTAGGGGAACTCACGAGGCTGGTAGGAGTCCTTCCCGAACAGGATCCGGTCCTGGTAGTCCATGAAGAATTGACGAGCCGCCCGCGGCTGGCGCCCGAAGTCATAGAGCACGGCGGCCAGCTCGAGCACCACGTTGGGCAAGGCGTCCAGAAGCTCTCGGGCGCCCGGGAGGTTGTGGCCGTAGTACGCGAAGTGGGCTCCGATGAAGCGTGTCTGCGGGTTGGCGGCGAACATCCTGTCGCGCTCGCCCTGCAGCTCCTCGAAGGTGGCCTTGCCCGGACCGTGGTTGCGACGGTTCGGGAACAGCGCCAGCTCCAGCCAGCGCTCGTTCTCGAAGTCGAGGGGCACGAAGAACTCGGACGGCTCGGCCGTGTGGATGATCACGGGGATGTCCGCTTTCGCGCACACCTCCCAGATGGGTTTCAGGGCCGGGTCGTCCACCTCGAGCCGGGTCCCGTCGTAGCGCTTCACCGAGATCCCGAGGTTCTTGAAGACCTTCAGGCCGATGGCGCCGTTCGCGATGGCCTGCTCGAGGTCGGCTACTGCCCTCTCAGGCCAGCCCGGTCCCCCGGCCCCATCCCAGTCGACGTTGGCGAAGACCCGGAAGCGATCGGGGTGGTCGCTCCCGCGGATGAAGTCGACCTTCTCCTTCACCGCGGCGGGGTCGCTTCCCCCGCTCAGGTTGACCAGGACTCGGAGGTTCATGGCGTCCATCTCGGAGATCAGCCGGTCGATGGTCTCAGGCGTGGGCCCGGTGTGGCTGTGGATGTCCACGAAGGGGTGCTTCGCCTTCGAGACCAGTGTCTCCTTCGTCACCAGGGTCGAGCGGGGCCGGTAGTCCAGGATCGTGGGTGCGGGGATCTCGGGCCACTGGCAACGGCCCGGTCGCGTCTCGGTGGTGCCCGGCGGACACTCCTGGCCCGGCTCGATCTGCAGCGAGGGCACCCAGCCGCCCCGCCCGCGTTGGCGCTCCTGGGTCTGGGCCACCAGGCTCGCGGCCCCGAGCAGGACCAGCGTCAGTGTCAGAAGGGTGGGGCGGCTTCTCATCGGGTGGCTCCTCGAGCGGTATGCTGGCAGCCCGGCCAGACAGGTTGGCGATGCTACCACGCGCCCCGGAAGGGCTGTCCTCACACGCGATTCGCCAGGGGCTCCTGGAAGACCTCTCCATCCTCCAGCCGCGCGGCGGTCAACATCCCGCCCCACACGCAGCCCGTGTCCAGCGCCATGAAGCCGGGCTGAATCCGGAGACCCAGGGCGGCCCAGTGGCCGAAGACGACCGTCACCTCGGCCGCCTGGCTGTCCCAGAGCTCGAACCACGGGCGGCAGTCTTCCGGGGCCCGCTCCGGGGGCCCGCTGAACTCCTCGATACTTCGGCCGTCCTGGCGGGTCGTCCGAAGGCGCGTGAGGGCCTGGATGGCCACGCGGGATCGATCCTCCGGGTCCAGGTCGTCGGTCCAGCAAGGAGCCGCGCCGGCCATCGCCTCGAGGAAACGCCTGGGCTTTGGCCCGCGGAGAGCCGCCTCGGCCTCGCGGGCCAGCTGCTGAGCCTCCTCGAGCGTCCAGGCCGGCAGCAGCCCCGCGTGCACGAGGACGAAGGGGCCCTCCCGATGGAGAAGGGGTCGTCCTCGCAGCCACTCGATGAGGTCCCTGCGATCAGGGGCCTTCAGCACCGCGTCGAGAGTATCGCCCTGCTTCGCTTCCCGAGCGCCGAACGCCTGCCCGAGAAGGTGCAGATCGTGGTTCCCGAGCACAGTGGTGACTCGATCCCCCTGTGCTCGGACCCACCGGAGGACCTCCAGCGACTGGGGCCCGCGGTTGACGAGGTCACCCACCAGCCAGAGGCGATCCTGTCCGGGGTCGTAGTGGATTCTCTCCAGCAGTCGGTGGAGCGTGCGGAAGCACCCCTGGATGTCGCCGATCGCGTAGGTAGCCACCGCCAGAATGCTACGACGAATCGGCAAGAGAATGCCGGTGTGTGCCAGGTAGCCCTACGCTCAGCGCAGGCAACCTATCGCGCCTCGCAGGCATCATGGAAACGGCGTCGTCGTCACGAGCCGCCCCGCCATGTGGAGCGTTGTGGTCCCATTCGTGATCGCGTCGGTTCTACGGTCCTCCGGAGAGGAGGACTGGCATGGACAAGTACGTCGGTCTGGATGCGCATTCACACTTCAGCTGCCAGGCTCCGGGGTCCTGACCTCCGCTATGGCGGCGGGGGGGAACCTCTCGCATCCAGCCACCGGAACGTCGAGGCCTCGAGAAAATCGTAGAAGGGGTTGTGCCTCAAGCGCAGCAACCAGTCGGAGGAGAACCGCAGTAGGCCGCGCTCGCCCTGAATGGCGATCTGGCCGAGGAAGACCGTCTCCGCGTCCGGTGGCCGGCTCTGGCCGTACAGGGGATCGTCAGGCGGGAACGGCAGCGCGACGTGGGACAGCGAGAGGACTCCCGGGGGCCAGGCCACGTTCAATGCCTCGGTCGACACCTGGGCGGACAGCGGTGCCTTGCGTCGGCGGACCACCGCGCTGGTCTCGGTGCTCTCGTTGGTGATGAGGGTGAGGCCGAAGGGGAGAGCGTCGTCGGCCATCAGCCGGGCGGTGAGAGGACCCGGATCGGAGACGAGGACCGTCGACTGGGCGCTGCGGCGGTTGATGTCGAACAGGACGAGCTCGTGGCGCGGCGGAGCAAGGTGCTCGAGCAGGTTGTCGATCACCGCATCGGTGGAGACGGTCGCGTCGACGGTCGACAGAAAAACGAGAGTCGGCGGGGAATCCTCGATGAGACCCGATCCGGCTCGAGCTTCGATGCGCCGGGCCACGTGCCGCGTCAGGCGATAGACCTGCTCTCCGGCGTTGCTCGTGAAGGAGTTGTACTTGTGCGGATCGAACTCCGGCAGGATCGAGGTCCAGGCGAGCTTCTCCAGGCCGGGGAGCAGGGCGGCCCGCCGGTTCCACTTCGCCAGCGCCGCCGCCGGGGTCACGCCGATGGCTGGAGAGATCAAGACGAGGCTGGCCGGCACCGGCATGGCCGCGCCCTCCAGCGCGTTCAGGGCGAAGTCCAGGGCGAGCGGGGCTCCCGTGGAGTAGCCGACGATGTGGATTGGGCCCTGTCCCACCTTTGACTCGAGGTGCTGCATGGCCAGCCGGAGCGTGGCGGCCATCTCCTCCCAGGTGACGGACAGGAGGCCTGAGGGCGCCGTGCCATGGCCGGGCAGCCGCAAGCCCACGACCCCGGAAGCCGCGGTCGTTGAGGCCCTCACCCAGAGCCCGCAGGCTGTAGGGCGAGTCGGACATGCCGTGCAGTAACAGCACGCCGCCGGCTGCCCCGTCGGCAGGGAGCTCGAAGCTGCGGTTCCAATCGGGCGCCCAGACTCGCGGGTCCACGGCGCTGCCGGTGCTGTAGCGGGCGAGGGCGCGGGAGGGCCCGGTCTCTGTCAGGGCGTAGATCCGCGCGTCCAACTGCTCAAACAACGTGTCTTCCAGTCGTCTGTAGTCATCGAACGTTCGGATCTCGTCCGCCCTGGCCGCTGTGAACTCTGCCGTCAGCTCTTCGGTGTGCCAGGGCTGCAGGGAGGGGCCGCTGCGCGCCCGGGACACGTAGAGCGCAACGACACCCACGACGAAGCCGAGGACGGCGACGGAAAGGTACAGGCCGAGGCGCCTGGCGAATTGGACGATGCGTCTCACGTGATGCTCCCTGGAGCGGGCACTCGGCGCCCGGCGACCAAGGATATCGCGGCGGGCCGTTCCTCGGGCCCTCCTGCCGAGCCGGGCCAGTTCTGATATCCTCGGCGGCATCAATGAGCACGGCGCGGTTTGCAGATCGGGTTGCAGTCGTCACGGGCGGTGCCGAGGGCCTGGGCCGCGCCATTGCCAGGCGACTCCTGAGCGAAGGCGCCCGGGTTCACCTCTGGGATCGAAACAGCGATCTGGCGGAGACGACCGCGGAAGCGCTCCGGAAAGAAGGCGGGGAGGTCACGGCGCGGTCTGTCGACGTCGCGGACGAAGCGTCGGTCGAGGCCGCCGTCGCTTCGGTGCTGGCCGCCGCCGGGCGGCTGGACGTCCTGGTGAACAGCGCCGGGATCGTCGGGCCCACCAACGTCCCGACCCAGGACACGCCCGTCGAGGGCTACAGGGAAGTGCTCGACGTGAACCTCACCGGATCCTTCCTGGTCACTCGATTCTCCCTGCCCCCCATGCTGGCTGCCGGGTACGGACGAATCCTGCTCATCGCCTCCATCGCCGGGAAGGAAGGCAACGCCGGCATGTGTGCCTACTCCTCGGCTAAGGCGGGGGTGATCGGGCTCGTCAAGGCCAGCGGCAAGGAAGTGGCCGGGACGGGAGTCACGGTCAATGGGCTGGCGCCCGCCGTGATCCGGACGTCCATGGTCGACGCCATGCCCGAGGCGCAGGTGAAGTACATGACCGACAAGATCCCCATGCGCCGGTGCGGCACCCTGGACGAGGTGGCCTCCCTGGCGTGCTGGATCGTCAGCGCCGAGGCCAGCTTCAACACCGGCGCCGTCTTCGATCTGTCGGGAGGCCGCGCGACCTACTGACGCCTGCAGGCGTAGGGAGGGAGAAGCTGCATGGCAGGCAGACTCGACGGGAAGAAAGCACTCGTGACTGCCGCGGCGCAGGGGATTGGAGAGGCCACGGCCCGAGCCTTTGCGGCTGAAGGCGCCGAGGTCATCGCGACCGACCTCAACGAGGAGCGGCTGAAGCGCCTCGATGGAACCCCGGGTCTCCTCACGCGCCCCCTGGACGTCACCCGCGCGGACGACATTCGCCGCGCCGCAAAGGACATCGGCGCGATTCAGGTCCTCTTCAATTGTGCCGGCTTCGTCCACCAGGGCTCGATTCTGGAGTGCGAGGAGAGCGACTGGGACTTCTCGATCGACTTGAACGTCAAGTCCATGTACCGGGTCGTCCGGGCCTTTCTGCCGGCCATGCTCGAGGCGGGCGGCGGGTCGATCATCAACATGTCCTCGATCGCGTCCTCTCTGCGGGGTGTTCCCAACCGATTCGTCTACACGACCAGCAAGGCGGCGGTGCTCGGGCTGAGCAAGGCGGTGGCCGCCGACTTCGTCAGACGGGGTATCCGCTGCAATGCCATCTGCCCAGGGACGGTGGCGACCCCATCCCTCGAGGAGCGAATCGGAACCGCCGAAGACGTCGAGGCCGCTCGCAAGGCCTTCATTGCCCGCCAGCCGATGGGCCGGCTGGGGCAACCGGAGGAGATCGCCGCGCTGGCCGTCTACCTGGCCTCGGACGAGTCGGCCTTCGTCTCGGGGACAGCGATCTCGATCGACGGCTGCATGAGCATCTAGGAGACCGCGGTCTGACTTTCGCCACAGGCTCCTGGCTGCGAGGGACGCATGATGGGAGTGCTGGAACGCCTGAGCCTCATGGAGTATTGGGAGCTCACACTCCTGGCCCTCACTTGGGACGGTATCGCCGTCGTCTGGTTCCGCCGTCGTCGAGACTGGAGACGCAATCAGTTCACTGAGCAGGTCAACTTCTCTCTCAGCTACCTCGAGACCGACGGGGAGGGGCACTCGCACCTCGCCCTGCGCACCCTGCTCGAGCTGAGCGCGGCGAACGTCTGGCTGAACGAGTACGGCGTCCGCAAGGTCCGGAAAGCGGCGGAGCAGACCACGCCCGAGATGCCGTTCCTGCTCATCCAGCCACGGCGGGACATGGAGCTCGTCAGGCACGCGGTCCTGAACGTTCTCTCGGAGCGCTTCGCGCAGGTGTTTCTCGCCCGGGCCATCGGCGTGGACGTCCGCACGGAGACTTTCCTGTACGGCCTGACGTGGGAGCGCTACGGCGAAATCAAGACCCGCAAGCTGCGGGTGATGGTGATCCGCCCCTGTGATCTAGAGGCGCTCTTCGGGCAGGACGGAAAGGCGAAGGACCTTCACGTCGCCGTCGACTCGCACCGGTGGCGGATCACCACCCTGGAGATCATGCATCGGCTCTACCACTCCTCCGACCCCGGGGAGCGGGCGGCACTCGGAGAGGTCGAGCTGGGGGTGGCGACGTCGGCACGGCCTGCCTCCCAGCTAATCCGGCACGAGCTCACGAAGCGACCGGCGCTGGATGAGCAGGTGGGCGCCGGTTCCGAGCGCGGCAAGCAGGACGAAGCCACCGAAGGCCACGGCACTCACGTGCCACATCATCCACAGCGTGCATCCGAGAGCCGAGCCCGTGACGATCCACAGGGTCTCCAGCCTCAGCCAGGCGGCGGCTCGGGTCAGGAAGCGCGGCTCGGTGCCGATGCCCTGGCCGCTGCCGACGGCCAGGACTCGACCGACGACGGTGCCCCGCGGATGGGCGTACTCGAACGGTTCGACGGGCAAGGTGAAGGCGTCCAGGTACTCCCGCTCGTGGGCGTCGGCATAGCGGAGGGTCATCTCCCGCAGCGGAGCGCCCTTGCGACCGAGGTGAAGGGCGAAACGTCTCGGCACAGCGTTGTGGGAGAAGTGATTGCAGACCACGAGCTCGAAGCCCGCCGCTTCGGAGTAGTCCTGAAGTGACCGCGCGATGAGACGCGGGGGGATGGCGTTTGATTCCTCGACGCCGTCCACGAACAGGATGGGCACCTCCATTCCGTCCGCCCCGCGCCCGAGGGCGGCTCCCAGGCGGGCCCGCACCGTTCGCCCCTTTCGCGTGCGGAAGTCCAGCGAGGAGATGCTCGCGTTGCGGAGGTAGCCGAACGTTCCCAGTCTTCCCTTCGGCCCGCGTCCGAACCATTTGACTCCTCGGAGCGAGGCCGAGCTGAAGAACTCCTCCTGGTGAGTGAGGTCTACCCAGGGGTCACGCTGCCAGATCTCCGCTTGTACCGCACCACTCGTCAGGTAGTGGCCGGCTTCGATCGCTTCGATGGACTCGGTGAGCTTCTTCTCACCTGGGCTCCCGGCTATGACGTGGTCGTTGCGCAGCTCTTGCAGGAGTGCAATCCCTCCCTCGACCGAGAGCTCGCCGATCTTGTTCTGCCGAATGCGCTCCTGATTCTTCGCGACGAATGCGGTGACCGACCTCTTTTTTCGCAGCAGGCTGTCGTAGTAATGGCCGGGCTGAAAGCGTCGCGTGATCTCGTCCTTGTATCCAAGGATCTCGCGGAGGGCGGCCTGAACGAAGGCCTGAGGCTCCTGGTCGGGCAAACGCTCGATGTGGCCTTCGTGAAACCGGTAGCGCGACCGATACTTGGGATTGTCCCAAAGATGGTTCACTCCGAGAGCGTGCAGGCGTGTGATGACTTCGCGCGCGCGCGGCAGCTCCTCTTCCGCAGCATGTGCGCAAGGTCGAGAGCCATGATCGTGCTCATCGGGTGAACGAGATACCGCTGCACGATCAGGAGGACGTACCAGAACAGAAAGACCACGTTGAAGGAGAACAGAACGACATCACCCGGAGTGTCGCAGGGCCGGCCGCCGGTGCAAGGACGGGAATGAACCCGTAGAAGTGCCGAAAGGCCAGGACCGCCACAAGCGCCGACACGACGAGCATCGCTGCCGGGTGGCGGCCAGAGCTCCCATGTGGCGGCGCCGTGCGACGACCAGGGTGTCTTCTTCGGGCTCGGTCCGCACTCGAAGGCGCGTGTACCGTCGCCACAGAATCTCCATCTCGGGAAACCCGTCTTCCCGCATCCGCTGCTCGACGTCCTCCCGTGAGAGATCAGAAGCCGGCGCGGGCGGATGGTCCGGCATTGGAGCGCCGCGCGTCACTGCAGGCGCAGCGCGCGCACGAACAGGACCAGAGTGATGGCGACCCCACCCCCGAGGCCGACCAGGAAGCCGGAATACGTTGGGATGCCGATGGTCACCGTTGCGCAAAACAGCGCCGACAGCCCAATGCCGAACACCAGGACGCTGGCTCGGTAGGTCGAGCGAAGTGCCCGCATGCGGCGTCGCCGGCCCTGCAGACGCCCGCTGACGACCGCCACCATCACCCCGAGGAAGCAGACCGTCGCCACGAGCATGGCGTAGAAAACGATGGGGAACGTGAGATCGAATGGCACGAAGAAGAGCGAAGCGGCGAGCCGCTGGATCCCCTCCCTCCCGGTGTCGGGCAGCCCGAGAAGCCCCGTCATGGCGAAGCCGGCCAGGATGCTGCTCGCAGTGAGCAGCACTTCGGCGTTGCGGTCGAGGCGCGCCCGCTCCCGCACCTCGGCGCTGGCCGGCTCCTCTGCCTGGAGCGGCGGCTGAGCGCTGGCCGGTTCGCCGGTCGGCTGTGTGTCACTCATGTCATCGAGGCTAGAACGTGAAGGCGACGCCCCCGGTTGCCTGGAAGAATCCATACTGGAACTCGATCGGGTCGAGGGCCGCGGCCAGGGCTTCCTCGATCGGCGAGGTGCCGCTTCCCGAGCCCCACGCCAGCTCCCGCTTGGGAAACCCGAAGGCCCGGGCGTCGAAGACGAGAGACACGCTGTCGCCCAGAGGCACCCGCAGGCCCGCGCCCAGGTTGCCTCCGAATCCCCCGTCAAGGGTGGCGGCCGCCGACACCCCGATCGGGGGCAGGCTGATGCCCGGGATGTTCTCCAGGCCCAGCCGCACCTGGCGGTCGCCGCCACGGTGGTGGCCGGGATGTAGCTTGCTCCCCCCCGAGATCACGAACCGGGAGCGCTCTCCGAAGCCGAGCTGGAGGTTCAACGAGAAGGGGGTGAGCTGGTCGACCTCCGATTCGCCAGAGAGATCTCCGGTCACGGGGATGGACGGCAGGCCGGGGATCAGGTCCCCGAGGTCTGCGCTGACACGACCCCCCGTCACCTCCAGGTTCACCCGGGCGCTGTCGACTCGGGCTTCCAGACCCACGACGTCGGAGAAGCGCCACGTCAGCGCTCCCGAGAAGGCCAGCCCGCCGTTCAGCTCGAGATCGAACTCGCCCGAGGTCGCGACGGGAAGGTCGGGAGGCACGAGGTCGCCCGGATCGAACGCGAAGGACTGCTTGTAGAACGGCAGCGCCCGCCCGACCGAGACAGCCAGCTCGAGCTCGCCTGCCGGCGCGGGCGCCGCCGACAGGGTCATCACTCCCACGACCAGCCCGAGGACGACGCGGGGATGCGAACAGGAGGCGACGATTCGCTGGATCATTCCGTCATTGTAGCGGAGGGATGGGGCACGGCCGGTGTCGAGTCGGCCGCCTGGGACGAACAACCGAAAGGGCGGGTAGAATTCCTCCCCTGGCCGGCCCGTCGGAGGGGCGGCCGAAGGGAGCATCCATGCAGGATCAGTGGGTCGTGGTCGGACTGGACAATGGGGGCAACTCGAACAACGCGACGGTTCTCGATCCGTCCGACGGGTTCCTCGTCGACTCCATGGTGGAGACGCCCAGTCGGGTCCTCGAAGGCTCCGACCTGGCGGTCGAGTCGCTGGTCGCAGCGTTCGCCGACATCCTGGAGCGAACCGAGGTCTCCCGCGACCGCGTCCGGGCCGTCGGGCTCGACTCGCCCGGACCTGCCAGCGCCGACGGTGTCATCTCCTCCCGGGGCTCGACGAACTTCGCCCATCCGACATGGCGCAAGTTCGATTTTCGAGGCGCCGTCGAGGCGAAGCTGCGGCTCCCGGTGGTCTACAACAACGACGGCAACGCTGCCGCCCTCTATGCGCACCATGTCTGCTTCGGCGCCTCCGGGGCAAAGCGGTGCTCGATCTCGGCCATCGTGGGCACCGGTCTCGGCGGAGGGGTCATCGACGCGGGGCGGATCGTCAAGGGCGGGAACGGCTTCGCAGGGGAGCTGGGCCACGTCCACATCCCCATGGACGGCCTCCTCGGCGAAGGGCAGCCGTTGCCCCCCTGCAACTGTGGCTTCTCGGGTGACGTCGAGGCGGTGGCGTCCCTGACCGGCATCGAGACCAACCTGCTGCCCTACTGGCTCACGCAGTTCAAGGACCACGAACTCGGGAAGATCGACGACATCAAGAAGGCGGCGAAGCTCGTCCGCAACTATGGGGAAAAGGGCGATCCCATGGCGCGGAAGATCTTCGAGCAGCAGGCGATGGCCATCGGGCGACTGTTCACCATCGCGTCGCGGTTCACCGACCCGGACGCCTACTTCGTTGGCGGCGGGGTCGCAGAGACGGTTCCGGAGTTTCGGGACTGGTTCCTGGAGACAGTGCGCAAGAACACGTCTCTCGAAGAGGAGCAGGAGGAGACGGCGATCTTCGCCCTCGTGCAAGATCTGGACATGGCGGGCGCCCGCGGAGCGGCCCTCGCCGCACTCGACCTGGCTCAGGCCGAGGCGTCGCGATGAGCCGTCTGCCTGCCGCTGTTTCCGCGCTCGTGCTGGTCGCGACCCTGGTCGGACCCCAGCTTGCCGCCCCGTCGTCCGCAGCCGGTTTGGAAGCGCAGCTCCAGCGCATTTTCAAGGAGGAGGCATTCAAGGCCCGAACCTTTGGTCCCACGCGCTGGCTGGACGGGGGATCGGGATACACGACCCTCGAAGATGCCGCGGACGGCCGTGGCAAGGACATCGTCCGCTACGATACGGCGAGCGGCGATCGGCGGGTGGCGGCGGCGGCGGCGAGTCTCGTCCCTGCAGAGGCGGGCCCCCCGCTCTCGATCGACGACTACGCGTGGTCGGACGACGGGACTCGCCTGCTCGTCTTCACCAACACCCGCAAGGTGTGGCGCAAGAACACCCGAGGCGACTACTGGGTCCTCGAACGCTCGAGCGGCGCCCTGCGCCAGGTGGGCTCCGGGTTTCCCGAGGCGACCCTGATGTTCGCGAAGCTGTCGCCGGATGGCACCCGGGTGGCCTTTGTCCAGGAGAGCGATCTGTACGTGGAGAGTCTCGAGGACGGGGCCGTCACGCGCCTGACGTCCGACGGCTCCTCCACCAGCATCAACGGCACCTCGGACTGGGTCTACGAGGAGGAGTTCAAGCTGTGCGACGGCTTTCGCTGGAGTCCCGACGGCACCCGAATTGCCTTCTGGCACTTCGACGCCACGGGTATCGGCCAGTTCCCCCTCATCAACAACACCGACACGACGTACCCCGTCGTCACCTGGATTTCGTATCCCAAGGTCGGGACCACGAACTCTGCGGTCAAGATCGGTATCGTGAGCGCCTCGGGCGGGGATCCCCGCTGGGTGCAGGTGCCGGGCGAGGACCCGCGCGCGTACTACCTTCCACGCATGGAGTGGGTGGCCGCCGGGGAGCTCCTGATCCAGCAGATGGACCGGCGGCAGCAGTCGACCGACCTCTGGCTCGCCGACGCCCGAACAGGGGAGACGCGCAGCCTGCTGCGGGACGAGGACGACGCCTGGCTGGACATCGTGGACGAATGGCGATGGCTCCCGGGAGGCCGCGAGCTCCTCTGGATCTCCGAGAAGGACGGGTGGCGCCACCTTTGGAGGGCGTCGCGGGAGGGTGGCGAGATGCGCCTCCTCACACCCGGGGCCTTCGACATCCTGAGCGTCGAAGGCATGGACGACAAGACCGTCTTCTTCATCGCCTCCCCCGACGACGCGGTGCGACGCTACCTCTACGCCGCCCAGCTCGACGGCAGCCGGGCACCCGAGCGAATCACTCCCGCAGGCCAGTCGGGCACCCACGCGTACGACATCTCTCCGGACGGCCGCTTCGCCTTCCACACGTTCTCGACGATGGAACGGCCTCCGGTCGTGGATCTCGTCCGCCTCCCGAGTCACGAGGTCGTTCGAGTGCTCGAGGACAACGCCTCCCTCGCCGCAGAGCTGGCGCCCCTCTTCGTGCCACCGACGGAGTTCTTTCAGATCGATATCGGCAAAGGCGTCCGACTGGACGGATGGATGATGAAGCCGAATGGACTCGACGCGTCGAAGTCTTATCCGCTCCTGATGTTCGTCTACGGCGAGCCCGCAAACGTCACGGTCAAGGATGGGTGGCCCAGCCGGTCCGGGCGGCATCTCTTCCACCGGGCGCTGGCCGACGCCGGCTACGTGGTGGCCAGCGTCGACAACCGGGGCACTCCCGCGCCGAAGGGACGCGAGTGGCGCAAGATGATCCACGGCTCGGTGGGTGTCCTGGCCTCCGAAGAGCAGGCGGCCGCTGTCCGAGCGCTCCTGGCCGAGAGGCCCTACCTCGACGCGGAGCGCGTCGCTTCCTGGGGCTGGAGCGGCGGAGGCTCGATGACGCTCAACCTCCTCTTCCGCTCGCCCGAGCTCTACAAGGTGGGCATGTCCGTGGCCCCGGTGCCGGACCAGACGCTCTACGACACCATCTACCAGGAACGCTACATGGGTCTGCCCAGCGAGAACCCGGAGGGGTATCGCGCCGGCTCACCCATCACTCACGCCGAGGGCCTGGTCGGAGATCTGCTCTTCGTCCACGGTTCGGGCGACGACAACGTCCACATGCAGGGTACGGAACGGCTGGTCAACCGGCTCATCGAGCTGGGCAAGCCCTTCGACTCCATGGTGTATCCCAACCGCTCGCACAGCATCTCGGAAGGCGACGGCACGCAGCACCACCTCTACTCCCTCCTCGCCCGGTATCTTCAGGATCATCTGCCCGCAGGACCGCGACCCGAATAGGCTCCAGCACTCCCCCGACGACCGCACCGACGAGGCCGAGTGCTCAGGCCAGAATGTCCTTGACGACCTGGCCGTGCACGTCTGTGAGCCGGAAGCGCCGGCCCTGGTGGCGGAACACCAGCCGCTCGTGATCGACTCCCAGCAGGTACAGGATCGTCGCCTGCAGGTCGTGGACGTGGACGGGATCGCGGACGATGTTGTAGCCGAGCTCATCGCTCTCCCCGAAGCTGAAGCCCGACTTCACGCCCGCCCCCGCCAGCCAGATCGTGAAGCAGCGCGGGTGATGATCGCGGCCGTAGTCGCCCTGGGTGAGCGGTCCCTGGCAGTAGCTCGTGCGCCCGAACTCGCCACCCCAGATCACCAACGTGTCCTCCAGAAGGCCCCGGCGCTTGAGGTCGATGACGAGAGCCGCCGACGCCTGGTCGGTGGCCTCGCACTGCCTCCGGATGTCTCGGGGCAGGTTCCCGTGCTGGTCCCAGCCCTGATGGTAGAGCTGGATGAAACGGACGCCGCGCTCGGCCAGGCGTCGAGCCAGCAGGCAGTTGGCGGCGTACGTTCCGGGCTCTCTCGCGTCGGGGCCGTAGAGGTCGTAGATCTCGTCGGGCTCCCCGGCCAGGTCCATGACCTCCGGAACGGAGGTCTGCATGCGGAAGGCCATCTCGTACTGGGCGATGCGCGTCTGGATTTCGGGGTCCTGTGTCTCGTCGGCCTGGATTCGGTGCAGCCGGTCCAGTGCCTCCAGCATCGCCACGCGATCGGCCCGATCGAACCCGGCGGGATCATTGAGAAACAGCACGGGATCCGGGCCCGCGCGCAGCTGGACTCCTTGATGCACGGTGGGGAGAAAACCGCTCCCCCAGAGCCGGGCGTAGAGCGGCTGTCCCCTCGACTCCTTGGAAATCAAGACGAGAAACGCGGGCAGGCTCCGATTCTCGCTGCCCAAGCCGTAGCTGGCCCAGGCTCCCATGCTGGGACGACCGGGGAGCTGCGAGCCGGTCTGGAAGAACGTGATCGCCGGATCGTGGTTGATCGCCTCGGTGTGCAGGCTCCTGATGAAGCAGAGCTCGTCCATGATGCCCGCCATGTGCGGGACGAGCTCGCTGGCCCAGAACCCCGACTTGCCGTGTCTTTCGAAGCGAAACTGCGATGCCGTCAGGGGCAACGACGACTGCTCCGCCGACATGCCCGTGAGCCTCTGCCCACGTCGCACGCTGTCGGGCAGCTGCTCGCCATGGAGTTTTTCTAGCATGGGCTTGTGGTCGAAGAGCTCCAGCTGCGACGGCGCCCCACTCTGGAAGAGGTAGATCACCCGCTTCGCACGAGGCGGCAGGTGGGGGGAGCCCAGAATACCGCTCGAGTCGCTCTCGCGGGGAGGTGAGCTCGCCAGGCCGAGGACCGGGTCGAGCAGCTGGGCCAGAGCCGCGCTCCCCAGTCCCAGGCTGGTGCGGGTCAGGAACTGGCGGCGCTCTATGTGGCGCCGGAGTTGCTGGGCGTCTCTCACGTCTCCCCCTACCGCTTCATCACCGAGGCGTCGTAGTTCATGATCGTGCCCACGACGACGTCGAGGCTGGCCACCTCGACCGGATCGAGGGCGTCGTCACGGGGGAAGTCGCCGCTCCCCAGAAGCTGGCGCGCCCGGCTCGGCTCCCCCTGGAACCCCCGCCGCCGGCCCTCGTACAGCTCGAGGAGCACGTCGAGCTCCTCCGGTCGCGGCCGACGACCAGTGAGGAGACGCATGGCATGGATGATCCGATCGCCCGGGTCTTGACTTGCCTGACGGAGCACGCGTTCGGCGGCCACCCGGGAGGCCTCGACGAACTGCGGATCGTTCATCAGTGCCAGCGCCTGGACGGGCGTGCTGGTCTTTTGCCTCCTCACCTGGCAGCGACTGCGGCCCGGGGCGTCGAACATAGCCATCGTGGGTGGCGGAACGCTGCGCTTCCAGAACGTGTAGAGACTGCGCCGATAGAGCTTCTCACCCTCGTCCTGCACGTATTCGCTGCTGAACGGGTTGATCACCCAGAGGCCGTCGGGCTGATAGGGCTTCACGCTCGGCCCGCCGATCCTCTCGACGAGCAGGCCGCTGGCCAGGAGCGCCTGATCGCGTAGCATCTCCGCGGTCAAGCGGCTGGACGCTCCGCGAGAGAGCAGACGGTTCTCCGGATCGCGCTCGCGCGTCTCCGAATCGGTGTCGGACGACTGGCGGTAGGTGGCCGAGGTCACGATGAGTTTCTGCATCGCCTTCACGTCCCAGCCCGACTCCATGAACTCCCTGGCCAGCCAGTCGAGAAGCCCGGGGTGAGAGGGGAGCTCCCCCTGCTGACCGAAGTCCTCTGCGGTTCTCACGAGTCCCGATCCGAAGAGCTGCTGCCAGAGACGATTGACCGCGACCCGGGCAAACAGCGGGTGATCGGGGTGGGTGAGCCACCGCGCCAGACCGCTGCGGTCGGGCGGCCACTCGGCGCGGTAGGGCATGATCCGAGCGGGTGTCCCCGGCTCGACCGGCTCGGTGGGTGCGTCGTAGGCGCCGCGGGTCAGGACGTGGGCCTGACGCGGCGGCGACTCGTCCATCACCATCACCTCGGGGATTTGCTCCATGAGCTCGTTCCGCTCGAGACGGAGCGCCGTCAGCTTGCCGCGCACGCGCTGCCAGTCGGCGTCAAATCGATCCAGGTAGAGCCCCAGGAACGGACGCTTCTCCTCCGTCGTCCAGTCGGCGACCGGCTTCTTCACCAGGGCTTGCAGACCCTCATCCCCGGCGAGGAAGGCAACCTCCGGGGTCGTCAGGCGCCGCTCCCACACCATGAGCTCGTCCACGAGGCCGTCGGTGAAGCCCTTGGACCGCATTCGCCCGCCCACCTTGATGCCCGGTCCCGACCGTGCCCTGGCGTTGTGGAGAATCTCCCGGTACAGGCGATCTCGCCGCACCTCGACCTCGAGCTCGCGACCGTCGAGGTAGAGCCGCAGCCCGGAGGCTCGACTCGAGCCGTCGTACGTCATCGCGAGGTGGACCCACTCCCCCGTGGGAACCGAAAGCCTGGAGACCACGTGAATCGAGTTGTAGGGGAACTTGTGAGCGAGGACGGCGTCGAGCCTCGCGCCGTCCACTCCGAGGTGATAGCCGCGGAAGTTGTAGAGAGCACCCCCGATGTTCCTGTGGACGATGACGCCCTTCTGTAGATCGGAGGGCACCAGCGCCCAGATCGCAAGGGAGAAGGGCTCGCCGCGGCGAAACCGGCCGACGTCGGGGAAGAAGAGGGCATCGTCCCCGTTCATGCGGAGTCCCCGCCCCACTGGCCCGTCTACGCTCTCGGGGAGACGCCGGGCGAGGGTTGCCTGGACAGGATCGAAGACCTCACCCGGCGTGCCTCCCGGCACCCGGTTTGGGATATCGTCGATGCGGATCTTTTCGAACGGGTAGTGAGCCAGAAGGCCGCTCGGACGCAGCACCTCCGAGAGCGTGTCGACTCGGGCCTCGAACCACACCTGGAACGCGCCCGTGCGGTGCGTCGCAATCCTGTCGAGCTCCGCGGCGGTCCGCTCGATCTCCTGAGAAAGACGGTCGAGCTGCTCTTCGGTTGACGCGTCGGGCAGGAGCATCGTCGGAGGGGACATGCGGTAGTGATCCACGACCATCGGCTGCTTTGCGTGGCTGAAGGAGTTGAAGGAGGTCTGCCCGGCCTCGTCCACGTTGTTGAAGAAGCTGTAGAGCTGGTAGTACTCCTTCTGTGAGATCGGGTCGAACTTGTGATCGTGGCAGCGGGCGCACTCCACCGTCAGTCCCATGAAGGCGGTGGCGAAGGTCTGGGTCCGGTCGGCGGCGTATTCGACCCGGAACTCCTCCTCTACGATCCCGCCCTCAGCGTTGTGGGGATGGAGCCTGTTGAACCCGGAGGCGAGGACCTGCTTCCGGCTGGCGTCGGGCAGGAGATCCCCCGCCAGTTGCCACGTCACGAATTGATCGAACCCCATGTTGTCGTTGAAGGCGCCGATGACCCAGTCGCGCCAGGGGGACATGTCGCGGTCGAAGTCCGCCTGGTAGCCGTCGGTGTCCGCATAGCGAGCCAGGTCTAGCCACTCGACGGCCATTCGCTCGCCGTAGTGCTCCGATGCCAGCAGCCGATCCACGACCGTGTCGTAGGCGCCGTCTGATCGGCCGTCCAGGAAAGCATCGATCTCTTCGATCGTCGGGGGCAGACCGGTGAGATCGAAGCTGAGCCGCCGGAGCAGCGTCTCACGGTCGGCCTCGGGTGACGGCTCGAGGCCCTCTCTCTCCAGCCGGGCCAGCACGAAGCGATCGATGGGGTTGTCGTCCCAGCCCGGCCTCGTGACACGTGGCGTCTCAGGGCGCTCCGCGGGACTGAACGCCCAGTGGGGCTTCCACTCAGCTCCCTGCTCGATCCACCGCGTCAGGACGGTGATCTCTTCCGGCTCGAGGCTGAGCTTGGATTCGGGCGGCGGCATTCGGACTGCGGGATCCGTGGACGAGACGCGGAGGTAGAGCTGGCTCCGCCTCAGGCTTCCCGGGACGATCGGGAAGTCGCCGGGCGACTCCGGCAGCTCGGCGTAGGGCCCATCTTCGGTGTCGAACCGGAGACCGGCCTTGCGTTGGTTCGCGTCCGGCCCGTGACACTTGTAGCAGCGGTCCGAAAGAATCGGCCGGACATGGAGAGCAAAATCGATGACTTCGGGGATCCGATCCTCGGCGGCCACCACCTCGGGAGGCTTGTCCACCGCACAGGCCAGCCCCAGGGCGAGGGAAAGCAGGGCGATGAAAGGCCTGGCAACACGAGTCATTGGGGGGGCCTCTGAGGGGCACCCTCATCATACGCTTGCCACGAGGGCGAACGAGCCTGCTAGCGGTTCTCGAGCTCCGCGGTCCAGTTGACGACGACGGTGGTGGGGGGAGTGCTGTCCTCGATCAGCGAGCTCAGGAGCAGAAAACGCTGGCCGTCCGGGGCGATGAGATAGCGGTTGTTTGTCGTGACGCTACGCAGACTCACCGGGAACATCGCTTCGGGTATGCCGGCCACGAAGGTCTGGCCCGTCTGCACCTCGACGCGCACCAGCTGTCGCTCTGGGGAGAGGTAGAGCAGCTCGCAGCCGTCGGGTCCCCACTGTGGCTCCTGGCCACCCGCCGTCGAGATCTGCCATTTGCCGCCCGGTCCCGGGAATGCCTGGACATAGATCTCGAAACGGCCGGACTCGTTCGACTGGTAGGCCACCCAGCGCCCGTCCGGAGAGAACCGCGATCGCAGCTCGACGAAGGGGGTCTTGATGAAGGGTCGGGCCGTTTGATCGTCCTCCAAGGGCAAGACGTTGACGTCAAATGACGTCTCAGGGTCGAGGTTGAAGTAGAGCAGGTGCTTCCCGTCGGGCGACCACGAGCTGGGAGACTGCAACCCGTCCGCCTGGAGCAAAATCTCCGGCTCGCCCGTGCCGCCGACTGCCTTGACCGCGATGTCGAACTGTCCGTCCTGTTCCGACGCATACGCGATCCGGCTGCCGTCCGGCGACCACACGGGGTTGAGGTCGTCCCCCTCGTTGAACGTGAACCGTGAGGTGACGCCCCGCACCAGGTCGCGGATCCAGATGTTTCTCGTCGCAGCGGAGCCCGCGCTCTGAGAAAGAGCCAGCCAGCGCCCGTCGGGCAACAGGGCGGTGGACTCGATGTTCGCGGGCTCGCCCACGGGCTCTCCGCCCTCACCCTTGCGGTCGACCCAGACGAGCCGACCGCCGCCGGCCTCGCCGCTGCGGAAGGCCAGGACCCCGTTGCGGGAGGCGGTGAAGTGCGCGAGCCCCACACTATCGACGCCGAGGTCCGGAGCGAGCGGCACCGGATCGCCCGAGATCTCCCCGGTGTCGGTGTCGAAGGGCTGGGCCACCAGGGTGCTGTCCCGGACGTAAAGGAGGTGACTCGGCGGTGCAAACTCGACGCGAGACTGGCCCGTGAGAACGACCGGGGCCTCTCCTCCGTCGAGGGAGCCAATCCTGAGCTCCGGTTTCCCGCCCACGGTGACGTACAGGAACCGGTCTCCTCCCGGCAGGAACTGGGGCCACCCGCCCTCCTCGACCTGTGGCGTCGGGATGTCGCCGGCGGCAGGAACGCGATTGAGGGGATCGGTGCTCTGGCCGTCGTAGAGGATCACCCCTTTTTCGCTCCAGGAGCCGTCGGCCCCGGTCCGGGCGTCGCAGATGACCTGGCTCGGCCCGCCGCTCACCGGGACCCTCTTCAGCTTGTTGCCGGCGAAGAACCCCAGGTGGCGGCTGTCCGGGGACCAGAACGGCCGGGAGCGCGCCCTCGGTGCCCGCAACCGGCTGGGCGTCGAGGCCGTTCAATGGCCTAATCCAGACACTGGCTTGGCCCTGCGCGTCGCGCGCGGTGAACGCGATGTGGCGTCCGTCCGGGGAAAGCCGGGGCGAGCCCACGACCGGCAGGCCGTCGGGGGCGGCAATCTGGAAGCGGACCACCTGTGGCGGCTCCGGCGCCCGCCGGGCCCAGAGGACGGCGAAGGCGACCGCCGTGATCGCGGCCAGCGTCGCCACGCCCCACGCCAACCGCTCCCGGACCTTTCGCCGGGCCGACACGAGCGCAGGCAGCCCCACCTGCGAGCCGCCCTCGGCGATCCACTTGAGCTGCAATCCCACATCGTGGGCGGCGCCGAAGCGATCCTCCGGGTCCTTCGCCAGGCAGGTCTCGACCACCCGGTCGAAGGCGGGGGGGCCGAGCGGCACGATCTTCGAGACCGGCTCCGGCGTCGAGTGCATGACGGAGCCGATGAGGCTTGCCTGGGTCCGGCCCTCGAAGGCCTTGCGACCCGTCGCCATCTCGTAGAGCACCGCGCCCAGGGCAAAGATGTCGGAGCGAGCGTCGGCTTCCTGGCCCTCGATCTGTTCGGGGGGCATGTACTGGAACGTCCCCAGGATCGTGCCCTCCACCGTGAGTGGTGCGCTCGAGGGGGTGTCGGTCAGCGCCTTGGAGAAGCTCTCGGTGCGCATCTGGGTCTCGGGTAGCTGGCTCTTGGCCAGACCGAAGTCGAGGAGCTTCACGCCGCTGGTGGTGAGCATGATGTTGCCGGGCTTCAGGTCCCGGTGGATGACCCCGCACTTATGCGCGTTGCCGAGCGCATCCGCAATCTGCATCCCCAGCTCGAGCACCTTCTCCATCGGGAGGGGCCCCTGCTTGAGGCGCTCGGCCAGCGTCTCTCCCTCGATGTGCTCCAGGACGAGGACGTCCACTCCCTCGTGGTGCCCGACGTCGTGCTATGTGCAGATGTGGGGGTGGGAGAGCGACGAGACCATCTTGGCCTCGCGCTCGAAGCGTTGCTTGATCTCGGGCGAGGACGAAAGGTACTCGGGCAGCACCTTGATGGCAACCGTGCGGTCCAGCCGTGTGTCCCGCGCCTTGTACACCTCGCCCATGCCGCCCGCACCGAGGACCCCGAGGATCTCGTACGGGCCGAGCCGCGAGCCGTCTTCCAGGGCCATCTTCATCCCCCTGTCGCGGCGAGGCGGATCCGCTGCGCAGAGCCGCCCGTCGCTAGCCTGCTGCCCTTGAAACATGGGACAGATTACCCCAGGCGGCCGGCGGGGCGGGGACCCATCAGCGGGGCCGGCGGTCCTCCAGCCAGTCCTGGCGGGGGACGCTTTCGGGGCTCTCCAGCGCCCACTCCGGCGTGGGGAACCAGCGGAGCGGGCTGTAGCGCGGGTAGGTCTCCCAGATGTCCCCGTTGCCGGCGATCCGAAGGTCGCCAGTCTGCTCCAGGTACCGCACGAGCCTCCCCCGGAGCTGCACCAGCACGGCGGCGAAGTCCGGGTCTGCCGCGAGATTTTCGAGACATCCCGGATCACGGCGGATGTCGTAGAGCTCCTCTGCCGGCCGCTTGTCCACCGCCAGGTGCAGGTAGCGCGCCACCGACGGGTCGTCGTGGTGGGCGATCAGGTAGCGGAGGGTTGGGCAGTCGTCGATGTCGTGGTACCCACCGTGCATCGGGCCGAGGGAGCGGGACAGGACGTCATCGCTGGTCGCATAGATGCCCGTTCCGTACTTGCGAGGGGCGCCGGCTGGCCATCTCTCGGGGGCGAGGTTTCGGATGTAGAGGTGCTCGTGGGTCCGGATGGCGCGCTGCGGGTAGCCCAGCGAGTTGAAGCGCGAAGACGAGTGACGTTCCCGCGCGACATACACGGCGTCGCGGCTCGGATCGACGATGCCCTGGTCGTTGGACAGAAGAACGTCCTTGAAGCTCCGGCCGGCCAGGGGATATCGCTCCGAACGATGGGCCACACCCGCAACATCCAGGATCGTGGCGGTGATGTCCACGAATCCGATGAGGTCGTCGATGACCCTGTCGCCCGGCATGCGAGACGGCCACATCATGGCGAGAGGCATGTGGACGCCGTACTCGTAGCAGTTGGCTTTGGCCCGCGGGAACGCCATCCCGTTGTCGCTGGTGACGATGACGAGGGTGTTCTCGAACTCGCCGGCCTCATGGAGCGCCTCGAGCATCTTGCCGAGATGCTGGTCGAACCACTCGATCTCGAAGAGGTAGTCGAGGAGGTCGCTGCGGACCTCGGGAGTGTCCGGGAGAAACGGCGGCACGACGACGTCCTGGAGGCGCTTGCCCGAGCGGAGCCCGACGCCGGGGTCGAAGGAGCGGTGGGGCTCGCTGGCGCCGTACCAGAACGCGAACGGCTGGTCCTTCGGTCGTCCCTCCAGGAAATCGGCGAAGTTGGCCGAATAGTCGGCCCGGCTGATTCCCTCGGCTGGGGGCGTCAGCTCCCGGCCGGCCCACGCCGGCCCTGCGGGGTTTCTCTCCCATCCGCTGGCCTCCCAATTTCCCGGGCCCCAGAGCTTTCCGGTTGCCCCCACCGAATAGCCCGAGGCCTCCAGCAGGTCGGGCCAGGTGGCGTAGCTGCGAGGGAAAGACGAGGCGTGGGTCCCCGCGTGCTCGATCATCCAGCTGTGGCGCCCCGTGAGAAAAGCCGCCCGGGTGGGCGAGCAGCCGGGGGTGGGGGAGAACGCCTGGGTGAAGAGGGCCCCCGAGCGGGCGACGCGATCGAACGCCGGCGTCGAGACCGCCGGGTCGCCGTACGCCGACGCGTTCACCCAGGACTGATCGTCGCTGATGGCCACGAGGATGTTGGGGCGCCGTGCGTCGGCAAACGTCACCGCCACCGGAAGGAGCGCGACGATCAGGCTGAGACTCGAGGCGTTCATCGTTGGGTCCATTCGGACGACGGAGAGTCCGGAGCCCCGTCGCTGCACTGCAAGGAATTATGACGCTTGGACGAGAGCGATGTTTCCCGGATGCGACCAAGAGTTTACAGTGATGCTGCATGCGTGTGACAAGCTCGGGACGTTCGCTCAGGGCGTTTCAGGCGGCAATACGCAAAAGGGGGGGAATGCCCAAGCTCATCTGGATCATCTGGTGTGCCGTACTGGTCGGAGGATCGGTTGAGGCCGGCGGCCCGGCGGGGGTCGCCGTGGCGGTCGCCGAGGACGAAGCCGAGGCGCCGCCCGAGAAGAAGGCCGAGCCGAAGAAGTGGTACGACAAGCTGAGCTTCAGCGGTGACTTCCGCCTCCGCTACGAGGGGTTCAACTGGAAAGGTCACTTCGACAACGGCCGGCGTGACCGACTCCGCTACCGCCTGCGATTCGGCTTCCGGGGCCAGGTCCTCGACAACCTGGCCCTCGGCTTCCAGCTCCGAAGCGGAAACCCGAAGAACCCGATCTCCGACAACCAGTCCTTCGACGACAGCTTCAGCAAGACGCCGATCTCCATTGCCGAGGCGTACGTCGACTGGCAGGCGGCGAACACGCTGGAGATCATCGCGGGACAGTTCTCCCCGACGAAACTGTGGCGCGCCGCGGACATCCAGTGGGACGACGATGTGACGATCGAGGGCGCCATGGAGCTGTTCGCGTGGAAGGCCGGCGGTCTTCTGAAAGAGCTCGACCTGAACCTCTACCAGTTCGTCCTGAACGAGTCCGGGGACTCCATCGACTCCTACATGCTCGGCGGGCAGATCGTGCCCGTCTTCGATCTCGGCGAGAAGAACGACCTGGCCCTCGGCGCGGGCTTCGAAGCGATCTCGAGCCCCGAGAAGGTGGCCACGCTCTACTTCGAGGACGCCCTGGTCATCGACTCCGGCTACGTGACGAACCTCGTCAACCCCAACACCGGCGAGATGGTCAGCGACTTCCGAGTCGGAAGCCTGTTCCTCGAATGGCAGAACAAGTCCATCGAGGCGTGGCCGATCAAGGTGTCGCTGTATTTCTACAAGAACTTCGGCGCGGGCGACGGGCTGGGCGCGATCCTGCCGGTGGACGACACCGCGCCGCTGGCGCTCGGCCGGGGCATCGACAACGACACCGCCTGGTTCGGCCGAATCCAGGTGGGCGACTACAAGAAGCCCGGCCAGGTCGCGCTCCGGGTCTCGCGATACGACTCCCAGCCGGACGCGATCTTTTTCGCCTACGCGCAGTCGGACACCCGACGCGCGTCCAACCTGGACGGGTATCGCGCGGACCTCCGCGTCGGGATGCCGAAGAAGGCTTACATCAACGTGACGTTCTACCGCACCGACTGGACCATCGGTGAGGACTCCACGATGCACCGCTGGCAGTTCGACTGCGTCTTCAGCTTCTAATTCCGGGGCCCGCTGCGGCCCCAGAAGTCGGCCAGCAGACCTGAACGAGACGGTCGAGCTCCGCTCGGGCCGGCTGGCGGCCTCCTCTCGAGCGCGGAAGGGCGCAGATGTCGATTCGAGGCAGGTGGCGGACGAGAGTCGACAGAGTCTCGCTCAGCGGGACCGGGCTCTCCTCCGACTCGCTGACAACCACGCGGAGCGCCACCCCCCGTTCCCGCAGGGCGGTTGCTGCACTCAGCGTGTGGCTCAGCGTCCCAAGGTAGCTGCCGACGACCAGCAGCGTGGGCATCTCCAGCGCAACGATCCAGTCGAGCACGGTGTGCCGCTCGTCGAGGGGGACCATGACGCCGCCGATCCCCTCGATCAGGGCAACGTCGGTGTCCTCCGCAAGGCGGTCGCGGCAGTAGCCCACGAGGCCATCGAAGTCGATCCTCCTTCCCTCGCGGCTCGCGGCCATGTCGGGTGAGAGCGGAGCGCCGAAGCGCCACGGCGAGACGCGTTCGACGCTTTCAGGGCAGAGAGGCGCGTCCAGCGCCTCGAGCAGCGCTCCTGTGTCTCCGACGGAAGGTGCGGCCGGATCGAAGCCGCTGACCACGGGCTTGAAGGCCTCGACCCGCCGGCCCTCGTTGGCGAGATGCCCGATCAGCGACCGCATCACGAACGTCTTGCCGATCCCCGTGCCCGACGACGTGACGAAGAGCGTCCTCATGGCGGCGCCAGGCGCAGATGCTCCACAGCCCGCGCCAGGGCCCGCACGTCGTCCTCGGTGTGGTGGGCCGAGAATGAGAAGCGCAGCCGCGCCGTACCGGACGGCACCGTAGGCGGTCGGATCGCGACGACGAGGAACCCGGCCTCGGCCAGCCCCTCCGAGGCTTCGAGCGCGGAGCCGGCGTCGCCCAGGATCAGCGGGACGATGGCGCTGGGTGGCGGAGGCAGCCCCACTGCCTCGGCGAACAGCCGCGCCCTCGCCACCGGCCGCCGGCGAAGCTCGGGCTCCGACGTGATGACATCGAGTGCGGCCGCGGCTGCGGCGAGCGTCGCCGGGGGCAGACCGGTGGAATAGACGAAGGTGCGCGCCCGATTGACGAGCAGCTCGACGACCGGCTTCGAGGCACACACGAACCCGCCGTAGCCTCCGAGCGCCTTGGAGAGCGTCCCGATGAGGAGATCGACGCCCGCGACGTGCGGAGGCGACCCCCCGCCGCCGCCGAGAAGTCCGAGCCCGTGGGCGTCGTCGGCGAGTAGCCAGGCGTCGTGGCTCCGAGCCAGCTCCGCAAGCTCGGCAAGCGGCGCGCGGTCCCCGTCCATGCTGAAGACCGCGTCCGTACCGATCAGGCAGCGGCGCTGCCGCGGGCGCGCCTCCTGGAGCAGCCGCTCACAGTCGGCGAGATCGTTGTGGCGGAAGCGCCGCTGGACCGCACGGCTCTGGCGGCCGCCGCCGTGGACGCAGGCGTGGCTCAGCTCGTCGGCTAGGAACAGGTCCTGCGGTCCGATCAAGGCCGGGATCGTCCCAAGGTTGGCCAGGTAACCGCTGCCGAACACGAGGGCCGCCTCCATGCCCTCGAAGCGAGCCAGGCGCTCCTCCAGGTCGGCGTAGAGCGGGTGATTGCCGCTGATCAGCCGCGACGCACCCGCGCCGGTGCCGTGCTCCAGCAGTGCCGCCGCCGCTGCCTGCTTGACCGCGGGATGCTGGCTGAGCCCGAGGTAGTCGTTGCAGGAGAAGGACAGGAGCTTCCGGCCGCCGCGCCAGACGACGGCCCCCGGACCTCGAGTTGTGGGCACGGTCGCCCGGCGCAACCGCTCCGACTCCAGCTCGGCCAGCTTGGCCTGCGCGAACTGCTCCAGCGACGGCATAGCATGAGAGAATCGAGCCGCCCCGCCGTCCTGTCAACCTGGACATGGCCCCGGGGCGTGGAGAAGAACGCTGTGACCGCAACGACCCCCGGCATGAGAACCCCTACCACCGGCGTCCCGGTCTTGCGCCGCGACTGGAGCCGGAACGAGATCGCCGCGCTCTTCCAGCGGCCGCTGCTCGACCTGCTGCTCGAAGCCCAGACCGTTCATCGTCGCACCTTCCGCCCGAACGAGGTCCAGATTTCCGCGCTCCTCAGCGTGAAGACAGGAGGGTGTCCGGAGGACTGTGCCTATTGCCCGCAGTCGGCTCGCTATCGCGCGGGCGTCGAGGCAGCGCCCTTGATGGCACCCGACGACGTGGTGGCGTGCGCCGAGCGCGCCCGCGCTGCGGGGGCCACGCGCTACTGTCTCGGAGCTGCGTGGCGCAGCGCCCCGGACGATGCTCTGGACGCGATCTGCGAGATGGTGGAGCGCATCAGGGCGCTGGGGATGGAGACGTGCGCCACGCTGGGCATGCTCACCGCAGAGCAGGCGGACCGGCTCGCCGCGGCGGGGCTCGCCTATTACAACCACAACCTCGACACTTCGCCGGAGCATTACGGAGAGATCATCACGACGCGACGCTTCCAGGACCGGATCGAGACACTGACCCATGTGCGCAGCGCGGGGATGCGCGTCTGCTGCGGCGGCATCGTCGGCATGGGGGAGTCCCGCGAGGATCGAGTCGGCCTGCTCCACTCGCTGGCGACGCTCCCCGAGCACCCCCAGAGTGTTCCGATCAACCGCCTGGTGCCAATTGCGGGGACGCCCCTCGCGGACGAGACGGAGATCGATCCGCTGGAGCTCGTGCGTACGATCGCGGTGGCGCGACTCCTGATGCCGGCTTCCTACGTGCGGCTGTCCGCCGGGCGCGAGTCGATGAGCGACGAGCTCCAGGCGCTCGCTTTTCTGGCCGGGGCCAACTCGATCTTCGCTGGGCCGAAGCTGCTGACCGCGCCCAACCCGGATGCCGATCGCGATGAAAGCCTCTTCTCGCGGCTGGGCCTCAGACGCGAGCCGCTCCAGACGTGAGCCTCGGCAGCGCGCCGCCGCCCGATTGGCAGAGCGCCGGCTACCGCCACATCTGGATGCCGTACACACAGATGAAGACCGCGCCGTTGCCACTTCCCGTGGTCTCGACGAGCGGCGTGCGGATCCGCCTCGCCGACGGACGCGAGCTGATCGACGGAATCGCGTCCTGGTGGTCGGCATGCCATGGCTTCAACCACCCGCACCTGGTGTCGGCCGTCGAAAGGCAGCTCCGCACCATGCCCCACGTGATGTTCGGAGGCCTGAACCACGAGCCGGCGCTGAAGCTGGCCCGGCGACTGGCGGCGCTGCTTCCTGGCGAGCTGAACCGCGTCTTCTTCTCGGACTCCGGCTCGGTGGCCGTCGAGGTCGCGCTGAAAATGGCGGTTCAGTACTGGCTGAATCGCGGTGAGCGGGGCCGCAACCGCTTCGTCTGTTTCCGACACGGCTACCACGGCGACACGCTCGGCGCGATGTCGGTGACCGATCCCGAAGGCGGGATGCACGCGCACTTCAAGGGCTATCTGCTTGAGCAGTACCCGGCCGCCATCCCGGAGGACGAGCAAAAGGTCGCGGAGCTCGACGCCTTCATCGGACGCCACCGGGAGCGACTGGCTGGCGTGATCCTGGAACCGCTGGTGCAAGGGGCGGGGGGCTATCGGTTCCACTCCGCGGCGGCGGTCGCGCAGATCAGGCGGCTGTGCGATGTCCACGGCGTGCTGCTGATCTTCGACGAGATCGCCACGGGATTCGGTCGCACCGGCACCATGTTCGCCTGTGAGCAGGCGGGCGTGATCCCGGACATCATCACCCTGGGCAAAGGACTGACGGGTGGCGTCCTCGGCCTTGCGGCGACGGTGGCGACCGACACCGTCTTCGAGGCGTTCTGGTCGGACGATCCCGCCCATGCGCTGATGCACGGGCCGACCTACATGGCGAATCCGCTGGCTTGCGCGGCGGCGAACGCGAGCCTGGACCTGTTCGAGGGCGAGCCGCGGCTCGAGCAGGCCCGGGCCATGGAGACCCGATTGGCGGCGGCGCTGGCACCGTGTCGCGACCTGCCGCAGGTCGTCGACGTCCGCACGAAGGGCGCTGTCGCCGTGGTCCAGGTGGACGAGCTGCGTGACATCGAGTGGCTCAAGGCCCGCTTCGTCGAGCAGGGCCTCTGGATCCGTCCGTTCCGAGACGCGATCTACCTCACGCCCGCGCTGGTGATGTCTCCGGATGACCAGGACGTCCTCGCGGCCAGCCTGCTGAGCGTCACTGGCGAATGGGCCGCGCGTCGTCGCTAGCGCGCGTGCGTTTCGACGGCACCGTTCGCCTCCGAGCCTGGGGCCCGAGACGCCGGTCGTCCTCAGGCCCGCACGCGGATGCGGTCCCTCTCCTCGCTGAGGTCCGGTGGGCGGAGCTGTCCCTCCGACGAAGCGACGATGGTCGCTATACAGGCGTCACCGGTGATGTTGGTGACCGTGCGCAGCATGTCGAGGATGCGGTCGACGCCGAGGATGAGGGCAACCCCGGCGCTCGGGACGCCGATCGCCTCGAGGATGATGACCAGCATGATGATCCCGACCCCGGGCACCGCGGCCGTTCCGATGGAGGCGATGACGGCGGTGAGGACGATCGTGAGCTGCGCCGTCATGCCCAGGCCCATTCCCAGGGTTTGGGCGATGAAGACGGCGGCCACCGCCTGGTAGAGGCCGGTGCCGTCCATGTTGACCGTGGCCCCGAGGGGCAGGGCGAACGACGAGATCTCCTCGGACACGCCCAGCTTCTCTTCGCAGCGCTCCATCGTCACCGGCAAGGTCGCCCCGCTCGAGCTCGTGGAGAACGCCACGAGCTGCGCCGGAGCGATCCCGGCGAAGAAAGTACGGATCTTCATGGGGGTGAAGAGTCTCAGGAGCAGCGGGTAGGTGACCAGAGTCTGGATGGCGAGTCCTGCAATCACCGCCACGCAATAGAAGCCCAGGGCCCCCATCAGCTGGGCGATGCGCCGCGGCTCGTCGCCGGCGACCGAGGTGATGGTGCTCGCGATCAGTGAGAAGACACCCACCGGCGCGATCAGCATGATGAGGTCGACGAGGCGGATCACCAGGGCGCTGGCGCTCTCGAAGAACTCGAGCAGCGGCCGGGCCTGTTTTTCCGGGAGCTGCACGAGGCCCACGCCGATGAGGAGGGCGACGAACACCACCTGCAGCATGTTGCTGTTGTTCGAGGCCGCCCCGAAGAAGTTGTTGGGCACCAGATCGACGAGGATCTGGAGCGGCCCGCGCTCCTTGGCGTCGTCCGCCATGGCCTGCCGGGCGCTGGCGTCGGCGGCGTAGGTTTCCTGCAGCTCGAGCCGCATCGATTCCGGCACGTAGTCTCCGGGCTGCAGCACGTTGACCACGAGGAGACCGATGGTCACCGCGATGGCCGTGGTCGCGATGTAGATGCCGATGGTCTTCCCGCCGATTCGGGACAGCTTCTTCAGGTCGCTGAGGGAGGCCACACCGGTGACGAGGGAGGCCAGGATGAGGGGGACCGCGATGAGCTTGAGTCCGTTGAGGAAGATGATCCCGAACGGTGCGATCCAGTCCCGGGTGAACTGGATCCACCCCTGGGAGGCGGCCACGACCCCGTAGATGGTGCCCAGGAGCAGTCCCAGGAGGATCTGCCAGTGGAGCCTACGGTACCAGCGCATCCCGAGAGGGTACTGGCGCGTGGCCTCACGAGCAAGAACGGCTGGCCACAGAGCGGCTGGCCACGGCGCCCGGCTGCTATCATCCCGCGGACCGGAGCGGAGCGTGCCATGTCCTCTCGACATCCCTCGACGTCAGCCCGAGCGTTTCAGCTCGGCACGACCGTTCACGGGCACTACCTCGTGGAAAGCCCGGGCGAAGACGGGCGATGTGGTGGCGAGCTGGATGACCCGCTTCAACCGTGAGCTGGCGATCGAGGACAATGTCCGCTACGTGACGGGTGTCGTGGGGCGGGTGAGGGAGGACTACCCGACCCGCGAGCCTCTCGTCTACGTCGGCTTCTCCCAGGGCGTCGCGATGGCCTATCGGGCTGCGGCCGCCGACGGGCCGGCCTGCCAGGCCCTCCTGGCGCTGGGAGGCGACGTCCCGCCCGATCTGGGGGGACGCGACCTGACGGGCTTCCCCCGAGTGTTGATCGGCCGCGGCACCGCCGATCCCTGGTACAGCCAGGAGAAGCTCGGGGCCGACGTGGATCTGCTGCGGAGCAAGGGAGTGTCCGTCGAGGTCTGCGCCTTCGAGGGCGGGCACGAGTGGCGCCTGCGATCAAGCCCACGCTTGCCCAGCTCCGCGGGAGGTGCGCTCGCCCGGCTCGGCTAGCGTCTCACGCCTCTCGGGACGAAGCCTGGTGAATAGAGCGGGCTCGGGTTATCCCCGAAACCATGCGATTTCTCACGCCGGTGGCCCGCCTCCTCGCCCTCTCTGTGCTCCTCGGGCTCGTCGTCCCGAGTGCCGCTCTCGAAGCCCAGCAGCAGCCGGACTTCAGCGGCGCCTGGGAGTTCAACCAGCAGCGCAGCAGTGATCTCCGCTCGAAGATCGAGGAGGCCGTAGGGCCGGATGCCACCACGGCGACGTCAAGAAGGACCTGGTCCGCGTGTGGATCCGAAGATGGCTGCTCGGCGTGATCGACGATCCCGACTCGCGTTTCCTGACCGTGGAGCAGAGCGACAAAGATTTCAAGACCGGCCTGGGAGACGAAGTCTCGATCTACTATTTCGGCCGCGAGGCTGCGAGTCGGGGACCCCTGGGTGGCACGCTGAAGGTGTCGGTCAAATGGCAGGGGACCCAGCTCAGGCTCGAGGAGAAGGCGAAGGACGGACACATCACGGCTCTTTACACCCTGCTGCCTCCGGGCGACACCCTGCTCGTCGCCTACCGCCTGGAGCACAAGACCCTCCTCAAGCCGCTCGCAGTCTCCATGTTCTTCCAACGGGACGACGATCCAGAGTAGAGAGCGGGGTGGCCGTCTCTCAGCGGGGGATCACCAGATCCTGGCCGGGATAGATGGTGCTCCGGCTGCTCAGGCCGTTCGCCCGAAGCAGCTTCGAGAGCCCCACGCCGTGCCTGTCGGCGATCTTGCCGAGGGTGTCGCCCCGGGCCACCCGGTAGCTCTTCCCGCCGGAGGCGGACGCACTGCTCGAGGCCTGCGCCACCCGAAGGCTCTGCCCGGGGTGGATGACGTCGGAGGAGAGGCCATTGTCCTTCTTGAGGAGGCTCACCGTCGTTCCGTAGGCCCGAGCGATCCCACCGAGGGACTCTCCCCGTCTCACCGTGTGGACTCCGTTCACGGCTGTCCGGGAGGTTCGAACGACGCTTCCCGAGCCCCGGACGGGGATGCGGAGGCGCTGCCCCTCTCGAATCCGGTTCGCGCTGCGCAGGTTGTTCGTGCGCATGATGGCGCGGACGTTCGTCCGGTAGCGGCGGGCGATCACCGAGAGCGTCTGGCCGCGCCTGACCCGATGGATCACGTACTGGGTCTGGGGGGGGCGCCACTCGGGAATCGAATCGATCTTCGCGACGAGCGTCTGCTCCTGGCTCGCCGGGACGACGAGCTCGTAGGTGCGCTTGGGCGTGCCCCGGTAGCGCAGCTCGGGGTTCAGATTCCCGAGGGTCCCCTTCTCGAGAGAGAGGAGCGCGTCGAGAGTCTCCAGCTTCACCGCTCGCTGGATCCTCACCGTGGCGAGATCTCCCGCGGGATCATCGGGGTCGGGGAGCGTCATCCCGTACTTCTCCGGGTTTTCGATGATCTGGATGGCGGCGAAAAGGCGGGGGACATAGCGCCGCGTCTCCCGCGGAAGGAGCCCGTAGAGGTCCCAGAAATCCAGGTACTCGGTGGCCGAGCGCCTCTGGAGCCGCTGAACCCGAGCCTCTCCGCAGTTGTAGCCGGCCAGGGCCTTCGGCCAGTCCCCGAACAGCCCGTGTAGATCGGTGAGGTAGCCGATGGCGGCGTCGGTGGATTTCTCCGGGTTGAACCGCTCGTCGACCCAGGAGTCCCGGCTCAGGCCGTAGCGCTGGCCGGTCGACGAGATGAACTGCCACATGCCGACGGCGCTCGCCCGGGAGTACGCCCGGACCTTGAACCAGCTCTCGACCATCGGCAGCCAGCTCAGCTGGCTGGGCAGTCCCGCTTCTTCCAGCTTGGCCAGGATCATGGGGCGGTAAAGACCCGCCCGCCGGTAGCCCGCGACGAACTGCTCGCGCTCCTTTGTCGTGAAGCTCTTGATTTCTCTCCGGACGTGCTCGTTGTCGACCATGGGCAGCTCGAGGTCCCACGAGGCCGTGGGTCGAGCGGCCGCGCTGCGCCCGGAGTTGTAGGAACGGCTGATGAGGTCGGCCACGAGAAGGCGGATGTCTTCCTTGGCTTGGAGGTAGTCCCCATCGCCGTTGCCTGGCAGGGCCAGCATCAGCTCGTAGGCTCGATCCACCGCGTCGACCGCCTCTTCCACCTCTCCCTGGTCCAGAAGCCGCTCGGCGGACTGACACAGCTCGAGAGCCTCCTTCTGCATCAAATCCGGCTCGCTCGCCAGCTCTTCGAGGAGGTCCATTCCGTCCAGAGACTCCCGCCCCGTGAAGGCATCTGTTTCAACCACCGGTTGCGAAGGATCGGTCTCGGCGGAGCTCACGCTCGGCGGTTCGGTCTCGGCTGGTGCCACTGCGATCGAAGCGCTGGCGTTCTCGGGTGCGGCAGGCGCTTCAGGGGAGAGGTCGTGGGTCGTCGAGCCGCAGCCGATCGAGCCGGCAGCGGCCAGGGCGACGGCCAGTAGGGTCGCGTCCTTGAGAAGTCTCACGGTCCTCCATATCTTGCCGAATGGGTTGAAACAGCCGCAAGTCTGATCCTCCATTGTGCCGGTCCCCGACGGTTCCGTCTACTCACGGGCCTTCTCCTCCGCTCTGACGGATGGAGCCTTGACGCCGTGAGATCCCCCGACCTACGATGGCGGCGTCACCTTCGGAGCCACGCAAGAGCGTGCAATCGGTCCGCTTCCAGCCGATCGGCGGCGCGGTCGCAACCTGTCGAGGCAGCGGTGCAGAAGATCCTCGTCGTCGACGATGATCGATCGACCCGGCATCTGATCCGCCTGCAGCTCAAGTCTGCCGGCTACCAGGTCGAGACCGCAATCGACGGTGCCTCCGCCCTCGCCCGGCTGGGCCGAAAGCCCTTCGACCTCGTGCTGCTCGATATCTGGATGCCGGGCATGGATGGTCTCGAGGTGATGGCCCGCTTGCGGGACACCTCGTCTCCGCCCAGAGTCGTGGTCATGACGGCGGACGACGCGCCGGAGACCGTCCTGAAGGCGCTTCGAGAGCGGCGTGCCGCTACGTCACGAAACCCGTCGAGCCAAAAGAGCTCATCGGCCCCATCCAGGAGGTCCTGGAATCCGGCCCTGACAGACCCATCGAGGTGATCTTGGCCAAGCCCGACTGGGTCGAGCTCGTCGTGCCGTGCGACCGCGGGGCCGCGGCCCGCAGCCAGGCCGTCCTGGGACGGCTCGAGGCCGACCTTCCCGAGGACGTTCGGAACAGCGTGGGCCAGGCGTTTCGGGAGCTGCTGATGAACGCCATCGAGTGGGGCGGCGAGCTCGACCCCACCCAGAGCGTTCGAATCTCCTATCTGCGAGCCCGCCGTATGCTGCTCTATCGAATAGCCGACCCCGGACACGGCTTCAATTTCGAAAGCCTGAGCCATGCCGCTGTTTCCAACCCCTCGGACCGTCCCATGGAGCACGCCGCCGTGCGGGAAGAGATGGGTCTGAGGCCCGGTGGCTTCGGCCTGGTGCTGACCCGGGCGATGGTCGACGAGCTCCTGTACAACGAGGCCCACAACGAGGTGGTCTTCGTCAAGTATCTGGACTGACTGGCGCGGGCTAGCGGTCGTCGCGTTTCGCGACGACCGCTGCCAGGGCGGTTCGAACGCGCTCGATCTCTCGCTTCAGAGCGTCGCGCGCTGAGCGGGCACCGTCCAGCTTCTCGTTGTCTCCGGTCTGCTGGAGCCGCGCCGCTGCCCGGGTGGCGAGTGGGGCGGCAAAGTTGGAGACCGCTCCCTTGAGGGTGTGGGCGGCTGTTCGAAGCGCGGCACGATCCTCCCCGTCGATCGCCGCGTCGATGCGGGCGACCAACTCTGGCGTGTCCGCGAGGAAGACGTCGACCAGCTCGCTCAGGGCCTCGCGGTCCCCGACGACCCTCTCGAACAGCCGCTCCTCGTCGATCACTCCTTCGGTCGGTCGATCCGCGGTCGCTCGTGCCGGTGGCGCGGGATTCAGAGCCGACTGGATGGCGGCGTGCAGGTCCCGAGAGCGGAGGGGCTTGGCGACGTACGCATCCATGCCGGCCTCGAGGCAACGCTCGGCATCGCCCTTCACGACGTGGGCGGTGAGGGCCACGATGGGGACGTGGCCGCCACTCGTGCGTTCCCGCTTCCGGATCGCGCGGGTGGCCTCCAGGCCGTCGACTTCCGGCATCTGGACGTCCATGAGGACGACGTCGAAGTCGTGTCTTTCCAGAGCCGCGAGGGCCTCGGTGCCCGTGCTCACCACGACCGCGGCGTGGCCCGCTCGATCGAGAAAGCTCATGACGACCTTCTGATTGACGGCGTTGTCCTCGGCCACGAGCACGCGGAGACGCCGACGGCCTTCCGGGCGGGGCGGCAGCGGTCTGGAGCGTCGCTCCTCGGACGCGGGCTGGCGCTCGAGCACCCCGATGAGGATGTCGTAGAGATCCGACCGCCTGATGGGCTTGGAGAGATGCGAGGCCACCCCCAGCTCGACACAGCGTGCCCAGTCCCCGGGTCGGGCCGAGGAGGTCAACATCCTCACCGACGCGCCGGCAAGGTGGGGTCGGTCACGGATGCGCTCCGCCACGGCAAAGCCGTCCATCCCAGGCATGTTCCCGTCGAGGAGCACCAGCGGATAGGGGTGACCGGCGCTGTGCGCCGCCTCCATCTCCTCGAGGGCGGTTTTGCCCCCGTCGACCGACTTCGGGCGCATCTCCCACTTCTGGAGCATCTCCTCCAGGATGCGGCGGTTCGTCGCGTTGTCGTCCACCACGAGAACTCTCAGCCCTCGAAGTGAGGCCGGAACGGGTGAGCGGGCCTCCGTCGCGGTTTCGGCTGCGACTTCGAAGCGGGCGGTGAATGTGAAGCGACTGCCGGTTCCGGCCTCGCTCGCGACCGAGATGGCGCCGCCCATCATCTTCACCAGCCGACCGGCGATGGCGAGCCCGAGACCCGTGCCCCCGTACTCCCGCGTCGTGGAGCCGTCCGCCTGGGCGAAGGCTTCGAAGATCACCTCCGGCTTGTCCTGCGGGATTCCGATTCCGGTGTCCGAGATCGTGAAGCGCAGGACCGCCTCGTCCTCGCCCGTCGACTCCGCCTCGACCTGCAGGAGGACCTCGCCTTTTTCCTTGAACTTGATGGCGTTCCCGACGAGGTTGAGAATGACCTGGCGCACGCGCGGGGCGTCCCCCACGAGGGCCTCGGGGACGTCGGGGGCGATCCGGCAGACGAGCTCCACCCCCTTTCTCGTGGGCCCTTAGCTCCAGCGTCCGCAGAGTGTTCTCCAGCGCCTCACGGAGGTCGAACTCGACCGGACTGAGCTCGAACATCCCCGCCTCGGTCTTCGAGAAATCGAGAACGTCGCTGATCTGGCCCAGGAGTGATTCCGCAGCACTGCTAAGCGTGTCGACATACTCTCTCTGGTCGCGGCTCAACGGCGTGTCCTGGAGCAGCTCAGCCATGCCGATGACCGCGTTCATTGGTGTCCGGATCTCGTGGCTCATGTTGGCGAGGAAGTCGCTCTTCGCGCGGTTGGCGGAGTCCGCGGCGTCCTTCGCTTCCCGCAGCTCGAGGGCCGCGAGTTTTTGCTCGGTCACGTCCCGAACCGTCGCGTAGATCCGGCCCTGCTTCGTGACCGGTATGGCGTTCCAGGAGAGCCAGCGGGACTCTCCGTCCTTGCGTCGGTACCGGTTCTCGAATAGGAGCGCCACTTGCCCTCCACTCACGCTCTCCTTCTCGGCCACCGTGGCTTCCCGGTCGTCGGGGTGCACGAACTCCACGTACGGGCGCGAGGTGAGCTCCTCAGCCGTGTAGCTCAGAGTCTCTTCCCAGGCCGGGTTCACCCGCAGCAGGTACCCGTCGAAGTTGGCGATGCACATCATGTCGCGGGACGTCTCGAAGAGTGTCGCGAGCTCCTCCTCCGTGCGCTTGTGCTCGGCGAACTGGCCGATCTGGCTCGCGATCGTGTCCAGCATCTCGAGGAGCCCGATGTCGGGTTGCGGTATCGCCGCGCTGAAGAACTCGAGCACACCGAGGATCCGGCCGTGGAGCAGGATCGGAACGGCGAGAGCGGTGTGAAGCCCGTCTCTCTCTGCGACGGCAGATGAGAGGGAATCCGTTTCCTGTCCGACATCCGGTATCCACACGGGCTCATTGCTCGACCAGGCTCGTCCCGCGAAGCCTTCCCCCTGGTTGAGTGCGGCTTCTCGAGTCCGTGCCGCGAGATCTCGCCGCGGACCCGAGGGGTCGTGCCATGCGTGGACGCACCGAAGGACGCTTGCAGCTGCGTCCACCCGCCACAGCACGCCGAGGCTCCAGCCGAGGGTCTCGCACACCGCCTGCAGCACCCGCGGCGCCGCCTCGGAGAGCGACCCCGACTCCGCGAGCGCACGGACCGTCGCGTACTCCGCGTGGAGTCGGCGAACGGCGTTGTCCTCCGGGAGCGGCTGGGCCACGGTGCGCTTCTCCACGTCCCTGGGTGGACGGTCACCGAGAGCGCCCCCAGGGTGCCCGGCGACTCGCTCACCAGTGGGCTGGTGCGATGGCGCCATGCTACCTCGGGGGGCGGTGCCGGTCACCGATCTTTTGGCGAAACCCGGGCTGCTGTTCGGGCCCCGTCGCCCGCCGCCGGCAGAAAATGGGGGTGAGGGACATATAGTGGTGATACCCCAAGGAGGTGTCACCATGGCCCGCACAATGAGAGCCCTCGTCAAATCACGACCCGAGCCGGGCCTCTGAATGGAGGAAGTGGCCGTGCCTGAGCCCGGCATCAGTGACGTGCTCATCCGCACCCTGAAGACCGGTATCTGCGGGACGGATGTTCACATTTACAACTGGGACGCCTGGGCACAGAAGACCATTCCGATGGGGCTGGTCGTCGGGCACGAGTTCGTCGGGCGTGTCGAATCGATCGGTAGCAATGTCACCGGATTCGAGCCCGGAGACCTGGTCGCCGGCGAGGGCCACATCGTCTGTGGGCGCTGCCGCAACTGCATGGCGGGCCGGCGCCACCTCTGTCCCCACACGCAGGGGGTCGGGGTCGACCGGCCCGGGGCCTATGCGGAGTATGCCTCCATTCCGATGACCAACGTCTGGGGGGCTGACCCGGCGATATCGACGGACGTCCTCGCGTGCTTCGATCCCTTCGGCAACGCCGTCCACACGGCGCTCTCCTTGGCGCCGGACCGGTCGGGCTCATGGCTGCAGCGGTCGTGCGCCACGCCGGGGCGCGGCACGTCGTCGTGACCGATCCCAACCCGAGACGCCGCGCGCTCGCAAAGAAGATGGGCGCGACTCGGAGCGTTAACACGCGGGAGGAGCCGCTCGGCGAGGTCCAGGAGGCCCTCGGGATGAAGGAGGGCTTCGACGTCGGCCTCGAGATGTCCGGCAACGGAGAGGCCTTTCGCGAGATGCTGGCAGCCATGTGCCACGGCGGGAAGATCGCCATGCTCGGCATCCCTGACAAACCCATCACCATCGACTGGAACACGGTGATCTTCGACAGCCTGACGATCAAGGGGATCTACGGCCGGGAGATGTACGAGACTTGGTACAAGATGACCGTGATGTGCCAGACCGGCCTCGACATCACACCGATGATCACCCATCGGCTGGCCGCCGAAGAGTACGAGACCGGATTCAAGGCGCTCAGGGACGGCGAGGCAGCCAAGGTCATCCTCACCTGGGCGGAAGAGTAGTCGGATCCTGGTTGTCCCCGAGGGCCTCGAACCGGAAGCGCTCGATCGCCGGCGGCGTGCGCTCCTGCTTCATGATTGCCTCGATCCGGGCGCCGACCTCCAGACGCTCGCCGGAGACGTCGTTCTCTTCCCGAAGATCCGTGTCGAGGTCGTAGAGCTCGATGTCGAGGTTGCCCTCGAAGATGTTGCCTCGGATGCCCTTCCAGCGGCCCAGGCGGACTGCCTGCTGTCCGCCATAGGAGGGGAACTCCCAATAGAGGAATTCGTGCTGCTTCTGGGCCTCGGGCCTGCCGGTGAGGAGCGGGGCAAAGCTGATTCCGTCGATGTCCTCGGGCACGGGCGCCCCGGCGACCTCGGCGAGGGTGGGCAGGACGTCCCAGAACGCGGAGATGTGGTCCGTTGTGGTCTCCGGTGCGATGTGACCCGGCCAGTTCGCGATCATCGGGACGCGAACGCCACCCTCGTACACGGATCCCTTTCCCCGTCCCCGGTCGCTCCGGAAGGGGCGGGCACTGTCGAAGAGAGCGGCGTCGCCGCCGCCCCAGTTCAGTTCGACCCAGATCGGACCGTTGTCGCTGGAGAACATCACCAGCGTGTCGTCACGAACCCCGAGGTCCTCGAGCTTCTGCAGGAGCAGCCCCACCTGCTCGTCGAGGGTCGAGATCATGGCGGCGTAGGTGGCGCGAGGTGTCTGATTGGGGAAATAACGCTCCGCCGTGGACGGCTCTTCCGGACCCAGCTTCTCCTGGTAGTGCCGGACCCACTTCTCGGGCGCCTGCAAGGGCAGGTGGGGGATGGGCGAAGCGAAGTAGAGGAAGAATGGGCCCGTCCGTTCCCGTCCGAGGAACTCCAGGGCCTCGTCGAGAAGGAGGTCGGGGGCGTACTCCTTCAGCCGGTAGCGTGCGTAGCTGGCCGGGTCGTTGGGGTCGGCGCCCTCGTCCAGGGGCGTGTGGGGCGGGACCATGTCGTTGTCGAGGGGAACCTTGTCCCGGTTTCTCCACAGGTGCACTGGATAGTACGTGTGGGCCTGGCGCTGGCAGTTGTAGCCGAAGAAGAAGTCGAAGCCCTGCTCGTTGGGGATGCCCTCGGTCAGGGGGCCGCCGAGGCCCCACTTGCCGACGAACCCGGTGTCGTAGCCGGCGTCCTGGAGAACTCGCCCCAGAGTCAGGGTGCCAGCAGGCAAGGGCCGCTGTCCTTCGAGGTTGGGGTCCTCCGCCATCTTCTCGAAGTCCCACACGTCGCCGCGGTCGGCCCACTCGTCGTTGCCTCGAATGTAGGCATGCCCGGTGTGGAGACCCGTCATGATGACGCCTCGCGCCGGGGCACAGACCGGCGCGCCGGAGTAGTGCTGGGTGAAGAGCAGCCCCGAGCGCGCGAGCTGATCGATTTGAGGCGTCTCGATCAGCTCCTGTCCATAGGCGCCAAGCTCTCCATAGCCCAGGTCGTCGGCCAGGATGTAGACGATGTTGGGCGGGCCCGTGGTCTCCGGGTCGGGAGGCGCCGCGGGAGTGCACGCGAACGACGTCGCGAGAGCGCACACGACCGCCACGGCCTCCGGAACGACGCTTCGGGGCGTCTTGTCCATTCGAGCCCTCCCTGTTTTCAGCTCTGGCCCAGCTGTCGATCAATTTGGCGGACGTGGTGGTCCAGGTGGGTCTGCAGGAAGGCGAGAGTGTCGCGAAGCCCCATCAAGCCCACGAGAGTGTGGCGGAAGACCATCCTGTCCAGAAGCTCCTCTGGAAAGCCTGCGAGGAGCTTGCGCCAGCCCTCCCGGGTCTCTTGCCAAAGGGCGAGCGTCTCGGCCGAGTCCACCTCGTCCGGGACGTCGGCCGTGATCGCCGGGGCGCGGAACCGCACGGGAGACACCATGGCGCCCTTGAGCGCGAGCAGCCTCATCCTGCTGGTGAGGCCGGCCCAAGGAAGGCTCGTGCCGCCCAGCATCTTCTTGGAGGTGTAGCGGAGCGTCCCTGCCTCTGCCGTGATCACGTGATGCACCATCTGGAGGACCGACCAGCCCCCGTCGGCCCGCGGCCGGTTGAGAAGGGCCCCATCGCGGCCGTCCAGCCGTGCGGCGAGGCTGCCGCGGGTCGCCTCCAGTCGCTCGAATTGGGCGTTCAGGTCGGGGTTCACGCCTGGCATCTTACCCGGCCCACCGGGGCCGCACCATCGGGCCTGCCCCTCCGCCGAGGCTGCCCCTCAGAGTGCTTCTTCGAGGATCCCGTGCAGCTCCTCATCGGTGAGGTCGATGGGATTGCCGCGCATGCTGCTGGCCTTCCTGGCCCTGGGAACAGCCGCGGACAGATCAGCCGATGACAGCCCGTGCTTCGACAAGCCGGGCACCGACAGGGCCGCGCCCAGCTCCTCGACCCAGTCGGCACCGTCCTCGGCCCTGGCGTCGCCTCGGCCCGTCAGGATCCGGGCAACCTCCGCGTAGCGGCCTCGCGAAGGGCTGGCGGGGCTCCGCTCACGCAGCGCGCAGACGTTGGCCCGAATCACCAACGGCAGGAGCCGGGCGCAGAGCGCACCATGCGGTGCACCGAGCATCCCTCCGAGGGGGCCGGCGAACCCGTGCACAGCACCGAGGCCTGCGTTCGCCAGCGCCATGCCTCCGTAGAGGCTCGCGAGAGCCATGTCCTCCCGGGCGTCGATGTCCTGCCCGTCCTCGCAGGCCCGGCGGAGTGAGCGGGCCGCCCGGGACAACCCGTCTCGGCACAGCGCATCCGTCAGCGGGTTCGCCCGGCTGGAGACGAAGGGTTCGAGGACCTGCGTCAGCGCGTCCAGTCCGGTGCTCGCCGTCACCCCGGGTGGGACCCCGAGGGTGAGCTCCGGGTCCAGGAGCGCAAGCGTCGGGAGCATGAGGGCGCTCCGAAGGCTGACCTTGACCCGGTGCTCGGGCGAGGCCAGCACGGCGTTGCGCGTCACCTCGGATCCGGTTCCGGCGGTGGTGGGGATCGCCACGAAGGGCGCTGCAGGCTTCTCGATCTTTCGGCCGGCCCCGATCACCTCGAGGTAGTCGAGAGGCTCGCCCCCGTTCGTGAGCAGAGCGGCGATGGCCTTGGCCCCGTCGAGCACGGAGCCGCCGCCCACTCCGACCACCACGTCACAGCCTGCGGTGCGCGCGTGACCCACTCCTTCGGTCGCGACGCCGGTCGTGGGCTCGGCGGTGATGCGGAACGGCGTGACCTCGATGCCGTGTTCCCTCAGCCGGTCCAGGACGCTCGTGCGAGCGGGATCCGAGCCCGTCACCACGAGAGCACGCTGGCCCAGCGAGGCCACGCTCGACGCCAAGTCGTCGATCGCTCCGCGCCCGAAGACGATCCGCGTCGCGGTGGCGAACTCGAACGACATGGCTCAGGCCCCCGGCGTCTCCCACCCCGGGTCGTCGGGGGCGAGATTGCGGTATCTCGTCCGCGCCCGCGGCCGCACCAGCATCGACTCGACCGTGTCCTGCCACTTCGCGTAGTGGGCCGTCTCCTTGTGTTTCGCCAAGTCCTCCTCGGTGCGATAGACCTCGAGCAAAGCGAAGCTCGTGGGGTCGTCGATCTCCTGAACCAGGTCGAAGCGCGCGACGCCAGGCTCCTTCAGGCTCTCCCTGGCGTTCTCGAGACTCGCCTCTCGAAAAGCGGCGACGTGGTCGTGCTTGACCAGAGCGTAGACGTGAACGATGAACATGCCGCTCTCCTTCCAATCGCTGTCGGCCCGTGACCGAGCCGGGTCGATTGTACTCGCCGGCGCCCCGACCCTGCCTCGAGCCTCCGCTGCGCCCGGGACAGCGGTCGAGGCGGAGGCGCACGCAGCCGCCAACCCGGGGGGGTGTAGGATGCCCTCTCTTCGTCTTCAGGCCGCTCGTGTCCGTCCCGCGTCGGACGGGTACGGGCGTCCAGATGACACGCGCGAGCATGAGCGACCCAGCCGAGACCGACCCCGCCACCGAGAGCCTGCGCTTCCTGCAGCACCGCGTGGCGCAGTTCGGGAAGTGCGCGGGACTGGGCGGTCTGGTCTTCTGGCTCTTCAACGCGACCTTGTATCTCGCATGGGGAAAGCGCGCGGGGCTCCTCGATCCCGGCATGGTCTTCCACCTCCTGGGGGCCTCGTCGCTCATCGCGGTCTGGTTGGTCTGTCGCGGGCGTCCTCGCTCGCGGCGCTTCGTGCAGACGGTAGAGACGGCGGGGCTGGTCGGCAGCGCCGTCTCGTACGGGCTCATGGGCACACAGCTTCCCCTGGCGGTGCTGCGTCCCGACCTGGTCGTCGTCCTTGCGATGAACTTCGGGATGATGGCCCGGGCGGTGTTCGTTCCCAGCACGGCCGCTCGTACGCTGGCCCTGACCGCGCTCGTGGGCATTCCCGTGGTCGGCCTGAGCTACGTTGGGCCCCAGCGTGAGGAGTTCTCGGTTCTCCAGCCGTTCGTGCCCATTTCTCTTCCTCTCGCCGCGACCGTGGATTCGGCGGTCTGGTGGACGCTGACCGTGGCGCTGTGCACGGTCACGTCGAGGATCCTCTACGAGCTGCGCCGCCGGCGCGGGCTTGCCAGAGCTTCGGAAGCTGGACCGAGGAGGCGGCGCGGGAGTGGTGGAGCCAGCATGCCGCGGCCCTCGCCGAGCGACGGCGGGCAACCGCCCGCAGCGCTTCTGGTCAGAGCCTCGTCATCGACTTCGAAAATCGAGAAGACGACAAAGCTCCGTGGGAAAGCGCGTCCATCACCGGCACCGCGCCCGGCCACCGCCCCGGGGCGGGGGCGGAGGACACCGGGAGAGGAGATCACCGATGAACTGGACGATGACGGGAGCGCTGTGGGGGCTGATCGCCGTGGGTCTCGGGGCCTTCGGGGCCCACGGTCTCAAGGGCATCGCGACCGAGCAGGGTCTCGCCTGGTGGGAGACCGGCGCCCGGTATCACCTCTTCCACGCCGTCGCCCTCGTCCTGGTGGGGCTGCTCCAGCACCACCGCCCGGGGGGTGACGCCGCCGGCTGGTCGTTCCTCATCGGCAGCCTGGTCTTCAGCGGCACTCTGTATGCTATGGCGCTCGGCGCGCCCCGCTGGCTCGGGGCGATCACGCCGCTCGGCGGCCTGGGGTTGATGCTCGGCTGGCTGCTGCTGGCCCTGCACGCCCGCGGCTGAGGACCGTGTTGCAGCTTCACATCCTTGGCAAAATCGTCGCCGCCGGACCGACAATTGGAGAGGGAACGAATGAACGAACAGCCAACCCCTGAAAAGATCCTGCAGACCGGCCTTGCGTTCTGGGCGTCCAAGACGCTCCTGAGCGCCATCGAGATGGGCGTCTTCACCGAGCTCGCGCACGGCCCCGAGGAGTTCGATGCACTGAGTGGTCGCCTTGGCCTGCATTCCCGTTCGGCCCGCTATTTTCTAGACGCCCTCGTGGCGCTCGGTTTCCTTCAGCGCGACGGTGATCGCTACGGCAACACGCCCGAGGCGGACCTCTTTCTCGACCGGAATAAGCCGTCCTACGTCGGCGGCGTGCTCGAGATGGCGAACCACCGCCTCTATCCCTTCTGGGGCCATCTGACCGAGGCGCTTCGTACCGGGGAGCCGCAGAACGAGCTCAAGGGGGGCGGCCCAGGACTCTTCGAACGCTTTACGCCGAACCCGCGCGTCTAAAGGAGTTCCTCGCCGCGATGACTGGCATCAGCCACGGAGCGAACATGACGATTGCTCGCAGCTACCCGTGGAAGGATCGTGAGACGTTCGTCGACGTCGGCACGGCACAGGGCGATCTCGCCGTGCAGATCGTGCTTGCGAATCCACATCTGAAGGGCCTGGGGTTCGATCTCGGCGAGGTGGCGCCGATCTTCGAGGAGTTCGTCAAAGCCAACGGTGTCGAGGACCGCCTCTCCTTCGTTCCCGGCGACTTCTTCAAGGACGATCTGCCGAAGGCCGACGTCGTCTTAATGGGACACATCCTGCACGACTGGGATCTGGCGACCAAGAAGATGCTGATCGGCAAGGCGTTCGACGCGCTACCGAAGGGCGGAGCGCTCATCGTGTACGAGGCCATCATCGACGACGATCGGTCGCAGAACGCATTCGGACTGATGATGAGCCTGAACCTGCTCATCGAGAGCCCAGGCGGCTTCGACTACACGGGTGCCGACTGCTCCGCGTGGATGAAAGAGGCGGGCTTCTCTTCGACCCGCGTCGAGCATCTCGTCGGGCCGGACTCGATGGTGATCGGCACCAGGTAACGACGGCGAAGCTCTGATGCAGCTCGTCCGGGAGGCGCACGGCTCGGGTTCGAGGCCCTACCGGTAGTTCTCGATGACGTAGATGTCGAAGTTGTCCGTGTCTCTGGTGTAGACGAGAGCCTTTCCGTCCGGCGCCCAGCCGCCGCTGTGCGCGTCAGAGACCACCTCCCTCGGTGAGTTGCACGGGCTCACCAAGAGGATGAGGCAGCCCATAGGGGGAATCCGCTCGAGCCAGACGCATGAGAAAGAGCTGGTGGTTGATGTGGCTGGTGGGTTCGCAATAGGTGACAGCACGGCCATCGGTGGACACCCGTTCCGCCCGATTGTTTGCGCGAGAACAGAAGCTCCTGCCCGTCCGGTGACCAGGGCACGGCACCCAGCTCGGCCCGGCCAGTAAGTCGCGCCAACTGGGTGTCCACCAGCAAGTGTTCCAGTCCCCCCAGAGGCGGGATCAGATAGATATTGGTGCCGGCGCCGCGGTCGGAGACGAACGCAATGTACCTCCATCGGGAGACCAGCGCGGGAACGTTTCGTCGGCCGGGCTGTCCGTCACACGAATGGGAGGGCCGCCACTGGCGGGCATCACATAGATGTCCAGGTTGCCCCACCCCGAGTAGCTGAAGGCAACGAGGCTCCCGTCGGGCGACTAGGTCGGGCCCCACGCCATCCCCTCAAAGCTGGTCAGCGGTCGGATCTGTAGAGCGTCTGGTGAGTCCCCGAGGGAAAGGAGGGCGAAAACCCCAATAGCGGCGGCCAACAGGGCCAGTGCGACGCCGATGCCGACTCCCGGGCGCCCTCGGCGCCGCGGGAGTACAGGAAGCGCCTCGAGGGCCCCGGAGTCCAGATCTTGCTTGAGCTCTTCGAGGTCGTTGCGCAGATCGAGTGCCGACTGGTAGCGGCGCGTGGGATCCTTCGCCAGGCACCGTCTGCAGAGCTTCGCCAGGTCCCGCGAGGCCTCGGGGTTGAGCTCGGTGACGGATTGGGGTGAATCCTTGAGGATCGAAGACAGAACCGCAGTGGGGCTGTCTCCCCGGAACGGACGCTGGCCCGTGAGCATCTCGTAAAAGACGACACCGAGGGAGAAGATGTCGGAGCGGTGGTCCATCGACTTGCCTTCCGCCTGTTCGGGGGACATGTGAGACACCGTCCCCACGATCCGCCCTTCCCCGGTCATCGCCTCGGTGGGCAGCTCGCTTCCCGGGGACGCGATCGTCTTCAGCCCCAGCTTCGCCAGCCCGAAGTCCAGGATCTTGGGCTGCCCCTTCTCGGTCACCATGATGTTGTCGGGCTTCAGGTCACGGTGGGTGATGCCCTGCTCGTGGGCCGCGCTGACGCCCTCGGTGATGGGTATGGCCAGCTCCAGGAACTTCGAAAGGGCCATGCCGCCCTTCGGGAGAAGCTCGGAGAGCCTCTTTCCCTGAACGAGCTCCATCGTGATGAATTGGACGCCCTCGGCCTGCTCCACCGAATGGATGGTGACGATGTTCGGATGGTTGAGGGCGGCGACGGCCTTGGCCTCTCGCTCGAAACGCTCCCGTCGCTCCTCGTTGGCCGACAGCTCTTCGGGGAGGATCTTCAGCGCCACCTTTCGATCGAGGCTCGTGTCTTCGGCGAGGAAGACCTCGCCCATGCCGCCACGGCCGATTCGTTCCAGGATCTTGTAGTGGTTCAGCACGCGACCGATCATGAGGTGCTCATTTGAATGGGGGATTCTATCTGTGTCTGATCTGCTGGCCCAAACGAGCTGGACCAGGCGAATCACGACGCCGGAGCGCCGAGCTTCTGCAGCGCCTGCTTCGCTTTGCGAACCCAGGGGCGGACGTTCCGCTCGAGGTAGTCGGGCACCGCCTCGGCCTCGGCGATGATGCGGTGCAGGTTCTCGGCGGCGGCGGCCCGGTCGCCGAGTCGTGCTTGCACCGCCGCGCATTCAAAGAGGACGTCGGGTCGTGCCGATCGTGACGCGAGGGTCTCGAGGCTCGTGCGAGCCGCTTCGTCCTGGCCGGAGCCCTGCTGGGCCCGGGCGAGGGCGAAGAGCGCATTGTTGGAGTCGTAGGTCGGCTCGGCGTCCACGACCTGCTCGAGCTCCTCACGCGCCTCCTCGTGTCGGCCCGACTCCTCGAGGCCCAGACCCAGCTCGTGGCGCGCCTCGATGCTCTTCGGGTCGTGCTCGAGTGCCTTGCGTGCAGCGTCGATGGCCTTGGGGAGCTGCCGCCGTCCGCGCAGCGCCGACGCATAGGCTGTCCACGTGGGGGCGTTGCCCAGCCGCTTGACGTCGGCCTCGGCCGAGTGGAGATCGTCGGCGGTGACCTTTCGAGGCTGAAGAATGGGGCCCCCGGAGAGCTGATCGAAGAACTCGGCGTAGAAGTAGATGGCCGCCCCAATCGGGCCGAAAAGCAGGATGATCCACAGCCAGCCCGAGGCGTGGCCACGGCGTACCGCCTCCACCGCCATCCAGACCGTGAAAGCCATCCCCAGGACGGCGATCGGGAACACGTTGCCTCCTCTTGCCCACAGATAGCTTAGCGAAGCCGGGGGGACCCCGCCAGCCGGGGAGCACTTCCACCACGGTCTCCTAGTACGCCAGCAGCTCCCGGAGCGCAGGCAGCAGGCGGCCCTTCGGCGAGTGGAGCGCTTCCAGCGTCTTCGCGAAAGGGGCCGGCGTGTCCAGGGCGCCCAGCCGGGACACGGGGGCGTCCAGCCACTCGAACGCCTCACGGCCCACGACCGCGGCGATCTCCCCGCCGAAGCCCCCTGTGACCGAGGCCTCGTGCAGCACGAGACAGCGCGACGTCTTCCGCACGGAAGCGACGACCGCGTCGACGTCCCACGGCATCAGCGAGCGCAGGTCGAGGACCTCGACCTCCCGTCCCTCCTCGGCCAGGACCTCGGCAGCGGCGAGCGCCCAGGTGAGACCGATGCCTAGGTGACGATCGTGGCGTCCCGGCCCTCCCGAGCGACCCGTGCCTGGCCGATCGGCAGCGCATAGTCACCGTCCGGCACCCGGCCCCGAGCCGAGCGGTAGAGGAGCTTATGCTCGAGGAAGAGTACGGGGTTGCCGTCTTCGAAGGCGGAGATGAGTAGGCCCTTGGCATCGTACGGCGTGGCGGGAGCCAGCACCTTCAGGCCGGCCACCGAGGTGAACCACGACTCCACGTTCTGCGAGTGGAAGGGGCCGGCGCCCACGCCGCCGCCGACGGGCAGGCGGATCACCACGGGGATGCGCTCTCCCCACCGCCAGTGGGTCTTCGCCAGGTTGTTGACGATCTGGTTGAAGCCGCAGGTCACGAAGTCCCCGAACTGCATCTCGACCATCGGGACGTAGCCGCCCAGGGCGAGCCCCATCGCGGCACCGATGGCTCCCGACTCGATGATCGGCGTGTTGCGGACGCGAGCCTTTCCGAACTCCTCCACGAGGCCGGCGGTCACCTTGAAGACCCCGCCGTACTCGGCGATGTCCTGGCCGAGGAGCACAACCCGCTCGTCCCGACGCATGACCGTGCGGAGCCCGTCGGAGATGGCGTCCACATAGCGCCGCTCCGGAGCCGCCTGCACCCGCTCGGCGTCCGGGGCGCGAGGGGTGAGAAGGCTCGGAGCGAGGACGTCCGCGTCCACGCCCGAACGGGGCTCGGGCGCGGCGAGGGCCTCGTCGACGAGCGCATCGATCCTCGCCTTGGAGTCGCTCCGTGTCTTTTCTACGTCTCCATGGCTCAGGACCTCTCTGCCGCGGAGGAAGGCTTCGAATCGCCGGAGCGGGTCCCTTGTCTTCCACTCTTCGAGGAGTTCCCTGGGGACGTAGTCGGTGCCCGACGGCTCTTCGTGCCCCCGCGTCCGGAAGGTCTTGAACTCGAGAAGCAACGGTCCTGCCCCTCGCCGAGCGCGATCGGCGGCGCGGGCCACCGCGCGGTGCACGGCCAGGATGTCGTTGCCGTCCACGATGACGCCGGGCATCCCGTAGGCCACTCCCCGGTCGGCGAGGTCACGACACGCGTGCTGCTCGCGGATGGGTGTCGAGAGGCCGTACTGGTTGTTCTCGATCAGGAACAGGACGGGCAGCTTCCAGACCGCGGCCAGGTTCAGGGCCTCGTGGAAGTCTCCCTCGCTCGTTGCCCCATCGCCGGTGAAGACCGCCGCCACCCGATCCTTGCCCCGAAGCTGTGCGGCCAGTGCCAGGCCACAGGCCACGGGCAGCATGGCCCCGAGATGGCTGACCATCCCCACGATGCCCTTCTGGAGATGGCCGAAGTGGAAGCTGCGATCCCGCCCCTTCGTGAAGCCACCCTCCCGGCCCAGGAGCTGGCGGAAGAGCCGCGGCAGGTCGATGTCCCGCCCGGTGAACACCCCCAGGTTGCGGTGCATCGGGAGCACAAAGTCGCTGGGATCCAGGGCCGCCACGACGCCGGTGGCGATGGCCTCCTGCCCGATCCCGGAGAACCATTTGGACAAGCGCCCCTGCCTGAGGAGGACGAGCATCTTCTCCTCGATCAGGCGGGAGAGGAGCATGGAGCGGTAGAGGTTCCGCAGCTGCCCGGGCGCGAAGTCCTCGAGGCGTTCCTGGGTCGTCTCCGGGGGCGACGACGCGGGGGAGTCGTCCATATCCTCCCCAAGTGTAGTACGCCGGCCGGCTCGTGGCGCCCGCGAGCGGGCGCGCTACAATCCCACCCGTGTTCGAAGCCGCAGAGCTCGGGCGCCGTGTGGGCAAGAAGGAGTTCGAGAACGCGGTCGAGACGCTGCGCCTCGAGCTGCTGGAAGCCCAGCGCGCGCTGCAGAAGGCCCGGGTCCCCGTGATCCTGCTCCTCGCGGGAGCCGACGGCGCTGGAAAAGGGGAGACGGTCAAGCGCCTCCTCGAGTGGCTGGATACGCGGGGCCTGGACACCCACGCTTTTGGGCCTCCGACCGACGAAGAGAGAGAGCGGCCGCTCTGGTGGCGCTACTGGATGCGGCTGCCCCGGCGCGGGCGCATCGGCATCTTCTTCGGGTCCTGGTACAGCGAGCCCCTGGTCGAGCGGGCGTTCGGTCGCCTCAGTCGATCTCGCTACGACAGCTCGCTCTCGGGAATCGCGATCTTCGAGCAGATGCTCGCGCAGGACGGCGCGCTCATCGTCAAGCTCTGGATCCACCTCTCGAAGAAGGGCCTCGAGAAGCGGTTGAGGCGGCTCGAGAAGGACCCGCTCACGCGCTGGAAGGTGACCAGGGACGACTGGAAGCACTTCCGCAAGTACGACTCTTTCATCGAAGCTTCGGAGCATGCGATCCGGCGAACCGACACGCCTCTCGCTCCCTGGGTCATCGTGGAGGCCACCCACGAACGTTATCGCGATCTCCTGGCCGGAAGGACGCTCCTCGAGCGCTTTCGGGCTGCTCTGGCGCCGAGCGGAGCCCGGCCCACGACCGACTCGTCGGAGGGTGATGCGGCGGCATCCCTGTCGGTCGGCCCGAAGCCGTCGCTCACCGTCCTCGATCGTCTGGACCTCGACACGAGGCTCTCCGCTGAGGAGCACCAGGAGCGTCTCGACAAGGCCCAGGGACGGCTGGGCCGACTGACTCGCAATGCCTTTGCCAAGCGCCGCTCCACCGTTGTGGTCTTCGAGGGATGGGACGCGGCGGGCAAGGGCGGCAACATCCGACGCCTGACCGCTGCCATGGACCCGCGGACCTACCGCGTGATCTCCATCGCGTCACCCACCGACGAGGAGAACGCCCAGCACTATCTCTGGCGGTTCTGGCGACACATCCCGCGGGCGGGATACGTGACCATCTACGATCGCTCCTGGTACGGGCGCCTCCTCGTCGAGCGCGTCGAGGGTTTCGCCCGGCCCGAGGAGTGGGGCCGGGCCTTCCTCGAGATCAACGATTTCGAGCAGCAGCTGATCGATCACGGCATCGTGCTGGCGAAGTTCTGGCTCCACATCGATCAGAAGGAGCAGCTGCACCGCTTTCGAGAGCGGGAGGAGGTGGCCTGGAAGCGGCACAAGATCGGCCCCGAAGACTGGCGCAACCGGGAGAAGTGGGGGCTGTACCGCGACGCGGTGAACGACATGGTGGCCCACACGAGCACCGCTGCGGCACCGTGGACGCTCGTTCCGGGGAACGACAAGCGCCTCGCCCGGATCCGAGTCATCGAGACGTTGTGCGACCGTCTTCGAGAAGCGCTGGACGGTAGCAGTTGATCTGACTCTCGGTGCGGTCTGTTAGCATCCGCCCATGCTCGACAGGATCTGGACAGGGTTCTTTTTCGTGGCGTTCGTGGCCGCGGTCTTCCAGTCCGTTGTCCTGGGCCACACCAGCGTCTGGGCGGAGATGGTGGCCGCCACCTTCGACCTCTCGAAGACGGCGTTCGAGATCGCCCTGGGGCTGACCGGGGTCATGTGTCTCTGGCTCGGGATCATGAAGATCGGCGAGCGGGGGGGTGCGGTCGAGCTGCTGGCCCGCTGGTTCGGGCCGCTTCTGAGACGGCTCTTCCCTTCGATCCCGCCGGGCCATCCGGCTTCGGGCTCCATCGTCATGAACATGGCCGCCAACATGCTGGGGTTGGACAACGCCGCCACGCCTCTCGGCCTCAAGGCCATGGGAGAGCTTCAGGAGCTGAACCCCGAGAAGGACACCGCCAGCAACGACCAGATCCTCTTCCTGGTTCTCAACACATCAGCGGTCACCGTGATCCCGGTGGCGATCTTCACCTATCGGGCCACCATGGGGGCGGCCGATCCGACCGACGTGTTCCTCCCGCTCCTGATTGCCACGACCTGCAGTACGGTTGCCGGCCTCGTCGTCACGGGACTCGTTCAGCGGCGCAAGCTCTGGGATCCCGTCATCCTCGCGTACTTCGGCGGCCTGCTGGCCATGGTGGGAGGGCTGGTGGCGTACTTCAGCCAGCTCGATCGCGAAGCGATGCAAAGGCAGTCGTCGCTCCTGAGCAACGTCCTCATCTTCAGCGTGATCATCGCCTTCATGCTCCTCGCGGTCCGGCGCCGGATCTCGCTCTACGAGAGCTTTATCGAAGGGGCGAAAGAAGGCTTTGGCGTGGCGGTGGGGATCATCCCGTACCTCGTGGCCATGCTGGTGGGCATCGGAGTGCTGAGAGCCAGCGGCACCCTCGACATGCTGCTCGATGCGGTCCGGTGGACGGCGACGGGGCTGGGTCTCGACACGCGCTGGGTGGACGGGCTGCCCACGGCCCTGGTTCGACCTCTGAGCGGCAGCGGCGCCCGCGGGATGATGCTCGAGACCATGAAGACCCACGGCGCCGACTCCTTTGCAGGGCGCCTAGTGAGCGTGATCCAGGGGAGCACCGAGACTACGTTCTACGTGCTCGCCGTGTACTTCGGGTCCGTCGGCCTCCGGAAGACCCGCCACGCCGTGGGCTGTGGCCTGGCCGCCGACCTCGCCGGGATTCTCGGCGCCATCTTCGTCACATACCTTTTCTTCGGCTGAGCTCGAGAGCGAGGCACCGCCCGTGAGATCTCTCTTCGACGACATTGGAGCAGCCGCCCTTCGGCCGGCGATCGCGACCGTCCTTGCGCTGGGGGCCTGCGCGCCGGCTGCCCCGCCAACGAAGACGGCGAAGCGGCCGAATATCGTCCTCATCATGGCGGACGACCTGGGCTTTTCCGATGTGGGCTCCTATGGCGGCGAGATTCCGACGCCCCATCTCGACCGCCTGGCCGAGGAGGGCCTCCGCTTCACGCAGTTCTACAACGCGGCGCGCTGCTCCCCCACCCGCGCGAGCCTCCTGACCGGCCGCACACCGCACGCCGTGGGCGTCGGCCATCTCAACAGCCCGGGGGTCTATCCTGGCGATCTCGACCGGGAGACGCCCACGGTGGCAGAGCTGCTTCGGGAGGCCGGTTACTCGACCTACATGGCGGGAAAGTGGCATGTCACACCGTGGCCGGGCCCGGGCCACAACCACCCGAGACGCCGCGGCTTCGACCGCTTCTACGGAATCCTCGCCAGCATCCGGAGCTACTACAACCCGCCCTCGCTGATGCGCGACGACGAACCGCTCCCCCCACCTGACGGCGACTACCATTTCACGGACGCCATCACCCACGCGGCCGTCGAGTTCGTCGAGGAACACGATCCGTCGAGGCCCTTTTTCCTGTATGTCGCCCACGCGGCGCCCCACTGGCCGCTGCACGCCCGCGAGGCGGATGTGAGCCGGCACATCGAGCGCTACCGCGCGGGCTGGGACGCGGTCCGCGCCGCGCGCCACCGACGGCTGTCCGACCTCGGTCTCCTTGCCCCCCGGGACGAGCGAGTCGAACCGTGGGAGTCCGCCGAGCCCGGGGAGTGGCTTGCCAGGCGGATGGCGGTCTACGCGGCCATGGTCGAGCAGATGGACCGCGGGGTCGGAAGGGTGCTCGACACGCTGGAGCGCCGCGGGATGGCGGAGAACACGCTCGTCGTCTTCCTTTCCGACAACGGGGGCTGCGCCGAGGAGATCGGGCCCGAGGGGCGCGCGAACCACTTCCCCCTCATGACGCGGGACGATCGGCCGATTCGCCTCGGGAACGGAACCGACATCCCCCCAGGGCCGGAGGACACCTACGCGAGCTACGGCCTCGAATGGGCGAACGTGTCGAACACGCCCTTCCGTCTGTTCAAGAGCTTCGTCCACGAGGGCGGGATTGCGAGCCCGTTCATCGCCCGCTGGCCCGGCGTGATCCCGCCCGGGCAGACCACCGAGCAGGTCGGCCACGTCGTCGACCTCCTGCCGAGTTTCCTGGCGGCCGCCGGCGCGCCGCCGCGTTCTCTCGAGGGCCGGGATCTCTTCCATGGGGACCCCGACGAGCCACGCACTCTCTTCTGGGAGCACGAGGGCAACCGCGCGGTGCGCCAGGGCGACTGGAAGCTGGTGGCCGTACACGGCGGGCCGTGGGAGCTTTTCGATCTGGCGAAGGATCGGACGGAGCTCTCGAATCTCGCCACGGACCAGCCCGACCGTGTGGAGGCGCTTTCCTCGCTTTACGACGCGTGGGCAGCGCGGAGCAACGTGAAGCCCTGGACCGAGCCCCAGACTCCCATCGGCGGCCGCCACTGAATCCAGGCCCGGCGGCCATGCCCGGCGGGGCACGAGCCGCGCTGATTGCGGCCTGCGTTCTGTGGGCGGTGTCGTTCGTGGCCACGAAGGTGGCCCTCGATGCGGCGCCCCCTCTGGTGGTCGTGACGCTCCGGCTGGTCATCTCGGCGGTGTGCTTTGCGCCGTGGATTGCCACCCCGGGAGATCTCGGGAGCCTCGGTGGCCGCAGGGGGCTGGTGCGCCTTTTCTGGCTGAGCCTGATCGGGACCGGGCTCCACTACGGCCTCCAGACGGTCGGCCTGCAGTACACCACGGCGTCCAACGCATCGCTCTACGCGATCACCGCTCCCATCACGATTCTGCTGCTGTCCGCGATGATTCTGGGCGAGCGCATCACGCTACGCAAGGCGCTGGGCGTCGCACTGGCACTCGCTGGCGTCCTGATGGTCATGGGGCCCGGAACCCTGACGACCCTCGAGCTCGGCGCTCACGTCAAGGGTGACTTCCTGGTGCTGGTGAGCATCGTCTTGTGGGGCCTGTTCACCGTCCTCGGCAAGGCGGCGACGGACGAGCTCGGTGCGCTCAGGCTCACGGCCTGGGTGACGCTGATCGGTGCCCTCTGGATGCTTCCTGTCGGCGCGTACGAGATGCACGCGACGGGATTCGCGGTGGCGAGCATGACGCTCGAGGCCTGGATGGCCGTCGGCTTCCTGGGGGTCGGATGCTCGTTCCTCGCCACCCTTCTCTACTTCGTCGCGCTCGAGCGGACGGAGTCCCAGAAGGTGGGCGTGTACCTCTATACGATTCCGCCCATGACCGCCGTGGTGGCGGTCTTCTATCTCGGCGAGACGCTCAGCGCCAACCTGGTCGTCGGGGCGGTGCTGGTGATCGCCGGCGTGGCCCTGACCGAGCGCGGGTAGGCGTTCAGTATCGCCAGCTCGTCACGTCGGCTCCCGGGGGCGCTGTCTTCAGGATCCGCTCGACGATCTTCGGGGCGAACATCTGGTTGTAGCGAAGCCGCGAGGTGGCGTTGGGACGGCTTTGGTCCCCGTTCCAGCAGTGCTCGGCCCGGTCCCCGTAGTCGACCTCGCCGCCGTAGTGCGGGTTCTGGGTCTTCTCCAGGAACTCCTCGACGAGGTAGACGCCGTTGTTCAGGTAGTAGTTGTCCATGTCGCCGACGTAGATGTGGATCTTCCCTTCGAGCTTCGGGCCGAGCGTGGCCCAGTCCCGGCGTAGGATGTAGGACAAGTCGTAGTTCTCCCGCCAGTGCTCGGCTACCTCGTGGTCGATCGCCCCGGTGCGCTTGTCCCAAAGTCTCCTGGGGTAGCCGTCGGGGCCCACGGGGGAGTAGACGGCCTCCCAGATGTCCCACTGCTGGCCGGAACGGCCCTTCGTCCCCAGGACGAGCTCGCGGTGGTTCGTCTCCTCGAGCGTGGTCGTCAGGTGACCCAGATAGTCCCGGTGAGCCGGCCGCAGTGTCTTCTTCCACTCGCTGTCGACGTAGTAGGCGTTCTCGTCCTCGTAGATGTCCACCACGGTGTAGGCGCGGAAGTCGATGGGATCGGGACAGGCCGCAAAGCACCCGTTGTACTCGTCGGGGTACAGGACCTGCACGCCCAGAGCCTCCCAGCCGCCGGTGGATCCTCCGTACAGGAAGCGCGCCCAGCCCTCACCGATGCCGCGGTACTTCTTCTCGATGTACGGAATGAGCTCGTAGGTGATCGCGTCGCCGTAGGGCCCCACGTTCGCCGAGTTCACGGCGTACGAGTCGTCGTAGTAGGGGTTGGCGTGCTGGATCTCGATGATGATCATCCGCGGGAAGTCGGGGCCGGTCCACTCGTTGTAGAACTGGTGCGCGTGCTCCTGCTCGGTCCGGTTGTACGCCGGCCAGTCGAACCGTTCGCTGTGCTCGGGCTCGAGGTCGGGGTCCGGGGGGTCCTCGCGGAAGCCACCGAAGTCGTGGTGGAAGTGACCGTGGAAGATGGCCAGAGGGTACCGCGCCCCCGGGTGCTCGTCGAAGCCCTCCGGCAACAGCACGTGGGCCCCGAGGAACATCGGACGACCCCAGAACTCCGTGAGGAGCCGGCTCTGGATCCTCTCGTGCTTGATGTACTTCGTCGTCGGGGGATCGGTGATGGGTGGGATGACCTGGTCCATCACGATCTCGACGACTCCTCCCCCGGCGGGGTCGATCATCACTGAGCGCGGCAAGCTGTAGAGGTTTCCAGGCGCCTCGTTCCACTGCTGGCCCTCTCCGCGGTCCATGGGGAGCTTCAAGGTGTGGCCGTCCGCGCGATGGAACGTCTCGTAACGATGGAGCAGCGCCTGGACGATGTACTGGCCCGCGGGCAGCTCCGCGAGGCTGTCGACAGGGTAGCCGAGCACGCCTTCGCCGATCACGGCCGCCTGGCTGGGCTCGAGGCCCTCCACGTCGATGCCGAAAGCGAGCTGGGTCGCCGGTCCGTCGACGATCTGGAACCGAGGCTCCTTGCTGTCGTCCGTCGAGAGCATCAGGAGCATCCGCCCATCCAGGGCGTCGGCGGACTGCTCGGGCCCGAAGCGGATCTCGAAACGGAGCCCGCCGCCCTCTCCCTCGTCAGCCCGCTGACCCGGCGGGAGAGGGCTGAGGCTCACCAGCAACATGAGAATCGCCCCGCCCGCACGAAGGGTCCTCGGACTGGTCATGGCCGGCGTCCTCCCCCTGCGCCCACCGGCGCCGGGCGAGTCTACCACTCGGGGAGGAGGCGCCCGTCCTTGGAGGGGCGACGTTGGGAGGGGCTCTGGACTCCGAGACGTCTCGTCTCCGGCGTGGAGTGGTTTCCGTCACGGAGCCACGTCCCGCCGTCTGAGACAATGGGGGCCACTCGACCGGGAGGCGAACATGACCAAGTGGATTATCGGGCTCCTGACGCTCCTCCTCGTGGCCGGCGGCGTCCTCGGCTACTGGCTCTTCGGCGAGCAGAAGACGGAGCTCGACGCGACCCGTGAGCAGCTGGTGGCAGCACGCCAGGACGCTGCGACGTACCGGACTCGGGCTGCGGACCTCGACGCGATCCGTGAGCGGCTTGAGCACTCGAGCGCGGAGCTCCAGCAGGCGGTGGCGGAGAAAGAGAGCGAGCTCGACCGGCTCCACTCCGCCCAGAACGAGCTCATGAGCGAGTTGGAGCAGGAGATCGCGGACAAGCAGGTGCAGGTCGAGCAGATCCGGGATCAGCTACGAGTCGAGATGATCGACGAGGTCCTGTTCGACTCAGGAGAGTCCGAGCTCAAACCCGAGGGTGTCGCCATTCTGATCAAGGTGGCAAACGTCCTGCGGAAGACCCAGGGCCGCTCGATCGAGGTCCAGGGTCATACGGACAACGTGCCCATTCGAGGAGCGCTCGCCGCGCGATACCCGACGAACTGGGAGCTCTCCGCCGGCCGCGCCACGCATGTTGTGCGCGTTCTGCAGGACGAGGCCGGCGTCGACCCGGCTGTTCTCTCGGCCGCCGCGCGGTCGCAGTACCGGCCCCGACGTCCAACGACACCGAGGAGGGCCGCCGCCAGAATCGCCGGATCGAGATCCTCCTCGGCCCGGAAGGGTCAGCGGGCTCGTCAGATCCTTCGTCGCGTGCCCAACGGTGAAGCTCCTCAGGATGACGGGGTTGACGGGGCAGCGTTCTCATCCGGCGCAAAGGGCCATTCGCCCTGGCTCTTCGCGAGGAAGAGATAGACGATCGCGCCGAGCACCAGGGTCAGGAGACCGAACAGGATGAAGCGGAGCCCCAGAGTCGAGAAGACGAAGATGTACCCGGCCAGGGAGATCATGGCCGGAAGCGGATAGAGCCACATCTTGAAGGGCCGCTCGATGTCGGGCCGGTTGGCGCGGATCAGGAAGAGCGCCAGCGTGTGGCCGATGAACTGAATCAGGATCCGGGCCGCCATCAAAGCCAGGATGACTTGTTCCAGGCTGAAGAAGCTCGCGACGATCGCACCAGCGCCGATCAGGAGCAGCGAGCGGTGGGGGAACTCCTTGGTCGGGTGGAGCTCGCCCAGCCATTTGAAGAACACTCCGTCCTTGGCGGCCGCGTAGGGCACGCGGGAGTAGCCCAGGAGCAGCGCGAAGATCGAGGCGAAGGCCGTTATGACGATCAGGCCGGCCAGCAGGCTCTCCGCCCACGGCCCGTAGACGCGCCTCATGAACAGGGCGCCCAGATACTCGGACTCCATGGCTTCCCGCCAGGGCACTACGCCGATGAACCCGAACGAGATCGACACGTCGATCAGCGTGACGCCGAGGATCGACAACACCACCGCCCGGGGAATCGTCTTCCCGGGGTTCTTGACCTCGCCACCCAGGTAGCAGACCTGGTAGTAGCCGAGGAAGAGGTAAAGGACGTTCGCCGTCCCCTGGCCCAGGCCTCGAACGAAATCGAAATTCAGCGTGAAGGCATCCGGCGGCAGGTCGAAGGCCAGGGCCGGGTTGAAGTTCAGGAACCCGGTGATGATGACCCATCCCGTGGTCCCGATCATTACGATCCACAGGCCCAGCATGATCTTCGCGATGTCGGTGATCTTGCGGTAGAGGGCGAAGATCAGGAGGACACAGATCGAGGCCGCTGTCAGCTTCATCTGCAGGTCGCTCATCGACGGCCAGAACACCTTCAGGTAGTGGACCAGGCCGATGTTCCCACTGGCGATCTCCAGCGGGCCCGCAAACAGGATCTGCCAGACGAACAGGAAAGCCAGGAATCGGCCCCATTTCTTGGGACCGAAGCCTTCGCGCAGGAAGACGTAGGTCCCTCCGGAGGCCGGAAGCGCCGCGCCCAGCTCGGCCACCACCAGGCCGTCGGCAATGGCGATCACAACCCCGACCAGCCAGGCCAGGTAGGAGTGGGGCCCCCCCAGGGTGACCAGGATCAGCGGTATGGCGATGAACGGGCCAATCCCGACCATGTTGGACATGTTGACGGTCGTGGCGTTCAGGGTGCCGAGATGGCGGCGGAGCCGCGGACCAGTTTCGCTTGTCACAATGCCGGGCACCCTATCATAAGGAGGGCTTCGCTCCCCGGGGCGGGCCGGTAGTATCCTCAGGCCCGCGAAAGGAGGCCACTGCATGGCCCGGACCGACCCACACTCCTACTTTGACGACGCTCAGCCAAGCACACGGCACCTCGGCCTGGAGCTGGAGGTGGACTTCGAAGGCCGTGGCCTCGACGGGTGGGCTCTTCTCGACCTGGGTGAGCCCTCCTCGGGTCCCCTGGATCTCGATACGAAGGGTCTCGACGTGTACTCGGTGGAAAGCGAGGATGGGACGGAGATCCCTTTCGAGCTGGCCGATGAAGAGCCGATCCTCGGGCGTCGCCTCCGCCTCGATCTGCCCCCGGGAACCCGACGGTTCACCATCGAGTACTCGTCGGCCATCGAGGCTCTCGGACTCCAGTGGCTCGACCCGGCCCAGACCGAGGGGAAGCGCCACCCGTTCCTCTTCTCGCACTTCCAGCCGATCCACGCCCGCACCTGCATGCCCGTGCAGGACTCGCCGCGCGCCCGAGTCACCTACCGGGCCGCCATCACGGTGCCGAAGGACCTGACGGCGGTCATGTCGGCGGGCTCGGTTGGAGAGCAGCCCGGAGACCGGCCCGGGACGCGCACGTTCCTCTTCGACATGCCGCAGTCCATCCCGACGTATCTCATCGCGCTGGCTGTGGGGGACCTGTCCTCCCACGACATCTCGCCCCGCTCACGGGTGTGGGCCGAGCCGGCCACGCTGGACGCCGCGGCACACGAGTTCGCCGAGATCGAGGAGATGATCACGACGGCGGAAGAGCTGTTCGGTCCCTACGAGTGGGACCGCTACGACATGATCGTGCTGCCGCCCTCGTTTCCCTACGGGGGGATGGAGAACCCGCGCTTGACGTTCCTGACGCCGACCCTCCTGGCGGGCGACCGCTCGCTCGTGGACGTGGTGGCTCACGAGCTGGCGCACTCCTGGACCGGGAACCTCGTCACGAACGCCAGCGTCGACCACTTCTGGCTGAACGAGGGGGCCACGGTCTGGGCCGAGCGCCGGATCGTCGAGGCGCTTCGCGGGAGAGACGCCGCCGTCCTGGCCTGGGCCATCGGCGAGCAGGCCCTCGCGGCGGAGTTCGAGCGGTTCGGAGCGAAGGCTGCCGTGACCCGTCTGCGGAACGATCTCGAGGGCACCAATCCCGACGACGTCTACTCCTCGATTCCATACGAGAAGGGGTCCCGGTTCCTGGCCCTCCTGGAGCAGACCACCGGTCGCGAGCGCTTCGATGCCTTCATTCGTCGCTACATCGAGAAGTTCCGCTTCACCTCGATCACCACCGAGGAGTTCCTGGAGCTCGTCGAGAAAGAGCTCCCCGGGCTGGCAGAGAAAGTGGACGCCCAGGCCTGGCTCTATGAGCCGGGCATGCCCAGGAACGCGCCGGTCTTCCGATCCGGCCAGCTCGAGGCCCTGACCGCGCTGGCCGGCGGCTTTTCGGCGGGTGAGCGTCCCACCCGGGCGCAGATCGAAGGCTGGTCGCCCGCAGAGATGCTCGTCTATTTGCAACACCTCCCCCGGACCCTCGACCACGACGCCTGCGCCTGGCTGGACGATGCGATGGATCTCACCTCCCGTGGCAACTACGAGATCCTCGTGGAGTGGCTGACGATTGGCGCGTCGTCCGACTACGAGCCGGTCTTTCGCCGCGTGGGCGAGGTGCTTCTCCGCGTCGGTCGCATGAAGTACCTGCGTCCGCTCTACAAGGCGATGGGCGCCAGCCCACGGACCCGAGCGCTGGCCCGAAAGATCTACGCCGCAGCCTCCCCCGGCTACCACGAGCTGTCCCGCCGCGCCTCCGAAGCGGTGATGGCCCAATACGCCGACTAGTTCCGGGCGCCGCTACGCCGGCTGGCGATAGATGAAGAGTAGGTAGGCTCGGCTCCCGATGTCGCGGTTCTTGTACTGGGCCGGGCGGAAGGCGCCCATCTGGAGGGCGGCGGCGAGGACGAGGATCAGCAGTCTGGTCATGCTCTTGCTCCCGGTGTGCCCGATTCTACCTTCGGACTCCACTTCCACGAGTCACGATGCAGGCAAGCGTCTGCCTCGATTGCCGCCGGTTGCTTCGAGGAGAGCTCAGCTTCCGCTCCGCAGACCAGCCCACGTCGCCTCGAGACGCTCCACATTGGCGCCCATGGCGGACACGAAGTCTCCGGATTCAGGCACGTTCCCGCAAGGGTCGAAAACGACGCTCGTGACGCCCAGCTCCTCCAGGCGCGCCCGGACCGGGGCCAGCGGCTCACCCTCCCACACCATCCAGCGAGCCGGGTGCTCTTCCAGCAGGGCCTCGAAGCGGCCCCACTCGCGCGCGCTCGGCTCCACGTCGGGCTCCCAGTGGACCGAGCGGTCGTTCAGACCGTAGCGGCGCTCGAGATACTGGTACACAGGGTGCGAGAACACGACCGGACGGTCCCCGAAGGCCTCCGCCACCGCCTCGAGCCGGGTGTCGAGGGCGCCCAGGTCGGTCTCTAGCAGGGCGAGCCCTTCCTGGAAGTCGGTCGTGGCCGTGGGGCGTGCCTTCTCGAACGCGCCGGCGATGGCGTGGGCCTGCTCGATTGCAAGCGTGGGATCGAGCCACGTGGTGAACGCGACGCCGGCGTGTGCGTGCTCTCCCTCGGGCCCGTGGGTGTGCGTGACCGCCTCCTCGAGTGGGATCAGTCGATCCTCGTAGGTCACACCGGTGTCGATCAGCCTCGCTCCAGGGAGGGAGGCTCGAGCCACCCACTTGGCGTAGTCCGCACCGTTCAGCAGGATGAGTTCCGCACCCTGATAGTCCGCCACTGTGTCTGCGTCCGGCGACCAGTGCGCAGGGTCTTCATCCGCGGGAGCAGGAAAGGTCACCGAGACCTCGCTGCCGCCGATTCGCTCGGCGAAGGAGGCGAGCGGAGAGCTCACCACATAGACGGAGAGCGGCGGTGGGCCCGTGTCACCGGGGCTCGCGCCGCCTCCCCCTGCCTGATCGGCCCACCACCGCAACTGGCCGCGATCGCGGCGGCGCAACACGCGAGGATGGCTCGTTTCGCTCTCTTCATCTTCATGAAGGTTGCTCCTCTTCGAGGCTCACGACAACAGGAACGTCCGTATTGCCGCGGAGCCGAAGCGGTGGGTGAGGGCGGTGAGTCCTCCGGCCAGCGCCGCACCCACCAGCAGAACGATGGCGGCCTCGGAGGCGACCAGGAACGCGACACGTCCCCGAGAGCCCCCGATCTTGACCAGCGTCTCGATCTCTCGCCGCCTGAGCCGCAGCGACAGCATCAGCACGAGCACGGCCATGGCCAGAGTCGCCATGCTCACTAGGAGGATTCCGGCCACGACGAAGCTCTGGACGGTGAACACGGTCTCGAGCAACTCGCGGATGACCACGGCGGGTCTCACGATCTGAGCCTGCTCCGCATCCCCCTGCCCCTGGAAACGCCCGAGGAGGATCACCCCCGCTTTCTAGTCTTCCGGCACTGCGAGGACGGCCGTGATGGGAAAGTCCTCGCAGCCCCCGTGGAAGTGGAACGAGTCCCTGTTCTCCCGAGTGATCTCGTTGTACTGCACCAACGACGCGTTGGCCCGGATGGTGTTCCCTTCACGCTCCAGAATCGCCCCTGCGGCCTCCGGCTGGGCGAGATCCTGGTGGCCGTGGCCCAGGCCCTCGATCACCCAGGCCGTCTTGAGATCGACGAACACCGCGCGATCGTCCGGGGAGAACGCGGGCTCGAGTACGCCGACGACCTTCATCTTGAGCGGGTAGACACCTGCGAGGTCGAAAACGCTCTCGGGTGACGAGACGACACTGCCGCCCGGTCCCACCCCGAGGCGGCGGGCCGCTCGAGCACCGAGAACACACTCGCCCAGGACCGCCATCTGACGACCCTCGGCCACACGGAGACCTCGGAAGTCGAAGTAGTCGAGGGTCGTGCCGACGATGGGCTGGTCGCGGACCCGAAAGCGCACGTAGAGAGGGATTGCACGGGCCAGCCCCGACTGCACGACGCGGCTGACCTGGGCGTGAGTCGAGCGGGCCGGCAGCTCGGTGTCGAAGTAGAGCGAGTTCAAGGCGAGCTCCAGGGGGCTCCCCTTCGCTCCCACCAGAAGGGGCGTCGCCTCGGCGCGAGCCGTGAGCTCGTCCGCGCTCTGGCCAACGAGAACGTTGAGGCCCACCGGCAGGAAAACGATGAGCGTGATCGAGGCGATGAGGATCGCGGTCTTCACCCGGTGATAGGCGACGTAGCGCCAGGCGAGATAGAGCGTGTCCTTCACGACGCCCCCGCCTCGCCCAGATCGTAGTAGTCTCGAAAGTCGATCACCCGATCGAAGCGGTCCAGAATGTCGTGGTCGTGGGTCACGGTGGCGAGTGTGGCCTCACGCGATCGGGAGTAGTCGAAGAGGATGTCGAGAACGTGGCCCTTGTTGGCCGGGTCGAGGTTGCCGGTGGGCTCGTCGGCCAGGATCAGAGGCGGTTGAGCCAGCAGCGCTCGGCACACGGCGACCCGCTGCTTCTCGCCCTGCGAGAGGAGGTTGGCGTGGCGGCCCAGCTTGTCGCCCAGACCCACCTCGCGGACGAGCTCCGCCGCTCGCTCCCGCACCGCGTCGTCGAGGCGCAGCGCGGAGGTGATCCGGAACGGAAGGAGGACGTTGTCGAGGACGCTCAGGTACTCCAGCAGCTCGAACTCCTGGAAGACGAGCCCGACCGTGCGGATGCGGAAGTCGCGACGCCCGGACTCGTCGAGTGTGCGGAGCGCCGTTCCGGCCGTCCGGATGTCGCCTGTCTACGGCGCCCGGATCCCCGCCATCAAGCTGAGCAGCGTCGTCTTCCCGGAACCGCTCGGCCCGATCATGGCCACCGTCTCGCCGCGCTCGACGGACAGCTCGGGCACGCGCAGGGCGAAGTCGCCCTCGGGGTAGCGAAAGTGGAGTTTCGAAACGCGGATCATGGAGTGTCGCTTGCGGGCTGGAACCGGCCCCAAGTGTATCGGAATCCACGGGTCGGACGAGGTCGCTCGGGGGCGGCGGGAGCCTTCGGGGTTGCGCGTGCCCTCCCCGGATGGAGAGAATGACGTACGCCCGTCGAACACACGAGAGTCTGTTGGCCCTTTGCATGGGACCGGTGGATCGACAAGGATCCCTCCCGGCTCCTTCCTCGAGAGTGGCGTGAGATGGTGGTGGCGGACTACGTCAAGGATCAGACCGCGGCAAGCCACCCCGGCGTGTGGCCGGTGATGATGAGCCTGCTGGATCAGGTCGGCTACTTCCCGTATACCCCCCAGAGGCTCGTCGTGATGCCGGACGACCCGGCACTCGGGACGCACCGCGAGCTCTTTGCCGGTTCCGTGGGGAGCTTCGGCGAGTACCCCATGCCGGCCCACGACGGCATCCCGGGCTTCCTGGGAGCCACCGAGATCATCTCCAGCAAGGAGCTGTGGGACCGCTGGCGCGTGGGACCCGAGAACCGGGTGGACAGCACGGCGTTTCTCCGCGCGCGGATCGTCGACCTGTGGACGGGCAACTGGGATCGGCACCGGAGCCAGTGGCGGTGGGCGTGGATACCCGACAAGGCCCAATGGATCGCCATCCCCGAGGATCCCGACCAGACCTTCTCGAACTACGGAGGGCTGGTCATCGCCCTCGCCCGCGCGCAGGTGCCCATCCTCCTGAGCTTTGGCGACAAAATCGCCGGGATGGAGGGTGCGGTTCGAAACGGCGCAGACGTCGATCGCTGGCTGCTGTCGGATCGCACGCGCGAGGACTTCGCCGAGACGGGCCGGTTCGTCCAGGGCCTGCTGAGCGACGAGGTGATCGACACCGCGGTCCGCGCGCTGCCACCGGAGTGGTACGCTCTCAACGGGGAGTGGCTGGCCCGAAAGCTGAAGAGCCGGCGAGACGACATCCCCCGGGCGACGGAGGACTACTACCGGTTCCTCGCCGGAGAGGTGAACGTCCACGGCACCCACCGGGACGAAGTGGCCCGCATCCGGCGCTTCGACGACGGCGCGGTCGAGATCACGCTGGGGCTCGCCGAGGCTGGCGCGGCTCCCTACTTCCGCCGCCGCTTCGAGGCGGACGACACGCGCAGCGTGCGGGTCTACCTCTACGGAGGCAACGACCGGGTCGAGTCGGAAGGCCCCGCCAACGGCAGAATCACGGTTGAGGCGATCGGCGGGGCCGGGGACGACGTTCTCGATGACAGCCGCAGCGGGCGAACCCGATTCGACGACTCCGAGGGCCACAACGAGGTCGTGAAGGGCCGGGGCACGAAGGTGGACGATCGCCCCTGGACCAACCCACGGCCGGACCCGAAGGCCCCCTGGGTCGAGCCCCGCGACTTCAACCGAGTGTGGCTGACACAGTTTCTGGCGTACTGGACCCCGGATCTCGGGCTCTTCGCCGGCGGCGGTCTCAGGCGCAACTCGTACGGCTTCCGCAAGCACCCGTTTGCCAACTCCCATCAAACCTTCCTCGGCTACTCGACCACCCGGAAGGCCGTCCGCTTCCAGTACCACGGCTCTTTCCGACGGAAGAACTCCAACCTATACACCGAGGCGCGGGTGTTGGCCTCGGGGATCGACCGGCTCAACTTTTTCGGGTTCGGGAACGACACTCCCGAGATAGAGGACGACGAGTTCTTCAGGGTCAACCAGACCCTGTATCGCTTCACCCCGACCCTCAACTGGTCGCCCGGCCGCCACTTCGAGATCCTGGTCGGGGCGGGAGTCCAGTACACGACCGACAGCGAGGGGAAAACCTTCATCGATGTGCTCCAGCCCTATGGCTTCGGGGAGTTCGGTCAGCTCAACCTGGTGACGGCGATGGAGTGGGACACCCAGGGGCTCAAGCGCGGGGGAATGCAGGCCCTTATGGGTGGCGGCATCGCGGACGAGACGGATGAGGCGACAGCTCGCAAGCGTTACACGGGCCTGCGCGTCGAAGCCGGGGGCGGCTATTTTCCGAAGGTCTGGGACGTCGAAGAGGCCTTCGGCGTGGTCGAGGCCAACGTCTCCGGATACCTGGGTCTCGGGCGAACGGAGCGGCTCGTGCTGGCGGCTCGGGTCGGAGGCCGCCAGACGATTGGCACGTACCCCTGGTACGCTGCCGCCTTCGTCGGCGGAAAAGACAGCAACCGCGGCTTTCGTGAGCAGCGTTTTGCCGGCGACTCGTCGTTCTACGCCAACTTCGAGGCCCGCCTGCGCCTCGTCGACGCGATGCCAGTCATCCCGGGTCGCCTGTGGGTCTTCGGGCTCGCCGAGGTCGGTCGGGTCTGGTTCGAGGGCGAGGAGTCCGACGACTGGCACCCTTCCTACGGCGGTGGCATGGCCTTCGAGATCGCCGGCTCACCGGTCGTGCTCTGGACCGGGGTGGCCAAGGCCCAGGAAGAGGACGGGATCCGATTCTACTTCGCTTCCGGGTTCGGCTTCTAAGGGCTGACAGTCATGCTGAGGAGCTTCCGTCGTGAACGAGCGACGAAGCATCTCTTGACACGAGGAGAACACCATGTCTGAGGGCGCCAAAACGCCCGCTCCGACGCCCAGCGTCCTCGACCGTGCGCTGCGTGTGTTCGGTGACGTGCGAGCTGGCGAGGGTCTCGGCGTCGCCCTGATGTTCCTCAACGTCTTCGCCCTGCTCGTCGCCTACTACATCCTCAAGACGGTCCGGGAGCCCTTGATTCTCTCGGAGGGCAGCGCCGAGCTCAAGTCCTATGCCTCCGCGCTCCAGGCCCTCGTCCTGATGGGGTACGTCCCCCTCTACGCGTGGGTGGCCTCGAAGCTCCCTCGCCAGAAGCTCATCCTGGCCGTGATCCTCTTTTTCCTCGGCGGCCTCCAACTCTTCTTCCTGGCCGGCCAGGCAGGCGTCCCGCACATCGGCCTCGTGTTCTTCGTCTGGGTCGGGATATTCAGCCTGACGATGATCGCGCAGTTCTGGTCGTACGCGAACGATCTGTACAGTCGGGAAGCAGGCAATCGCCTCTTCGCCTTGATCGCCATCGGGTCGACGGCAGGCGCGCCGCTGGGCGCCGCCCTGGCGGAGTGGATGTTCGGGGCCGGCGTCGGTCCCTATTCCATGATGCAGATCGCGGCCGCGTTGCTCCTCGTCCACCTCGGACTCTACGGTGCCGCAAACCGTCGCCTCGCCGGTGCGGGGGGCGCGACGTCCGGGGGGGAGAGCTTGAAGCGGGGCGGTGGGTTCGGTCTCGTCTTCCGCAGCCGCTACCTCATGCTGATCGCCGGTTTCCTCGTGCTGCTGAACGTCGTCAACACGACCGGAGAATATCTCCTGAGCGAATCCGTTCTGGAGAAGGCGGCGGTCCTGGCGGCGAGCGATCCCAGTTTCGACCAGGGCGCTTTCATCGGCGGATTCTACGGCGGGTTCTTCTTCTGGGTGAACGTCGCCACGATCATCATCCAGGCCTTCCTGGTGTCCCGCCTCGTCAAGTATCTTGGCATGGCGGGCGCGCTCTTCGCCCTCCCGATCGTGGCGCTGGGCACCTACGGCCTCGTGGGGGCGGGCGCCGGCTTCGCGCTCCTGCGGTGGGCCAAGACGGCCGAGAACTCCACCGACTACTCGGTCATGAACACCGCCAAGCAGATGCTCTGGCTTCCCACCACTCGCGAGGAGAAGTACAAGGCCAAGCAGGCGATCGACACCTTCTTCGTCCGCGCGGGCGATGTCATCTCGGCCGGGATGGTCTTCGTGGGCGTCAACTGGCTGGTCCTCGACGTGGCCGGGTTCGGCCGGGCCAACGTTGCGATCGTCCTCGTCTGGTTCCTCGTCGGCGCGGTGCTGTTGCGCGAATACCGGCGGCTGACGTCCACCGCAGGGACCGCGCCGGGGCAGGGCTCGCACTGAAGCGAGCGGGCCGCAAGTCGAGATGAGACGAAGAGTCGCCCGACCGGCTTGGCCACATGCCCTTGTCCCAGCTCTGGCGCTCGCGCTCCTTTTGCCGGCCGTCGTCCGACCAGATGCGCTCGTGATCACTCGTGCGATGACCGCCACCACGATCGCCGAGATCTTCGTCGAGGACGACCACGTGCGTCTGGAGCTGGAGATCGGCATCCCCGACCTGGAGGCGTTTTCGAGCCTGCTGCCGAATGCCCTCTACGAGCGGCTGGGACACGAGCCCGAGTCTCTCGAGCGGCGGCCCCCGCGTTTCTTCACGGAGGATTTCGTCATCCGCGCGGACCGGGGGGCGCCGCTTGCTGGGAAGATCGAGGAGATAGAGGCTCGACCCCGCGTACAACGGGACGACGTGACGGGCGAGCCGCTGCCCGTCGCCGACGAGGAGAAGGCGGAGCCGGTCGTGTTCGCCCGGATCGTCTACCCGTTCGAGGGCCGACCGAAGTCGATGGTCGTGGGGTTGCCCCACTCGGCGGAGGGCGCGTCGGCGTCGATCGGCTTCGTTCTCTACCACCGCGGCCTGCCGGTCAACGACTTCCGCTATCTCGGTCGCGAGGAGATCGTCCGGTTCGACTGGGGCGATCCCTGGTTCTCGAAGTTCGACAACCGCAACCTCTGGCGGCAGTACGACGTGCCCGTCTCTGCCTTCCTGTACGTGGAGCCATTCGAGGTCCGAAAGGAGATCGTGTTGCGCCCGCGAGACCTCCAGCCGTGGGTGGACCTCGGTCTCGACGGGAAGGATGTCATCACGGTGGCGGAGCAGCCGGAGATCAAGCGCCGCGTCGTCGAGTTCCTTTCCGGAAAGAATCCCGTCACCATCGACGGGCAGCCCGCGGAAGGCCGTCTGGATCGCGTGCACTTCATCTACCGGAACCTGCGCACCAGCGGCGTCATCAACCCACCCCGGGATCTCGATGCCGTCTCCGCGACGCTCGGGATCATCTTCTACTACCCCGTCGACGGCCTCCCCCGGGAGGTCGCGATGGAGTGGGAGCTCTTCAGCCAGAAGCTGCCCTACATTCCGGCTGCGGCGACCGACGAGGCGGGGCCGCTCCCGTACCGACTTCAGCCGGACGACCCGATCCTGCGCTGGCAGAACTTTTTGAAGAATCCGACCATGCCCGGGCTCGTGGACATCGAGGAAGCGCCGCTCCTCGGGCGCGTGTGGCTGCTCCTCGGCGCGCTCCTCTGCGGAGTGGGCCTCGCCTGGATCACCGCTCGTGCGCTCCAGGGTCGACGCCCCTCGTGGCGCACGGCGACTCTCTCGCTCGTGCTCCTGGCGCTGGGCGGGCTGGGCCTGGCCCGTGCGGTCCGGCCGACGTGGGCGTCCGATGAGAACGCCGACGAGGTGGTCCTGGCGTTGCTGGAGAACGTTTACCGCTCGTTCGACTATCGCGACGAGAGCCTCATCTACGACTCGCTGGAGCGCAGCGTGACGGGAGAGCTCCTCACCGAGACCTACCTGGAAACGCGCCGGAGCCTGGAGCTCGAGAACCAGGGCGGTGCCCGAGCCAAAGTGAAGAGCGTGGAGATGCGAGAATCCATCCACGCTCCTTTGACCGGCGCGGTGGGCTTCGAGTCCCTCTGCTCCTGAAACGTGTCCGGCTCGGTCGGGCACTGGGGCCACGTCCACCAGCGCACGAACCAATATGAGGCACGCCTGAGCATCAGAGCCGTGGACGGCCGGTGGAAGATCACCGCGCTCGACCTGCTCCAGGAACAGCGGTCGCAGTAGGGAGCCGGGAGAGTTCGCGGCCGCCCACCGGCGTTGCGGCCTGCCCGGATCGGCTATCATGGCCGCATTCAAAGCACATTTTCACGCAAGGAACGAGCCGAGTGAAGCTTCTGAAATCGACAACATCAGCTGTCCTTGCGGGATTCCTGCTCCTGGCGGTCGCCGATGCGAGAACGTTCTCGCAGGAATCGGAACCGGCACCGGAATCGGGGCTGGCTCCAGTGGCGAGCGAGGAGGTCGTGCTCGTGGGCGCCGGAGACATCGCGAACTGCAAGAGGCTCGGCGGGGCTATCGCGACCGCGCGGCTGCTGGACCGCATCCCTGGAACCATCTTCACGGCGGGCGACAACGCGTACGAACGAGGTTCTGCCAATGACTTCGAAAAGTGCTACGGGCCCACTTGGGGCCGCCACAAGGCACGGACACGCCCCGCTCTCGGCAACCACGACCTGAGGACGGACGACGGCCGACCGTACTATTCATACTTCGGTGACAACGCCGGACCTGGCGGCCGTGGCTACTACAGCTACGACCTGAGAAGCTGGCACATCATCTCCATGAACAGCGAGGACGACGCGGCCGACCGGTCCCCCCAGGGGCGCTGGCTGCAGGAAGACCTGAAGGCCAACCCGAGCGACTGCATCCTCGCCTACTGGCACTCGCCTCGCTTCAGCTCGGGACCCCATGGGAGCGACAAGGGGGTCCGTGACCTCTGACGTCTGTTGTACGAGGCGGGCGCCGAGATCGTCATCAGTGGCCACGACCACCTCTACGAGCGCTTCGCGCCCCAGAACCCCAAGGGCAAGGCCGACCCCGAGAGAGGGATTCGTCAATTCATCGTCGGCACCGGGAGGGCCGGGGTCTACAAGTTCAAGAAGCCGGCGCCAAACAGCGAGATCCGTGACAACAGCACCTACGGCGTTCTGAAGTTCACTCTGGATCCGGGACCTACCAGTGGGAGTTCGTTCCCATTGCGGTGGGGAACTTCACTGATTCGGGCAGCGGAACCTGCAGCCCGAGGCCGTGAGCGTCGACCCGGCCGTCACTGAACGGAATCGGCTCCCGTCCCTCATTCACCGAGCTCCCTCCCGCTCGCGAAGCTGACGCCGGACGAAGGGGCGAGAAGCCGGCGCCCCCGTCGTCAGGGCGATTTTGGCCCGTGTCTTGCACCGAAGTCCTCTCGTATGAGGCACGTGGCCGAAGTCCGGACGCGTACCGGAGAGGTCGGCATGGACGGTCAGACGATCGAGCTCGCACACACCGTGGGAGCTTTGGCCCCGGCGACAATGTCCTGCCCCAGGTGTGGGTTCCAGCAACCGGAGGCCGCGGAATGCGCGGGCTGTGGCGTCTTCGTGGCGAAGTTCGTCGAGAGCGCACGAAGAGCGGAGGAGGCGCGCTTCATCCAGGAGTCCGTAGCCGAGAGGCGAGCCCACTACCAGATGGCGGACGAGCAGGTCGAGGACGGTGACGACGAAGGGTTCTTCGCCCCGGAACAGAAGGGGATCGAGAACGGCATGGTTGGTGGTATCGCCATGATGGTGATTGCGGCCGTCTGGTTCGGAGCCGGGTGGATGGCCGGGATCATCTTCTTCTATCCGCCGATCCTGTTCCTCATCGGCGTGTTCGCGTTCCTCAAGGGCATGGTGACCGGCAACGTGAGCGGCTAGTGCCCGCCCTGATCTGACGAAAACCTCTCGGCCTCGCGCACGGAGCACTTCCGCCACGATCTGCTAGACTCCGACCCATGAGTCGTGGGTTGCCGGGGTTTGCGATCCTGGGCTCGGTGGCCCTGGTCAGTCTCGCCGGCGCCGCCCCCCCGGATGCGGCCGATTTCGAGCGAGACGTGCTGCCGATTCTTCAGAAGCACTGTGTCGCCTGCCACGGTCCCGAGGAGCAGGAGAGCTTCCTGAGGCTCGACACTCGCGCCGAGGCCTTGAAGGGCGGGATGTCGGGCCCCGTCATCGTTCCCGGCAACAGCGCGGACAGCCTGCTCGTCCAGCACGTGATCGGCGAGGTGTCGCCGCGCATGCCCAACAAGAATCCGCCGCTCTCGGCCGACGCGATCGCGACGCTCGCCGTGTGGATCGACGCCGGGGCCCCGGGGGCCGACGACGGGGCCGCGTCGGCCCGCGCGCCCGCGGCGCACTGGGGCTTTGTGCCCCCGGTGCGTCCGGCGCCGCCCGCGACCGCGGCTTCTGTCTCTCATCCCATCGACCGCTTCGTCCGCGCTCGACTCGCCCGGGAGCGCCTCCTGCCCTCGCCCGAGGCCGACAAGGTCACGCTGTTGCGCCGGTTGAGCCTCGACCTGATCGGTCTTCCGCCGACGATCGAGGAAGTCGATGCCTTCGAGAAGGATCGCCGTCCGCAGGCGTGGGAGCGCCAGGTGGACCGCCTTCTTGCCTCGCCTCACTACGGCGAGCGGTGGGGACGTCTTTGGCTCGACGCTGCCCGCTACGCCGACTCGGACGGGTTCGAGAAAGACAAGACGCGTACGGTGTGGTTCTACCGAGACTGGGTCGTGAGCGCCTTCAACCGCGACCTGCCCTACGACCAGTTCGTGGTCGAGCAGATCGCGGGAGACCTCCTGCCGGACGCCAGCCAGAACCAGATCGTCGCGACGGGCTTCCTGCGCAACTCGATGATCAACGAGGAGGGAGGCATCCACCCCGAGCAGTTCCGCATGGAGGCGATGTTCGACCGGATGGACGCCATCGGGAAGGGCATCCTTGGGATCACCGTCCAATGCGCCCAGTGCCACAACCACAAGTTCGACCCCATCAGCCAGAAGGACTACTACGGGCTACTCTCGTTCTTGAACAACTCCCACGAGGGCAGCCGGGCCGTGTACACACCCGAAGAAAAGACGACGCGGGCGGAGATACTCCGGGAGACGCGCACCATCGAGGACCAGCTCCAGCATCGCTCGCCCGACTGGATGGAGCGCATGGCCGCATGGGAGGACGAGGTGCGCGGCGCTCAGACGGAGTGGACGGTCGTTCGCCCGACGGTCGACGACATCTCGACGGGCGGGGCCCGCTACCTGTCCCAGGCCGACGGCTCGCTGCTGCAGCTCGGGTACGCGCCCCCCAGGCACCGCGTGAAGCTGTCGGTCGACGTCGAAGCCGCAGACATCACGGCCTTCCGGCTCGAGCTTCTGAAGGACCCGAACCTGCCGTTGGGCGGACCCGGCCGGTCGCTCTGGGGCACGGGCGCGCTCACGGAGTTCGAGGTCGAGGCGGCCCCGCTCGCCGGTGTCGGGGAAGACCCGGAGGAACCGGTCCCGATTCGCTTCGCCAGCGCCAGTGCCGACGTCAACCCGCCGGAAACCGTCCTCGCCCCGATCTTCGACGACAAGACCAACCGACGCCGGGTGACGGGGCCGGTGGCGTTCGCCATCGATGGCCGCGAGGACACGGCCTGGGGAATCGACGTGGGCCCTGGGCGGCGCAACGTGGCGCGCAAGGCCGTTTTCGTGACCGAGTCGCCGGTCGGTTACCCGTCCGGGACGCGGCTCGACATCTATCTGAAACAGAAACACGGTGGGTGGAACAGCGACGACAACCAGAACTACAACCTGGGACGGATCCGGCTCTCGTACACCACGGCCCCGGCGCCTGTGGCCGATCCGCTACCGGCCGACGTCAGAAAGCACCTCGCGGTTCCGCCGGCCCGTCGCTCGCCCCCGGAAAGCCGAGCCATCTTCTCCTATTGGCGCACCACGGTGCCGGACTGGAAGGGCGCGAACGTCAGAATCGCTGCGCTCTGGGACCGCCATCCCGAGGGATGGTCGCAGCTCGTGCTGCAGGAGCGCGACGTCGAGCGCCAGACCCACATACTGAAGCGCGGCGATTTTCTCCAGCCCGAGCGGGAGGCCAGCCCGGCAGTGCCAGCCGCGCTGCACGCGCTGCCGGACAATGCGCCGAGGACGCGGCTGACCTTCGCTCGCTGGCTCGTGGATCGCCGTTCACCGACGACCGCGCGCTCCCTCGTGAACCGAGTGTGGCAGACCTACTTTGGAACGGGGATCGTCGCGACGCCCGAGGATTTCGGACACCAGGGCGAACCGCCGTCGCATCCGGAGCTGCTCGACTGGCTGGCGGTCGACTTCATGGAGCAGGGCTGGAGCCTCAAGAGGCTCCACCGCCAGATCGTCACCTCGGCCACCTACCGCCAGTCGTCGACGGTCACACCAGGGCTACTGGCCCGGGACCCCTCCAATCGGCTCCTGGCACGTGGTCCCCGGGTGCGCGTCGAGGCCGAGGTCGTCCGCGACATCGCGCTTGCCGCAAGCGGCCTTCTGAACACGAAGATCGGCGGCCCGAGTGTCTATCCGCCGGCACCGGCCTTCCTCTTCGAGCCGCCGGCCAGCTACGGCCCCCGGCCCTGGCCCGAGACGAAGGACGAGGACCGCTACCGGCGCGCTCTCTACACCTTCCGCTACCGCTCGTTGCTCTATCCGATGCTGCAGACGTTCGACGCGCCCGCTGGAAACGTCTCGTGCGTCCGCCGCGCGCGCACCAACACGCCCCTCCAGGCGCTTACCATGCTCAACGAGCCGCTCTTTCTCGAGGCGGCGCGCGCCCTCGCGCGAAGAACGCTCGAGGCCGAGCGAAAGGACAAGAGCCGGGCCCGGTACGCCTTTCGCCGCGTGCTCGCGCGCTCGCCCACGTCTCAGGAAACGGCCGAGCTGCTGAGGTTGCTGAAGACGCAGCGGCCGCGTTTCTCGAACGGCGAGCTCAATCCCTGGAACCTGGCCACGGACGACCCCGACGAGCCGGTCACCTTGCCAAAGGGGGCCACGATGGAGGACCTCGCGGCCTGGACGGCGGTCTCGCGGGTGATCCTGAACCTCGACGAGACGATCACCAAGCAATGACGGAGGCAGGAATGCGACGGACTAGGACGAAGAGAGATCGCAGCCACCTGAGCCGCCGCTGGTTCCTCTCGGAGTGCGGTGTGGGGCTGGGCGCCGCCGCCCTTCACCACCTTCTCGCCTCGGACGTGCTCGCGGCCGACACGCAGGCGCCGGCGGGTCCTCTCGCCCCGCGCGCTCCGCACTTCGCGCCCAGGGCGACGAGCGTCATCTTCCTGTGCATGGCGGGTGCGCCCAGCCATCTCGAGCTGTTCGACTGGAAGCCAGAGCTCGCGAAGTTCGACGGAACGCTGCCGCCGCCGGAGCTGCTCCAGGGTTACCGCGCCGCGTTCATCAATCCGAACTCGAAGTTGCTCGGACCGAAATTCGAGTTCGCAAAATACGGGCAGTCCGGTGCCGAGCTTTCGGAGCTGCTGCCGTACACGTCGGAGATCGTGGACGACATCGCGATCGTGAAATCAATGGTCACGGACGCGTTCAACCACGCCCCAGCGCAACTGCTCATGAACACCGGAAGCCAGCAGTTCGGCCGACCCAGCGCGGGCGCCTGGGCGACGTACGGCCTCGGCAGCGAAAACCAGGACCTGCCTGCCTTCGTTGCAATGAGCACCGGGGTGAAGGGCCCGAGCGCGGGCAATGCCTGCTGGGGCGCGGGCTTCCTGCCCACGGTCCATGCCGGCGTCGAGTTCCGTGGCGCCGGGGACCCGGTTCTCTACCTCTCGAACCCGCCTGGCGTCGACGAGAGGCTGCAGAAGGCCACGGTCGACTCCATCAACCGGCTCAATCGGAGACGCCTCGACGTGGTCGGCGATCCGGAGATCGCGACGCGCATCAGCGCGTACGAAATGGCGTTCCGGATGCAGTCGAGCGCGCCGGAGCTCATGGACCTCGCGCAGGAGCCCCGCGAAGTCCTGGAGATGTACGGGGCCGAGCCCGGGAAGCCGAGCTTCGCCGCGAGCTGCCTGCTGGCGCGCCGACTCGTGGAGCGCGGTGTGCGCTTCGTGCAGATCCACCACGAGGCCTGGGACCAGCACGGCGACCTGGTGAAGGATCTAAAGAAGAACTGTATCGACACCGATCTGCCCTCGGCAGCGCTCGTCAAGGACTTGAAGCAGCGGGGCCTCCTCGACACCACGCTCGTGCTGTGGGGCGGGGAGTTCGGGCGGACGCCGATGATGCAGGGCGGGGACGACGGACGAGACCACCACCCGAACGCCTACACCATGTGGCTGGCAGGCGGCGGCATCAAGCCCGGGATCACCCTCGGCAAGACCGACGAGCTGGGCTTCAACGTGGTCGAGGATCGGGTGCACGTCCACGACCTCAACGCGACGATTCTGCACCTGCTGGGCTTCGACCACACGCGGCTCACCTACCGCTTCCAGGGCCGCGATTTCCGGCTCACCGACGTGCACGGTGAGGTGGTGCAGCCGCTGCTCGCGTAGAGCTTTGGGCGTCGCACCTCACGAGCTCGACGGCCTGGAACCACGTCCGGGCAGCCGGGGGGGAACGGCTGATCGCGGATTCGACCACAAGCTAACGTGAATATCCGCTCGGTGCTGTCGGAGATCAATTCGGCCGCGGGCAAGTCGGCCATGACTAGCGGATGATTCCGTATCGGGTAAGCAGTAAGGGGTCAGGACGGCCCTGCCGACGTCCGTCGGGCGGTCGTCAGCGATCCACTCTGGTGTCAGGCTGACTGGCCCATTCGTTGAAGGATCCGGCGTAGTTCGATGCCCGGTCGTAACCCAGGATCTTCAGGACAAGCGCTGCGAGACCCGCGCGCGCACCGCCCCCTCAATAGGCAACGACCGTGGCCTGCGGTGTGATCCCCTTGGTCCCCAGGAGCGTGGTGAGCTCAGAGGCAGGCTTCAACGTCCCGTCGTCGGAATCGAAAAGCTCGGCCCACTCCAAGTGGACAGCCCCCGGCAGGTGTCCGAGCCGAGGTGGAGCCTTCCATCCCTTCGTCGTCCCCTCGAACTCGCCGACGCTGCGCACGTCCCAGACGATGACGCCCTCGTCATCGACGGAGGCCTTCGCCTGGTCCAGGGAGCAGTAGACGCCCTCTGCCAGGCGAGCTGTGAACGCCCGGGGCTCGTGGGCCGGGGCGTCCTTGGAAAGAGGTCGCCCCTCGGCGGTCCACTTCGTCAACCCACCGTCGAGCAAACGGGTATCGGGATGGCCGTAGTAGAGGAGCTCCCAGACGACCATCCCCGCCGTGGGGGGACCGCCCGCGTCGTAGACGACGACCTTCGTGTGCTCGTCGATTCCAAGCGCCCCGACCAGGTGGGCGAAGGCCTCGGGCTCCGGCATCTCGGACCCTGTGCGCAACTCGCCGAGGGAGTAGCCATCAAGGTGAACAGCACCGGGAATGTGGCCGCCAGCGTAGTCCTTGAAACGAGCATCGACGACGCGAACCGTCGGATCGGACAGGCGACCAGCGAGCCAATCGGTCTCGGCCAGCAGCTCCGGATGAGGGTAGCCGCGTTCACGAATGGGAATGGGCATGCATTGCTCCTATCGGTTTCTTCGCGATGAAGCGGCGGCTTCAACGATGAGAAGCCCCTTTTCGCGAGACGTTGTGTTTTGCTGCTACTAATCTAGAGCATCCGTGGTGCTCATGCAGCGTCTTCTTTCTGCCGAACGGCGCCCGGCGAGACGCCGACGAGGCGCTTGAAGGCGCGACTGAACGCGGCCTCAGACTGGTAGCCGAGCCGGGTCGCCAGAGGCTCACGACCTGATCGACACTCTCCGGGGGAGACGGGAGGTCGATCGACCGGATCGTGATCCCGTGGCGTTGCTTCTGAGCGAGGGAGGCGCCGGTTCCGCCGATGTGCTCGTGGGAGCACATCAAGACCTCGTCACCCTCTCTCCAATCGATCCCGTGAGCGAAAACGTTCATTCCCTCGGTACCCTTCTTCGAGGCGGCGTGGCCGCACCAGATCGCTCAGGGGCAGGGCGAGACCGCTCTTTCGAGTCTCGGCCCGAGAAGCGAGCGGTCCGATCGCCAGCGTGCCGGCCGCCGCTAGCGAACCTCCAAGCATCTCGTCTTCGCAATGAGGACACGCGAGCGAGTCAACTTCGTACACCCGTCGGATCAGGTTTGCCTCTGGTCGCTCTCCAGGCGGGTCGGACACATGTCGGGATGTTCGGCTTACACGCCTTGCACCCGCCTTGCGTGGCTATGAAGACTCCGAAGAAGGCACAGCCCTAGATTGTAGGGAGAGGGAGAGCTCCACTTCCCTCCCTGCCGCCCGCCCCGGGGAACCGGAGTCACCGCCTAGAGGCTGCACCCTCGAGCGGTGACGGCCCCGGGGTCGGGCGTCCACACACCCGGACACACTGTCGCCTGGCCGTGACGCCACGAGGCCGAACCGAGGTCCAGGAAATGCGGACAGTTCTGCATTCTTGCGGCTTCCCGCGTTGGCACGCAAGCTGCACGAGCTCAACAGTGAGGGTGCAGCGTATGGAGCAGACCAATGCGCTATCGGAGGTCCGTTTGCACCCTCATTCTTGCCGCAGCCGCACTCACCATATTTGCCGCTGAGGCGTCGGCTCAGCGGCGACACCGTCACCGCCGGTCCTTCTACGGCCCGCAGGTGGGCTTCTACGGCGGCTTCTTCGGGCCGAGCTGGGGCTTCTACTCGTCCTTCGGCCCGTACGGCTGGTGGGGTGGTCACTATCCCTACACTGTGGGGGTCGGTGAGCGTGTGGGCGTGCGCCTCGAGATCGCGCCGAAAGAGACCGAGGTCTACGTCGACGGGTACTACGCGGGCCAAGTCGACAAATTCGATGGCTTCCTACAGCGGCTGAACGTCGCGCCTGGCCAGCACGTCATCGAGCTGTATCTCGACGGCTACAAGATCGCTCGCGAAAAGCTGTACGCGAGTCCCGGGACGTCCTACAAGATCCGCCATGACATGTTGCCCCTTGCCGAGGGGGAGGCGCCGCCGTCGAGGCCCCAGCCGATCGAGCCCCGGCAGACGCCGTCGGTCAAGGCGGAGCGATCCCCACAGGGCTCTCGCCGGGCGCCCCTCGCCCTGGCAGGATTCGGTGTCCTGGTGATCCGGGCTCAACCGGACCACGCCGAGGTCCGGATCGACGGCGACCTCTGGCCTGATCCCCCGGGGGAGGATTTAGTGGTTCATCTTCCGGCCGGGCGTCACGTGATCGAAGTCCGCAGCAAGGGGCACCAGCCGTTCTCCACAGAGATCGAGATCGGCCCAGGCGAGACCGCCCCGCTGAACGTGAAGCTACCACGGTCCGAGTGAGCGCAAGCACTGCCGACCGGGGGCAAGGGCAGGACAAGGAGAAGAGAGATGCTTAGAGCGAATGGGTTGGCCCTGCCGTGCCGCCGGGCCAGATGGATGGTCGTTCTCGCGACGTTGGCCGCGCCCGCGTTTGCCGGGGCCCAGTCCGCCCCGCTGCCCGCGACGGAGGGCGGCCTAGTTCTCGAGAAGATGGAGAGCGGGTTCGTCCTCGCGCCCGATTTCCGCTTCACGGAGGTGGACGGCGAGTTCGGTAGCCTCGCCGGGATCCAGGTGGGGGGGCTCATCGACGACCGGCTGTTCATCGGGGGCGGCGGCTATTGGCTCACCAACGGCTCAGCCGGCAGGAAGATGGCGTACGGTGGCCTCCTCATCGACTGGGCTTTGGCCCGGAGCCGCCGCGTCGGGCTTTCGTTCGGTGCGCTCGTGGGTGTCGGCAGCAGCACGCTCGGCGTCGAGGTCACCGGCTTTCCGCGAGGCCGATCTTTCGATCACCGGCGGCACGGAGCTGATCCCGGCGAGCCCCAAACCTTCCTCGTGGCGGCCCGCGAGGGCTACTTCATTGCCGAGCCCCGGGCGAACGCCTCGCTGCTGCTCACCCGGTGGCTCCGCCTGGGCGCCGGAGTGAGCTATCGGTTGATCGCCGGCGCCGACGAGTTTCACAGCCGCCTGCGGTGGGTGAGCGGGACCGTGTCGATCCAGATCGGCACGTTTTGATCCTGCGCCCTCGCCACTTATTCCGTGGCACTGCTCACCCGAGCCGAGGAGTGCGGCTGAGGCAGGCACGCCCCCGTGGCCTCCCGCGAGGGCACGGGGGTGCGCGGGCCAGTTCAGGCCTTCCCCCCCCCCAACGTGGGGAGGGGATAGGGGTGGGGGGTCAACGACCGAGGACACCGAGACGCGGCACTCCAGACACGGTCACGACAGGCGAATGAGGGAGGGAGATCCGCCACATTCTCCCCCAGAAGCTCCCGGAGCGCGCAGCTCGTGCCTCTCAGGCTCCACAATGGGACGTGGCCGATCCAAAGGCTCGACTCCGCGAGAATGTGCCCGGCGATTTCTTCGTCGACGACTCCTGTATCGACTGCGACACCTGCCGCCAGATCGAGCCTTCGATCTTCGCCCGCTCGGCGCGCCACCAGTCATACGTCGCCCAGCGGCCCCGGACCGAGGCCGCCCGGGAGCGCTCGATGATGGCGCTCGTCGCCTGCCCGACCAGCTCGATCGGGACGACGTCTCGACTCGACGCCCGAAAGGCGGCGAAGCGCTTCCCCGAGATGGTGGAAGATGAGGTCTCTACTACTGCGGGTTTGCCTCGGCGAGCTCTTACGGCGCCTCGAGCTACCTCATCCGCCGCCCGGAGGGCAACGTGCTCGTGGACTCTCCGCGGGCGGCTGGCCCGCTCATCGAGCGGATCGAGCAGCTGGGTGGCGTGGACCTCATGTTCCTCACCCATTGCGACGACGTCGCCGACCACGATCGCTTCCGTCGACACTTCGGTTGCGAGCGGATCCTTCATGCTGCCGACGTAGGGTCGGGCACGCGCGGCGTCGAGCGAAGGCTGGAGGGCACGGAGCCGATCCGGCTCGCGAGCGACCTGCTCGCGAGCCCCGTCCCCGGGCACACCCGAGGCAGCGTCGCCCTGCTGTTTCGGGAAACGTTCCTCTTTACGGGCGACCACCTGTGGGGCTTCGCTGACGGCTCGGGTCTGCGCGCCTCGCGGGCGGTCTGCTGATACTCGTGGCCCGAGCAGTTGCGGTCGGTCGAGAGTCTGCTGGCGTACGATTTCCGGTGGGTCCTACCTGGCCATGGCCGTCGGTTTTCGATGGACTCCGCCGAGGGCATGCGAGAGCAACTCGGGCGCCTTCTCAGCGCCATCGAGCCCCGCCGGACCCCGAAGACCTGGCTGTAGTCAGCGCGCTGGCTTGAGCAGCCGGGCAAAACTCATGAAGTGAGTCACCAGGAGTAGCGGTACGAACAATGTCGGAATGTACCAAGCAGCTCCGAAGTCCCCTACCACATTCGCTTGGCGCAGTGCGTTTAGAAGGTCCACCGTGCCGACAATGTTGAAGAGCCAGACCAACGCCAACGCCTTGGCCCAGCCAGCCCGCAGCGCGATGAGCGCCAGCAACGCCAGCACACCCGTCACCAAGTCCCCGTAAGCGGCAGGAGTTGCGAAAGCGCCTGGCAGCGGTCGCGCCACGACTCCGGGGACAAGGAATACCATTCCCATGTGGCGAAATGCATGTGGCAGGGTCAGCCAGAAAAGAGCGTTGTGTGGCGATTTTGTCTCTAGCCAGGGAGCCAACAACCACTTTGCAAGCAGGCCCCACACGACAAGGCTCAAGAAGAACTGCAGTCCGAAGATCGCTATCGTATCCATAGGTTACCCCTCCCCGCCGCCGCGGCCTCACTTCATCTGCGGGAAGCCCAGGTTGACGCCGCGGTGCTTGGGGTCGGGCCAGCGGCTGGTGACGACCTTGCCCCGCGTGTAGAAGTGGATGCCCTCGCGACCGTAGATGTGCGAGTCTCCAAAGAGCGAGCTCTTCCAGCCACCAAAGGAGTAGTAGGCCACCGGCACGGGGATGGGCACGTTGATCCCCACCATGCCCACCTGCACCTCGTTCTGGAAGCGGCGGGCGGCGCCGCCGTCGTTGGTGAAGACGGCCACTCCGTTGGCCCAGGGGTTCGCGTTGATGAGGCCGAGGGCCTCGTCGTAGGACTCTGTCCTGACGACGCTCAGGACCGGGCCGAAGATCTCGTCCTTGTAGATCGTCATGTCGGGCTTGACCTGGTCGAAGAGGCAGGGGCCGAGGAAAAACCCCTGCTCGTGCCCCGGCACGCGGAGCTTGCGGCCGTCCTCGAGGAGCTTGGCGCCCTCGGCCTCGCCTTTCTCCACGTACGAGACGACGCGCGCATGGTGCTCTTTCGTGACGAGTGGGCCCATCTCGGCGCCGGGCTCGAGACCGGGGGCGACCTTCAGGCGCCCGATGCGCTTGCGGATTCGAGGCAGCAGACGGTCGGCGGCGTCGCCCACCGTGACGAGGACCGAGATGGCCATGCAGCGCTCGCCAGCGGAGCCGTAGCCGGCGTTCACCGCAGCGTCGGCAGCCAGATCCAGGTCGGCATCGGGCAACACCATCATGTGGTTCTTGGCGCCGCCCAGGGCCTGCACCCGCTTGCCGGCGGCCGTCGCGTTCTCATAGATGTGGCGGGCGATGGGCGTGGAGCCCACGAAGCTGACGGCCTTGATGCCCGGGTGGGCCAGGATCGCGTCGACGGCGGCCTTGTCGCCGTGCACGACGTTGAAGACACCCTCGGGCAGGCCCGCGTCGGCCAGGAGCCGGGCGCAGAAGTCCGCGGCCGAGGGATCCTTCTCGGAGGGCTTGAGCACGAAGGTGTTTCCGCAGGCGATGGCGATGGGGTACATCCACATGGGCACCATCGCCGGGAAATTAAAGGGCGTGATGCCGGCGACGACACCCAGCGGCTGGCGGATGGAGTAGCTGTCCACGTCGGTGGAGACGTTCTCCGAGAAGTCGCCCTTGAGGAGCTGGGGAATGCCGCAGGCGAACTCCACGACCTCGAGGCCACGGCTTACCTCGCCCATCGCATCGCTCAACACCTTGCCGTGCTCACGGGTGAGGATCTCCGCCAGCTCCTTCTTGTGACGGTCGACCAGCTCGCGGAAGGCGAAGAGGATCCGGGTGCGGCCGGCCAGGGAAACGGTGCGCCACCTGGCGGCGGCCGCCGTGGCGGCGGCCACTGCCGCATCCACCACGTCGGGGGTGGCAAAGGCCACTCGCGAGGAGCGCTGGCCCGTGGCGGGGTTGTACACGTCACCCCAGCGCTCGACGGGCCCCTCCCAGCTCTTTCCGTCGATCCAATGGGTGAGGGCGCCCAGCTCGATGCCTGGCTTCTGGCCCGTCGTGGTGGCTGCCATACGATCTCCCTTGCTAGTTCTTCACGGCCCGGTCGGTGATGTCGAGGCCGCGGTCGATGATGTCGAGACCCTCCCGGAGCTGCGCCTCATCGATGATCAGCGGCGGGTTCGTGAAGAACGTGTTCCAGCGGACGAAGGTGTACAGCCCCTCCTCGCCGAAGAAGCGCCCGAGCGCCGTCATCTCCTCCGAGGCGCCGTTGTAGGGCGCCATCGGCTCGTACGGGTCGCGGCTGCGGACGACCTCACACAGGCCGAAAAGACCGATGGAGCGCGTGGCGCCCAGCGAGGCGTGCTTGCGCTCCAGTTCCTGCATCCGTTCCCGCAGCACCTGCCCCATGTGCCGGGCGTTCTCCAGCAGGCCCTCTTCCTCGTAGACCGCGATCGTGGCCAGGGCCGTTGCGCAGGCCAGGGGGTGGCTGTTGTACGTCAGGCCCCCGGGGAAGGCCCGTTCTTGGAAGACTTTGGCGATGTGGGGCCTCAGGCCGACGGCTCCCAGTTGGACGTACGCGGAGGTGAGGCCCTTGGCCATGGTGATGATGTCTGGCACGACGTTCCAGTGATCGATGGCGAACCAGCGACCAGTGCGCCCGAAGCCGGCCATCACCTCGTCAGCAATGAGGAGGATGCCGTGGCGGTCGCAGATCTCCCGCACGCCCTGCAGATAGCCATCCGGAGGAATGAGGAGACCGTTGGTTCCCACCACGGTCTCCATGACGAACGCGGCGATGTTCGCGCCGCCCTCGTAGCGGATGACGTCCTTCAGCTCGCTCAGGCAGACGTCCAACGGTTCGGGCTCGCGGTGCCCCCACCGGTGGAATTCGGGTGCTCGCACGATGCCCGGGATGCCCGGCTCGGCGGCCCAGCGCCGTGGATCGCCGGTGAGCGCCAGGGCCCCGGCGGTGCCGCCGTGGTAGGAGCGGTAGCGCACCAGGATCTTGTGCCGGCCCGTCACGATCCGCGCTACTCGGATGGCGTTCTCGACGGCTTCGGCGCCCCCGTTCGTGAAGAAGAAGGTGTCGATGTCCCCGGGAGTGAGCTCGGCGAGCTTGACGCCCAGCCGGGCCCGGGGCTCGGTGGCCATGAACGGGTTGGCGTAGGCCAGGGTGGCGGCCTGCTCCTGGATCGCCTTCACCACCTTGGGGTGGGAGTGGCCCACGTTCGAGCACATGAGCTGGCTGTTGAAGTCGAGGTAGCGCTTGTCTTCCGGGGTCCAGAAGTAGACACCCTCGGCCCGGGCCACGGGGATCGGAGCCACCTGGCTCTGGACGGACCACTCGTAGATCGTGTGGCGGCGGCAGAGGTCCACCATCTCCTCGCCGGTCATGGTCGGTGTGGCGGCTGCGGTCATGCGGGCACCTCCGGCAGCAGCAACTGGCGGATCCGCTCCAGCGCCGGCGCCGAGCCGGTGACCACGACTTGCTTCTTCGTACCCTTCTCTGCTTTGCTTCTCATCGGCGACTCCTTGCCCCACTGAGGGGCTCTTGATTCTTGGCAGACCCGAGTTTCTCTCAGGACGGCCAAGGAGTCGCCGCTACAAATCGATTTTCAACAGGCTACGGGACAACCCCGTCGATGGCGCCGGCCGTGATCTGGGCCTGGGCCGCAACCATGGCCGGAGCCAGCGCAAGCGCCAAAGCGAGTACGAGTGATCTTTTCTTCATCGGATACCTACGCCCCCGGTCGCCGTTTTGGATCGGCCAGACCCGAGGTTGCGTTTCCCGAGCCGCGCCCCCGTGAGCAACTCGTCGTGCTACAAACGTCTGGTCGGTGCCGGGACTATATTCACAGCGTGTTCCGGGAGCAAGGAAAAAGCACCCCCGAGCACCCGGATCTTGTGGTATTTGGAGTGCCACACACCACTCGTTGGGGTGTCCGAATTGTGCACTGATGCGGAGTTCAGGCCTCGTGGCGCTCGTATCCCTTGAGGCTCCATCCTCTCACTCGCTTCCGCAGGGCGTCGTCCGTGAAATCGAGTGTCAAGGCGGTGATGGCTGCCCGGCCGGTACGGAAGACCGCGTTGCAGTCGCTGCCGGGGATGTCCTCGTGCTTGTACTCGTTTCCGCCGATCCAGTAGTACTTCCGTCCACGGGGGTCGGTTTTCTCCACGACCTCGGTCCCGTAGGAGTGCTTTCCCTGCACCGAGGCGACCCATCCGTCGATCTCCCCTTCCGGAAAGTTGACGCTCAGGTGCTTGCTCGGGGGCAGCTCGCCAAGGGCCGACTCGACCAGCGCCCGGGCGAATCGGGCGCCCGGTCCGAAATCGAAATTGTGGCGGCTGGCGAGGCTGAAGGCGATCGACGGCACGCCGAGCATCGAGGCCTCCCGGGCGACCGCCACGGTCCCGGAGTAGATGACGTCGTCGGCCAGGTTGGGCCCGTGGTTGATCCCCGAGACCAGAAGCTGCGGGCGCTTGTCGCGGAGCACGTGATTGATCCCCATCCACGCACAGTCCGAGGGCTGTCCATCGACGGAGAACCAGTGCGTCTTCCCCTCGACCTCCTTCAGGCGAAGGGGACGCCTGATCGTGATCCCGTGGGAGGCCGTGCTCTGCTCCGAGTCCGGGGCGACCACCCAGATCTCGGCCAGCTCCTCCAGTGCTCCCACGAGGGCGGCAAGACCTTCGGCCTGGATGCCGTCGTCGTTCGACACGAGGATGCGTGGCTTCTCGGGCATGAGGCGATTCTAAGCCGTTTGCCCGGGGCGTGCCGGCGCCGGCCACAGGGCTCGGCCACGAGTGGTCCGCGGCGCGCTTGTGTCTCGGGTGTACTGATGGTCAAATCCGCGAGGATACGCCTCGACTGGGAGAGTGATGGACGTCCTGCGAGTCAGCTACGGATCGGCAGAAGCGGGTGAGCGGCTGACCTCCTCCCTGACTCAGACCGGCTTCGCGGTGTTGGCCGATCATCCGATCCCGGCCGGGGTGATCCGGGGGGTGTACGAGGAGTGGGAGCGCTTCTTTGCGGACCCCGGGAAACACGACTACACCTTCGACCCGAAGGCACAGGACGGCTACTTTCCCTACCTGTCGGAAAACGCGAAGGGCCGAACCCAGAAGGACCTCAAAGAGTTCTTTCACGTCTATCCGGGCACCCGGCTCCCGGAGGCCGTGTCCGATGGCACGCGGAAGCTCTATCACTCGTTGAGCGCCCTGGCGAGCGAGTTGCTCGCGCTCATCGAGGACCACTTGCCGGAGGAGGCCCGTGCCGGCCTCTCGATGCCGCTGCGGAAAATGACCGATGGGAGCCCACGGATCCTGCTCAGGATTCTCAACTACCCCCCGCTCACCGGGGAGGAAGAGCAGGGCGCCATCAGGGCCGCCGCCCATGAGGACATCAACCTGATCACGTTGCTCGTGGCGGCCACCGAGCCCGGCCTCCAGGTCTGCGACACCCGGGGTGTGTGGCACGACGTCCCCAGCGACCCGGGCAACGTCGTGATCAACGCCGGGGACATGCTCCAGATGGCGACGGGGGGCCTCTTCCGCTCCACCTCTCATCGCGTCGTCAACCCGTCCGGGCAAGACGCCGGGCGGTCGCGGCTCTCGATGCCGCTGTTTCTGCACCCGTGGCCGGAGGTGCGGTTGAGCGACACTCACACGGCCGGCAGCTACCTCGAAGAACGTCTTCGCGAGATCGGGCTCAAGTCCTGAGGTCCGCTCAGCCCGCGAATTCGAAGGCCGGCACGCCCCCGACGCCCGGTCGAGCTTTGAAGAGACCACCGGAGAGTGGTTGGGCGGCCAGCTCTTCCTCCGTGCGGTCCGCCCGGGCCGTGGTGATGTAGAGGTCGCCCAGGTCTTCACCGCCGAAGGCGCACGACGTGGCGTGGGCGGCGGGAACGTCGATCCGCTCGAGCATGCTCCCGTCGTCCGGGTTCCATCGGCACACGGCCCCCGGCCCCCAGTGCGCGACCCAGAGCATTCCCTCGGAGTCGATCGTCATACCGTCGGGCGACTCGAGCTCCTTCGGGACTCTCACGACCTCCCGGCGCCCGGAGATGGCGCCTGTGGCGTCGTCGTAGTCCCAGGCCGTTACGACGGCAGTGGGTGAATCGATGTAGTAGAGGACACGGCGATCCAGACTCCAGGCGAGACCGTTCGAGATGGAGACGTTCTCGACCATCCTGTGGACGCTCATGTCGGCGTCGAGACGGTACAGGGCCCCTCGTCCGGGCGCGTGGCTGTCGTCCATCGTTCCCGCCCAGAAGCGGCCGGAGGGGTCGCACTTGCCGTCGTTGAAGCGGTTTCCCGGAACGTCGGCCTCCGGCGTGGCGACCAGTGCGAGCCGTTCGCTCTCCAGATCGAAGGACGCCAGCCCAGACTCGACGGCCAGCATCAGGCCGCCGCTCGCCCGCGGAACCACCGTGCCCACCTTCGCCCCGACCGACATGGCGCGGTCGCGACCGGTCGCGGGGTCGAACTGGTGGACGAGCCCCCCGTCGATGTCGACCCAATAGAGGCGTCGCGTTGCTGTATGCCAGAGCGCTCCCTCACCCAGGGCCGCCTTGGCGTCGAGGACCAGTTCGGCTTCAGCCGGCATGTGCTCCCTCCGGGCCCGGCATGTGCTCCCTCCGGGCCCGGGGACGATAGCACGGTGTGCCCTCAGCTGGCGGCCGGGGACACCGCCCCTTGCCCCAGGGCCACCCAGAGAGATCTCCCGCTCCCGAGGCCCATCCAGCTCCACGAACAGGATCCGCTGCCAGCGGCCGAGCTGGACCTCGCGCCCCGTCACGTTGAGGGTCTCCGAGCTGCGAAGCAGCGACGCCTTGGCGTGGGCGTGGCCGTTGGGTCGCTCGTCGGGTGGGACGTCGTCTCTCAGATGGAGCGCGTCGTGAGCGTAGTCGTTGCTCCGTGGAGCCAGCCGTTTGAGAAGACGCGTCAGGTCCCCGAGCAGGAGGGGCTCGTGCTCGTTCACGAGAAGCCCGGTGGTCGTGTGCAGGGTCTGGACGTTGACCCATCCCGTCTGAAGTCGAGCTGCCCGCACGAACGCCTCCACCCTCGAAGTGAGGTCGACGATGCCCGTGGGCCTGATGGTTCTCACCTGCAAGCGGGCAGCGGTGCTCACCCATCGCGACGAAAACTCGAGGCGTTTCGGCGACAGAAGCGGCCAGTTGTCTTCGGCCAGGACGTGTCCATCCATCGTGCATCCTCCTCCCGGGCCTGATTCGGGCCCATCACAGGGAAGCTCGGTCGGAGGAATCGTCAGGAAATGAGCGGATCGTGAGGGAACGCTCAGGAGTGTGTGAGGGCTGCGCCAGTTTCAGGGATCTCGCCGTCTCGGGCGGCGGGTCAACCCGGCGGCGAGCCCCATCCCGAAGAGCAGACCCTCGCCGCCGCCGAGGGCCGTCCAGGTCCTGGGGCCGAGCTCCGTCCCGTCGACCTGCTCGGGCGCCATGTAGCGCGGCGTACCCACGAGCATGCCGGGTCGGGTGAGGTCGCTGCTCACGTCTTCGGCCCCATCGGAGGCCGCCACTGGCCGGGCCAGCCCAAAGTCGAGGAGCTTGACCCCGTGCTCGGTCAGGAACACGTTGGAGGGCTTGAGGTCACGGTGGACGAGCCCACGCCCGTGCAGCGCCTCGAGCGCCGCGAGGATCCCGAGGGCCGCTGGCACCGCCTCTTTCACGGGGAGGGCGCCGCGCTCGAGACGTCCGTGCAGCGACTCCCCCTCGAGCAGCTCCATGGCGATGAACAGCTGGCCGTCGTGTTCGCCAACCTCGTAGACCTGGCAGATGTTGGGGTGGTTCACGGCGGCCGCCGCTCGTGCCTCCCGCCAGAAGCGCCGGGCGGCAGAGTCGTCGGCGCTTTCGCCACGGATCACCTTGATCGCGAGCGAGCGGCCCAGGCGCTCGTCGAGGGCGGAGAAGACGATGCCCATGCCACCCTCGCCGAGCTTCTCGATCACGCGATACGGGCCGATGCGCTGTGTGCTGCGGTCGAGGGTCGCCTCGTCGCCGGCCTCGTCGTGACGTGGCCCGCCCCGAAACCGCTGGAAGAGCGCAGCCAGACGGGAGGCGCTGGACTTGTCAGCCATGGATCCCCGCGATCGTACCGCACAGCCGTCGCCGCGGGCTTGACAGCGGCGACATACCTGTCTACTTTGTTAAGTATGAAGGCGCGGGCCCAGGCGGCTGGCTGCATGTGTTGTCCCCAGGGGCCCGTGTTGATGGGCGCCGGCTAGTCGTTTCCGGCGTTCCCGCGCACGAGGCCCATCGCGAAAGCGGTGGGCCTTTCGTGTTTCTGGAGGAGGACGGACCGTTGAGCTCGCAGGTCGCTGGCAAGCCGAAAATCCCGCACGATGCCGCTGAGCTTCTGCGTCATCCGCTGCTCGGCCGCATCGGCAATACGCCGCTCGTGGAGCTTTCGCGGATTCCAGCGGCGACGGGCCTGCGCGTCTTCGCGAAGCTCGAGAGCGCGAACCCCGGCGGCAGCGTGAAGGACCGCGCAGCGCGAGCCATCGTGACCGACGCCGTGCTGGCGGGCGCCCTGCCGGGGCGTCGCCTCCTGGACGCCTCGAGCGGAAACACGGGCATTGCCTACGCCATGCTCGGTGCCGCCCTCGGGTTCGACGTGACGCTGTGCCTGCCGGGATCCGCCAGCCCGGAGCGGAAGAGGACGCTCCGAGGGTACGGCGCCGAGGTGATCGAGACCGACGCCCTCGAGAGCACCGATGGCGCCATCGTGCGAGCGCGGGAGCTGGTGGCCGAGTACCCTGATCGCTACTACTACGCCGACCAGTACTCCAACCGCGCCAACCCCGACGCCCACGAGCAGACAACCGGCCCGGAGATCCTTCGTCAGATGGGCGGGACGCCGGTCGACGTCTTCGTCGCGGGCCTCGGCACGAGCGGCACCTTCGTCGGCGTCTCACGAGCCCTGCGGCGGCTGAGCCCGAGAACACGCCGTGTGTCCGTCGAGCCCGACGGGCCGCTGCACGGGCTCGAGGGCATGAAGCACATGGCCTCAGTGATGGTGCCGTCCATCTACGAACCGGGGCTGGCCGACGCCCAGGTGTCCGTGAGTACGGAGAAAGCTCAGGAGATGACCCGAAGACTCGCTCGCGAGGAGGGACTGCTCGTGGGCTTGTCGAGCGGGGCCGCCGTTGTCGCAGCCCTCGAAGCGGCGCGTGAGGCGGACGCCCGCACGGTGGTCACCGTCCTGCCCGACGGCGGAGACCGCTACCTTTCCGATTCCTTCTGGGAGGTGCCGTGAGCGCGGCCGAAGCGGCCACGAGCACCGTCCGGCTCGGACGGCCCACGCTGGAGGCGATCCGCCGCGAGGCGGGCCGGGCCTACCCTCACGAAGGGTGCGGTGCGCTCCTGGGTCCAGCGACCGGAGAGGTGGAGGAGGCGCTCCCCCTGCCGAACACGGAAGAGCAGGCACCCCGCACGCGTTTCGTGGTGTCGGCGCGCGACTACATTGCCGTGGAGGACGAAGCGGACGCCCGGGGCCTCAGGCTCCTGGGCTTCTGGCACAGCCACCCGGACCATCCGGCGCGGCCCTCCTCCACGGACCGCAAGTACGCCTGGGAAGGGCTGCTCACACTCGTGATCGCCGTAGAGAATGGTGAGCCACGGGACATCACCGCCTGGGACGTGCCCGGCCCGGACCAGCCATTTCGACAGCTCGATCTGTCCATCGACCCCACGTGAACGAACAGGAGGCTCCATGCCCGTCGTGAAGATCCCCACCCCGCTTCGCCGCTTCGCCGGCAACCGAGCGGAGGTTCCCACCAGCGGAGACACCGTTTCCGGCCTCGTCGCGTCCCTGCTGGCGGAGTGCCCGCAGCTCCGACCGCATCTGCTCGGCGACGACGGCGAGATCCGCAACTTCGTGAACCTGTTCGTCAACGGCGAGGACGTCTGGGCGCTTTCCGGCCTCGAGACGCCGCTCGGGGACGGGGACAAGGTGACCATCGTCCCGGCGATCGCAGGGGGCACGGACCTCTCCAATGAAGAGATCGCTCGCTACGCGCGGCACCTCATCATGCCCGAGGTCACCATCGAGGGTCAGAAGCGACTGAAGGAGTCGAGCGTCCTGCTGATCGGTGCTGGCGGGCTGGGCTCACCGGCTTCGCTCTATCTTGCCGCCGCGGGTGTGGGCCGCATCGGCATCGTCGACTTCGACGTTGTGGACGAGAGCAATCTCCAGCGCCAGATCGTCCACGACACGACCTGGGTGGGCAAGCCCAAGCTCGACAGCGCCAAGGCGCGACTCTCGGCCCTCAACCCGCACCTCGACATCGAGACCTACCCGACCGCCCTGACCAGCGAGAACGCCCTCGTCATCATGAAGGACTACGACGTCGTGGTGGACGGCACCGACAACTTCGAGACGCGCTACCTCACCAACGACGCCTGCTACTTCCTCAAGAAGCCGAACGTCTACGGGTCCATCTTCCGTTTCGAGGGCCAGGCCAGCGTCTTCTGGCCCGATCGCGGCCCCTGCTACCGTTGCCTCTACCCGGAGCCGCCGCCGCCCGGGATGGTGCCGAGCTGCGCCGAGGGAGGCGTCCTGGGGGTTCTGCCCGGCGTCATCGGCGGGATCCAGGCCACCGAGGCCATCAAGATCCTGCTCGGCATCGGGGAGCCGCTGGTCGGGCGGCTGCTGCTCTACGACGCCCTCTCCATGAGCTTCGAGCAGCTCAAGCTGCGGCGCAGCCCCGATTGCCCGCTCTGCAGCTCCAAGGCCACCATCACCGAGCTTCAGGACTACAAGGTCTTCTGCGGCATCGATGAGACGGAGATCCCGGCCGATCTCGAGGAGATCACCGCGACCGAGCTCAAGCAGCGTCTCGACGCGGGGGAGGACCTGCCCATCATCGACGTGCGCGAGCCCCACGAGTGGGCCATCTGCCGCATCGAAGGGGCGAAGCTCGTTCCCCTCGCCTCGCTCTCCGAACGCCTGCACGAGTTCGACTCGTCTCGAACGTACGTCATGCAGTGCCGCTCGGGCGTGCGCTCGGCCAAGGCGATCTCGCAGCTCCGCAAAGCCGGATTCCGTCGCCTGCTCAACCTCAAGGGCGGTGTGCTGGCGTGGGCGCAGGAGGTCGATCCGTCCCTGCCGACCTATTGAAGGCAGGTGTCCGGAGACCGACACGTCTCATTTTCGGGCACTGCGATGCAATCGGGTGGACTAAGCGCCTTGTTTGCAATGGCTCGAACGAGGCACGGCACTTGCTTCGACAACCGTCGGAGGGAGTGTGGTGCCGACAATCGGGCAAGGCGCGAGGCACAGGGTCGGGTGGGGGCGTGCGCTCGCGTGCGCTGTCCTCGCCGTGACTCTGGGCTCCGGCACCGTCCCAGGGGCCGAGGCGTCGGACACCGCGGCCGAGGACGACGTCCGCCAGGTCATCGACTCGTACGAGCGGGCCATCGAGACCAAGGACCTGGAGCTGTTCCGCACCGTGACGCCGAACCTCAGCGGGGACGAGGAACGCCGTCTCCAGGCCGCCTTCAGCAGCACGGGCTCTCACGAGGTGGCCATCACGATTCTGTCCCTTCAGATCGAGGGTGAGAAGGCCGTGGCACAGCTCGCCCGGCGCGACACCCTCGAGGGGTCGATCATCAGCAGCTTCCCCCAGACCCTCGAGCTCGTCATGGCCTCCGGAGGCTGGGTCATCGAGGAAATCGGCCGCTAGGAGACCCGTGGTGAAGCCGGGGTGGCGGCGCCCTCCCTGCCCCTCCGATCGCTTCTCCGGCGCCGGTCTTCGACCACGGGACCTGGCTCCCGCCGTCCCCCGGAAAGCGAGCAGGGAATCCTTCGTGATATGAGAGCGTTGTGACGTACTGAGAGGAACGACTGCTCTTGACCGAGGTGGCACTTCTACTAGCGGCTCTGGCCGTGGCGTTCGCAAACGGCGCGAACGACAACTCCAAGGGCGTGGCGACGCTTCTGGGCGCGGGGATCATGGATCGGAGGCGTGCCATCGCCTTCGCGACCGTGACGACGCTGGCCGGGTCGCTCGCTGCCGTGCTCCTGGCCGGGGCCCTCGTCCGCCGCTTCAGCGGCAAGGGGCTCGTTCCCGAGGCGGTGGCCTCGAATCCCACCTTTCTCCTGGCCGTGGCCGTCGGGGCCGCGGCCACCATACTCTTCGCCACCCGCTTCGGCGTGCCGATCTCCACCACTCACGCCCTGACGGGAGCCCTGGTGGGAAGCGGCATGGTGTTGGCGGGGCCCGCCGCCGTCTCGTACGCGACGCTCGGGACCGGGTTCGTGATGCCGCTTCTCCTGAGCCCGCTCGTGTCGCTGTCCCTCACAGCAGCCGGCTACACGACCCTCCGGCGCCTGCGCGTGGCCCTGGGGTGGGGGTGAGCGAAGAAACCTGCGTGTGCGTCGAGTCTTCGCGAGAGCTTGTCCTGGCCGAAACCGGAGCCCGGCTCGAGACCGGCGGCTTGCGTTTGAGCATGTGCAGCACCTGCGAGAAGCCCCAGGGGTCGGGGCTGAGGATCGGATCTCTCCCGCTCCTCAACGGCATCCACGTGCTCTCCGCCGGCGCGGTGGGCTTTGCCCGCGGCCTCAACGACACCCCGAAGATCGCCGCTCTGCTGGCGCTTGGGAGCCTGGGTGGCTTCCCTTCGCTCGCCCTCGTGGGCGGGGCGATAGCCGTCGGTGGGCTCCTGGCCGCCCGGCGCGTGGCCACGACGATGGCCTTCGGAATCACCGGAATGAACGAAGGTCAGGCGGCAACCGCGAACATCGTGACCGCCGCCCTGGTGGTGGTGGCCTCGCCGTTGGGCCTGCCGGTGTCGACGACCCACGTTTCGTGCGGCGCGCTGTTCGGCATTGGCGCCGTCACAGGCGAAGCTCGTTGGCGCACGATCGGCGGCATCCTGGCCGCCTGGGTGGTGACGTTGCCATTCGCCGCCGCCCTGGCCGCCGCTGCCGCCCTGGCGTTCGGCGCGCGGTAGCGAGCCCCGCCCCGCCGTCGGCTACCTCAGCGCGGCCTTCACGCTCGCGGGGATCTCGAAGGTGCCCTCGGGGATCTCGTCGACGTCGTAGCTCACGTTTGTGAACTTTACCAAGTAGGACTGCAGTCCTCTCTGTTTGACCGAGCGGGGCGAGCGGATGCCCTGGCTCTCCTGCCAATCTGAGAGATCCCTGGTGGTCGCCGGGCCGGTCGGCCCGAGGATCTTTTCACGGACGAGGAGCCCCGTGTCCTTGTCGAAGTAGCTGTGGAGAGGCGCTCCCTCGGCCGGGGTGAACACGATCTTGTAGCAGCTCTTCTCGCGGACGACCTCCTCGCCCGCGGTCTCCGCCGTCTCGTAGAACGTCCGCCAGACGGCGAAGGGGTTGAGATGCGCGGCGCGCAGGCTCTCCCTCTCCTCGTTGGCCTTCAGCACCGAAGCGCCTGCCAGGGGGTGCACCTGCCAGGCCGTGTCGCCGCTCACCCCGGTTTCGAAGTCCGCCACGCCCGTTGCTGCCAGGTCGATCCTGAGGTGGCGTTCGCCCGGCGCCTGCCAGTACTCCACCCCTGTTGCGTAGACACCCTGGCTCGGCATGGAGAACTCGAACTCGGCGACCCTGTTCTCGACCTTCTCGACCGCATCGCCTCCGATGGCTTCGGCGTACCTCACGAGAACCCTCTCCGCAGGAAGGAGATCCCCGGCCGAGGTCGGGGGTGCGAGGCTGAGAGCCGCTGCCATCACGATGCCGGCGGCGGTCAGCGCACGGCTCGAGCATTCGATGCATCTCGTCATCTGGTGCTCCTTCGGTCCATGCGAGGCTCGTCAGTCCGCCACGGGGTTGCCGTCGGAGTCGATGAAGCGAATCTCGCCGAGGTCCAGCTCTCGAATGCCGGTCTCGACCTTGCTGCGGTCGCCCACAACGACCCATACGGTGTTGCCGGGCCGCAGCGCCGCGTCGGCCTGCTCCCGGACGTCCTCGAGTGCCACGGCTCGAACCTCGGCCGGGTACTCGTCCCAATAGTCGTCGGCGAGACCGAAGCGGACCATCTCGATGATGTCGTTCAGGACCGCACCGTTCGTCTCCCAGCGGCCGGGCAGGGTGAGCGTCTTCTGGTCCTTCACCTTGTCGAGCTCGTCCTGGGTCGGAGGCCGCTCGCCCCCGGAGCGAATGCCCGTGAGCTCCTTGCGGATCTCCGCCAGCGACTCCTTCGTCTTGTCGGTCTGAACCGACGAGTAGACGTAGAACGGACGCTGAGCCGCCGCGTCCCGAATGACACTCCTCGCCCCGTAGGTCCAGTGCTTGTCTTCGCGCAGGTTCATGTTGATCCGCGCGCTGAAGTCACCCCCGAGGATGAAGTTCAACGTGTCGATCGCCAGCTCGTTGGGGTTGTTTCTCGGGGGCATCACGTGTCCTGCGAAGAGGATCGACTGCTCGGAGTCCGGGCGGTCCACGATGTAGACCACCGACTCGGGCTGGTGCTCCACTCGGGCCAGGTTCTTCGTGGGGACCTTCACCGGTTCCCAGCCGGCAAAGAGCCGCTCGAGGCGAGGAGTCATCTCCCCGAGGCTCCCGTCGCCGACGATCACCAGCGTGGCGTTGTCCGGGCTGAACCACGTGGAGTGGAACGCCTCGAGGTCCGCGCGGCTGAGGCCGGCAACGGACTCCTCCGTTCCGGAGCCCGTCAGCGGCAGGCCGTAGGCGTGACCCTCGCCGTAGAGCAGGCGCCCAAAGACCCGGAGGGCCATCGACACGGGGCGCACCTTCTCGCTCTGGATCGCCGCGAGCTGGAGGTTTCGCAGGCGCTCGAGCTCCTTCTCGGGGAAGGCCGGATTCAGGATCACGTCGACGAAGAGCTCGAGGGAGGGCTCGAGGTTCTCCTCGAGTGCCGACATGTGGACGAACGAGAGGTCGAGGTCGGAGCCGGCGTTCAAGGTGGCTCCCAGGTGGTCGAGCTCATCGGAGATCTCGAGCGCGGTCCGGCCCTCGGTCCCCTCGTCCAGCATGCTCATGGCCAGCCTGGCGGTCCCGGGCCTGGCGAGCTGATCGGAGGCGTAGCCCGCGTCGAGCAGAAGGTCGAGGTGGACGAGGGGAACCGCGTCGCGGTGGGCCAGGATCACCTTCAGCCCGTTCGAGAGGGTCGTCGTCTCACGTCTCGGGAAGTGGCTCGTGGGGAAGTCGGCGACCTCGGGAACACCCGTCGTACGATCCACCGCGCTCTCCGCCACCGAATAGTCGGCAAAGGGGCGCACCTCGAGGGTGAAGACCCCGGGGCCGAGCCACTTTTGCGCTGCCTCCCGCACCTCATCGGCGGTGGCGTTCAGGATGTGGCGCTGGCTTTCCTCGTGACCGTCGGGGCTCCCGAGGTACACCTCGCTCGCGGCCAGGATGTCGGATTTTCCACCGAAGCCGCCCACGCGCTCGATGCCGCGGATGAACCCGGCCCGCTGCGAGGTCTTCGACCGCTGCATCTCCTCCGGGGTCGGGCCGTCCGCGAGGAAGCGCGCCACCTCCTCCTCGATCGCCGCCTCGACCGCGGCCAGATCGTCGCCGGGCTGGGCCGTGGCGGAGATGATGAAGAGCCCGCCGAGCTGACGGGTGTAGTTGAAGGAGCTCACGTCGGTGGCGATCTGCTCGTCGTAGACGAGCCTCTTGTAGAGGCGCGAGCTCTTCCCGTTCGTCAGGATGTCGCTGGCGATGTCGAGATCCTCGACATCGGGGTCGCCGAATGCCGCGACGTTCCATGCCTTGTAGACGCGGGCCTGGGGCACCCGGTCCTGGATCGTGTGCCGGCCCGGCTGGGGGCGGACCTGGACGTTCGGGCCGGGCTTGATCAAGGGTGGGCCGGATGGGATGTCGCCGAAGTACTTCTCCACCCGCCGCTTCACGTCCTCGGGCTCCACGTCGCCGGCGACCACGAGGACCACGTTGGCCGCACCGTAGTAGGTCCTGAACCACTCGTGGACATCCTCGAGCGCCGCCGCGTCCAGGTCCTCCATCGAGCCGATGACCGAGTGATCGTAGGGGTGACCGGTGGGGTACGTGTTCTCGAAGATCGTGAGGAAGGCCTTGCCGTACGGCTGGTTCTCGCCCTGCCGTTTCTCGTTCTGGACGACACCGCGCTGCTCGTCGAGCCTCTCCTGCGTGATCGCCCCCAGCAGGTGGCCCATCCGGTCGGATTCCATCCAGAGCGCCATGTCGAGAGCCGTCTTCGGCACCACCTGGAAGTAGTTGGTCCTGTCGTTGTTCGTGGTGCCGTTCATGCCCGTAGCGCCCACGCGGTTGAAGGGCTTGAAGTAGTCGTCGTCGTAGTTCTCGCTGCCGTTGAACATCAGGTGCTCGAAGAGGTGAGCGAAGCCCGTCTTGCCGGCCTTCTCGTCGGCCGCGCCCACGTCGTACCAGACGTTGACGGCCACGACCGGGGCCTTGTGGTCCTCGTGCACGATCAACGTCAGCCCGTTGTCGAGGACGTACTTCGTGTAGGGGATGGGGATGACGTCGTTGGAGGCCAGGGCTGCGTTCGTGGACAGACCGATGCAAGCCACGCCAAGAATCAGGAACAGAAGCCGGGTTCTCATCTGGGTTTCCTCGTCGGATAGGGGTTTCTGGGCGCCCGCCAAAAGGGGCTGCCAGCCACCGAACTTACCTTACCTGCCGATCCCACGCACGCACCGGGACGGGCCGCCTCCTCGCGGCGGCGATTCCTGGGAACCCGGACATCCATCTGTTCGTACAAAACTGTGAAACAAGCAGGGGAGGGTGTGGATGGCGACATCCAGTCATCTGGATGAGGGGACGTTCTCAGCCCGGGTCGTTCAGGACGAATCGGCGCCAAAGGCGCCGGTCAACCATCAGAAGACAAAGAGGATGTGGATGAAGCGCCGCCGGCTGGCCTGGGGCTTCGGGGCCCTCGTCGTGATCGCCGCGGCGGTCACCTGGTATGTGAAGAGCCGTGGCCCCGAGCCCACCCCGGTGCAGCTTGCGACCGTGCAGCGGTCGGACCTGCAGGCCCGGGTCAGCGCCAACGGTCGGGTCCAGGCCCAGAAGAAGGTCGACATGTCGGCCACCATCGCCGGGCAGATCACCCGCCTCGCGGTCGAGGAGGGCGACAGTGTCACGAAGGGCCAGTTCCTCCTTCAGATCGACGCCACCAACCCGCGGGCGGTCGCCCGAAGCACGGAAGCCTCCATGCGCGCCCTGGTGCGGGAGCTGGACTCCACCCGGGCTTAGCTGGAGCAGGCCCGGATCGACTTTCAGCGGGCCGAGGAGAACCACCGGTCCCAGATCATCTCCACCGCCGATCTGGACCGGGCGAGGACCGGTCTTGCCACCGCCGAGGCGATGGTGCTGGCTTCGGAGCGGCGGGTGGAGCAGGCCCGGGCCACCCTCGACGGAGTCCGGGACACGTTGAAGAAGACCACGGTCGTCTCTCCGATGGACAGGATCGTGACGGCCCGCCGCGTCGAAGAGGGCGAAGTCGCCGTCATCGGCGTGCTCAACCAGCCTGGCACCGTTCTCCTGACGATCTCCGACATGTCCGTGGTCGAGGCGGAGATGGAGGTCGACGAGACGTCGATCCCCACGGTCGAGGTCGGTCAGGCGGCCCGGGTCCGGATCGATGTCTACCCCAACCGATCCTTCGACGGCGTCGGAGTGGGTCTCGGCGTGGCTCTCCTGGCGCGGGTGCTCTTCGACTTCCAGGCGGCGGCGCCGCTTTGGGCGGTCCTCCTCGGGTTCGGGGTCTCGACCGCGGTGGGCATCGTCTTCGGTCTCTGGCCGGCTCTCCAGGCCGCCCGACAGGATCCGATCGAGGCGTTGCGCTACGAGTAGGCCTCCGGCTTCCGGCTAGCTCTTCGCCGGGGTCGTCGAGCGCTTCTGCCCCAGCGGATTTCGGCGGTGCACAAGGGCGCCCCTTCCACCTGGCAGCCCCGTCTCCTCCACTACGGCACCGATATCATGCCTTCGAAAGCCTCGCTGTAAAGCGGGCTAGAATGCTGATTCCGCACCGGAGAAGATGTCCCCTGGCGGGACTGGAGGAGAGTCGTGAGGAACCGTGATCGCGAGGTCGTCGTGACGGGCACGGGCTTGTGCTGTCATATGGGCGACGACTGGACGAGCATCGAGACGGCGCTGCGGACGGGCCAGGCGACGCCCTTCATCCGCTGGGCGCCCGCGGTGGAGCACGGCACGCAATGCCAGGTGGTGGGCATCTACCCGAACGATCTGCCGCTCGAGCTCCTCGGGATCGAAAAACAGCAGGCGCGGTTCATGGGGCGAGCGGCTCTGCTGGCTCTTCGTGCAACCCGGCTGGCGCTCGAGCAGGCACAGATCCCGACTCGCGACGTGGCCGTCGTCGTGGGAAGCGGCACCGGTGACGTCGAGACCCATCGTGACATGGCCGCCCGCCTGAGCCGCGAAAGGGGGGCGCGTAGGGTCTCGCCAACCGTCATTCCCCGCCTCATGGCCTCGACCGTGTCGGCCAACCTGGCCACGGTGCTGGGCGCCACCGGGCCGTCCTTCACCGCGACCGCGGCGTGTGCGGGGGGCGCCTACAACCTGCTCCTCGCGGCCCAGCTCATCGAGTTCGGCCACGTCGACGTGGCCATCGCAGGAGGCGTCGAGGTGGCGGACATTCACTTTCACGTCGGCTTCGACGTCATGCGGGCCTACACCAGGAGGGACAACGATCGACCCGACCGGGCGTCGCGACCCTACGCCGCCGATCGGGCCGGCTTCGTCTTCTCCGAGGGTGCGGGCATCCTCGTGCTGGAGACCCGGGCCGGGGCCGAGGCCCGCGGGGCGACGATCCTTGGCAGTCTGCGCGGATACGGGATGTCTTCGGACGGCTCCCGCAACATGGTGGCGCCGGCGGCTGCCGGTGCCGAGTTGTCGATGCGTCGAGCGCTGGACCACGCCGAGGTGGGGGCCGCCGACATCGACTATGTGAACACCCACGGTACGTCCACGCCGACGGGAGACGTCTCCGAGGTGCAGGCCATCAGGCGTGTGTTCGAGGGACGCCGGGTCCCGTACTCCTCCACCAAGGGCTATACGGGCCATTCGGTCTCGGCGGCTGGGGCCATCGAGGCGATCTTCACCCTGGCCATGCTCCGGGGGGGCTGGATCGCCCCTTGCGTCAACATCGAGACGCTGGATCCGGAGCTCGCCGACTACCCTCCGGTCCTCGAGCCCGAGTCGCGGGATCTGTCGCTGGCGCTGTCGAACTCCTTCGGGTTCGGTGGGACGAACGCGACCCTCGTCCTGGGCAGGGGCTGATTGGGACTCGCACAGGACCATCCTCGGGTTAGAGCCGGCAACTGACTGTTAAGGGGGAATGTCTGGGAACCTGCCATCAACTGTGCGAGATCATCGCACCATCTTTCTCTACCTAAACCTCTCGCACAAAAGGAGTTTGAACCGTCTGCCTGATGTGAGGCACACGTGGCACGCACCTTGATACACCCCTCCGCAGCCCCGCTGGGCCGTGGGAGGGCAAGATGGAGAGGGCGCTGAAGATGATGTCGCTGATGGTGGCGATGACGCTGGCCGCGGGAGCCCCTCCTGCAACCCCCGGGGCGCCTCCCGTCCCCGGTGCCCCGGCAGCCACGGGGCGTCGCGAGATCACGCCGGGGATGACGTTCGACGAGGCGAGGGCGCTGTTCGGGGAGCCGTCTGGGGAAGTCGTCTTCGGCGACAAGACCCGCTGGAGCTTCGCCGACCTCAGCGTCATCTTCGACGACGGCAAGGTCACCGAGGTCAAGCTCTAGACCGGTCAGCGTCCTTTCGGGAACATCGCCATGAGCAGGCCGATACCTGCCGCCCCGGCGAACGCGTAGCGGGCCATCTCCCACCGGCCCGCCGGCCGATCGATGCTCTCGCTGATCGTCGCCCCCTGGCGAACCGGCTCGTGCTTCTCGAGTTGCTGGGCGGCGTAGAAGAAGCCCAGGATTCCCAGCAACATCAAAATCCCGCCGAAGTTCCGCATGGAGCCAATGGTACACCCGCGAGCCTATAATGATACGTATGGCAGACTCCCAGACCGTCCTCATCTTCGGCAAGGACACCTGACCCTATACGACCGAGGCCCGGGAGGCTTACAAGGGGAAGGGGTACACCGTCGACTACCGAAACGTCGCGGCGTCCCAGGACGCGCTCTCCGAGATGCTCGAGCACTCGGGTGGCCAGCGCAGCGTGCCGGTCATCGTCGAAGACGGCCAGGTGACCCTCGGCTACGGAGGCACCTGAGGGGTGTAGGCCCGGGACCGGTCTGGTCCCGACCCACCCTGTGCCTCCGGAGACCCGTGACGCGGTGAGACCCGTCGAGCGCCTCGGGCCCCGTTGGCGGGCCGCGTTCCTCGTGCTCGGTGTCTCAGGCCTGCTCGTGGTCGCGTCGCTGCGGCTCCATCCGCAGCCGGACGGTCTCGAGTGGGTTGTCGAGCAGGCGCCCCTCAACAGCTCCGATCCCGGGCAGAGCCACGCGGGCCCACTGCGGTTTCGCGGGGGACTGTGGCTGCGTTCCGCCGATCCGCGGTTCGGGGGGCTCTCGGATCTCCGCGTGGACGAGGACGGGTCGCATCTCGTCGCCGTGTCGGACTGCGGGTATGGCTTCTCAGCCACCCTCGTCTACGATGCACGGGGTGCCACCTCGTCGACCTTCGCGCGGCGCGACTCGTGGAGCTCAGGGGCACGGACGGCGGCCCTCTCGTGGGTCGGCAGCGAGACGCCGAGAGCCTGACGCTGGACGCCGAGGCTGGCCTGCTGGTCGGCTTCGAAGGGCGTCCCCGGATCTGGCGCTACAGCCGGAGGCCTCCCTTTGCCGGGCCGCCCGAGCCCGGAGTCCCTGCCGTCCGTCGAGGACGAGTGTCGCTCGAACAGCGGCCTCGAGGCGCTGGTGGCGCTCGGTGACGGGCGGCTCTTCATGGCGTGCGAGGCCGGAGGCGCCAACGACGACGGGACGATGGCCTGGGTCGGACGGGGGGAGACCTGGGACGTTCGCCCGTACCCGCTGACCCGCGAGGGATTGGCGGGGGCCTTCCGACCCACAGGGGCCGCAGCGCTCCCGAACGGCGACGTAGTGGTGCTGGAGCGCTGATTCCCGCCTCTCGGCATGCGCCTGGTGCGCCTCTCGAAAGCGGACCTCGAGGGAGACGGGCCCCTCTCGCCCGAGGAGTTCGCTCGCCTGGAGCCGCCGCTGTCCGTCGACAACTTCGAAGGCATCGACACCCGCCGCGATGCCTCCGGCGCGACGCTGCTCTACATCCTTTCCGACGACAACGGCTGCTCGAAGCGCCCCGGCGTCAACGCCCCCCGCCTCCAGCGCTCGCTCCTCCTGTTGTTCGAGCTGGCCGGCTGATTCCTGGGACGTTTCGCCGTCTTTCGCCCGTGCTAGGCTCTCCCGCGTGAAGACCCTGCTCCTCGTTCTCCTGGTGGCCCAGGCCCCGGGCCGACCGCTGTTCTACTGGGGCGCGCGGCCGGCCACCATCGCCACCCGCGCCGCCGCCGGGGAGGGGAACGCTGCCCGTGTGACCGAGATTCACGGGATCGTCGACGGGGGCGATCTGGTCCTCCGCGTGAGCTTCGATCGGGCGGTCGGCGACGCGCTCCATCTCCCCTCCGGGGCCCCGGTCTCGGGGCGCCTGAGGGCGGCCTTGTACGTGGACGGAGACGCCAACCGCTCCACGGGGTGGGTGGCCGAGCCGGGAGATCCCCGAGCGGGTGCGGACTATCGGATCGACCTGGGGGTGCTCGCCCTCGGAGCCGATCCCGACGAGGGAATCGAGGCGCAGGCGCTCGTGACCGTCTCCGCGTTCGCCCTGACGTCGAACGGGCGGCAACGGGTGCTCTGGCGGACGGATCACGCAGCGAGCCCGGACCAGGTCTCGATCCGGGGTGACGCGGTGGAGATGCGAATACCCCGGGACGTCGTGTCCGTTGTGCTGAGGACCCGGCTCGCCCTGGTGGTGGGAGAGGAGGGCTTCGAGGGCTTCCTCGGCCCGTGAGGGGGTCCTGAGCTAGGCCACCAGGACGGATTCCTCCATCCCTGGGGGGGGGCGCCGATTCAGGATCCCCAGCCGCTTCATCTTCTCGTGAAGGGTGGTGGGAAGCACACCCAGGGCTCGTGCGGCTCTGCGCTGGTTGCCGATGGCCGCCTCCAGGGCGCCCTCGATGATCTCGCGCTCGTAGGATTCCAGCATGGTCTTGAGGGTCGGGCGCGACCCGCTCGAGAAAACCTGCTCCATTGGGAACCCTCCATGGCCACGCCCGTGCCCCCCGGCTGACCAGGCGCGACCTTCCATAGTTCAAGACGCTCCAGACGGTGAAAAGGTTTCATGAAAGGCCGCGGGGCGGACCGCGGTAGCATGGGCGGCCTATGAAGACCACAACCAAGACGCGGGTTCACAATTTCGGGGCAGGGCCGGCGGCTCTGCCTCTGGCGGTGTTGGAACAGGTTCAAGAGGAGCTGCTCCAGCACCAGGGCACCGGCATGTCGGTCATGGAGCTCAGCCACCGCTCGAAGGCCTTCGGCGAGGTCATCGGGCAGGCGCAAGCCGACCTCCGGTGCCTTCTGGACCTTCCGGCGGAGTACGACGTGCTCTTCCTGCAGGGAGGCGCTTCGCTTCAGTTCGCCATGGTTCCGGCGAACCTGCGCCCCACCGGAGCATCGGCCGACTACATCCTGACGGGGAGCTGGTCGAGAGCGGCCATCAAGGAGGCGGAAAAGGGCGGGCCCGTCCGAACCGTCGGCTCGACCGAGCCGAGTGGTTTCGATCGTATCCCGGCTCAAGGAGAGCTGGACTTCGATCCTCAGGCGGCCTACGCGCACTTCACATCGAACAACACGATCTACGGGACTCAGTGGCCAGCCGAGCCCGAGATCCCGGCCGGCGTGCCGCTCGTGTGCGACGCGTCCTCCGACGTGCTCAGCCGGCCGATCGACATTCGCCGCTACGGGCTCCTGTACGCCGGCGCACAGAAGAACCTCGGTCCCGCGGGCATCGCGGTCGTGGTGATTCGCAAGGACCTCCTGGAGCGCACGCCGGGCGGGCTGCCGGCCCTCATGGACTACCGGCTCATGGCGGAGAAGCGGTCCTTGTACAACACGCCTCCGACATTCGCCATCTACGTGATGAGCCTCGTTCTCAGGTGGATCCGTGCCCTCGGAGGCCTCGCCGAGATGGGTCGACGGAACCAGGCCAAGGCGGATTTGATCTACCGGGCCATCGACGAAAGCGCCGGGTTCTACCGGGGCCACGCCCAGCCCGCCAGCCGCTCCCGGATGAACGTCACATTCCGCCTGCCGAGCGCCGAGCTCGAAACGGAGTTTCTCGCGGTGGCGGCCGAGGCGGAGATTGCCGGCCTCAAGGGGCACCGGTCCGTTGGGGGCATCCGTGCCTCGATCTACAACGCCTGCTCCATGGAGTCGGTAGGGGTGCTTGTGGAGCTCATGACGGACTTCAAAGAGCGGCGCGGCTGAGCCAGTGAGCGATCGGACTCTCGAGGAGCTGGGGTGGTCCCCGTTCTTCTCCGAAGCCTGGCGGGATCTCGCTGCGGAGGGGTCGGTCCCCGGCCGGGTCATCGTGGCCCACAGCCGTGTCCTGAGGCTGCGAAGCGCCGAGGGGGAGTTCCAGGCCGAGGTGTCGGGCCGGCTGCGGCACAGAGCGCGCCGTCCGCAGGATCGACCGACGGTGGGCGACTGGGTGGCCTTCAGCCCTCCTTCGGGGTCGGGTCGGGCTCTGGTGCACGCGGTGCTGCCCAGGCGCACCGCGTTCGTGCGTCGAGCGGCCGGTGATCTCGCCGTCCAGCAGATCCTCGCCGCGAACGTGGACACCGTGTTCCTGGTCATGGGCCTCGACCGGGACTACAACCCCAGGCGAATCGAGCGCGCTCTCGTGCTCGCCTGGGAGAGCGGCGCTTCGCCCGTGGTCCTTCTGAACAAAGCCGACCTGTGCGAGGACGTCGATGGCCGCCGCGCCGAGGTCGAGGCCGCCGCACCGGGGGTGCCGGTCCTGGTCCTCGCGGCCAGGGAAGGCCAGGGTCTCGAGGCGCTCTCCCCGTGGCTCGAGCGGGGCAAGACGGTGGCGCTCCTGGGTTCGTCCGGCGTCGGGAAGTCGACCATCGTCAACCGGCTCCTGGGCGAGGAGCGTCAGCGGACACGGGCGGTTCGCACCAGCGATCAGCGCGGTCGGCACACCACCACCCATCGCGAGCTCGTGGCCCTCCCCGCCGGGGGGTTGCTCCTCGACACGCCCGGGTTGAGGGAGATTCAGCTGTGGGCCAGCGAGGAGAGCCTCGCCTTCGCTTTCGGCGACATCGAGGCCCTCGCCCCCGGGTGCCGTTTTCGGGACTGTGCGCATGACTCGGAGCCCGGCTGTGCGGTTCGAGGGGCGGTGGAGACCGGCGATCTCGGGGCGGAGCGCCTCGCCAGCTACCAGAAGCTCCGGGCAGAGCTCCGCTCCCTGGAGATGCGCGAGGATCCCCTCCTCCAGCGGGAGGAGAGGGGCCGCTGGCGCGCCATCCATAAGTCCCTGAAGCACGATCCTCGGCACAAGTAGGCCCACTCGCCACTGCAGCCGCGGATGTAGGATGACTCGATGGCCACTGACTACGACGCGCTGTTGATCGTCTCATTCGGAGGCCCCGAGGGACCCGACGACGTCGCGCCGTTTCTCGCGAATGTCCTGCGGGGCCGGCCGGTCCCGCAGGGCCGCCTGCGGGAGGTGGCCTCGCACTACGCACACTTCGGCGGAGTGAGCCCGATCAACGCTCAGTGCCGGGCCCTGGTGGCGGCCCTGCGGAGCGAGCTCGACAGCTACGGCCCGCCGCTGCCGATCTACTGGGGCAATCGCAACTGGCATCCGATGCTCGTCGAGACCGTCCGGCAGATGGCTGGGGACGGCGTCCGGAACGCGCTTGCCTTCGTCACGTCGGCCTACAGCTCGTACTCGGGGTGTCGACAGTACCTCGAGGACATCGAGCGAGCCCGCATCGAGGTGGGGAAGGGCGCCCCCGTGGTCGACAAGCTACGCGCCTTCTACAACCACCCGGGCTTCGTCGAGCCGCTGGTCGATCGGGCCTCGGCCGCTCTGGCCAGTCTGGCCGAGCCCCGACGTGAGGGTGCCCGGCTCGTCTTCACCGCCCACAGCATTCCTCGCGCCTGGGCCGTCCGCAGCGACTACCAGGTCCAGCTCAGGGAAACGGCCCGGCTCGTCGCAGCGGATCTCGGTCGGTCCGAATGGAGCCTGGTCTACCAGAGCCGTAGCGGCCCCCCGTCCCAGCCCTGGCTCGAGCCGGATATCGTCGATCACCTGAGGGCCGTTGCGGCCGAGGGGGTCCAGGACGTCGTGGTGGCACCCATCGGCTTCATCTCGGACCACATGGAGGTCGTGTACGACCTCGACCTCGACGCGAAGAGCCGGGCGGCGGAGCTGGGCCTGAACATGGTTCGCGCCGACACCGTCGGCGCCCATCCGCGGTTCGTGCGGATGATTCGCGAGCTCGTCCTCGAGCGGCTGGCACACGACCCAAAGCGCCTGAGTCGCGGATCTCGTGGCCCCGCCCACGACGTCTGCCCGGCGGACTGCTGCCCGGTGGGCGCTCGGCCGGCGCCGTCCGAACCCGACTGAGGATGGGTATGACCCGGGGCGATGCAGCGGGGTCGTTTCTCTTCACCGGGTTTCCTGGTTTCATCGGCAGGCGCCTCCTTCCCCGGATCCTCGAGCTCAAACCCGCCGCGCGGGCCACCTGCATCGTCCAGGAGAAGTTCCTAGACATCGCTCGCGAATCTGTGTCGGCGATCGAGTCGACCCACCCCCGCTGCCAGGGGCGGATCGAGGTGATGGTCGGGGACATCACGGTCGAGGGGCTCGGGCTGCCGGACGGGGCTGCCCGTGAGCTGGGCCGCTCGGTGAGAGAGGCGTACCACCTCGCCGCTGTCTACGACCTCTCGGTTCCCCGAGACGTGGGCCGGCGCATCAACGTCGAAGGGACGAAGAACGTGCTCGGCTTCCTCGCCGGGGTCAGAGGCTTCGAGCGCCTGCACTACGTCTCGACCGCGTACGTCTCAGGGACCTGGCGTGGCACGTTCCGTGAGACGGACCTGGACCTTGGGCAGGGCTTCAAGAATCACTACGAGCGGACGAAGTTCCAGGCCGAGGTCGAGGTGGCGCGCTCGTCGGTTCCGCACACCGTGTACCGGCCCGGGATCGTGGTGGGGGACTCGAAGACGGGGGAGACCGGCAAGTTCGACGGCCCCTATTTCGTGCTGAGAGCGATGGAGCGGCTCCCGTCTCCCGGCGTGTTCCCTCGTATCGGCCTTGCTCCCGGCGCGGTCAACATCGTCCCCGTGGACTTCGTCGTCGCAGCCCTGGCCGCACTGTCGACCAGCCCCATCAGCGCCGGAAAGACCTATCACCTGTGCGACCCCCGTCCCCACTCATCGGCCGAGCTGGTCGCGATGTTCTCGGAGGCCATCGGCAAGCGCTTCGTGCAGGTGCCTGTACCCCGAGCGGTGGCCCGAGCCGCCTTTGCGCCCCGAGCCGTGCGGCGTTTCTTCGGCATGCCGCGGGAGGCGCTCGACTACCTTGGCGATGCGGTGTGCCACGACACCGCCGCGGCCACCCGCGACCTGGCCGAGCTCGGCATCGCGTGTCCTCGACTCCCGGACTACGTCCCGCGTCTCGTGGATTTCTACCGGAGGCACCGCAGCGACGTGCGCCAGGAGCCGATGGTGTAGGCAGGCCTCCTACTGGCGGCGGAGCCGGTCCGGGGCGCGTCGGTCGATGAACTTGAGGTGAAGGCGCTCGATGGTGGGCTGGACGCGGGTGACCCCGCGCACCTCGGCCCGCGTGGCGAAGCCACCCCCCCGCCTCCTGGACCAGGCGCACGTCCCCAACCTGGAAACCCAGCGTCGTCATCGTTCGGGCGCCACCACGGCTGACGTTGTCGGCGACGGTGAGCTCTTCCTGGAGGACCGCCCCCCATTCGTCCACCTGCTGGATCGTGAAGTTGACGAACAGCTGCATGCGCGGAGCACCTCGACGATCCTGGGGCATCTCGCGCGAGGGGTGGAACTCGACCGCTGGTGTGGCGGGTTGCGGGGGAGGAGGCACGCCGGGCCGCCGCTCTGGCTCGGGCTGCGTACCCCAGGTCACGGGCGGCCCGGGAGCGGCACTGGGCGCGGGTGCGGCCTGGGGCTCGTCCCGGATCGGCTTCTCGAACTCCTGCGGGATCGGAAACGCCGGCTCCGGCTCGGTCTCGACCTGGGGCTCCGGCTCGGACACCGGGGTCGGCGGTTTTGGCTCTTCCGCACGGGGAGGGGCCTGCGGAGGGCTGGCCGGGCCGGGCGTGGGCGGCGTCGACTCCGCAGCATCGTCCTGCGAGTCGGAGGGCAGAAGGTAGCGGGCGCTCGGGCGCTCGTGGAAACCCCGGGGTGGGTATTTTCCGAAGTACATCACCCCGACCAGATTCTGGTCGGGCCGCCGACGCACGCTCCGAACGAGAGTGTAGACACGGTCGGCGGCGTCCTGGAGGTCGTACTGTCGGAGGCGTTTCGGCAGCGGCAGGTTCATGAAGAGGATTTGTCCGAGCTCCACGTCCCGGGTCAGCGGAAAGCACGCACCGCCCTGGGACACGTCCTCGATGGTCACCAGCTCCTCCCAGGTGCCGCCGTCGCCCAGATAGCCCTGCACCCGGGTGGGTATGGCAAGGCCCAGCCGTGCGCTCTTGCGGCGCTCCCCGTGAATCGGCATCGCTGAAGGGCGATTCTATCGCACCGCGCCGCCTGACGTAGAATAGGACTCTTGGGCTGCAGGCCATTTGCCTTCCCGGGAGAGATGAACACATTCCTCCGTCGGGGCCTTTTCGGGCCCCTGGCACGCATCGGCCGGACCGCCGAGGCCACTGCTCACCACGCCGGGCAGATGGCGTCGCTCGCCTGGCGGTCGGCCGTGGTGACGCTGAGAGGCCGCGTGTCTTGGCTCAGCGTCATGGACCAGTTCTGGGAGATGGGAGTCCGGAGCCTTCCCCTGGTCCTCCTCACCGGCGCCATCTCGGGAGTGGTGACGACCCAGCAGGGCGGCTACCAGCTCACATCCACCGTCCCGCTCTATGTCCTGGGCAGCGTGGTGGCGTCCAGTGTGGTTCTCGAGCTGGGGCCGGTGATGACGTCCTTCGTCCTCATCGGCCGGGTCGGGGCCCGGATCACGGCCGAGCTCGGCACGATGCAGGTCTCCGAGCAGATCGACGCCCTGCACTCGCTGGGCCGGGACCCCGTCGCCGTCCTGGCCGCGCCGCGAATCATCGCCGGGACGATCACCACGCCCCTGCTCGTCTCGATTGCCAACGTGGTGGGGATCTTCTCGGGCATGGTCGCCGCCCAGCTGTCTCTCGGGCTCGGGTACGAGTCGTTCCTGTACGGGGCGCGGATGTACTGGCACAACTGGGACCTGTTCTACTCGGTCGCCAAGGGCGTCGTGTTCGGCTTCATCATCCTGCTCATCTCCGTGCACATGGGCTTCCGGACACGCGGTGGTGCGGAAGGGGTCGGGCGTTCGACCACTGCCGCCGTCGTCTTCATGATCATCTCGCTCCTGCTCCTCGACGCGACGTTCCCGTCTCTCTTCCTGAACTGACGCCGGCCATGATCGAGTACATCGACATCCACAAGGCCTTCGACGTCCCGGTTCTGACCGGTGTGAACCTCACCGTCGGGAGGGGTGAGACGGTGGCGATCGTCGGGCCGTCCGGGACGGGCAAGAGCGTGCTGCTGAAGACGACGAACGGGCTCCTGGTCCCCGACCGGGGCGACGTGCGCGTGGACGGTGAGTCGGCCTACTTCGACGGCGACGAGGCGCTGGTGCGCATCCGTGCCAGGGTCGGATACGTGTTCCAGTACGCGGCTCTCTTCGACTCGATGACGGTGCACGAGAACATCTGTGCCGGGCTTCCCGAGGACGTCGACAACCGGTCTCCGGAGTGCCTAGAGAAGGTCGTCGAAGCGCTGGAAGACGTGAACCTCGACCCGGAGCAGGTCATGGGCAAACTGCCCGCGGAGCTCAGCGGCGGCATGAGGAAGCGTGTGGGTCTCGCCCGCACCATCGTGGGGCGTCCCCAGATTCTCCTCTACGACGAGCCGGTGACCGGCCTCGATCCCGTCAATACCGCTGCGGTGTCCCGTCTGATCCGGGATATCCGGGACCGGACCCAGGTCACCTCGATCATCGTGACCCACGACATCGAGCAGGCCCTGGAGATCTCGGACCGCCTTGCTCTGCTCGAGCACGGCGTTCTCCGCTTCGTGGGGACGCCCGCCGAGTTCAAGGCCAGCGAGGACCCCGTCGTGAAGGCCTTTGCCGATCGCCGCATGGCCGCCGAGGCCGCCGTCCGCATCATGGAAGAAGATGCGGAAGATCTGAAGAAGGACATGGAGGACACGCAGTGAGCACCGACAACCTTCCCATTCCCCCTCAGCTGAGGCGTCGTCGCCGGGAGGTCTGGGTGGGCCTCTTCGTGGTGGCTGGACTGGCCGCCACACTGATCGCCCTCACGACCATGACCGACGCGGCGCTGTTCCGGGGTCGCTACATCGTGAGCACGGTCGTCCCCAATGCCTCGGGAATCCGGTCGGGCGACCCGGTGCAGATGCGAGGTGTGAACATCGGTCGCGTCATGGGTTTCAAGATCCATCGGGATGAGGTGACGGTCCGACTCGAGATCGAGGGCGAGTATCCGATTCCAAAGGACTCGGTGGTCGAGCTCAAGGCCAGCGGTCTCCTCGGAGGCCTGGTGGCCGACGTGATCCCCGGCTGGTCTTCCGAGAGCGCGGTCTGGGGCGACGAGCTGAAGGGCCGGAGCGGCGTGGGCCTCTTCGACAAGATGGACTCACTGGCGGGCGAAGCCGACGACGTGGCCGCCCGATTGAAGGCGCTGCTCTCGGAGCAGATGATCTCGGATCTGCACGGGAGCGCGGGTGGGGCTCGCGAGCTGCTCGAGAAGCTCTCCGGCACCGTCTCGGAGCAGCGAGGCGAGCTGCGCGAGCTCACGAAGAGCCTGCGGCGTTCGGCCGAGGGCCTCGAGAAGGTGACCACGGGCCCGGAGCTCGAGAACACCATCAAGCGGTTCGAGCAGGTCGCGGGGCGCATGGACGAGGTGCTGTCGGGCCTCGATCGCTCCTCGCAGTCGCTCGAGTCGATCCTGGGGCGCATCGACCGCGGCGAAGGGAGCCTCGGCAAGCTGACGACGGACCAGGCCCTCTACGACAACGTCTCGAGCGCCGCGGCCAACCTCGACAAGGCCGCCGTCGAGATCCAGGCGCTCCTCCACGACGTGCGAACTCAGCCCAAGAAGTACATCAAGCTCAGCCTTTTCTAGACCTTTGGTCAGGACGGGTCGTCCGCCTCGTCCGGCGGCGACAGCAGCCAGATGTTGGCCTCGAGGGAGTCCGCTTGAATGAGGGCGGTGCGGCCGTCGCGGGACAGGCCCAGCTGCTCCTTGTCGACTGTGCCCCTGCCCTCGATCGGACCGACGTCCCGAGTGGCTCCGGTCTCCTGATTGACCAGAATGAGGTGCCCCTCGTCGTCGAACAGCAGGAGGTTCCGTGAGTCGGGCATCCATCGCGCCACGAGGCCGCGCGCCTGCTCGATCGACCAGTACTCGCTCTCCTCGAAAGACCAGAGCAGGAGTTCGGGAAGGAGGGCGCCCCGTGGAGCAACGGGTTGCCGATCAGCCAGAGACCGTCCGGAGACCAGTCGCACGCCTGGAACCAGACGTCCTCCGACGGGTTGGGCAGGCACTCGGCGGACGAGGCAGGCGTGTCTTGGACTGTGATCACGCACGTCGCCTTGCTCGTGGGAAAGGCGATTCTGCTGCCATCCGGGGACCAGTACGGGCCCCAGGCCCCGTCGGTGAGGTCCGTCACCTGCCGCAGCCCGCTGCCGTCCGGCCGGATGCTCCAGAGCTGATAGGTCCCGGAGCGATTGGAATAGAAAGCGATCTCCGACCCGTCCGGGGACGACTGGGGACCTCGGTCGCGGAACGGGTCGTCGGTGAGCTGACGGAGCTCTCCGTCCTCGACCTCGAGGAGGTACACGTCTTCCCGGCTCCCCGCGGTCGTCAGAGCGACCGAGGCCCCGTCCGGGGACGGGTGGGCGTCACGGATCGGCAGGGATCCTGTGTGAACGGTCTGCGCCTCGCCGGTGGCGCGGTGACTCTTCGGGTCGACGCGTAGCGCGTAGAGGTAGTGTAGAGCCGACTGGGAGACGTACACGAGGCTCCTGTCCTCCCTCGCCGCACCGAGCCAGGCCACCTCCTGAGCCGGCACTCCCACTCGCTCGGGCTCTTCCTCGGGGCGGCCTGTTGCCGGGTCGAGAGACACACGCCACACGTCCATCGTGCCGGCGCGGTCGCTCACGAAGTAAAGCTCGTGTCCGCTGGGTGCCCAGACGGGGTTCCAGTCGACGGGCATGTCCGCAGTGACGGGCACCGGCTCTTCGAGTCCCTCGGCGTCGATCGTCGCGAGATCACGCTGCCCGGAGTTTCCGTCCGTCCGCCAGAACGCGATCCGCCTGCCGTCGGGTGACCACGCCGGCTGGACCGCATCGCCGGCGTAGAGCCGGTTCGTCTGGCCGGTCCCCACGTCGATGGTCCACAGCTCGGCGGTGGCATACCTCACCAGCGGATCAACGACCTGCTCGGTCGAGACCACGATCCGCTTGCCGTCCGGGGACCAGCTCGGGTCGTGTCCTCGATCGCTCAGGCGGCGCACCGACTCGCCCGTGGCTCCCATCACGAAGATGCCCCCGCCTCCTCTCTCCGAGCGGAAGGCGATCTGGCGGCCGTCGGGTGAGAAGCTGGGGGACGTGTCGGCGTACGGAGAATCCTCCGTGAGGTTGATCCAGTTGCGGCCATCGACGCGCTGTATGTAGATGTCGGCGTTGCCAGCCGTCTCTCTCACGTAGGCGAGCAGGCGGCCGTTCGGGGACAACGCCGGACTGCCCTCGACGCCCATCTCGAATGTCAGCTGTCGGGCCATCCGGACCCCTCCTCCTTGCGTGTCCGGACCTCCCGCCAGGGAGCGGCCGAGCACGGCTCCGAGGACGCCCGCGGCGAGGGCGGCCACCGCGACGAGTGCGAGGACCTTCTTGCCCAGGACCGGCCGGGACACCACGACGGCACGGGTGGACCCGGTCTGCGACCCGGCGGTCTGGAGGAAGCGCAGCTCCTCGGCCACGTCGTGGGCCGACTGCCACCGCTCCTCGCGGTCCTTCTCGAGACACTTGCCGACGATGTGCTCGAGAGACGCCGAGACGAGGGGCTGGCGTTCGGCGATCGGGTCCGGGACGTCCCGCATGATGCTGCTGATGAGGCTGGCCTGGCTCTTTCCGGCAAAGGCGGGGCGGCCTGTCGTCATCTCGTACAGCAGGCATCCGAGGGCCCAGATGTCGGCCCGACCGTCGGCCTCCATGCCCTCGAGCTGCTCGGGCGCCATGTACTGGTACGTGCCGAGCACCGTGCCCGCCTCCGTTTCGGGCCTGGACTCGGTCGGCGCGCTCGATTCGGCTGGTGGCTCCGATTCGAGAGTCGACTTGGCGAGACCGAAGTCCAGCAGCTTCGCCCCCGACTTCGTGAGCATCACGTTCCCGGGCTTGAGGTCCCGGTGCACGATGTCCGCTCGGTGGGCCCGGTCGAGGGCGTCCGCGATCTGGCTGCCGTACAGAAGGACCTGCTTGATGGAGAGCGGCCCCTTGTCCAGGCGGTCGGCGAGAGACTCTCCCTCCAGATGCTCCATCACGATGAAGGTGAAGCCCTCGGCCTCGCCGACGTCGAAGAGCGCGCAGATGTGAGGGTGGCTCAGGGCCGAGACCGCCCTTGCCTCGCGCTCGAAGCGCTCGCGGCCGAGTGCATTCTCGGCGGCGTGGGAGCGGAGCACCTTGACCGCCACCGTACGGTCGAGCCGGGTGTCCCGGGCCCGGTACACCTCGCCCATGCCACCTGCGCCAATCGGGGACTCGATCTCGTAGGGCCCGAGGCGCTGTCCCGACCTCAGGCTCATCGTTGGCCTTCCCCGGTCCCCGCGGGGGAGCGCGCGCTCCACGGGGCCCTCCAGGCGACTATCCGGAACGATTGGGCGCAGCATACACCAAGGCGCCCCTGCCGGGTCCAGGTCGGGAATGGCGCCGGAGCCCGAGGCGTTGCACTATATAAAAGATATGAGGACATCTCGGGGGAAGCTGATGAAAAGGATCCTGATCTACACGTGTGCCGCTGCGGTCACTCTCACCGCCGGGCTCGGGGGGTTCCGTCCGGGCTCGGGGGACACAGATCGGCTCCTGGCGGCCGGGACCGCCGAGGCGGCTTCCCCGGCCGAGGAGCCGGCGGGTGACGAGCTCGAGCGCTCGGGCCGCGTGCTGCTGTTCTCGGTCGAAAAGGGGAGGTTGGTGGTGTCCGACAAAGTGGTCAAGAGCGAAGAGGAGTGGAAGAAGGAGCTTTCGCCGGAGCAGTTCCGTGTGCTGCGCGACAAGGGGACCGAGAGGGCCGGTACGGGGCATCTCTTGAGGAACCACGAAGAGGGGACGTACACGTGCGCCGGTTGCGGAGCCGACCTCTTCGCTTCGGACACCAAGTTCGAATCCGGCACGGGCTGGCCCAGCTTCTCTGCCCCCGTCGCGAAGGAAAACGTGTTGACGGAGACCGACGACACCCTGAGCATGCGACGGGTCGAGATCCTCTGTCGCCGCTGCGGCGGTCACCTCGGGCACGTCTTCAACGACGGTCCCCGGCCCACCGGCCTCCGCTACTGCGTCAACTCGGCCAGCCTCGACTTCGAGAAGAAGAAGTAGCTCCTACCCGATCGCGTTGTCGAGGACCATCATCAGGGTGAAGCCGAGCAGCGCCCCGACCGTCGGAGCGTCCGTGTCGCCGGCGCGCTGAGCCTCGGGAATGAGCTCCTCGACGACCACGAAGATCATGGCGCCGGCGGCGAAGGCGAGGGCGTAGGGCAGCACGCCGCGCACCTGGAGGACGATCACCGCTCCGATGACAGCAGCGATGGGCTCGACGATTCCCGAGAGCTGCCCATACCAGAAGCTCTTGAACGGCGAGACACCCTCCCGGCGGAGCGGGAACGACACCGCTGTTCCCTCGGGCACGTTCTGCAGACCTATGCCCAGGGTGAGGGCGATCGCCCCACCCACGGTCGCCTCCGGGAAGCCGCTCGCGGCCGCCCCGAAGGCGACCCCGACCGCCAGGCCCTCGGGGATGTTGTGGAGCGTGATGGCCAGCACGAGCAGGGTCTGGCGGCGCCAGGTCGTCCGCAGCCCCTCCGCGTCCTCCGTCGCCAGCCTGGGGTGGACGTGGGGCAGGATCTTGTCGACGACCCACAGACAGGCTCCGCCGAGCAGGAAGCCGATGGCCACCGGCACCCAGGCGGGAAGCGGCCCCCCCTCGGCCAGCTCCAGCGCAGGCGCCAGGAGAGACCAGAAACTTGCCGCGATCATGACCCCCGCCGCACCTCCCAGGGCCGTGTCCAGGGCTTTGCGGTTCGGCTCGCGCGCGAGAAACACGACGGCGGCCCCCAGCGCGGTCAGGAGCCAGGTGAACATACCGGCAAGCAGGGCTTGTGCCTCCGGATCCAACGTCTCGAGGCCCGAGATCAACTCACTCATTCGCGCTACTCCGGCCGCGCCGCGTCTCTCGGGCGAAGCTCTGGGGACATGGGGGGTCTTTGGTCATCGTGTGGTGCGATGATAGCCGACGGTGCGCGAGTTGCGGAGATCAGGCGGTTGAGACGGCGGATGCGCGTGCGCGGTGCGGCTGCGGCGTGGTCCGCCGCCGCGGTGCTGGCGGTGGCGTGCCAGGGCCCAAAGTCCGAACCGGCAGGCAGTCGATCGCGAGCCGCCCTGCCGGAGGCCGCCCTCGTGTACGGACAGGGCCCGGAGGGGGCCCGCTCGCTCTACGTGGTTCCTGTCGAGGGCGGAGAGCCGAGCAGACTCACCAATCACCCCGCCAGCGACGGATTGCCACGCTGGTCCCGGGACGGCCAGGCGGTCGTCTTCGCCTCCAACCGGTCGGGGAACTGGCAACTCTGGAGCGTGCCAGCCGATGGCGGCGATCCCGTCCGCGTCCGCGTCAATGAGCACAGGGAGTGGCAGGCCGACGAATCGCCGGATGGCCGCTTCCTCACGTTCCTCTCGAATCGCGAGGGGCCCGAATACCTGTGGCTGCTGGATCGCTCGACGGACGAGCTCCGGGCCCTGGTGCGCCACGGAAAGCGAACTGTGATGGGGAACCCCCACTGGAGCCCCGACGGAAAGCGGATCGTGTTCTCCTCGAACTGGAAGAGCGGCCACCAGATCTACGTTGTGGACGTGGCCACCGGAGAGGCCCGCCGGATCTCACCGCTTGGCGGCTGCGAGCCCCGATTCAACCCGGATGGCACGAGGGTGGTCTATGTGCAGCGCCGTCCGCAGGGCGACAAGAGTCTCAGCCGGCTCGTGGAGCACGACCTCGAGACCGGGGCGGAGACGGTGCTCGTGGACTGGCCCGCGCTCAACTACGATCCCGTCTATTCGCCCGACGGCTCCGAGATCGCGTTCGCCTCGACGATCACGGACACTTGGGAGATCTACAGACAGCGTCTCGAGGATGGGAGGGCCCACCAGGTGACCTTCGCCGGGGCCGACGCCCGCTATCCGGACTACAGGCCCGCCCGCGTCCCCTGACGCTTGTCCGGCCCGCCATGCGTGGTCTCCCGGCTTGTGGCAGCATGAAAGCATGCGCCGCTTTCATTCCCTCGTCGCCGTGTGCGTGCTCGTCACTCTCTTTCCAGCCTGCCGTGACGTCGCCCGTGTGCTCGGCTCGGGTCCGTCCGGCCCCGCTGCGGCCGACGACCTGGTCGTCGCCATCGCTACCCGATTCGGACCCATCCAGCGTGGGCCTCGGTTCAACGCCGCGCGCCCCAAGCTCGCTCGATCGGCCTTTGTCCCCTCGCGCGTCTTCGATGATGCCAGCGTCTGGACGACCCGCGAGGGCGAGTGGCGACAGCTCGACCTCTTCGGGCATCGCGACGGGGAGAAGTACCGCCTCGACGTCCACAAGTCCGCCCCGCCTCCTTGGGAGCCCGGGGACTACCGCGGACGTCTCCGGCTGCACCGCCTCGGCGAGGGCCGGTTCGAATGGACCCTGCGCCAGGAGTTGGCCGTCGGCCCGCTCCGGCCGGAGGACATCGCCGGCGCCCTCACCCTCCTCCTTCAGGCGGCCGAGGGAGTGTCTGCCGCTGAGGCGCGCACCCTGGCAAACGAAGCCTTTCCCCGGTCCGCGGCGGTGTTCTCCCGTCTGTTCGACCTGGAGACCCTGGACCTCACGCCGCAGGCCGACGGTGGCACCGCCATCGCCTTCGGGGTTCGCCTGAGGCCCGAGCGGATCCGGCCCACGTCGCCGCGCTATGCAGCCTTCCTGGAGAAGCACGCCGCGCCCATGCGCATGGCGGCGATCGCCAAGGACGCCTTGGGGGCGACATGGTGGACCGTCGAGCTCGAGAAGCTGCTCTGGACGTTCCGCCTCCGTGTGCGCGACGGGAGCCTCGTCCCCCTCGACGGCCCGGCCGCCCGTCGCATCCCGGACCAACTTCGGGTCACCATGGACTACTCCACGAAGGTCGGGTTCTTCAGCATCGGTGTGCGAGACCTGGTCGCGGATGTCACCCTGGTCCGTCGCCCTGACGAGAAGGGATACAGGACGCACTTTCAGCAGGAGCCCGAGTGGCGGCTGCCCTTCATCGTGAAGCCGTTCCTCCGCAGCTCCCTGCGCTATCCGTTCGAGGGATCCGGCTCCTGGTCGTCCTTCGCGGTGAGAGGGTCGACCGATGGCCCCACGAAGCTCGTCCGGGACCTGGGAACACGGGTCCGCGAGAGCTGGATCGTGAAATGGCTCGGCGGGGCCAGCAACACGACCCTGAGCGAGTTCCGGAAGGGGGCCGAGTCGGAGTCGGACCGCTACAGTCGCGAGTGCCTCTACGCGCTGCGCGACGACGTCGTGACCGTGCTGAACGAAGGCGCCGACTAGGAAAGCGTCGTCCGTCCCTTCGCGAGGTCGAAGCACACCGTCAGCCAATCGCCACTTCGATGCCACGTTCCGGAGGTCAGGTCGCGGGCGGCCTGCACCTCGCGAAGCGGCATCGACGACCCGAGGTGCGACACCTCCGGCGGGTCCGAACGCCGAGTTGTGAGGCGCAGCGTGAGCTCCGGGCAGGCGAAGGGCGCGTCGAGCAGCGTGCGATCCTCTTCGCGGCTGATCGCCGTCAGCTCCCGGGCTGCCCAGTAGCGGGCGATCTCGCTGACCTTCATCCACACGGTCTGATCGCGGAACCGCCCGGCCAGGGCCCGAACGACGCCCTGGAAGTCTCGAAACTCGTCCTTGGTGCCCTGGGTGTGCATGCCGGCCCAGTGGCAGAGCATGATGGCCGGCTCGCCGTCCTCGATGAGCTGGACGATGCGACCGCTTTGCGCTTCGGCGTCCGCATAGCGATGGCCCTCGCTCTTCCTGTCACCATCCCACCCGCCGAACCAGTCACCGGTCGCGGCCGGGACGTTGACGACGACCCGCGGGTTGTCGGTGTCCAGTCCGCTGACGTGCTCCAGCATCGGTCGCGTGCTCTCGTTTCCCTCGGCGAAGTACTTGAAATAGTGGGGGAGCTCCGAGCCGTAGATGTCGCGGCCGGCCTGGTGGACGGCGAGCGAAAGCTCGCTCTCGGCGCTCGTGCCGAACCCACCAGGAGTAGTGATGCCCTCGCACGGCAGGTCACAGTTGTGAAGGATCCGGAGTGCATACGCGATGTAGCTCGCCAGCTCGTCGACGCTCGTCTTCCGCTGTGGGAACCAGTTCTCCATCGTGCCCGCGCTGATCTCGGCCATGGGACGACCGGTCCGGATGTCGATCATTCGGGTGTGCGAGATCATCTCCGGGTGGATGTCCCAGTCCGGGACCATCAGCTCCCGGACCAGCTTCAGGCTGGCCCGCAGCTCCGAGCGGGACCAGCCTGGCAGCTCCCGGTCGACCCAGCCCACGCAAGCCGGATACGGCACGATCGAGTACTTGCCCCTCACCCGGTGGGCGCCGCACCACTCTCCGAACTCCCGCACGAAGTCGTCGGGGATCTCCCGCGGCCACCTCCTCCAGGGCTTCTTGTAGTCCTGCCGCTCCGGCCAGGCCTCGGCGAACTGGGGCATGCAGAAGTGCCCCATGTTCACGAGGCACGTCGAGTCGTCGATGATGAACGACAAGGGACGCGTCCCCGGAGATTCAGGAACTCGACGCCTGGATCCCGCCGGGGCCTTTCACCGCGGCTGAGGTCCGGGACGTTGGCGAGGAGCGCGCCGGGGCCCAGCGTCACGCTGGCCGCGGCCAGAGCGCCGCCGGCCTGCAGGAACTCACGACGTGTGGGGATCGGCATCGTTCACTTGTCACCTGGCGCAGTACCCGGTCGGACCCGCCAGCCCGAGCAGCACGAGAGCGGCGACCGAGCGGACGATTCGGTCAGCTGGTCGAGCCCCTAGCCCGCATTATTCATCGGGCATGCGGGATTGAGTTCAGGCGTGTACTTGCACCGATCATTTGAGGAGTAGCAGCCGAGTGCACGGTCGAAACGGCTGGTGAGGGACCGCTT
>Ga0310121_10000014_pt1 | contig 148930 bp, 130 predicted proteins | sample CB27_Tmax_986_MG_FD_203504 | JGI IMG/M metagenome (GOLD analysis project Ga0310121, IMG submission 203504) | Marine microbial communities from Western Arctic Ocean, Canada - CB27_Tmax_986 | ecosystem: Environmental > Aquatic > Marine > Oceanic | place: Canada: Western Arctic Ocean | collected... | reverse complement strand
GAGATTCTCTTTGCTCATGTCTCTCTCCTTCGATGCGTCCATTGCCGACGGCAACGATCCGGACGGCGTGCGTCATCGACCCACCTCAATTGCGACGATGTGATGTAGGACCCGATCCTACCGCTGGCTGGCAGGGGGTGCAATGCGGGGGGTTACGGGCGGTGCAACGGGGACGGGCGTTGGTGGTGGAGAGCTGACGGCAGCATGGTCGGTGCTGATGAAAAAGTCCCTGTGTTCACAGGGAAAAAATGGTGGAGGCGGCGGGAGTCGAACCCGCGTCCGAAGATACGTCCGCACGGGACTCTACATGCGTGTCCGCGCTTGATGTTTTACCAGCGGTGTGAAAGCGCGACCAAAATCACCGATGGCTGAGCGCCGATTAATCTCGCCACGACCCGTCGACGCGGCAGGTCGCGACTAGCCTGCTGTATGACGCCCGTTCCCACCCCGCAGGCGAAGGTGAAAGGGACGTCGTCGCCTAATTAGGCGGCGAGAGCGAGCTGCGTGTTCGCAGTTATGGTGTTTTCCATCGGATTTACGAGTCGATGGTGCTCGGCATGCATCCCGTGTTTGCCTATCCCCGTCGAAGCCGTGTCGCCCCCTCTGTAGACGTTGGATGGTCCGAGGCGGGTTCTGCGACCCGCCGCTACGATTCGGCTGGCACGCAGCCGACACGTCTATTATAGCGCGGGCACGGTGCGCTTGAACAGATCAGGATGGTGGGTCCAACTCACTGACGGCACTGGACTTGGTCTACCCCTGGCAGCCGTACGTGGTGCCAGTCTGGCCTCGCCGCGTGCCTGGGCCTGGCAACATCGACCTCGACAGACCGGTACACGGGCGGAGTGGCGACCCGGCGCTCGCTTGACGCAATTTTTCAACGACCCACATAATGCGAGACGGCCATGGAGCTTAAAGACAAGGTGCGGTGGTCCAGCGAGCAGCTGGTGCAGCGGATTCGCCAGCAAACCGAGCAGGAGGTCCGCGGGTTCGTCAACGAGCTGCTGGCGACGACCAGGGAGCGTGCGACCGCGCGCGACGAAGACAGCCCCGTCGCCGGGAGCGAGCTGCAGCGGGCGGTGTGGGAGGAGGGCGTTCGGGTACGGGCCGAGGTTGAGCAGATCTGGGAGGCCAGACTAGACAAGGCGGATGCCGCCGCCAAGCAGCGATTACAGTTGCAACTGCGCACGGCGCGAAAAGAAGCGGACCGGCAATTGGCCGAGCAGGTGGCGGGTATCCGGGCCGAGGGGCAGCGGGTGCTGGAGGCGGCGCTCGATGTGGCGTGTCAGGAGGCGGATCGCGCGCTGGCGCGGCGTGTCGACGAGGTCCGCGCAGAGGCTGCGCGGACGGCCACGGCCGATTTAGCCGGCGCGCCGGCGCCAGCCGGGCCCGAGACCGACGAAATTCTGAGCCGTGTGCTCGACGGAGTGCGTCGGTTGGACGAGGTGTCGCGATTGGGTGACGTACTGGACACGCTGGCCGAGCTGGCGGGCAACGAGGCGTCACGGGCGGCGGTGCTTACGGTGCACGACACCGGTGTCCGTGGTTGGCGATTCATCGGGTTCGAGCCGGCGCTCGAGCCGGCGCGTCGGGTCGCTCTGGAGCTTGGTGACGCCGGCATCGTGGGGGGTGCCGTCATCACGGGAGAATCGCGTGCGATCGTATCCGGCCAGGACGGGGTGCCGGGCGACGCTGAGCCTGCGTTCACGACGCTGCCGGCTGGTACCCAGGCCCTGGCGTTGCCGGTGCACGTGGGCGGGCAGGTGATGGCCGTCGTCTACGGGGACGACGCCGAGCGGCGTCCCACGGCCGCCTGGCGCGAGGCGCTCGAGCTTCTGACCCGGCATGCCGGGCACTGCCTCGAGGCTTTGACGGCGGCGCGCGCAGCGCAGCTTGCGCTACACGGCGCCGGGTCGCTCATCCCTGAGGATACTCTGCACACCCTGCCGTTCGACGAGACCGACGCCGAGTGCTCAGGGCCTGAAGGCTGATCCACAGTGTACGAGCAACCTCGTCGCCGGACCCAGACCCGCCCCGGAGGCAGCGGGACCGGCCGCTGGAATACGCTAAGGAGCGGCGCGCACGCCAGCCGCGGCCCTCACACGCCGAGACACGGGCCGTTCAGTTTGCCGCGCTCGGGACCCTGAGGGTCTGACCGATCCGGATTATGGTGTTATTGCCCATGCCGTTGGCCGACTGGATGGCGCGCACGCTCGTGCCATGGCGGGCCGCGATCCGGCCGAGCGTGTCGCCGCTCGAGACCCGGTAGGTCAAGAGGGTTGGTTTCGGCGCCTCCGGGCGGACCTTCAGCGTCATGCCCGCCGTCAGTCGCTCATCCCAGAGGCCGTTGTCGCGGATGACCCGCCACGGCGTCGACTCCATCTTGTCGGCGATCTGCTTCAGGTCCTCACCAGTCGCGATCCGATGCTCGTTGAACTTGCCGGTCCACTCGAGCGGAATACGGAGGATCTGACGAAAGGGCAGGTTCTGTAGCCGCCATAGGCCGTTGGCCTCGCGGAGTGTCTCCAGGTCGACGTCCAGCACAAAGGCCAGTCGGAGGTAGTTGTCGCCGCGCCTGGTCCGATAGACCAGATGGTCGCCGTCGACGGTGAAGAGGTCGTCCCGTGGGGCCTGGGGATACGCTATGAGTTGACCCACCCGGAGCGCCCGCGTCGCGAGAAACGGGTTGTGGAGGCGGAGCTGGAGGATCGAGAGATCGAGGCGTCGCGAGATCGACCACCAGTCGTCGCCCTCGCGTACCGGCTCCAGCCGGATGTTGAGCGCGTGATGACGCACCGACCGCTCATAAAGCTTCAACACGTTTCGGTAGTCGCCAACTTGTACGACGTACTGGAGCGTTTCCAGATACATCGGCCGGGCCCGGGTGACCCGCCCCGGACCGCCGTTGTAGGCGGCCAGGGCATAGTCCTCCCGGCCGAATCGCGCCACCTGCTGCGAGAGATATTTGATCCCCGCCTCGATGTTCGTGTCGACGCGCAGTGACCGGAACGTGGCCGGCATGACCTGGAAATACCCGTTGGCGCCGTCGATCGAGACGACCGACCCGTTCCCGCCCGACTCGTGGAGCACGACGGCCCGCACCAGATGCAGATCGAGCTCGTACTGATCGGCGAACTTCTTGATCTCCGCGTCGATCTCCATCACTTTCCGGTACATCCCGAGGAAAGACGGAGCGAATTCCGTGAGCGGCAGCAACTGGCCCTCGCTGGCCGCCGTCTGCTGCCCGGCGTCACCCGGTGCCGCGACGCCGAACACGGCCACGAAGACGATGACTCCGAGAACGGCTGGGCGCATCATTGACTTACTCCCCCGACCGGTGGTTTCGAGAGAACCTCCCGTGTGTTATAGCGAAGACGGCCTGGTGTTTCAAGCACCGCAAGCCCCGCTGCATTTGACCGGCGCTGCATTCCGGCTGGACGGTTTGGCTCGGCGGTTGCGCGTGTCCCTACTGTGTTCGCTCGTCGTGCCTGGCGCTGTGGCCGTGCGCGCGGGATTGCCACGCCAGGGTCTCGGTGTAACGTGGGGTTCCACTCCGGGCGCCCTGCGTGTGGTCCTGGTCCGGTCGCCGGCGGAAGCATGTCCGGAATTCGTATAATGACGTCATGCGCGAGTGTGGTGAATCGCACAAGAGCCTCCAGTTTACCGAGTCGGTCATCCGTGAGATGACCCGGTTGGCCGACGCACACGGTGCCGTCAACCTGTCGCAAGGCTTTCCCGACTTCGCGGCACCAGAGGCGGTGAAGGCGGCGGCCCGCGACGCGATTGCCGCCGACGTCAACCAGTATGCCCTGACCTGGGGCGCTCGCCCGCTACGTGAAGCGGTGGCGCGCGAGTTCACGCGGCGGTACGGCGTGCCCGTGGATGCGGACGAGCAGGTGACCGTGTGCTGCGGCTCGACCGAGGCGATGATGTCGACGATGCTGGCGACGGTCGACCCCGGCGACGAGGTGGTCGTGTTCGAGCCGTTCTATGAGAACTACGGGCCGGACGCGATCCTGTCTGGCGCCGTGCCGCGCTATGTCACGTTGCACGAGCCGGACTGGACGTTCGATCCGGATGCGTTGGCGGCCGCTTTCAACGAGCGGACGCGCGCCGTCATCATCAACAGCCCGAACAACCCGACCGGGAAGGTGTTCACGCGCGTGGAGCTGACCGCGATCGCCGAGCTTTGCCAGCGATGGGATGTGCTGGCGATCACTGATGAAATCTACGAGCACATCATCTACGACGGCTGCCGGCATCTGCCGATGGCGGCGATCGAGGGTATGGCCGACCGGACGGTAACCATCAACAGCCTCTCGAAGACCTACAGTGTCACAGGCTGGCGGGTCGGGTGGGCCATTGCGCCGGGCAGATTGACCAACGCGATCCGCAAGGTGCACGACTTTTTGACTGTCGGCGCACCTGCGCCGCTGCAGGAGGCGGGCGCCACCGCGCTGTCGTTACCGGACGCCTACTACACCGAGCTCGCGGCCGGCTACCAGCGACGGCGCGACCAGCTGCTGGCACTGCTCGAGCCGCGGGGGTTCGTCTGTTTCAAGCCGGCTGGCGCCTACTACGTCATGACGGATATCGGCAGGTTCGGGTTCGCAGCCGATGTCGAGTTCGCGCGCTATCTCGCGACCGAGGTAGGCGTGGCGGTTGTGCCGGGCAGCAGCTTCTATCACGACCCGGCGCTGGGTCGCACCAAGGTGCGGTTCACGTTCTGCAAGCGGGACGAGACTATCCGGGAGGCCGGACGTCGGCTTGAAGCGCTTGGGGTGCAGGACGTCAGAACCTGAGCAGGGCGGCCACGTAGACCCCGTCGAGCTTCAGGGTGCCCGAGTCTTCCTCAAAGAGATAGCTCAGATCGAGCGACCGATAACCGATCTGGAGGCCGAGCTGCTCGGTGAAATTCAGCGCGCCGTGCACGTCCACGTCGATGTATTCGCCCTGAACATTCGCGTCGGCGCCCCCCGGCAGCTTGAAGCCGGTGACCTCGGCCGTAATCCCGAGAACCGGGAGAGGGTAGATCCGCAGTACGCCCCCGATCGCCGGAATTGGCGCCCGCGCGCGCGCGAATTCGCGCCCGAACTCGCTGGTGAGCGTTGCCTCCACGGCTGTGTACTTCGCCTCGACAATGATCCCGAAATACCCGTGGGTACGATGCACGATGTCGTACTCGTAGCCGAATCGCCAGGAGTCCCACTTGATCATTGACGTGACCGGCAGGCCGACGGTGAATGCGATGCCGCGGAACACGAGTCGCCGCTCGACCACCGATTGAGCCGAATAGCGGATCGGCACGTAGTCAATCCGGAGTCGGTGCTTCCGACTCGGGCGCAGCCGCAGCCGAAGCTCGCCGAAGCGCTGGGTGTCGATGCCCAGATCCTTCACGAAGTCGATGTCGCTGCCGGCGATCCCGAACGCGTCGCTGGCGATCGTGATGTCCGGTGCGGGCGTCCACATGCCCCCGAGGACCTCCACGTGGTAGTCCTCGCCGACCGGCAGGTCGACGGTCGGGTTGAAGGGTTGGGCCGCGGCCGGCGAGGCGAAGGTCAGCAGGACTGTCAGACAGCTGGTGGCGATGAGGGCACGCTGTATGCGGATCACGTTTATTCGGATGTTCGGCACGTTAGCGAGCCGGAGGCCCACTCATCCGCGCGAGCCGGGGTTACGGTGGAGCCGTGCTCGCTCGCGATCGATACTCGAGCACGGCGCGTGCCAGCTGTGGCCAGCCGTTCCGTGCGCTGGCCAAGCGAGGCGGCGGTCCCTCCATCAGGGTTATCGATCCGTCGAATACCGGACTGCAGGTGGCAATCTCGAAAGGACGCTGTCGAAACTGATATTCTTGAGGAGACAGGAGTCCTATCTCCTGTCTTCCGTTTCCTGCCGCTCACATGTCCCCGCTTGCCCGGCTTGCGCCTCACGTCCTGCGATATCGTGGCCGGCTTGCGGCCGGTCTGGTGTGTCTCGTCCTCACGACCGCGTTGTCGCTGCTGGGGCCATGGGTGCTTCGCTATGCCATCGACGATCTCACCGCGGATGTGACCCGGGGCAAGCTGGCGCTTTACGCCGGCGGGTTGCTCAGTCTGGCGGTCGTCGGCGGGGTGTTCCGGTTCTTGATGCGTCGGATCATCATCGGGGTGTCCCGCGCGATCGAGTACAACCTCCGTAGCGTGTTCTTCGCGCACGTGCAGCGGTTGCCGCTCGCCTATTTCCAGGCCGGCCGCACCGGCGACCTGATGTCACGGGCGACCAACGACCTGAGCGCGGTGCGGATGATGGTCGGCCCCGCCATCATGTACGTGGCCAGCACCGGCATGGTGTTCGTCGTGTCGGTGGCACTCATGCTGTCGATCGACCCTGTGTTGACCCTGGCCGCATTACTGCCGTTGCCGCTCGTGTCGGTGGCGGTCAAGGCCTTCGGCAGCGCCATTCACCACCAGTCTGAACGGATCCAGGCTCAGTTGTCCACCCTGAGCGCGGTGGTCCAGGAATCGCTCGCCGGTGTCCGGGTGGTTCGGGCTTACGGTCGCGAGGCAGTGGAGACCGAGCGTTTCCGGCGCGAGAACCACGAGTATCTGGTGCGCAACGCGGCGGTTATCCGGCTGCAGGCGTTCTTCTATCCGAGTCTGGCGTTCATCCTCGGGCTGGCCGGTCTGCTGGTGTTATGGCTGGGCGCCGGACGCGCCATCGACGGACGGATCACGGTGGGGCAGTTCGTCGCCTTCAACGCCTATCTGCTGATGTTGAGCTGGCCTATGATCGCGTTCGGGTTCGTCACCAATGTCTTTCAGCGGGGGTTGGCCGCCTGGAAGCGGATGCTCGTGGTGATGGACGCCGAGCCAGCGGTGACCGGATCGTCCGCCCGGCCGGTCGAGCCGGCGTCGCCGATTCGTGGCCGGCTCGAGTTTCGCAATCTGTCGTTCGCCTACAACGGCGATCTGGTGCTCGAGGGGGTTTCGGCGCGCGTGGAGCCAGGGCAGACTCTGGCGCTGGTCGGCCCGACTGGCGCCGGCAAGTCGACGCTGCTCGCGTTGCTGCCGCGCCTTTTCGACCCGCCGCCGCGCACGGTATTCGTCGACGACATCGACATCCTCGAACTGCCACTGAGCACGCTCCGGGGCGCGATAGGGATGGTGCCGCAGGAGCCCTTCTTGTTCTCGGACACCGTCGCTGAGAACGTCCTCTTTGGCGTCGCGGCCGAGGACACTCGGGACCCGGAGCGTGTGGCGTCCGAGGCGATGGCGATCGCCAGGCTCGACAAGGATCTGGCCGGCTTTCCGGACGGTGCACGGACGTCGGTTGGCGAGCGGGGGGTCACCCTGTCTGGCGGACAGAAGCAGCGTGCGGCGCTGGCCCGCGCGATCACCGCCAACCCAAGGATTCTAGTGCTGGACGACGCCCTCTCGGCGGTCGACGCCTACACCGAGGACGAGATTCTGACCCGTCTCCTGGAGGTCATGCGCGGGCGTACCTCGGTCGTCGTGGCGCACCGGATCTCGACCGTGCGCCACGCCGATCTGATCCTGGTGCTAGATCACGGCCGGGTCGTCGAACGCGGCACCCACGACGAGCTGCTGGCCCGGGATGGCATGTATGCTGGGCTCTATCGGAAACAGTTGCTCGAGCAGGAGCTGGAGGTGTTGTGACGACCCGTGACGACGAGGTGCTCGGCAAGGCCTACGACGCGCGGCTGATGCGCCGGCTACTGGGCTTCATGCGTCCGCACCGGCTGGCGCTCGGCTGGGCGCTGGTCGCCATCGTCGGGCTCTCGGCCGTGCAGCTCGCGCCGCCGTATCTCACCAAGGTGGCGATAGATACGTACATCGCTAACGGCGAGCCAGAGGGCCTCAACACGCTGGCGCTCCTGTTTCTCGCTGTCCTGGTGTTGTCCTATCTGTTCGAGTACGCCCAGACCTACACGCTGCAGATCACCGGACAGCGCATCATCTTCGACCTCCGGATGCGGATCCAGGAGCATCTCCAGCGCCTCGACATCGCCTTCTTTGACCGCAACCCGGTCGGCCGCGTGATGACCCGGGTGACCACGGACGTCGACGCGCTGAACGACCTGTTCGCGACGGGAGTCGTATCGGTCTTCCGCGACATCTTTATGCTCGGGGGCATCGCGATCGTGCTGTTCGTTATGGACTGGCGGCTGGCGATCGTCGCGTTGTCGGTCCTGCCGTTGATCGTGCTGGTGACCTACTGGTTCCGGCGTCACGCGCGGCACTGCTACCGGCAGGTGCGCGGCTGGATCGCCAAGATCAACGCCTTTCTGCAGGAGAACATCACCGGGATGGAGACGGTGCAGCTGTTTCGCCGGGAGGGGCGGCATTTCGATCAGTTTGATGCGATCAACCAGGGGCATCGTGACGCGAACCTCGCCTCGGTTTTCTACTACGCTGTGTTTTATCCGGCCATCGAGGTTCTCGGCGCGCTCGCGCTCGCTGCGATCCTCTGGTTTGGCGGGGGGTGGACGCTGCAGGGCACCCTCGAGCTTGGGTCGCTCGTCGCCTTCGTCCTGTACTCGCAGCGGTTCTTCCGCCCGATCAGCGATCTGTCCGAGAAGTTCAACGTGCTACAGGCGGCGATGGCCTCGTCGGAGCGTATCTTCGCCTTGCTCGACACGCCGGTGGCTATTGCGAGTCCGACGACGCCGGGGGCGGCCCAGACCGGGCCCGGTTGCATCCGCTTCGAGCGGGTCTGGTTCGCCTACCGCGAAGGCGAGTATGTGCTCGAGGATGTGACCTTCGAAGTTGCACCGGGTCAGCGGGTGGGAGTGGTCGGCGCCACCGGGGCTGGGAAGACCACACTGGTCAACCTGCTGATGCGGTTTTACGACGTCAGCCGCGGCCGGATCACGATCGACGGGGTCGACATCCGTGATATGTCGCTTCACGCACTGCGGTCGCGGTTCGGGCTCGTGCTGCAGGACGCCAATCTGTTCTTCGGCACCGTCGCCGACAACATTCGACTCGGCAATGAGTCGATCACCGACGCCGACGTGCGCCGCGCGGCAGGCAGCGTTCACGCCGACCGGTTCATCGCGTCGCTGCCGGGCGGCTTCGACAGCGCGGTGGCGGAACGTGGAGCGACCTTCTCGGTCGGTCAGCGCCAGTTGCTCGCTTTTGCCCGCGCACTGGCGTACCGGCCGTCGGTGCTGGTCCTCGACGAGGCAACCTCGAGCGTCGACACCGACACCGAGCGGCTGATTCAGGACGCGCTGCACGTGCTGATGTCTGGTCGAACCACGATCGCGATCGCGCACCGGCTGTCCACCGTTCAGGACATGGACACGATTCTGGTTTTTCACAAGGGTCGGTTACGCGAGACAGGCGGGCATCAGGAGCTGCTGGCGCAGCGCGGGCTGTATCACACCCTCTATCAGCTCCAGTACCGTGACCAGGAGTCAATGCCGGCCGCCCTCACGGCGTCGCCTGAGGCCTGAGCGCCTTCTGATCGCTGAAATGCTCATATCCCTCGGGCAGGGCCCGCTCGCTGTCCCCGGTGCGCAGGACCAGCGCCGTGTCTGCTGTCAGCTCGCCGATGCGGGTGATCGGGACGCCACGCGCCAGACGGCTGACGGCGGCGAAGCGGCGACGGTGCGAGCGGGGTACGGCCACGAGTAACTCATAGTCGTCGCCTCCGCTGACGGCGGCGTCGAGCGGATCGATCCCGTGCCGGTCGAACCACCGGCGGGCGCCAGGGTCGATCGGCAGCGCTGCGCCGTCGATGGCGGCACCGACGCCGGATGCCCGTGCGAGCTGCCTTAGGCCGTCACCGAGCCCGTCGCTCAGGTCGATCGCGGCGCGTGCCGCGCGATTGCGGCCCAGCAGCGTCCCGACACGGACACGCGGATCGGGCCGCCGGTACCGCTCGACACAGCCGGTCAGATCGGCGTCCGCCGCTGCGAGGCCGACCGGGTCTTGCCGCAGGCAGGCGAGTCCGGCGGCGGCACCGCCGAGCGTGCCGGTGACCCACAACTGGTCACCGGGTCGCCCGCCGGTGCGCGTCAGCACGCGTCGACGTCTGACCGAGCCGATCGCTGTCACGCCCAGCACTAGCGGACCGCTCGACCGCGTGATGTTGCCGCCGACCAGCGCGACATGGTACCGGTCGGCCAGCACCAGCATGCCGTCGACCAGCCTGTCCACATCGCGCGCTGCCATCGACTCCGGCAGTACGAGCGAGAGCAGGGCGATACGCGGCGTTGCGCCCATCGCGGCGAGATCGCTCAGGTTGACGGCGAGGGTCTTGTGTCCCAAGTTGGCGGCCGGGACAAACGACCGCTCGAAGTGAACACCCTCGACGAGCGTGTCGGTGGTTACCACGTCGAGCGCACCACGGGCGGGCTCGACGACCGCCGCATCGTCGCCGATCCCGGTCGTGACCCAGTCCGGCGCTGGCGGCACAAGGTGGCGGATACGATCGATGAGTGCGGCTTCGCCGAGGTCACCGACGGTCACATCTGGGCCCAGCGCCGGGAGGGGGTCAGCAGATCGTGGCGAAGGGTCCGCTGCATTCGGCCCACGCTGCATCCGGTCTACCTGCATTGTCCCTCGGTCGAATACTGCCGGCATTCTCCGGCGTCACGACTTAGTAGAGCGGCGCTTGGTCACCCTCGGTGCAACGCGGGACTTTCACCACGGACCGCTAGCGCGCGTAGTCCACCGCTCGTGTCTCGCGGATCACCGTCACCTTGATCTGACCCGGGTATTGCAGCTCGTGCTCGATCCGTTTCGCGATGTCCTTAGAGAGCCAGATTGCTTCCTCGTCGCTGATCTGCTCGCTTTCGACCATGATGCGGACCTCGCGTCCGGCTTGTAGCGCGAACGCCTTCGAGACGCCCTTGAAGGAGTCGGCGATGCCTTCCAGTTGTTCCAGCCGCTTGATGTACGACTCCAGGATGTCCCGTCTGGCGCCAGGTCTGGCGGCCGAGATCGCATCGGCGGCTTGCACGATCATCGACTCGAGCGACGGCCAGTCGATGTCCATGTGATGCGCCGCCATCGCATCGATCACGGCCTCGCTCTCGCCGTGCTGCCGTAGAAAGTCGATGCCCAGGGTCAGGTGGGTCCCCTGCAGGTCGCGGTCGATCGCTTTGCCGATGTCGTGCACGAACGCGCCTCGGATCGCGGTGTGGGCATCGAGTCCCAGCTCTTTTGCCATGATTCCGGCCAGATACGCGACCTCCTTCGAGTGGCTCAGCACGTTCTGCCCGTAGCTTGTACGGAACTTCAGTCGGCCCATCAGCCGGTGGATCTCAGCGTGCATGTCGAAGAGCCCGAGCTCGAACGCGGCCGCCTCACCTTCCTTGAGGAGGAGCTCGTCGAGCTCGGCCTTGACCTTTTCGACCACCTCTTCGATTCGGGCCGGATGGATGCGCCCGTCCGCGACCAGCTGCTCGATCGCCTGCCTAGCGATCTCACGGCGGAAGGGGTCGAAGCACGAGAGGATGATGGCGCCTGGGGTATCGTTGACGATCAGCTCGACCCCGGTGGCCTGCTCCAGAGCCCTGATGTTGCGGCCCTCACGGCCGATAATCCGGCCCTTCAGATCGTCGCTCGGCAAGTCGACCACCGAGACCGTCGTTTCGATGGCATGCTCCGGGGCGCTGCGTTGGATGGCCTGCGTGATGATCTGCTTGGCCTTCGTGGCGGCCGATTCGCGCGCCTCCGCCTCGAGGCGCTTGACGAGGTTCGCGGCGTCATGCCGGGCGTCCTGTTCGATCTGCTTGATCACGAGTTTCTTGGCTTCGTCGGCGGTCAGCCCGGAGACCCGCTGCAGTGCCTGTTGTTGCTTGCGCGTCAGCTCTTCGCACTGCTTTTTTTCTTCGGCGAGCGACCGCTCCCGCTCGGTCGCACGCTGCTCCCGTTCGCGTAACGTGGCGTCGATCTGCTCAGACTCACGGTCATGGTCGGTCAGCTCCTGGGCCTTCCTGGTGAGCCGTTGCTCGATGGATTCCAGCTCCTGCCGGCGCTCCTGGGCCTGACGTTCGCTGTCTTGCAACAGGGCGTGCGCTCGCTCCTTGCTGGCGAGCTCCAATTCCTTTCGCAGGATCTCCGCGTCATGCTCGGCACGCTGGGTCAGCCGCGAGGCTTCCGCTTGCGCGCGACCGACGGTTTGCGCCGCGATCCGTTTGCGAGTGGCGACCCAGACGCCGAAGACCAGGCCCGCCGCGGTAAACACGGAGATGGCTGGCCCGATGGTGGTCAAGTCCATGCGTGTTCCTTTCGGAACCCGCGGCTGGCGTGGCCGGGGCTCGGCGAGCGACGGCAGACAACCGGCGCGCGACGGCACCCCTCGACGGGAGGCACCGGCTCGGCGGCTCGCTACGGTCAGCGACGAGCCAGCGAACGGCGACGCCTGGGGAGGGAGGGTGAAAAGCCCCGCATTGCCGTGTGGGGAGGTCGGATGAACCTGCGCAAAGCAGGTGGAGCCGCTCTCGGATGAACCAGTTCCGCTTCAGGCTACCTCACGCGGAGGCGTGCACACCACGAAACATCGCAGCTCTCTTGGGTATAGCGTTGGCTCAAACGAGCCTCCGGAGCCATCACGAACACCGCAGGGAACTTGTAACCACATGGCCGCCCACTGCTCGCCGACGAATATGGCAGAGCGCGACTGCCTGTCCTTTTCGCTCTCGTGTCCCCATGTTAGAACGAACCAGGGCGCGGAGCAAGTCGGCGTCGACGGGGCGCGGTGGGGGTGGTCCGAAAGGGTCAATCGGACGGCTCGAGCGCCCGGTCGACCATCTGTTCGATCTCGGCGGCCCGTTTGTGCAGGTCCTCACCGAGGTGGATCTCGCCGTCCAGCGCGCGGAAGTACTCATCGGCGATATTGAGGGCGGCCAGCACCGCGATGCGCACGGTGTCTCCGCCGGTTGAGCGTTCCGTCGCCGACTGGATCTTCCCGTCGACGTAGTTGGCCAGATCGGTGATGTACTCGAGGTCGAGCACACTCCGGATCGGGTAGCGTTGACCCATGATCTCGACGGTTACGATATGCGACGGATCATCGGCCACTGGGGTCTCTCTGTAGGTATCAGGTCTGAGGCTTCAGACTCCAGGCTCTACCCGGAGACTGGAGACCTGAGCCACGCGGCTGGGTGCATCGGGGGGGACCGCCAGTTGTGCTTGCCTGGCAGGATGTGGCGCACCCTGCCGGCCTGGAACGGCTAGCCACCGCGTAGCGGGGCTGTGAGACAAGCTCTCCAGGGAAGCGGAGCCGCGGTGCCAAATCACGTGTGCCTCGACGGTGTCAGGTGAAGCCTCGCTAGAGACTCAGCTCCTCGAGCTGGTCGAGCATCTCGGCGACCCGCGCGCGAACCTGGTCGCGTTCCGTTCGGAGGGTCTGCGCTTCGGCGTTCCAGCCTTCGGTGGTCGCTACCTGGGCGCGCAGGGTGTCTACCTCATGGGACAGCCGAACGTTGTCCTCCGCGGTCCGGCTCAGCTCGGCACGGGTTTTTTCGAGCACCCTGATCAGGGTCTGGACCTTGTCGGCGAGTCGGTCGATCGGCTCGAGACTGACGGATAATGTTGGCTTCGCCATGCAGGCTCCTTTTACCTCAGCTTTGCCTGGTGGGCCCGTGCGAGCGCACGGACGACCTCGTCGCTCGCCGACTGCACCTCGGCGTCGGTCAGCGTCCGGTCCAGCGCGCGAAACGTCAGACGCATCGACAGGCTAACGGCCCCGGCGGCGATGCCTGTGCCCTGGTACCGATCGACTTCCTTGATACCGACCAGTGCCGGCCCAGCCGCCGCTCGGATGGTGTCACGAACCCGGGCCGCAGGCAAGGCGTCGTCGATCACGATCGACAGGTCACGCACGATCGATGGATATCGCGGCACCGGGCTGGCCCGCAGGTGGTCGAATGTGCTGGCATCGAGCGGCTGGAGGTCGAGCTCGGCCACGTACACGTCGTCGGAACCGGTCAGCCCACGCCCGCTCGCGAACCCGGGATCGAGCTGCCCGACCGTGCCCAGCACTGTCGTCTGCTCGCCGACTGTCAGCCGAACGGTCGCGGTTCGTCCCGGGACCAGGTAATGGGCCGTGGTCGGCTCGAATGCCACGACACCGCCAAAGCCCGCACACAACCGCGCGAGTACGCCGGTCAGGTCGAACAGGTCCGCCTTTCGCCCGGGGCCGCTCCAGTGCGGCGCGACGGCGGCGCCGGTAATGGCTAGCGCCAGGCCTGGTGTCTCGCCGTCGCCGTGACGAAAGCGGCTCCCGACCTCGAACAACCGGATGTCATGCCGGTCGCGCCGCCGGTTGTGGATGAGCGAGTCGACCAGGCCCGGGAGCAGCGATGGCCGCAGCACCGCGGCGTTCTCCGAGAGCGGGTTCCGGAGGGTGACGATGTCTTGTGCGTCCGGGTGGACGGCGAGCGCCACCTCGCGCTCGATGAAGCCGTAGGTGATCGCCTCGGAAAAACCGTTGCCGGTGAGCAGCCGGCGAACCTGGCGATCGCGTGTCAGCCATGGCTGGGGCGGCGACGCCGGCGCGTCCAGCGCCGGGAAGGTGGTCGGAAGCCGGTCGTAGCCGTGGTGCCGCGCGATCTCCTCGATCAGGTCCGCCTCGCGGCTGATGTCTACCCGGAACGTCGGCACGCCCACACGCCAGACCGGCTCCGCGGCCGTCGGCTCCGGCTGCGGGTCAAACCCGAGGCGTGACAACGTCGGCGCCACGAACGCCGCGTCGATCGTCTGGCCCAGCAGATGGCCGATGCGGCGGTGGCGTAGCCGCACGACGATCGGCGCCGGGCACTGCGGGTAACGGTCGGTGATCGGCCCGCGGGGCTGGCCCGCCCCGGTCGCCGCCAGGAGCTGGCGCGCCCGCGCCATGGCGGTCACGGGGGCCTCAATGTCCGCGCCGCGTTCGAACCGGTACGAGGCATCGCTGGCGAGACCGAGGCGCTTGCTCGTGCGCCGGACCGAGATCGGGTCGAAGTAGGCTGCCTCCAGCACGATCGCCCGCGTTGTGTCCTTGACTTCCGAGTCGGCGCCGCCCATCACCCCGGCCAGTGCCTGCGGACGGTCGGCGTCGGCGATCACGAGGGTCTCTGGTTCGAGCCGCCGCTCGACGCCGTCGAGGGTGCGGAGCGCCTCTCCGGCCCGCGCGCGACGGACCCGGATTTCTGGGCCGGCGAGCCGATCGAGGTCGAAGGCGTGCATCGGGTGGCCGAGCTCCAGCATGACGTAGTTGGTCACGTCGACCACGTTATTGATCGGCCGGACATCGGCCGCCTCGAGCCGTGCCGCTAGCCAACGGGGCGACGGAGCGATCTCGACGTCAGCTAGGGCTCCCACGTACCGCGGGCACAGGTCGGCGTCCTCAATGGTGACGTCGATCGGGTTGCTAACCGGGTCCTCGTCGTCGGGCCCTAGCTCGGGCATCTTCAGGTCGGTGCCATAGACGGTACTGACCTCCCGCGCGATGCCGAGCATGCACAGGCAGTCCGGCCGGTTCGTCGTGATTTCAATGTCGAGCACGGCGTCGGCCGGTTCAACGTCGCTGGCCGGTCCGGCCGGCCACGGCTCGACCGCGCCGACCTCGAAGCCGCGCATTGTCAGAACGTCGGCCAGCTCGTTGATGCTGCCAGGGCCGGCCGGCACCGTGACGAGCTCCCGTAGCCAGGACACCAGTACTCTCAATGGGGAAACTGCTCCAGCAGCCGCAGGTCGTTGTCGTAGAAGAGTCGGATGTCCTCCACCCGATGCTTGAGCAAGGCCACCCGGTCGATGCCGAGACCAAACGCCCAGCCGGTATAGCGCTCCGGGTCGTAGCCGACCGCCTCGAACACCGCGGGATGTACCATGCCGCACCCAAGAATCTCGAGCCAGCCGGTCTTCTTGCAGACCGGACAGCCGTCGCCGCTACAGAACACGCAGCTGATGAAGACCTCGGCGCTCGGCTCGGTGTAGGGGAAGAAGCTGGGCCGGAACATCACCCGGGTGTCGGCGGCGAAGAACGCCCGCAGGAAGCTGACGAGGGTCCCTTTTAGATCGGCCATCGTGATGCCGTCGCCGACCAGTAACCCCTCGACCTGCAGAAACATCGGCGAGTGGGTGAGGTCCGGCGTGTCCCGGCGGTAGACCAGCCCGGGCGCGATAACCCTGACCGGTGGCGCATGGGTCTCCATGTACCTGATCTGCACGCCCGACGTGTGCGTGCGCAGCAAGGTGGCCGGGCGCGTGGATGCCGTCCCGCCGCCACCCCGCATCGGCCGGTCCAAATAGAGTGTGTCCTGCATGTCACGCGCGGGGTGGTCCGGCGGCATGTTGAGCGCTTCAAAGTTGTGATAGTCGTCTTCGACCTGCGGACCCTGAAGAATCTCGAACCCCATCGCCTCGAAGATTGACTCGACCTGGTCGCGGATCAACGTCAGGGGATGTCGCCGTCCGAACGGCGGCTCGCGTCCAGGCAGGGTCACGTCCACGCTCCCGACCGGGCGGGCCGCGGCCTGGAACGTCTCGCGCCGTCCCGCCAGCGCCAGGTCGATCTCGCGCTTGAGGGCGTTGACGGCCTTACCGAGCGCCGGTCGATCGGAGGGGGGAGCTCCTGCTATCGCCTTCATCAGCGCCGCTACGGCGCCCTGCTTGCGGCCGAGATACCGGTCCCGCACGGATTGCAGGTCCTGGTCTGTCGCGACGGTTCCTAGATCGGCCTGGAACGCGACTCGGATAGTGTCGATGGCGGTCGGGGCGGTCATGGCGTTGCGGTAATCGGCAGCTCGAGTTGCCCGATCGGCGGCTGTCGGCCACCGACCGCGAACGTGCCAGATCGGGAGCAGACCGGTCCGAGATCAGAAACGAGACTCAGAGGCCTGGCAGGGTGCTGAAGAACGAGGCGACGCCCACTCGCCTTCGCTCGGCAGGCCGGCTGTCCTGCCTCCAGTCTCCTGAGCTCCCTCTGTTCTACGCCGCGGCGGCGGCCCGGGCATCCTTGGCCTGGGTGGCCAGATGGGCAAACGCGGTGGGCTCGGTCGCGGCCAGGTCGGCGAGGCTCTTGCGGTCGAGCGTGACGCCGGCGGCCGTGAGACCGTTCATAAACTGACTGTAGCTCAACCCGTTCTGGCGCGCGGCCGCGTTGATCCGCACGATCCAGAGCCGCCGGAAATCCCGCTTCTTCAGGCGGCGACCGACGTAGGCGTACTCCGCCGCCTTGTCGCCGGCTTCCTTCGCTGCGCGATACAGCTTGCTCTTGGTGGCGTAGAACCCCTTGGTACGGGCCAGCAGTTTCTTGCGTTTCGCGCGTCGGACCGACCCGCGTTTGACTCGGGGCATGAGAGCTCTCCTGTCTCCTTCCTGTGTCCGTCCTACCCGTTCGGCAACAGGTGCCGGATCCGCCGGGTGTCAGCCGAGGAGATCAAGGCCTGCCGGCGCAGACCGCGCTTACGCTTGGTCGTCTTGCTGGTCAGGATGTGCTGGCTGTTGGCCTTGCTCCGCACAATCTTCCCGCTGGCCGTCTTCTTGAACCGCTTCGCGGCCCCACGGTGTGTCTTCAGTTTCGGCATGTCGATGATCTCGCGGAAGCGCAGTCAGAAGCTGGCGAAGCCCTGCCGCCTGCGCCGAGGCGAGGACAGCTCCTGCTGTCTCCCGTCTCTTGCCTTCTGCAGGACGGTTTTCTATCCCCCCTGCCCTTTCTTCAGGCTCCCGACGCCAGAGAGGATGATGTGCATCTGATTGCCCTGCATGCTCGGTTGCGTTTCGGCCGCGGCGATGTTCTCCAGATCTTCGACGAGCCGCTCGAGGATGCGCCGGCCGAAGTCCGGATGCGCCCGTTCGCGTCCCCGGAAGAAGACCGTTGCCTTGACCTTGTCGCCTTCGGCCACGATGCGCTCGATGTGCTTTTTCTTGAAGTTGTAATCGTGCTCGTCCACCTTCGGGCGGAACTTGATCTCCTTGAGCTCGATCGATTTCTGGTTCTTGCGCGCCTCGCGGCTCCGTTTCTGCTCCTGGTAGTGGTACCGCCCATAGTCCATGATGCGACACACGGGCGGGGTCGCTGTCGGCGAGATCTCGACGAGGTCTAGACCTTGTTCTCTGGCGATTACGAGCGCCTGCTGAGGTGTCATGATGCCGAGCTGCTCGCCCGCGTCGTCGATGACACGGATTTCCCGGACACGAATCCGCTCGTTGGTGCGAGTTCTCACCTCGCGTCGTTGACTTCTGACGAAAGCGATAGTGCCCCCCCTTATCAGTTAATCGGATCCGATGACGCGCTCCGCCGCCGTACTTCGCTGAGCGCGCTGGCGATGAAACTACCCACTGGGCGTGCCCCGAGGTCCCCGTCTGCCCGGTGCCGCACCGCGACGGCGTCCTCGGCTACTTCGCGATCGCCGGTCACCAGCATGTACGGGATCTTCCGTAGCTGCGCCTCGCGAATTTTATACCCCATTTTTTCCTGTCTGGCATCCACCTCGACTCGAAGCCCGGCGTCGCGCAGGCGGGTTGCCACCGCCGTGGCATAGTCGCCGTGCCGGTCGGCGATCGGCACCACGATCGCCTGCACCGGCGACAGCCAGAGCGGGAACGCACCGGCGTAGTGCTCAATGAGCAGGGCGATGAACCGCTCGAAGCTGCCGAATATCGCCCGGTGGATGACGACGGGACAGTGTGAAGCATTGTCGGCGCCGGTGTACTTGAGCTGAAATCGTGCCGGCAGTTGGTAGTCGAGCTGGATCGTCGCACACTGCCAGTTCCGGCCGATGGCGTCGACGACGTGAAAGTCGATCTTGGGGCCGTAGAAGTTACCTTCACCCTCGGCGATGGCATAGGGCTGGCCGGCCGCCTCCAGCGCCTCTTTGAGCTGAGCTTCTGCCTGGTCCCAGGTCGCGGTGTCGCCCAGGAACGTCTCCGGTCGGGTCGACAGCTCCACCGAGGACTCGAGCTGGAAGTCGGCGTAGACCCGCTGGACCAGACGCAGCAGCCGCTCGACCTCGTCACCGATCTGCTCGCGAGCGACGAAGCAATGGGCGTCATCCTGGCAGAACTGTCTTGCGCGGGTCAGTCCGGCGAGCACACCGGACGCCTCGTTGCGATGCAGCACGCTCTGGTCGTAATAGCGGATCGGCAGGTCTCGGTAGCTCCGAACTTCGCTGGCGAAAACGAGCATGTGGCCCGGGCAGTTCATCGCCTTCAGGCCATACGGCTCACCCTCTGATTCTACCAGAAACATGTTGTCCCGGTAGTGTTCCCAGTGTCCCGATGTCTCCCACAGCTGCTTGTTGAACACCAGCGGCGTGCGCAGCTCGACATAGCCCTCGGGAAACAGCATCGACCGCATGTATTCAGCCAGCAGGTTCCACAGTGTCGTGCCGTGGGCCAGCCAGAAGGTGGCACCCGGCGCCCACCGATGGAAGGTGAACAGCCCGAGCTCGCGCCCCAGCTTGCGATGGTCCCGTTTCTTCGCCTCTTCGAGACGGGTCAGGTGCTCCTGCAGCGCCTTGTCTGTAAAGAACGCCGTGCCGTAGATCCGCTGCATCGGCTGGTTCTTCGCGTCGCCTTTCCAGTAGGCATTCGAGCTCGTCAGCACCCGGAACGCCTTCAATCGTCCGGTGGAGGGCACGTGCGGTCCGGTGCAGAAGTCCATGAAGACATCGTCGATGGAGTAGCAGGACACGACCGGACCGCCCTTTTCATCGATCAGCTGTACCTTCAGTGGTTCGCCGCGGTCGGCGAAGTAGCGCTTCGCCTCCTCCTTCGGCATCATCTTGCGCTCGTAGGCCAGCCCCCGCGCGGCCAGCTCACGCATCTTGGCTTCGATCGCTTTCAAATCTTCCGGGACGAAGGGGCGGTCCACCACGAAATCGTAGAAGAAGCCATCCGCGGTCGGGGGGCCGATGCCGCACTGCGCCCCCGGGAACAGGCTGGTGACGGCGGCGGCGAGTAGGTGCGCGGTGCTGTGACGATAGAGCTCGAGTGCTTCCGGTCCGTCCTTCGTGATGATCTGGACGCTCGCATCCTGCTCGAGCGGGTACGTCAGATCGACGAGTCGGTCATCGACGGCCGCGGCCAGCGCCTGTTTGGCGAGTCTGGGCGAGATGCCCTCCGCGACCGCGCGCACCGGTGTTCCCGCCGGCACTTGCCGCGGGGAACCATCCGGAAGGGTCACGGTCACCTGAGCCATTGTTTGTTGTCGCGGCGCCCGCCGCATCCACCAACGCCGCGGCCGAGCAGCCGGCCGGCGCTGGCCCGCTTTCGCCGGTGGGCGAAGGCGGGCGCGCCGATCTTCCCCCAGCGTGAGCGGGCGCCGCCGGAGCGCACCCCCTGAGAACCTGCGAAAGCCAAGCGGCGGGGTGGTAGGCACGGGCGGACTCGAACCGCCGACCTCCTGCGTGTCAAGCAGGCGCTCTAACCAGACTGAGCTACGCGCCTATCTGCTGGCCCATATCAGGTGAGTCAGTACCGTTCGCCGGTTGGGTATCCCGTATGGGACCGAATCCGGGCTTATTGCTCAGCGGGGTCACCTGCTGCCGGTCTGCTCCCTCGTTGCGGTTCATATCGGCCGGGCGCGGCATGCGAACGACACCGACCACCGCCACTTGTCCCACTCGACACGGACCGCGTGTCACACGCTGGTACCACGTCCTCAGAACACGCGGTACGGAAACCATGCAGTATAGCAACCCCTCAAGAAGCCAGTCAATCCGGCGTCGCCACGTTTCAGTTGGGAGGTCGTGCAGAGAACGGAGTGGGGTCTGGCACGGATATGAGGTGCTACGCGGGAACCACGGTGGTGAGATGGTCGAGCGCCCGGTCCAGCGTCGGGTCTTCGTCGGGGTCGGCCACCGGCTGTCCCAACTCGACCGCCCGCTCCGGGACTACCACCTCGGGCTCTACACCGCGGCGGTGGATCGGTTCGCCGGACGCGGTCAGATATCGTGTCGTCGACAGCAGCAGGCCGCCGCCACCGGGGAGACGGACGAGAACCTGCTCGGCGGCGCTGCCAGCCGTGCGGAGTCCCACGGTGTCGGCGCGCCCGGCGTCGGTCAGCGCGGCGGCGAACAGCTCGGCGGCGCCGGCGGTGCCGGGATTCGTGATGAGCACGACCGGCCAGTCGATGGACGGCTCCTGGTCGGGTCCGGTCACCGGGTCCTGATTGTCGAGAGACTCGCGGATGACCAGGGTATCCGCGTCGGTGAACAGTCGGGCCGCTTCGAGGCCGTTCACGAACGCTCCGCCGGCGGTCTCGCGCAGATCGACGAGCAGGTGCTCGGTGCCCTGCTGCGCCAGCGTGCCGGCGGCCGCCGCAATCGCGGCGGTGGTCGTGCCGTCGAACTCGGCCACTCGGAGATAGCCCACGCCTGGGGTGACGACGCGGCTGGTCACGCTGGCCGTTTGGCTACTGCTGCGCTCAAGCTCCAGCTCTACCGGTTCGGCGGCGTTGTTGCGAATAACGCTGATCCGCACCGTCGATCCCGGTGTTCCGTACAGGAGCCGACGTGCCCGAACGGTGGACATCATGCGGGTCGGCTTCTCGTCGATCGCCCGGATGTAGTCACCAGGAAGCAATCCCGCCTCGGCCGCGGGTGACCCGTCCCGGGCGGCCACGATCTGGATGTAGTACTGACGCGTCAGGACCAGACCGACACCGACCTCGCCACTGGCTTTACCCGCCTCGTACTCGTTCACCTCATCGGGCGTCAGATAGGCGCTCTCGGGGTCGAGGCCCTCCGCCAGGCCCCACAGCGCGCCCTCCATGATGCGACCGGCTTCGACCTCCTCGACGTAGTTGTCGGTGACGAGTGATACGACGTCTTCGAAGATGCGCAGGTGTCGATACGTATCCTCCCGAGCTACGACCCGGCTGAGAAACCCGCCCACCAGCGTGTAGGCAAGAATCGGCGCCGTTACGAGCAGTACGACGAAACGGGTTCGGTTGGTCATCGAGCCCAGAATCCCTCCTGTGGAGACAAGTGCGACGCCACCGCCTGAGCCATTCTACCGGATCGACCGGCCGGCCGTCGATCCGGAGCTCGAAGTAAACGGCGGGGTCGCCGGTGGATGATGCCCCGGCGGTGCCCAGCCACGTGCGGTGGTCGACACGGACCTCTTCGTGGACGGCGAGCGACGCGAGATAGCCATACAGAGAGAAGGCTTGGTCGCCATGGTCGAGGATGACGAAAGTGCCGAGCCCCTCGAACGGGTCCGCGAACACCACCTCGCCCTCGTGTATGGCGTAGACCGGTTTGGCGGGCGCGGGCGCGGCCGCGAGCTCGGTGCCGGCGCGGCTCGTCGTGGTGCCGAAGTCGGCCTCCTGCTGGGCGCTGAACGGTACCGTGATCTCGCTGGGCACCGGCGGCTCGAGCTTGCCGCGAAACGGTCACAGCGGCAGAGCCAGCATGATCGAGGTTGGCGAGGCGCCGTCGGCCAGCTCAGCGTGCGCCCTGTCTAGTTGCTGCCGGACCGACTCGAGCGTACCCGCCAGCCGCGCGGTGACGTCACGGCGGGCATCGATTTCCTCGACCGTGGCCGTCTGGGACAGGATGGTCCGCTCCAGCGCCCGACGCGCCGTACGCGCGGCGACCTCGGCTCGCAGCGCGGTCGGCGTCTGCCTGTATCTCTCGAATCGCTCACGATCGCGTTGGGCCAACGACCCGATGAGCCGGTAGGTCCGGCCCACCGACATGAAATCATCTGTGCTCAGCAGGAGCCGCGCGTACCGCGGCGGTCCCATCTTGCAGAGCTCGACCAGGCGGGCCTCGACCAGGGGACGTTGCTTATCGGCCTCGCGTTCGAGGGCGGCGATCCGGCTGGCGCTCGTCTCGAGGAGGGCGGCGGTCGCGGCGAGGTCACGGTTGATCGCGGCGAGCTCCTCCGTCTTGATCTGTCGGTCGAGCTCGAGCTGGCGGATCTCTTCGAGCAGGGTGCCTTCGCGCGACGCCAGCTCGTCGGCTTTCACCTGCAGCGTGCGCATCCGCTCCGTGGCGCGCTGGGACAGCCGCTCGACACGCTGTTGTTTAATTGACTTCGGGGTGCCGGGGCGCTGGGGCCAGGCGGTCACTCTGGGTTACCAGGCCAGGCAACCGCCGAGTGCGACCAGACCGAGCGCCAGCGGTGGACTCGACCGCAGGGTAGTGTATGAAACCGGCATGGACGGCGCATTCCCGACGGAGACACCACGTCATAGCATGTCGTCACCTGCTGATTCCGTGTTCGGATCGGTGTGCATCACCGGTCTCGGTGCGCTTCGAGCTTGCATCACGGGCACTTGGCCGGCCCCCGGCCCTGGGGTTACAAGTGGACGGTAGGGTGCACTACGCTATCCGTGTGCGGGTAGTGGGTCTGGACGTCGGGCGTCGGCGAATTGGTCTCGCCGTCAGCGATCATTCGGGTACCCTGGCGACGCCGTGGTGCAGCCTGAGCGGCAGCGGTCCGGTGCGTGGGGTGGCGGACCGACTCGTCGCGCTGCTGACCGAGCTGCGCGACGACGACGACGACGGGCTGTCCGGCATTGTGGTTGGGCTCCCGATGCACCTCGATGGCCGATCCCACGAGCAGGCGGTTCGGATCAGGGCGATCGTGAAGGTACTTGAGCAGGGCACCGGGCTGCCGGTGACGCTGCAGGACGAGCGGCTGACCAGCATCGAAGCTGAGCAGCGGCTGGCACTGCGGGAGCGGGACTGGCGCAAGCGAAAGGCGCGGCTGGATGCCGCGTCCGCCGCGATCATCCTGCAGGAGTATCTGGACGCACAGCCGACGGAGACCGGAGACAGGGGACAGGAGACAGGAGGCAGGAGCTAGCCGGTCCAAGACGAGAATCGTGTGTTCGTGGGGCAAGGGGGCCCCCACGAGCGACCGAGCCTGGGTGTGGGGCGGAGCCCCACGTAAGCTGAATGCGGAAGAGTCTGGTGGGAGTTGGGGTCCTGGTGGTCGTGGCGGGCGGAGCTCTAGTCTACGGCGCCAAGCGGCTGTACGACCGCTCGGACGCGCCGCACCGGGGGTACCCTGGCGCCGAGGTCCTCGTGGACATCCCGTCGGGCACATCGACGCTCGAGATCGGTCGGCAGCTGGTCGCCGCGGGCGTTGTGCGCGATGAGCGCACGTTCAGAATCGCGCTCTGGCGCAGTGGTCGCGACCGTCTGCTGCAGGCCGGAGAATACCGGTTCGCGGACGCGGTCTCGGCGATGGTGGTGGTGGACACGCTGGCTCGCGGCCAGGTCCACCTGCGACCGATCACTTTTCCCGAAGGGCTGACCCGGCACGAGATGGCTGAGGTGTTCGGGCGCTCTGGGTTCGGCACGGTTGTCGCTTTTCTCACGGCGACAGAACGCATCGAGCTCATTGCGGCGCTGGACCCAGTGGCGACGGATCTCGAAGGCTACCTATTCCCGGAGACTTATGCCTTGCCACGCGACGCGGTGGCCGATGACCTGGTCGAGGCAATGGTGGCGCAGTTCGCGCGGAGCTTCGACGAGGACCTGCGGGCACAGGCGGCGGCCCGCGAGCTAAGTGTGCGCGAGGTAGTCACGCTGGCGTCGCTGATCCAGAAGGAGACTGGCCTCGACGCGGAGCGCCCGCTCGTGTCCGCCGTCTACACTAATCGGATGGGGCGGCGCATGCCGCTCCAGTGTGACCCGACCGTGATCTACGCGTTGCAGCTGGCCGGCGCGTACGACGGCAATCTGACGCGGGATAACCTGCAGTTCGACTCGCCGTACAACACCTATCGGTATCCTGGCTTGCCGCCAGGTCCGATCGCGGCGCCCGGTCTTGCCGACCTCCTGGCCGCGCTCCGACCGGCCGATGTCGGCCACCTGTACTTCGTGAGTCGCAACGACGGGTCCCACGTCTTCGCCGACACGCTTCGCGAACACAACCGCAACGTCCGGGAGTACCAGGTGGAGTTCTTCAGGCGCCGGCGGGCGGCGGGACCGTAGGGGATCTCGTGCGGGACCGGCACGCGAGCGCGCCCCGGTCGTCGAAGCGCACCGCGCTCGGCGAACCGGAGAGACACGCCGGCCTCATTCGCCGTGGCCGGCCGGCAGGTTGGCGTCAGGGCCGGTGCGAAACAGATTCCCGACCCCGGTCCTCCAGTCGTCCCAGCCGTCAACCTCGGTATAGAAGAGCGCCGTAGCCTCGCGGTCCGAGCTGATGTTACTGCGAATGGCATCGCCCAATGGTCCCTGCAGCCCGCCGGCGTGAGCGAGCGCAAAGGCGAGCGCCGTCAGGGCCAAGGCCCCCATAGCGAGCCGTGTCGGACCGTTGAGGTTCGCCACCACTAGGTGCCCGGCCGCCCGAGTCCAAGCCCACGTGCTTGGCGCAGGCGGACTGTCGCCTGTGCGTCAGAGGACACGATCAAAGAGGACACCCCCAAAAGCCAGATACGCCGCGACGAGCGTCAGTACCAAGTTAAGGGTCTGGCCGACGATGTAGAGCTGGATCGGACGGCCACCGGCGACCTGGCACAACAGCGTACGGATATTCGAATCGAGTCCGATGCTGACGAAGGCGAGACAGAAGAGCCAGCCCCGGAAGTCCGAGGTAAGGTCCAGGAGGCCGGCCACGGCCCCGTCACCCAGCGTCGGTGTCAACACGAACGAGAAGAGCAGGGAGGCGGCGACAAACCCAAGGACGAACTTCGGGAACCGGTTCCAGATCTCGATGGCCCCGGCGTGTGCGGCGTCCGTCGACGGCTCGACGCGCGTCACCCAGAAGAGCGCGATACAGAAGGCCACGATGCCGATCAGGATGTTCTGAATCATCTTGACGACCGCCGCCACTTGACCGGCCTCTTCCCCGAGCATCGCCCCGGCCGCCACGACCGCGCCGGTCGCGTCCACGGTGCCGCCGATCCAGGCACCGCCGACGATCGGATCCATCCCGACTGCGCGGATGACGAGTGGCATCAGGATCATCATGACGACGGTGAAGATCAGAGTCATGCCGACCGCCAGCGTGAGCTCGTCCTTGCGGGCCCGCGCCGCTGCCGCGGCCGCGATCGCCGCCGAGATGCCGCAGACCGACGTGGCCGCGGCGATGACGATCACCAGCGCCGGGCTGCGGATCTTGAGCACCCGCGTGCCGAAGCAATACATGGAGATAAGGACGATCGGTGTCACCAGCCAGGCGACGAAAAGCCCGGGTGGTCCCAGCGCCAGGATGTTGCCGAAGAGAATCTCGGCGCCCAGCAACACCAGGCCAGTTTTGATGTAGAGCTCGCTGCGCAGCGCCGGCTTGAGCCATCCCGGGGTGCCGACCGAGTTGGAGATGAGCAATCCGAGCAGTAGGGCCCAGAAGGCGTACCCGACGCCGCTGGCCCGGATGCCGGTCTGATTGGCGAGCAGATAGGACAGCACGGCCAGCAGGAAGAGGGCGAAGAAGCCAGCTTGGTGCAGGATGAACGACCCGCCCATGATCTGCGCCGCCACGGCGGTGATCAGCCCGAGACTGAGACCGAGTATCGCGAGCCCGAGCACCCGGTCCTCGAATGCCGCCCCCAGGTTGCCCGTCCAGCTACCGACTGCGGGCACTACGGCGACGAGTCCGAACGCGGTCACCGCGATCAGCAGCCCGCCAAGCCAGATGGCCCACCAGTCCTCGGAGGTCAAGAGCGTCGACGGGCGCGCTGCCGGCAGGGTCCCGTTTGGCATGAGCGAGTTGCTACTATAATGCCTCCGAACGCTGACAGCGCAAGCAATCGGACGACGCCGCGAACCGGTCCGCCGGCGGAATTTCCGGTGAGTGGTTGGGTCCGTCCGCGTCGGGAATTATGCGCTGGTCACCGCAGGCCGGCGGACCTCGTCAGGCGGGCAGTCCGGCCCGGATCCGTCTTGGTGGTCCGTGTCACAAGGACGGTTGCCTGGCCGGTTGCCGTCAGCGGTGTATGGTGGGCGGCCTGGATAGGCTCCGGCGGGGGCAAGGGGGAACGGACGTAGGCATTCTGGAGGTCGGCATGAGGCTCACACCGCCCACGCGGCACCGGTTCGTCGCCGTCGTTACCCGGCTGGTCGCGGTGCTGGGGCTGGTGCTTCTGGCCCCGCCGTCCCTGGCACAGGATATCGACACGGCCGTCGATGCCTTCTGGGCGGCCGGCTCGGCCGCCGAAATCGACCAGGCGGTCGAGATGATTCTCGAGCTGGATCCCGACATCGAGTCGCTCTGGGCCAACCTACGGGCGGGCGCGACCTACAGTGCCGACGTGCCACGTGGGCGGCACGTGCTGACACGCGCCAACGCGGATGGCGTCGAGCATCGCTACGTGCTTTACGTGCCAGACAGCTACGACCCAGCGCGGCGCTACCCGGTTCGCGTGTATCTGCACGGTGGGGTCAGCCAACCGCGCCGGGCGGAAGGGGATTGGTGGTCGAATGCCGAGCGGTACGTCCGGACCGATTCGCTCATCGTGTTTCCGGAGTCCTGGGCGGAGTCGGTGTGGTGGCAGTCGAGCCAGGTCGAGAACCTGACCGGGATACTCAACGACATCAAGCGTCGGTACAACGTCAACGAGAACGCGGTCTACATGCTGGGCGTCTCCGATGGCGCGACCGCGGCCTACTATTACGCCTTCAAGGCGACCACGCCCTGGGCGGCGTTCCTGGCGTTCAACGGTCACCCGCTGGTGCTGGCCGGCCCGTCGAGTGGGGTCGACGGCCAGATGTACGTGACGAACCTGCGCAACAAGCCGCTCTTCGTGATCAACGGCGGACAAGATCGGCTCTACTCCGTGAACTCGGTCGTGCCATATCTGCGGCGGTTCATCGACGCAGGGATTGAACTCTTTTTCCGCCCGCAGGCCGAGGCTGGCCACGACATGCGGTGGTGGGGTGCCGAGAGCCAGAATATCGACCGCTTCATCGACACGCAGCTCCGCCGGCCGATGCCGGACCGGCTGGTGTGGGAGACCGAGTCGACCACCTCGTTCAACCGGGCGCACTGGCTCGTAATCACCGGGCTCGGGAGCGTCGAGGGCGAGACCAGCTTCGACGACTTCAACGAGATCACGCCGCCGGCGCCTAGCGTTCCGATTGGGCTCAACACGCTGGGGGATGTGGCGGGCGGCGCCGGGGTCCGGCTCATCGACATCGGTCCCGAATCGATGGCCGACGTCACCGGCGTGCGTCCTGGAGACATCCTGGTCGAGGTGAACGGCATCGCAGTGGCGACTGTGGATGATCTGCGCGCCGCGGTCCAGGCACCGCGGGACGGGATCGGGCTGCCGATCCGGATCGAGCGCGAGGGCCGGTCGATGACGTTCATCCTCAGCCCGCCCGAGGACGTGCAGGAGCCGTTGCCACGGCAGGTATTTCCCCACCCGGAACCGTCCGGGCGGGTGCAACTGGTGCGTGACGGCAACCAGATCGCAGTCGTGACACGCGGTGTCAGTCGCTACACGCTACTGCTCTCGCCCGAGCAGTTCGATTTCACCCAGCCGTTCCAGGTGTCCACCAACGAGGTGCTATCGTTCGAGGGGATGGTCGAACCAAGCCCGGAAACCCTCTTGCGATGGGCCGCTCGCGATCGGGATCGCACTATGCTGTTCGGCGCCGAACTCGCGATCGAGGTTGTGGCGCCTTGACGATCGTGGCCAGCCGGGAGAGATGAGCACCGGCGGTCCGCTTAGGTGCGTCGCGAAATAGTCAACACACGCCTGCGCCGGTCTAGCATCAGGGCAGGGCCAGGGCAATCAGCTCCGGCACAGGCGAGCCGCCCACGGTCAATGCGATGTATTGCCGGTCGTCGAGCATGTAGGTCATCGGGGTGCCGATCGCCCCGCCCGGGAGATCCACGGACGCGAGCTCGTTTCCAGACGCCTTGTCCAGCGCCACCAGCCGCGGGCCGTCGTTGGTCCCGCCGGCGGTCAGGGCGTAGATTAGCATGGTCTTCGTCAGCAACGGCCCGGCACGCGTGCTGTCGCCCCCGAGGGGCGGCAGGTCGAGGTCGCGTAGCAACGGGAGGTTACGAATGCGGTCGCCGTCCCCCATCGCCTTCATCCAGATGTGCTCGCCCGTGTTCATGTCGATCGCGGTCATCCGGGAATAGGGCGGCTTAAACAGTGGGAGGCCCTGGGGCATCTGAGGCCGGGCGCTCGGGCGCGCCTCGACGTAGCGCAAGGTGGCATTCGGGCTTTCGGGCTGGATGAGCTGCTTGACGCCATAGCTGATGCTCGATGGGATATACAGGATACCGGTCTCGGGATCGACCGCCGCACCCGACCAGCTGCCAGCACTGCTCCCGGGGCGATACACCGTGCCGCGCAGGTCATGCGGGGTGTAGAGGGGACCGATGCGAAACGGCTCGACCGCTCTGACTGCCATCTCGCGTATCTCCGGTGTGAAGTCGACCAGATCGTCGATCGTCACCCCCTGCTGATCGAACGGCGCTGGTCTGGTTGGAAACGGCTGCGTGGGCCAAGGCAGCTCCCCTTCCACATCCGTTTCGGTCGGTACCGGACGCTCTTCGATCGGCCAGACCGGCTCGCCCGTCGCGCGGTCGAACACGAATGTGAACCCCTGCTTCGTGATCTGCGCTACCGCCTTGATTAGCCGCCCGTTGACCGTGATGTCGAGCAGGTTGGGGGCGGCCGGCAGGTCGTAGTCCCAGAGCCCGTGGTGGAGCACCTGAAAATGCCACACCCGCTCCCCCGTGCGCATGTCGACGGCGACCAGGCTCTCGGCGAATAGGTTACTGCCGGGCCGGTGTCCACCGTAGTAGTCTGGTGCCGCCGTGTTGAGCGGCATATAGACGTAGCCGAGCTCGGGGTCGACGCTCATCATCGTCCAGACGCCGACCTTCCCGGTCTCGCGCCACGAATCGCCTCCCCAGGTGTCGTTGCCAAACTCGTCACCCTGGGGGATCGTGTGGAAAGTCCACTGCGTCTCGCCGCTCTCGACGTCGAACCCACGCATCCACCCCGGCGGCATCTCCTTCCGGTCGTTGTAGGTAGAGATCGACATCGGTGTGACGACCGTGTCGCCGAAGACGATCGGGGGCGATTGCACCGAGTAGAGCAAAGCGTTCAACCAGTCGCGCTCGCCCCGCACCGCGCGCGGAATGTCCGCCATCAGATCGCGTCGTCCCCCCTCACCAAAGTCGGCGCACGGCCGGCCCGTTTTGGCGTCGACATAGACGAGATACCCGTTCCCGGTGCCCCAGAAGATCCGCTCATCGGTCCGGTCCGGCCCGTTCGACCAGTACGCCACGCCCCGCTGGTTCCAGCGCGCGCTCATGGTCGTTGTGCCCTCTTCATAACTCTTCGGGTTGAAGATCCACAGCGTGTCACCCGTTCGGGCATCGATCGCCGCGCCCACTGAGGTCGGCAAGTTGATGAAGATGCGGCCACTGACCATCAGGGGCGTTGCCTTCAGGTTCGTGAGTGTCGGCGGCTGCCCGTCCCGCCACCGGTCAGGGTTACGGCGGTTGAGCTCGTCGAAGATGAGCGGTGCCGCGGCCTGCCACTCGCCGCCACCCAGCGTCGTTACGCTCGGCAGGCGATCCACGGATCGCCAGCGCCACGCAATCTCGAGGTCGCCGAAATTATCCCCGGTGATCTAATCCAGTGGGGAGTATTTGGTGCTCCCGAGATCGCCGGCGTAGGTGGGCCATTCACCGCTGGCGGGGGCACCCTGCTGAGCGAGTGCGGGTGGCGCCGCCGAGACCACCGAAAGGACCAGCCAGTAGGTTCGCGCCAGACCACGGGCCGTAGCTGTCATCTCGTCTCCTCCGTTCTGGCTGTGGGTCGGATTATACTCCGCCAGACACGACCACGGTCACCCATGCAAGAGCGGTCAGCGAGGATACAGGGCGCCGTTCAGTTGCAGAAAGGACGACACGACGATGGCTTCTTCACGACGACGGTTTCTCACGGCCCTTGGTGTGGCCGCGGCCGGCGGGGCGGTCCCGCTGGGGCCGCGCGCGGTCGTTGATGCCGGGGTGGGTCACGCGGTTGCCCGGCCTCCCGACATGTTCTCGCCGACCCAGCTCCTGGCGCGGCACGCGCGGGAGATCGCCGCAGCCGGCACGGCGGCGCCCGGCGCACAGTCGGACGCGCGCCTGCCGACCGCCGCCGAGGTTGCGTCGTGGTACACCGACCGTCGTAACTGGGGGCGCTGGGGCGACGACGATCAGCGAGGGGCCATCAACCTGATCACCCCGGAGAAGAGCGCGGCGGCGGCCGCCCTCGTCACGACCGGCCGGAAGGTGTCAACGAGCCGCGTCTTTGAGCCCGAGCAGCACTTCATGCGAAAGAATCCGCGCCCCGGCGGTGCCGGCTCGGTCGTCGACTACTACGGTTTTATCTATCACGGCCAGACGATCACGCACATCGACGCGCTGTGCCACATGTGGGACAGCGACGGGATGTGGCAGGGTCGCGACCCCAACGTCGAGGTGACGACGGGCGGCGCCACGTTCGGCACGATCGACGCCTGGAGCGACGGCATCATCACCCGGGGAGTGCTGATCGACGTGCCGCGTCATCGGAACGAGCCCTATGTCATGCTGGACCGGCCGGTGCACGGGTGGGAGATAGAAGACGCCGCGCGTGCTCAGGGAGTCGAGATCGAGCCGGGCGACGCGCTGCTGGTCTACAGTGGCAAGGACGCGTTCGTGCGGGCGGGCGGTAACTATGGCGGCGACGACCGTCCCGGGTTGAGCGTGACCTGCGCTAAGTTCATCCGGGATCACGATGTGTCGCTCCTTGGCTGGGACATGATGGACGCGCGGCCGGACCCCTACGGACTGGCGTTTCCGGTGCACGGCGTGCTCTTCAACTATGGCGTGGCGCTGCTCGACAACGCGCTGCTCGAGCCGCTCGCCGACGCGTGCGCGGAGGAGGGCCGTTATGCGTTCATGTTTATGGGGCTCCCGCTCAAGGTCGCCCGCGGCACAGGGAGCCCAGTGAACCCGATCGCCATGTTCTGACGGCCGGGGTGCGCCGTCAGAACCGCAGGCGAAGCCCACCGCCGGCGTGGAATCCGCCTGCGGTGATCGACACCAGGTCATCGTCCGCGAATACCAAGTCGACGGACGCGCGCGACCAGCGCGGCAGAAAGAACGGTTCTCCGAACACTATCAACCCGGTCGAGTCTGGGTTGCCGGGTGGGAAGTAGGCGGCGTTGTCGAGAAAGCCCAGCAGGAACTCTACGATGTCGTACTCCGCGTCGCTCAGGCCGCCCGCGACACACTGTTCGGCGCGGCCGACGAGCGCGGCTGTGTCGAACGGTCGCAAAAAGGCGTCGGTCGCGCCGTTCTCCCACCGGTTGTCCGTGTCAGCTAAGAGGTCCTGGTCGCCGGCCGGTGCATCGTCGAAAAACACCTCGAGTAGACGGTTGACGAAGTGGTCGGGATCGAATCCCATGTCCAGCGTGCGCAGCTCGTTTGGACGCACCTGGTCGCGGGTCAAGAAGATGCTGCCGAGCGGTTGCATCACGATCTTCTTCAGGTCGCCGCGTAATCCGGTGCCCAGATCGATGCTGGACTCTTCCCGGATGCGGCTGAGCTTGAACAGCACGTCACCCGAGCCGGCGTCAACGAAGATGGTTCGCAGGTTCGACAGCATGCCGCGGTAGGCTAACGCGTAGCGGCCGCCTGGCGTTGGCAGGACCCGAAGCGCGGGGGCATCGGTCAGGGAGAACGCCGGCCCCGCCAGGTTGGCGAACACCGCGCGGGCGGCCTAGACCGACAGCACCGGCGTCGTGTCCAGATCGATGTCGGTGAACAGCGTGCCGAACACGGAGGTAGTGACACCGCCGTCGGTCTGCCGGTTGAGGTTGGCCCCATACACCGGGATCCCCTGATGGTACTGCGCGAGGCGTTCGCTGTGCCGACCCGGCAGAAAGGCGCTCGGGCTCGTGCGGTAGGTGTGGAGACCCCCGGTTCTGAGACTCCGGTCGATGGCGGCGTCCCACTCCCTGAGCGCGGAGGATTGCACGACCCCGATGGCCTGGCGGCCCCGGTGCTCCTGTACCGAAACCGGCGCCGGCCAGAGTCACGCCACCGTCACCGCGGCGGCGAGGACGGCGTAGCTACGGGACCGTCGCATTCGACGTGGACGGTAACATGGAGGCGGTTCTCGAGACGTCCCATGTCCTCACTCGCGAAGGTCTACGTCGCGGCGAATTCCGTCGACGCGCATTTACTGAAAGCCTTGCTTGAGCAGGAGGGAATCCAGGCGGTGGTGCGCGGAGACGACTTCGTGCCGCTCCAGGGCGGCCACCTGTTCAAGATGGAGATCCGGCCATCGGTCTGGGTGTTCGATGACGAGCGTCTGCCCCGGGCTCGGGAGCTGGCGGACGACTTCGGTCGTCGTCCCTCGCCGTCCGACCGGCCGCCCGTGACCTGGACCTGCCGCTGCGGCGAGGCGATCGAGGAGCAGTTCTCCGAGTGCTGGAACTGCGGGAGGCCGCGGCCCACGTCCTAGGGCGGGATGCCGGAGGGCCGTGGTGACACCCGGATGAGCACCAGCATGGCTAGTGGCGCGAACGGGCCACTAGGCGCCGCCCATGATCCTCATGAAGTCCGCGTGGGATCCTACCTGCCAGTGCACGCCGAGATGGCGAGCACTGATCGGGTCGTCGCCACGGGATTCCGTTTCACGACGCGGACTCAGTCAATCAGGTCGAACAGCTGGCTGTACTTGACGATCAGGCTCCGGCCTCCGCCCGAAGGCATCGTGTCGTGCAGTCCACGGGTGTCGTTGTAGACGAGGAACAGCCCGGTGTTGGCCTGCTGGAGGAAGCCGAAGCGGAGGTTCGCCGACCAGAGATCGGCATTGTCGTTGTGCTGCACGAGGGCCTGGGTGAACAGCCGCGGCGAGAAGTTGTAGGTCACGCTCGCGCTGGTCAGGTTCGTCGAAAAGCGGCTCCCCGGCATCGTGATGTTGTTCCGGCTCCACCGCACCGAGGCGTTGAGGGTGTCACCTCTCCGAAAGCTGATCCCCGGGCCCCACGTCATGCGGTCCCCCCCGAAGAACCCGCCGATCCTGCCCGATACGCTGAAGTTGACCGGGGCGCCGCGGTTCGAGTTGTAGTTGAATGCCACTTCGCGGTGCTCGTAGACACCGGCCGGCACGATCACGCCGTCGGCGATCTCGAACGGCGTCTTCACACCTTCTCCGGTGAAGTTCATCGTGGTCTTGGCCGTCGAGCTGTCGTTGAACTCCCAGTCATAATCGAGATGCAGAAACGACGTCTCCATCTGTCGCTCGAAGTCCCAGTAGCGGTTGAACGATCCATGCGGCCGCATTTGTTGCAGTTTCCAGAACTTCTTCGGGCGGAACGAGTAGGACACCCCGAAATCGATGTTTCGGAACCCCCGCCGACCCAGGAAGCCCAACTCCGGGTTGAAGTTGTCGGCGATCTCGAGATACCCGAGCGACAACCGCCACGCCTCCGAGTCGTAGGTTCCCACGAGGTTATACGCGTGGTCGTCTCCGTCGAGCCCGGGCGTCTGGGTGTGGGATACGAACCCCATCACCTGGCCGTACTGTCCGATGCCCAAGCTGGCGTCCAGGGCATAGGTTCGGTTGTAGTCGTCAGAGCCGGCCAGGGCGCTCGTGGCCTGACGATTGGTGAAGAGTATCCCGATGTTCGACCGGTTCGGCAGATCGCGCCGCACCCGGGCGACCGTGAAGTTGTTGGCCGGCGCGACACCTGTGACTGCCTCGGTCTGCATGTTGAGCAGCCCGACGCTGACCGCGTCGGACACCTTGCCCGACATCCGAGCGCCGCCCAGAATAGGGATCTCGCGACCACCCCGACCGATGCCGATCCGGCGGCTGAAGAACAGTTCGGTCCTGGCCCGGCGCTCGCTGGCGGCCTGCCGCCCGTTGGTGACCGTGAACGCCCCGGCGTTCTCGAGGAAGAACGGCCGTTTCTCCGGGAAGAAGAGGCTGAACCGATCCATGTTGATCTGTTGCCGGTCGACCTCCACCTGCGCGAAATCGGTGTTGTAGGTGAGGTCGAGCGTCAGACCAGAGTTGATGGCGTACTTGACGTCGGCACCGAAATCGCCGAGACCCATTGTGTCGCTACGCGCCTCGGCGTCACTGCGCCTGATTTCGCCGACCGCATACGGGATTAATTTGAGATTACGGGACGCGGCCGCCGGCACGCGGATACCGGAGATCTGCCCGGCTTGCGACAGACGCAGCAGGTTGTACTGTCGTTCGAGCGGCGCCCAGTACGACTCTTCGTTGCGGCGCCTGATGTTGCGCTGGACGTTCATGCCCCAGGTCTGCTCCACGCGGTTCGGGTAGTTGATCGTCCGGAACGGGATGGCGAACTCGGCGCTCCACCCGATGTCCGAGACCTGCGTGCGGACCACCCACGCGCCGTCCCAGTTATTGTTGACTCTGAACCCGCCGCCACCCTGGCCCTCGTTCGTGACCTGCCCGTCATACTCCTGCCCGGCCGGGCTGGTGCCGAAGACGAAGGCGCTCTGCCGGTCGTGGAAGGTGTCGAGAACGATCTGGATGCTGTCGCTGTTGCCCAGCGAGGAATCACGCCGGCTGTCGGCGGTGATGATGCCGTCCGGGTCGCGGTCGTAGCAGACGAACCCAAAATAGATGGTGTTGTCGTCGAAGAGGACCCGTACCTCGGTCCGCTCCGTGGCCGGCTGCCCCTCATCGGGTTGGGTCTGCACGAACCCGGTCGCCGCCGGCACATCGGCCCACGCGGGGTCACCGAGCACGTCGCCATCGAGCAGCGGCGCGGCCTCGACGGTGGCGGAGGCCACCGCGGACCGAAACGCGGCGGCCTCCGCCGCCGTCACGATCTCCGTCGCGGGCCCGTCCTGCCCCAACACCGGTGACGCCGACAGCAGGAGGGCGAGCGCGCCGAGCACACCGAGTGTGCCTCGATGGCGGATGCCGCGGGGCACTTGCCGCAGGCTGCGAGACCGCTTGGACGGGCGACATTGTCCCGCGGGAGCGAAGCGTTCCGTCGCGTGGTCGAGATGTCGAGCACGCGGATCGTGAAGCCGTTGACACACGCCCGGCAGCGATGCGTGGCCTACCCCCGCCTGGGCCGTGTGATGTGAGGCATCGCTGCCGTCCCAGTGATTTAGCTCGATCACGCTCTTCTCCCTACTCTCCGACGCTGTACCGAATGATGTAACGCCACTAACCTTTCGGTGCATGATACAACCGAACAGGCCCATCGGCGCCACGAGTCTAATCAGTTGGGCGGCCATGACCACCAGGCCGAGGTTCACCGCCGGCCCGGCTATCCCCGTCTCACGAGAAAAGCCCCGCCTCCTGATGATCCAGGAGACGGGGCTGCTGAGGACCGGGTGAGTGGCCAGCCGAACCGGGCTTTTGCCGCGGACGGCTATGGCAGCGGCACGAGATCGCCCCCGTAGGTGATCGTCTCGCCCGGCAGGATGCGCACGTCGAACACGAGCGTCTCGAACCCGCGTTCGGCGATCTCGACGTGGTGCGGCCCTTCTTCGAGACGCAGCCGCTGGAAGATGCCATCGTAGTCGTTGACCACCCCGACGTAGTAGCCGTCGACGATCACTTCGGCGGACTGCGGTCGCACCTTCACCCGCAGACTACCGGTGTAGTAGTCACGGTCGTACCGGCTATAGGCATACGGGTTGTAGCTCGAGCCGGAGCCGTAGTACCCGTACCAATAGGGGTCATAGAGGTAGCTGGAGCCGTACCTCACCCCGATGTTGAACGTACTGTAGCCGGGGAAGTAGAAGCGGTTCCCGTAGATGCGGGGCACGCCGGTACGATATCGCCCAAGGTACGGCGTGTAGACTCGCACGCCTCTACGGCCAGTGGTGCGAACCGGCCTCGACGAGCCCCGCGGGCGCGCCACTGCTGTGCCGACGACCGGCCCGCGAGGGGGCCGCCGGTTGACCTGCGCGGTGCCCTGACGGGTGTTGCCTGCGCGGCTGACGCTTGCGCCGCGCCCGTTCGAGCGGCCGGCCCGGCCCGCTACGGCCCTGCTACCGGTCGACGGGGAACCCACGCGGACACGGCCCGGTCGGCGCCGGTCCCCATTCGCCGCCGCTCGGTCGCTACCGCCTGTGTTCGCCGGTGCTGTGATCGGACGGTTCCGCGTATCGCCGGTCGGATCGGCGGTGGTACGACTGGGCGCACGCCGCGCCGGGGCCCCGCGCCGTGGCGCCGGCTGGGCCTGGGTCGTGCCCGGGTCCCGACGCTTGGCACGCCCCTGGTCCGCGGTGGCATCGATCGGGGGGGACCAGGCCGCGACGACGAGGAGACTGGTGAAGATGACGGTCAGTCGGTCCATGACGAACTCCTTGTTTCTCAGTGCAGGCCAACGTGCACTGGTATGCAAAGCATGTCCCGTGCCAACCAAGATCGGTGGAATCGCGTCAGGAAACCGCTAAAAACAGCGATCCGGTGGTGTCACTGCGAAGGGGCAGGCTGTCCTATCTTGAGCACGACGGTCCGGTCTTGAGCACGACGGTCCGGTCTTGAGCACGACGGTCCGGACAGTCGGTCCCCGGCATAGCATCTGGCGCTCGCACGCCAGATCTGTCATCCTGTGGGTGACGATCCGGCGTGCCGGGATCACGACGAAAGGGATCACCAGCATGGGTTTCTGCGAGCATTGTGACGGCCAGCGGTTCGATCGGGCACAAGTGCTCCGCCAGCTCCGACAGACGCGTGCGCGGCTGCGGGACGAGGTGGGCCCGTGCACTGCGGACGAGGCCCTACTGTTGGCGATCAAGTCGGTGCGCGCCCTCGAGGTCCCCCACCTCGAGCCGATCGACGACCTGATGGAAGAGACCACAGACGATCAGGTCATCCACTGATCGCAAACCGTCGTTAGATTCCGGGGCCCGGCCCAGCCGGCTGTCGATCACCGCGCTACGCACCCGCCACGGCGACCACGACCCGATACAGATAATCGATGAACAGGCCGAGGGCTTCGATTGAGATCCGCTCGTCGGTCCCGTGTACGCCGCTCAGATCGTCCCGGACCGTGCCGATCCCGTAGGCCTGTACGCCCCTGGCCCTCAGCTGGGCGGAGTCGGTTGCCGCGACGAGCATCGTCGGCAACGTGATTGCGTCGGGAAACATCTCGTGCTGGACCCGTTCCAGTGCCTGAAACAGTTCGCTGTCGAGACCGGAGGGGGGCGCCGCCTGGCGCATGCTGGTGGGTGGGGTGACCTTCACGCTAGGGTCGTCGATGAGCGCGCGCAGCGTCGCCAGAAACTGGTCCAGGTCCTCGTCCGGCAAGGCGCGAACATCGAGCTCCGCCTCTGCCCGGGCCGGGATCACGTTGCGGCGGAACCCCCCGGCGATGATGTTCGGTGAGACGCTGGTGCGCAGCATCGCGTTGACGACGAGGTCCGACTCCCGCAACTGAGCCTGGATCATTTCGCTCAGCCGAGGGTTGTCCAGGTTGCGATACCGGAACGCCACGTCCGGGGGGCTGATCGTTGCCAGCCGTGCGAGGTAGGTTCGCGTGGTCTCGTTCAGTCGCATGGGTGCCTGGTAGGCACCCACCTTGGCGACAGCCGCCGCGAGGTGGACAATCGGGTTGTCTGGCTGCGGCACCGACCCGTGACCGGCGGTTCCGCTCGCCACCAGCCTGATTCCGCGCCACGGGACTTTCTCGGTGGTGGCGATGCGTACGGTGTCGACCTTGCCGCCCGACGCCGTCATCCCCCCGCCCTCGTTCAGCGCGAACTCGGCGTCGATCTTCGCCCAGTGCTGCTCGATCATGTAATCGATACCGACCTCGGTCGTGCCCTCTTCTCCCGCCTCGGCGAGCAGGATGACGTCACGCGCCAGCGGCACCTGACGACGCTGCAGCATCAGCATCACCTGGACCATAGCCGCGAGCTGACCTTTGTCGTCCGACGCGCCTCGGCCGTACAGATGCCCGTCCCGAATCACGCCCGCGAACGGATCGACGGTCCACTCGATCCGGTCGACACCGACCACGTCGGTGTGTGCCATCAGGAGGATCGGACGCTTCGAACCGTTGCCTTGCAGTCGCGCCACCAGGTTGCCCCGGGTCGGGTCGAGCGCCAGGATTTGCGACGGGATGCCTGCCTCGGCGAGCACGGTCTGCACATACTCCGCGGCGAGGGTCTCGTTGCCGGGTGGGCTGCTGGTGTCGAGGCGGACGAGCTCCCGTAACGTGCGGACCGCCTCGTCGCGGGCCAGAGGGAAGCCCTCCTGGGCCTGTGTGAGCGCGACCGTGACCCACCCGGCGACCAACAGCGTCAGACTCACGCAACGGAGGGGAGTCATTGGCGTGGTGGCGCGTGACGTAACGACGGTTGAACGGCCAGCGTCGCCCTGGCCAGCGGCAGTTTCGGTGCAACGCGGGGTGTCACCACGGACTCCTCGCATCATGACGCGATGGTGGGCGGTGGGTGACATGAACGCCCCATTGTGACAGCACTCCTAAACAGACGACAACGGCGGGTTACCTGTAAGACACATGACGATATCGTCCGTTCAGCCCGTGGCGAAAGCCTCAGATACTCGACCGGTACCGCATCCCTACGCTCTTGCCGGTCTTCTGTCGGCCGCACCACCGTGTGTTGGCGACGGGCGATTCGACGTGGGCTGCGGGTCCTTGTTGTTGTTAGCTGGGCGCTGCGGGGGTGGTGACGAGCCCGCCGGTTGACTTTCGCTTGCAGGCGGGCGACGTGCTGATGGTTTTCGGGTCGCGGCAGCAGATCCAGGCATTCGACGCCGATTGCGGTTAGCAGCCCGTGGGTGACACCCCTCGTCGCGCTTCGCGCCGGCCGTGCTTAGGCATGGCCAGCCAGGTCTCGGTGCAATGCGGGGTGTCACCACGGGCTGCCCGGCTTTACGCGGGGGCGCAAGTGACACCCGCCGCCGATTGAGGGAGATCAGAGGGGCATCGCGTCAGGGACCCGGGCCGGCGCCGGCGGGCCCCCGCTGACTCCTTCATTCAGCGAACCGGCGCGATAACCGCGCGGGTCTACGGTGACGGTCTCGAACCCCGCGTGACGGAACCGGCGGAGCACCTCGGCCCGTACCTCGGGTATGCGGAGCCTGTGCATGTTCCCTGGCTCGACCTCGATCCGCGCTGTCGCGCCGTGAAAACGAACCCGGCACACCAGGAACCCGAGGTCGCGGAGCGTGCGTTCGCATGTGGCCACGCGGGTAAGCCGTTCAGGCGTGATCGTCACGCCGTATGGGAACCGGCTGGAGAGACAGGCCAGCGCCGGCTTGTCCCAGACTGCCAGCCCGAGATCCCGGGCGGCCTCGCGGATGTCGGCCTTGCCGAAACCCAGCTCGTCCAGCGGCGAGCGGACGCCGTGCTCGCGGGCAGCCTGACGGCCGGGCCGGTGATCGCCCCGGTCGTCGATGTTGAAACCGTCGAGCACGTGTGGCGTGCCCAACCGCCCCGCTTCGATCACGGCCCGGGTGTAGACCTCGGTCTTGCAGAAGTAGCAGCGGTTGATCGGGTTGGAGGCATAGCGCGCATCGTCCAGCTCGTGGGTCTCGACCAGCACGTGACGGGCCCCGAGCTGCTTGGCGACCCGTATCGCGTCGGCGCGCTCCTCGTGCGCGAGGCTCGGCGACACGGCGGTCAGCGCGATCGCCCGACTTCTGAGCACACCGACCGCTTCGGTCAGCAGATAGCCGGAGTCGACACCACCGGAGAAGCAGACGACGACGCGCTCCAGACCGGCGAGCCGGTCGCGTAGCCGCGTGATCTTGTCCGCCAGACTCTGCATAGCATGACGCCGACTAGTTCGAGGCGTCACTTCACTCCGGCACCAGTATAGTCCGGCCGGAGTGTTCCCCAGTCGCGCCTGGCAGTGGCCGCTGCTCCGCCCACGACGGTGCCCGCTGCAACGCGGCGCGGCACCACGACCGTCGAAGCACGTACGGCTATACCACTATGGGTTGGGCTGTCCGAGTGGGCCTACCCAGTATCTCGTGGATTGACTTGACAGTCCTCTGGCACTGGGCAACCATGGGATCGCAGCGGCGGGGCATAGATAGGACGCTGCCGTGTCTATTTTGCCGCGTTCCCAGGCGCGGTCGAGGAGAGCGGCCCGTTGTTCGGGCTGCGGGCTGTGCCAGCCGCTTCGCACGGGGTTGCCGGGCCGGGCGATGCCCGGTCGCCGGTTGAGCGGTCCATCGTGAGACCCAGCCCGTCTCGCCATGACACCAATTGAATATCAGCGTCTTTGTCGGCTACTGCAGCGCGAGCGGCAGAAGGGCGCGCGCGCGTTCGATCAGCTCACCGATCTGGCTGATCGGGACAGTGCGGGTGTGGAGCCCGAAGGTGGACCCGTACATGTGGGCCCGGTCGACGCCGATCGTGGCGTCGGACCGCGGGGAAGACGGCTCCGGGGCGATTCATCCCGCTGAGTGGTCAGTGTCATAGGTACGGCCACGCAACCCGTGCTGTACGACATCGTTCTCATCGTCATCGGGTTCGGTCTGCTCGCCAATGGCGGGGACCTCTTCGTCGATTCCAGCATCCAGATCGGGAAAGCACTCCGCGTGCCCCGGTTCGTCATTGGGGGCACGCTGGTCAGCCTGGCGACGACGGCACCTGAGCTGGTTGTATCGACCATGGCCAGCAGCATCGGCGACTCCGGGATCGCACTCGGCAATGCCGTTGGCTCCTGTATCTGTAACATCGGATTGATCGTCGGGACCGTCGCGTTGCTAGTGCCGGTCGAAGTGGAGCGGCGGGACTTCGTCAGGCGTTCCGCCTGGATGGTGGCCGCCGCGGTGCTTCTCGTCGTGTTCACGTGGGACCGTACGCTCAGTCGTCCGCTGGCGGCGTTGCTGCTCGCGCTGTCGTTCGCCTATCTGACGTGGGACTATCTCGGTATCAGGCAGCAACGCGCGGAGGTGTTCGACTGGGAGTCGACGGACACGAGCGAGCTGATCAAGTCGGTTGCCCTGTTTGGGCTTGGCGCGGTGCTGATCGTGGTCGGCAGTCGGCTGCTGGTCGTCTCGGGACAGTCGCTGGCGACCGCCATCGGTGTCCCGTCGATCATCATCGGGTTGTCGGTGGTCGCAGTCGGGACGTCACTGCCGGAGCTCGTCACCGGGGTGTCGGCGGCGCGGAAGGGCGTGCCGGATCTGTCACTCGGCAACATCATCGGCGCCAACGTGCTCAACCTTGTACCTGATCGTGGGGCTGTCCGGCACGATCAATCCGCTCACGCTCGACCTCTTCACCCAGGTCTACTCTTACGGCTGGCTGACCGTGTTCTTTGTTGCCCTTATCGCGATGGTCGTCCGCGCCGGCGAGTTTCACCGCCGCGGCGGGCTGCTTCTTCTCGGACTCTACGTAGCGTATATGGCGGGGCTCGTCGTGGTGCCGTCGTTCGGCGCCCGGCTGTAGCACTTTCCGGCCTGCTGGTGTGAACGCCGCGGCGGGGGTCGGTCCGCGGAGGGCTGCGCCCGGGCCGCGTCGTCGAGCCGTGGCACCAGTCAGGGTAGCGGGGTGTCAGGGTGATAGAGCAGGGGGACGGTCTCCGAGGACCCGCAGGATCGGGTAGACCGCGCCGGCCGCGACCCGGTCGTCCAGCAGGTTCCAGTTCAGGGCGCCGTCATCGGAGCGCGGCTCGAGCAGCGCGAAGACCAGCCGTCCGAGCGGCTGCGAGACCGGAACGACCAGCGTGCCGGCTGGAACCGAGTACGCTATCGGTTCCCACGCACCCTCGACCGTCCGCTCGCGGTGTCCTTCGAACACCCGCTCCGCGAGCGCCGAGCCGGTGATGACGAATCGCTCGGCGGTGATGGTCGACTCGCTGGCGAGGGGGACGCCATCGACGCCCTGGGCCGCCAGCAGATCGACCACCGGCGTCAGGTCGGCCGGGACGTAGTAGGCTGCCGGTGCGACCTCGTCGTCGGCGGCGGCGAATGTGCCGTACTCATACATCGCGGTCGGCGTCACGACGTCTAGCCGGCGGCGCATCACCTGTTGCGTGTAGGGGTTCGGCACGTCCTCGGTGGCGCCGAGCAGGATTTCCACGGGGGCATCCGAGCGACGTGGTAGCGCGCGGGTTGCCAGCCGGGTGCCCACGATCGATTCGCCGTCGGCGCGATTCACCACGGCCGCGACCTCGTCGGCCCGGTCGTGGGCAAACGCGAGAATTTCTTCGACGAACCGGAGCGTGGCGGCGACACGCTCCTCGAACGAGGCGTAGGCATAGGCCTCACCGAGAATCGCGATGCGGTTCCGCAACCCGAGGTAGTTGTTGTTGAACCGGCCCCGATGGTCGAACGTGCGCCAGCCCGGAGCGGTCCCATCGCCGCGCTGCACGTTACCGTAGTAGTAGAAGTCCCAACCGTCGGTCGCTTTGACCACCCGGCTCACGGTCGGGAGCCACTCGTCGCGGAGCAACGCGTCGATGGCTGGGTGGGTGTTCGGGTGCAGCGGCGGCGCGTAGGTCAGGTGATAGGCATGCCGGGTGCCGTTGGTCGTGTGCAGGTCGACGACCACGTGCGGGTCATAGTCCTGGTAGGCGCGTGACAGCGCGCGCGCCTCGGGCGACTCGAGCTTCATGTGGTCGCGGTTTAGGTCGAATCTTTGTGCGTTGGCCCGCACACCCGCTCCGCCGATGGGACCGAACTGGAACGGGCGGTTGTTCGCTCCGATCCGCTCGTTGGCGTCGGCGTTGTAGATCGGTGCGATGAGCAGCGTCAGAGACGATGTCCAGTCGGCGTGCTCGCCGGTGACGAGGTCCCGGAGCAGCATCAGCAGTGCTTCCTTGCCACAAACCTCACCACCGTGAATGGTGGCCTGCAGCCAGACACGGATTCGGTCGCTGGCCCTGACCGATGCGGGTCGCGCGTCGAGCGTATCGCCGACAACCACGAGCGGCAGCGGGCGTCCCTCGACAGAGGATCCGAACGTGGTGAAATGCGCCTGGTCGGACAGTGCGGCGGCTCGTTGCATGATCTGCACGACCTCGCCGTACCCCGTGGTCTGCTCGTAGCGGGTGCGTTCCGCGCGCGTCGTCAGCATCGGTTGGTCGACAGTCGGTGCGCCGGGTCCGCACCCCACGAGCAGGATGATTGACAGACTGCCGGCTGACGCGCGTCGCCACGGCGGGGCCGTCATACGTAATGCTCCAGCCGGCGGACCACCTCGTCACCGAACCGACCGGGGAAGGCGATGCTCAGCGTGTTCGGCAGCCGGTCGGTCGGGTGGCCGTTCAGTACCACGCGGTCACCGAAGCTGTCGCATAACGTATGCCAGGACCGGTCGCGCAGCGCCAGCACGCGGTCACCGCAGGGATCCGATTCGGCCAGACGGCAGGCCGCGTCCAGCCCGGCCGCCAGAAACGCGGACTCGGTGCCGCCGCGGGCCAACAGCATTTTGTCGGCGGCATAGTCCAGCAGCGAGGCGATCTCGCCGCGCGCGCGCTCGACTGAGTCACGGGCCGGTCGGCCAGTCCAGCGCCCGCTCGACGGGTTTTCACAGTGCTGGTCGAGGAACGGTCGCATCGCGTCGGCGACGACCGGCGCGATCGGTGTGCTGGCGTTGAAATCAAGGTAGATGCGCACTGCCGCTCCGCAAACGAACTTCCAGCTGGGCCGGTCGTGTGGATGAAAATCGCCGGCGCCGAACAGTTCAGCCCTAAGCGTGGTTCCCATTCTACAGGGTAGCGGCGGTGCTAGGATGAGAGGGCCTGCCTGCCGGGGACGTTGAATTTTGGGACCAGCGCCGCGCCAGGTTCTCGACCCCCACGAGGTTCTCGAGGCGCCCGGAGTGGCCCTGTGCGCGATGACGGTGACGCATCGAGGGTGGCGAGCGCTCGACTGGCACGGCGTGACGATCGAGCACATCGGGCAATATCGAGAAAGAAACAACGCGGGCGGGCGGGATGCGGCGCTGGCCGAATCCAGCGGGGCTTTTACCACTGGCTCCCAGACCGCGAGCGAAGGTCATCATGCGTATTCCAGAGGGATACCGGCTCTTCGAGCTTGTCGACCCGTTCGAGGAACTGGTCGGACCGCTCTGTTTTAGGGAAGAAGAGGACGGTCGGTTGCGGTTCGCCTTCGAGGCCAGGCCGCGCCACGCGAACACGTCTGGGCAGATCCATGGCGGCATGCTCATGACGTTCGCCGATTTCGCGCTGTGTCTGACCGCCACCTACGGTCTGCCTGACGAGCGCGGTGTGACCGTGTCGTTGAGCTGCGAGTTCACCGCGCCGGGTCGGATGGGGGAGCTCATCGAATCGACCGTCGAAGTGGTCCGGCGCACCCGCACGCTGACGTTCGTCCGGGGGCAGGTCACGGGTGGTGACCGGACACTGCTGAACTACAGTGCCATCGTGAAGCGGCTGCCCCGCGCGGGCGGTCCCGCCCGCGCGGGGCCTGGCTAGGAGGGGTGGTGCCACCCCGCGTTGCATCAAGAACCGTCGTGGGAGCAGCCGCAGCCGGCCTCCGGTCAGGCGCCGCCTCACCAGATACGAGCTATCGGCGCAGTCCTGCGAGAATAATCGCACCTGTATCACAGTAATCGATTTTCTTCGAGTAGGATCCAGACATGCGTCCTCATCCTACATACTATGCGACCGTGGTCGTTCTGGTGTTTGCGGCGTCGGCGGTCTTCGCCCAACAGGGGGCGACGGATGGCCAGTGGCGGAGCTTCGCAGGCGATGTGGGTGCCACGAAGTACTCCGCCCTCGACCAGATCGACGCCGACAACGTCGGCACGCTGGGTGTCGCGTGGCGTCGCCCGTTCGTCGACGCCGAATATTTGGCAGTGGATTCGGAGCTTCGGTATTCCAACGTGTCGGCGTCCGCGCCGGTGGTCGTGAACGGCGTCGCGTATATCCCGAATGGCATAGGGCTGGTCGAGGCGTTCGACGCTGGGACGGGTGAGACCCGCTGGATACAGCAGCCGTTCGGCGGCCCCGAAGACCTGCGCGGTACCGATACGCGCGGCGTGGCCTACTGGACCGACGGCGCTGACGCACGCATCTTCGCGCAGCGTGGCGAGTATCTGTACGCGCTGCACCCTGACACCGGCGAGACCTTCCCTGACTTCGGGGATGGGGGCCGCGTCCATCTGACGATCGGTCTCGAAGAGGGCGCGCGGTATCGCTGGGGCGGCGCCCCGACCGTCGTGCGGGACGTGGTCGTGCTGGGGCAGTCGATGAGTGACACGTTCCAGACCATGGAGGCCCTGCGCGGGGACGTGCGGGCGTTCGACGTGCGCACGGGCGCGCTGCGCTGGCAGTTCCACACCATTCCGCAGGCGGGTGAGTTCGGCACCGACACCTGGGAGGATGACTCGTGGGAGTACTCGGGGCATGCCCCGGTCTGGTCGCTGTTCAGCGCGGACGAGGAGCTCGGCTATGTCTACATGCCGGTCACCTCACCGACCAACGACATGTACGGCGGGCATCGTGGTGGTGACAATCTTTTCGGCCAAAGTCTCGTGTGCGTCGATGCCGAGACGGGAGAGCGGGTCTGGCACTTCCAGCTCGTGCACCACGGTTTGTGGGACTACGACCCGCCGGCCGCACCCATTCTGATGGACATCACGGTCGACGGCCGGCCGATTAAGGCGGTCGCCCAGCTGACCAAGCAGGCGTTCGTCTTCGTGTTCGACCGGGCGACCGGCGAGCCGGTCTGGCCTATCGAGGAACGGCTGGTGCCGCAGTCTGGCACCCCGGGGGAGCGGACCTCGCCGACGCAGCCGTTTCCGACCAAGCCGCCGGCGTTCGACCGCCAGGGGTCGACCGAGGACAACCTGATCGACTTTACCCCGGAGCTGCGTGCCGAGGCGGTCGCGATCGCGGACCGCTACGTCACGGGACCGGTTTTCACCCCGCCATCGATCCATGGTGACGGCCCGAATGACACGCAGGGGACGATTCAGCTGCCAGGGTCGCAGGGGGGCGCCGACGTGCAAGGTGGCGCCTTTGACCCGGAGACCGGCATTCTCTACGTCCCCTCGATCACCGCGCCGTTCGTGGCGGATATCCAGGAGGGCAATCCCGATCGCACGAACCTGAACTACATCAAGGGCACCCGGCAGTGGATCGGTGGCCCACGCGGGCTGCCGCTGTTCAAGCCGCCCTACGGGCGTGTGACCGCCATCGACATGAACCGAGGGGAGATTGTCTGGATGACGCCCAATGGGGACGGTCCGCGGAATCACCCGGCGATCAGACACCTTAACCTGGGTCCGCTCGGGTCGCCGGGTCGGCCGTCGCCGCTGTTGACCCGGACCTTACTGTTTCTGGGCGAGGGGTCGACCAACCGTCCAGGTGGCTCCAGGGTTATGGAAGGGATGCCGCCCGAGATCGTGACCAACTCCGGCGGTCGCGCATTCCGCGCGTACGACAAGGCCACCGGCGACGTCGTGTGGGAAACAGATCTCCCCGCTGGTAACATTGCGCCGCCGGTCACCTATATGTTCGAGGGCAAGCAATACGTGCTCGTGTTGTCCGGCGATGTCGACACGCCTGGCCAAATCATCGCCTTCACCCTGCCGTAGCAGGGGGCGGGCAGTAGGAGATGGCTCGACGCCGCGCGGGGATTCGGCGTGGCCGCTATCTCCCGAACTCCGATTCGGTCCGGCCGACCGGTGTGTCCAGGCGGCCGGCGAGCCTACTCGTCTTTGGTCGGGGCCGCCGGCCGATGCGCGGCGGCGGCGGTGTTGATTGGGGTTCGAACAGCTCGAAGCAGCGTCCGCGGAGCGAATGGTTTTTTCAGCATCGTCGGGCCGTCGGCCTGCGGCGAATCCTGGCTTTGGCGTGATGACTCATCAGCGGCGGGACGGCGTGCTCGGTTGAACCCTGCCGGTGGGCTTCCTCTTCATGCCGGGTGCATCGCCGTTGCCGGTGCACTCCCTGGCCTGCACCACGTTCTGTCAGTGACGGGGCACCCGTCATCGTCCTGGTGATGTGCGTTGCCGTTTCGCTAGAACCCGCGTTTACGGCCTCGGAGTCCGCGGCGGCTGCCTTTCGGTTTCGCGGGGCGCCGGCCGAAGTCCATGGCCGGCGGGCCATCCTCCATGAATCCCCCTCCCGATGGCCGAGGCGCGCGGTCGCGCGCCTCACTAACCCGCACATTCCGTCCGTTAAGCTCGGTCCCGTCCAGTTTCTCGATCGCCTGGGAAACCGTCGCCGAGTCGCCGAACTCGACGAAAGCGAACCCACGCGGTTTGTCGGTGGCTCTGTCGACCGGGAGAAACACTTCCGTGACTTGACCCACCTGTCCGAACAGGGTCTCGAGGTCTGTCTGCGAGGTCTCGTAGCTCAGGTTACCGACGAAGATTCGTGAAGAAATGATGTGCCTCCCTTGTAATCCGATGCGCCCTGCGCGTCATCAGCGTGCCGGCGCCAACTCCTCGCGTCCAGTCACCGGGACCACAGTCGGTGCCGTGCCATCACGGTGTGAGGAGACGAAAGCCGGCAGGCCCGCCGGGCGGCGCGGTGTCGCCGCTGGAACAAGGCGCCCGGCGGACTCAGCATACTCCGACATCCCCGGCAAACGCAAAGCACGCGACGCTTCGCGACCTTTGGCTCAGGTGGGGTCGAACACCGCCAGGTGCTCCCTTGTTGCGCCGTGCGGCAGATCCGTAGCTTCGCTCAATGCGGGTCTCGGTACGGCGCTCCGTGTTCACCTTGGTCTGCGAGTGTCGCCGCCCCGGTTCGAAAAAGTGCCACGTCGGTACGCGGCAGCTCCAGGCTTGCCCGCCAGCGGCGCGCGATCCAGCGACAGGTCGCAGCGTTGTAGAAACAGACGTGGGTCGGATCCCGGATGTAACGCGAGCACGCGAACGTGCCGTGATCCCCGACCCACCTCGTCATGATCGCCAGATAGCCACCCGGGACCAGCGCCGAGAACAGGCGGTCCAACTCGGTGAGTGGATGGTACAGGTGCTCGATTACTTCGGTGGCCGTGATGAAGTCGTAGCGTCGGCTCCAGACCGTTTGGTCCGGCGCGTAGAACACGTCGTAGGTATGGACGATCAGCCCGGCTTCCGCCAGCATCGGGCCGAGCGCCGGCCCGGGTCCTGAACCGAAGTCGAGCCCGACCGCGCCCCTCGGGACACGGGCGACGAGCGGATCGGTCAGCCGGGAGAGGAACTGGCGGTAGCGGGGGTCGGCCGGGTCGTTCCGGTGCTGATCGTAACGCGCCTTCTCGGCCGCGGCGTTCACTCGCGCGGCCGGCGGCACGAAGACCAGCGTGCAGTCCTGGCACCGCCAGTACGACCGTAGCCGGTCCCGGTGATACGCGGTCGGTTTGTCCGCCCCACACAGCGGACATGCGGGCGCCGTCAGGCCAGCCCATGTGTTCATGGTCTCACCGAGCGTCTCGCGGCCGAGGGCGAACGGGGCACCGCCGATTCGCGTGTACACCCAGGCTCATAAGTTGCCGTTGTCCAGGTTGGTGTCGTCCAGACGGCTCAGCGGGTCTCGTCGGAGACGCCCGAGGGTCTCCGTATCGTCCGCTCGCTGCCTGACCATGGTTCGAGTGGCGGTGCCGACGGCCCGTAGCTGGCACGCGTACTAGCGGCAGTGCTGGCATAGCAGCAGGTGCAGGCGAAGTGCCAGGGCACGAGCCCAGTGAGCAGTCCGTAGCCCGTCGCCGGCTATCGCCGTCGCCACCTCTCTACAGGTCAGCATCTCTCAATGTCATCTCATGATGCCCATCGACTCGAGACATCCGCGCACACGTTCCTTGTGATGAAGGTCGACGTCGACTGGTCGCGGCGGCGCACGCCACCGGCCCGCGGCGTCGAAGCGGTCTTCGAAGTCTGGATCGAGCGCGTCTGTGAGCCGGTCGCGTGCGCGTCCACGGCGTGACTTGACGATCTTCCTGTGCAGAATGCCGAAGAGCCAGGTGCAAACGCTCGACCGCCCCTCGAAGCGCTCAAGCGATTCGAGAAAGACCGTGAACGTGGCCTGGGTGACAGCTTTGGCGTCGCTCGTGTCGAGACCGGCCCCGCGTGCGGTGCGAAGGATCTGAGGCAGGTAGATATCTACCACGGTTTCGACCGCACCCCGGTCCCCGGCTCGGACCCGCCGCCGCAGGTCCTGGTCTTCGGCAGCCATCACGGTGGTGTCTCGACGGGTGATGGTGTCGGTCCTTTCGCCCGCCCGCTCTGTAACGTACCCGGCCTTTCTTGTACTCACATCGTGAACGGACACGACGGAGCGGTGAAGCGGTGCCACGTTGAGGCTGCCGGTGCCAGAGGGGGCCTATACGGAGCGCGATGGTGGTCGCATCCTCGATGCGTAGCTCCAATTTAGCAACGCCGATCTGTCTGGCATCCTGCGTGGCCGCCAGGGGGAGAGCAGCTTTGACCTGAGCCTGCTCCCCGGTAAGTTTTCGAAGACCGAGTGGGCCAGGACGGTCTAAGGCGAAGCCTTACTAGAACAGCGGGTAGATGAACGGCGCAGCCGCCGTGCCGGCCAGCAGGATCAAAGCGCTGACGAGCAGCAGCACCACGATGATCGGCGTCAGCCACCACTTCTTGTTGTGACGCAGAAACTCCCAGAGCTCGGCGAACAACCCCGGCCGCGTCTCGTCGGCCTGGGTTGCGAAGTCGTCCCGACCCGTGTTGCCCGACCGTTGGTCGCTCATGGTCCTTTTCCCAGACGCGTGGTCAGAACTGGCGCAGATATCGCCCGATGCGGTCCACCGGGTTGTGACGGATCCAGTAGGTTGACGCCGTGCGATCGCAGCGCCGTTTCAGCGGGTCGTGGCGCAGAGCCCGCAAGGCTAGCCCGATGGGGGTGATGACCACGTAGTACACCACACCCAGCAGCAGATGTGACACCGTCCACCCGATTGGGTAGACGGCATACATCCAGCCCATGTAGATCCGCCGCCGACTGGTGGGCCGGAGGACGAAGAGCGCGCTGATGGCCCCGCCGACCGCCCAGAATGCAGTGGCCGATGCGAGCGACCCGGTCCGACGCCAGGCCAGCGCGCCGACGATCGCGACAAAGACCGGCAGGAGCCAGCCGAACCACAGCAAGTCCCGGCGTGAGGGGTTTCTCTTGATCTCGAGAACGGCCATGGTGTGCCAATGATCAGTCGAGCGCGAACTGGGCCAGATATTCGTCGGTGGTGTGCGTGGTGGCACTGGGCTGGTCCTGCTTCATCAGCACACACCGTTCCAGCACCAGCACGTCCATGTTCGTGGCCATGAAACAGCGATAGGCGTGGGCCGGTTCACACACGATCGGCTCACCACGCACGTTGAAACTGGTGTTGATGAGGACCGGACATCCGGTCCGGCGCTTGAACGTTTCGAGCAGCGCGTGATACCGACCGTGGCGGGCGGCGTCGACCGTCTGGACACGCGCGGAGTAGTCCACGTGTGTAATGGCCGGGACGGTCGAGCGGGCGAGCCGCAGCTTGGTGATACCCTCGAGCGTCTCGCCCGCCGCGGGCGCGACCCGCTGCGACTCTTGCACGGGCGCGACCAGCAGCATGTACGGGCTGGGCTGGGCTTTCCGCATGTCGAAGTATTCGCTGACGTGATCCTGTAGGACGGACGGTGCAAACGGCCGGAACGACTCGCGAAACTTGATCTTGCGGTTCATCATCGATTGCATCTCGCTACTCCGGGCGTCGCCGATAATGCTGCGAGATCCCAGCGCCCGGGGGCCGAATTCCATCCGTCCCTGGAACCAGCCGACCACGTTTTCCTCCGCGAGCAGTTCGGCAACGTGCTCGCAGAGCGAGGCGTCGTCGTCGAAACGCCGGTAGACGGCGCCCTGGGTGTCGAGGAATCGCACCAGCTCGTCGTCGCTGAAGCGGGGCCCGAGGAGCGAGCCGAACTGGACATCGTCGTGTGCCGGCGGTCGAGGCTGGTCGAGCAGCTGGTGCCAGATGAACAGCGCCACCCCGAGCGCGCCGCCGGCGTCGCCCGCCGCCGGCTGGATCCAGACCTCGTCGAATGGTCCCTCGCGGAGGATACGGCCATTGGCGACGCAGTTGAGGGCGACCCCGCCGGCCAGGCACAGGCAACGCTGACCCGTCTCGCTGTGTACGTGACGAGCGGACGCCAACATGATCTCCTCCGTGACCAGCTGGACGGAGGCGGCGAGGTCCATTTCACGCTGTGTGATGGGCGATTCTGGAGCGCGTCGCGGGCCGAACAGCGCGTCGAAGGCTGGCGAGGTCATCCGCAGGCCTTCGCAATACCGGAAATAGGTCATGTCCATGCTGAACGATCCGTCCGGCTTAAGATCGATCAGATGGTCGCGAATGAGATCGGCGTAGGTGGGTTCTCCGTAGGGGGCGAGTCCCATGAGCTTGTATTCACCCGAATTAACCTTGAACCCGGTACAGTAGGTGAACGCGGAGTAGAGGAGCCCCAGCGAATGCGGAAAGCGTAGCTCGCACGAGAGCTCAATGCGGTTGGTTTGGCCGACACCGTAGCTCGCCGTGGCCCACTCGCCGACCCCGTCCAGGGTCAGAATGGCAGCGTCCTGGAACGGTGAGGCGAAGAAGGCGCTGGCGGCGTGCGACTCGTGGTGTTCCGTAAAGGTGATGCTCTTGCGATAGTGGCCACCGAGCCCCCGCCGGATCTCCCGGGGCACGTGCAGCTTCTGTTTAAGCCACGGTGGCATCGCCTTGACAAACGACCCAAAGCCGCGCGGCGCGTAGGCGAGATAGGTTTCGAGCAGTCGTTCGAACTTCAGGAACGGTTTGTCGTAGAACCCCACGTAGTCGAGGTCGCCTGCTGCGATCCCAGCCTCACTCAGGCAGTACTGAATCGCGTGGATCGGGAATCCGGCGTCGTGTTTCGTCCGGGTGAAGCGCTCCTCTTGCGCCGCCGCGACGATCTGTCCGTCGACGAGGAGCGCCGCCGCCGAATCGTGATAGAAGGCGGAGATGCCAAGGATGGCTGTCATGTCGCGCGCGGAGAGTTCGGCGTCGTGGCCGGCCGGTCTGCGGCTGTGCCCCTGCGGTCGGGAGTGTGACACCCCAACGGCGCCGGTGACAAGGGGCCGGACCCGCCTCACTGAAAAGGTCCCGTTCGCTCTGCCGGCCCGGATGGTGGGTGGGTCGAGTACGCCGCTCAGGAGCCTGGCCGCGGGCAACTGTTCCACCGACATCGACACCGGTCGCCGGCCGGGTCGTGCCGCGGTGTCGGGTCGACCGGTCGAGGTAGTGGCCAGCTCACTCGGGCGCCTCGGTTATCATTCCTGTGTCGGAGCCGGAGAATACGACGATGATCACCATACTCAATCAGACGCCCAAGTTTCTCAGAGTTCCGTTGTCCCGAGGCAAGATACTGCGGCTGGGTCCACGCAAGGAGGGGCAGATTTCCACCCAGGACGCCGAGCGTGATGCGGTCAAGCGGCTCGTGGCTGACGGTGCCATCAAGATCATGGGCGAGGGCCCGCAGGCCGGGTCGTCTGCGGCGGCCAACCCGGGACTGCGGGCCAACGTACACGGGCACTCGCCACGGGTGTCCGCCGGACGACGCGGCGACCGCTGAGCGTCCTCAGACCGTTCGTCTATCTGACGGGCAGTCTGGCCGTGCCCTAACGGGCCCGGCAGCCTTGGTGGCCCGAGGGCGGAAGACGCTGACGGGGTGCCGGGTGGTTCGTGCTGACCGGATCCGTAGGGGGCGTCGATTGTGGCGACGTACCTGGTGGGATCGTCGACGAGCAGGGCGCGTCCGGCCGCCCAGCCCTCAGTGGCTCATCGCGTGCAGCAGCACGTTGACCCCGAGCGAGTAGCCGTCTGGCGCAAACGCTTCGAAGAATCGTGGGTCCTCGCCTTCACGCTCCCAGGCATCCTGGATGTCGGTGTTGTGGGTCATCGCCACCATGATCCGGCCGTATTCGTCGGTAATCGCGCGGAAGTGCGCTTTATCGCTGTCGTACCCGCGCTCAGACGTCGACATGCCGCCCGCGCGTCGCCAGAAGCCGATGTTGGCGATCTGCGGCACTTCCCAGATGTTGTAGAGCGCCTTGAATAACGGATGGTCGAGCGGCAGATCGATGATCGGGTACTGCGATGGCGGTAGCACGCGGCCGATCTCCGACGACCACTGGTTCCAGGCCGGGGTGCCCCAGAAGTCGTCGACCCAGAGAAACCCGCCCTTGACCAGGTAGTCGCGCAGCCGCTCGACCTCTTCGCCGCTCAGCCCCATGGTCCCGACGTCGGACGTCATCACGAACGGGCAGGTGAACAGCTCGGGGTCGGTGATCTCGACGACCCAGTGGTTCGGGCTACCCCCGTCGGCGAAGTCCACCTTCGTGGAGGTCAGCTCTGAGAGCCGGATCATGAAGTTGACGTCGGCGGCGGGGTAGTCGGTGCGCCATCCGCGTCCAGCCGACTCGCGGCGGACGCTGGTGAACATCAACCGGCAGAAGGTGAAACCGTTGTCGCGATGGTCCGCCGGACGGAACCGCGGCGGCATCCGCCGGCTGCGCTGGTAGCCGGCGCGGCGGGACTGGGCGAATCCCACCGAAGCTAGCAGCACTGCCACGAGCGTGCCGACCGCGAGCCGCATCAACCAGCGATGTGTCTCGAACATGGCGCAAGAAGGATATCAACCCCGCGAGAGCAGGTTGGCCAGATTGTGACACAGCCAGACGGGCCTGGCGCACGAATTTTAGCCGGCAGCGTCGGACAACCGAGCGCCGGGTTTCGGACCCCATGGTGAAACTGTTACTCCTCCAGACGACAGCTGAGCGCGAACCCGAGCCGCCAATGGACGGTTTCCCTGATCAGGAACGGGAGCTCAGCACTCTTCTATCGCAGTGGCGACCAGCTGATGGTGGTGGCAGTCCAGGCCGTGGAGACCTTCACTATCCAGACGCCGGTTCCGCTATTCGCGGCTCCGTATGTGCTCGACAATGCCGGAGGCGGAAACCTAAACTACGCTATTTCTCCTGACGGGACGGAGTCGATTCTCGTGGAGCAGGATCTGGCCAATGCGGCCCCGCAGATCAACGTCGTCCTTAATTGGTTTGAGGAACTCAAAGCGCGCGTGCCCGTCCCGTAGCCCTTACACCTCCGTCTTCCCCCGGACTTTCGTCGTACATCGCCGCTCGGATCTGGAGAACTGCGACGGAACTCGTGGGGGGTTCCAGCGCGGTGCGGTCCGGTTCTATCGTCAGCCTCGTCGGCTCCCCAGCGGGCCCATTCCGGGACCGGCGACTTCGTGGCCAATATGTCGATTGCCCCCGGTCGTTCTGGGCTCAATGAATGGTGCGGAAGGGGGGACTTGAACCCCCATGAGCCGAAGCTCACAGGCTCCTGAGGCCTGCGCGTCTGCCAATTCCGCCACTTCCGCGGTGAGGGCTAGCGGCCGTACGGCCGAATGTTCAGTATATCCAAGACGGGTTCGCCGGCGCCAGTAACGGTTGCGGTCTCCGACGACGATTACGCCGTCGTTCATGCCCAAGGTCAAGCGGGCCGCGAGCGGCATCCGGACCGCCCGCGCGAAGTCACGTATACTCGGCGCGGTGCCGTCCGTCGCCGGCGGCGCATGACTCCGACGGAGGCGTAAGAGGCGTGCGCTGGGGTATCGCCGCGCGCCCTGTCCGCCTTCGTTCGCCTGTCGGGGTAAACTGCGGCGAGATCCCACCGAGCCTTGGCGGAGGCGGGCGAGCCGTCAGCCTGTGAGGTGGTCACAAACGGGAACCGTGTACTCGTTCGGGACCTTCGGCGATCGCCACGGCGCGCACATGCGCGCCCGCGAGGGAGCGGCGTGGGGCATCGGGGACCCCGCGAGGGACCGAGCCGGAGTGTGGGGCGGAGCCCCACGTGAGAAAGGATCGGGAGACTGTTTTGAGTATCCAGCGCGGTGTCAAGTTTGTCCTCGTGTTCCTGCTGCTGGCGGTCGTCATCTCGATGACCGGGCTGGCGGCGATGTATTTCATGGTGTCCCGGGCGCCGTCGGTGATATCGAACTCGGTGCTGATGTTGCGGGTGCCGGGTGGCTTGGCCGAGCGCCACGCGAACGATGTACTCACCCGGTTCGTGGGGGACGGGACCACGGTACAGTCGGTGGTCAACAGTCTGCGCAAGGCTAAGGTCGACTCACGCATCCGGGGCGTCATCCTGATGCCGACGGGTCCGCAGGAGCTCTGGGGCAAGGCGCAGGAGATCCGGGACGCGGTGCTCGACTACAAGGCGTCGGGTAAACCGATCGTGGCATTTCTCGAGTATGGCGGCACGCAGGAGTACTACCTGGCGTCGGCGGCCGACAAGGTGTTCTTGAAGCCTGGTAGTCCGCTGGATCTGGTCGGGGTGGCAAGCTACGAGATGTTCATCCGCGGCGCCCTCGACAAAATCGACGCCCATCCCGAGATGCTGCACGCCGGCGACTTTAAGACGGCGGCCAACTTCTACACTGAGACGATGATGACCCCGGCGCACCGCGAGATGGCCGAGTCGCTCAACCGCGATCTCTATGATCAGATCATCGATGGCATCGCCGACGGGCGGCGGATGGCCAAGAGCAACGTGCGACGGCTGATCGACCAGGGGCCGTTTCTACCGGCCGACGCCCTCGAGGCCGGTCTGGCCGACGGACTTGTCTATGCCGACGAGCTGAAGCGGCAGGCGCCCTTCGACGAGGTCAACTGGCAGGAGATCGCCGACCGCGACTATCGGCGGACCAGCCTCGAGTCGGTGGGGTTGAACCGCGGCCGGCGCATCGCGCTGATCTACGCCGTTGGTACGATTACCTCCGGGGTCGGCGGGGCGGACATTACCGGTGGCGAGGTGCTCGGGTCCGACACGCTGGCGCGCGCCATCCGCACTGCGCGAGAGGACGAGTCGGTTCGTGCAATCGTGTTGCGTATCGACAGCCCGGGCGGGTCGGCGGTCGCCTCCGACGTCATCTGGCGCGAAGTGCTACTGGCGACGAACGAGAAGCCGGTCATCGCGTCGATGTCGGATCTGGGCGCGTCCGGTGGGTACTACATTGCGATGGGTGCCGACACGATCGTCGCGCAACCGGCGACGTTGACCGGGTCGATCGGCGTTGTGGCGGGCAAGGTCGCGACGGGCGGTACGTTCAGTAAGGCCGGTGTCGTCATCGAGCCGGTGAGCCAAGGGCGCTTTGCCAAGATGTACTCGCCCTTTACGCCGTTTTCAGACGACGAACGGGCGAAGATGCAAGAACACGTCGACGCGATCTACGAGGAGTTCCTGACGAAGGCGGCCGATGGGCGCGGCACGACACGGGATGCCATTCACGAGGTGGCGCAGGGCAGGGTCTGGACCGGGCGACAGGCGAGGGACCATGGGCTCGTCGACGAGTTGGGCGGGCTGGGTCTGGCGATCGCTCTGGCGAAGGAGCGGGTTGGCATCGACGCCGGCGACGAGGTGGAGCTGGTGGTCTACCCGCGACCGAAGAGTTTGTTCGAGCTGTTCAGCGACGGGGTCACCGTGGTCCAGGCGGCTGTGCGGCTCGGTTGGCTCCCGTCGTCACGGGTCCAGGCGCTGGCGGCGGCAACCGCGCCCCTGCGGCTGTTCCGCCGCGGCGAGCCGTTGGCTCTGATGCCCGGTGTGTTCGTGCCGTAAGAGAGCGGGCTCGAGGCGCAGGGCGGCGAGCCCGCTCCGGCGACTAGATCACGACCGCCTGCGCGAACACGTTCATGTCGATGTCGACCGTGATCCGCGCCTTGGCCTGCTCCATGTAGGCGGCGAAGAACTGGTTCTGCCGCTGGCTGGTGATCTCGCTCCGGAGCGTCTCACGAACCGCCTCGAAGTCCGACTCGGTCGCCTCTTGACGTTCGAGGACGTGCACGATGACGGCGCTGTTTCCGGTCAACACCGGGGTGCTGGTTTCGCCGGCTGCCAGCGAAAAGACCGCTGCCTCGACGGACGTGTTCAGACCAACACCAGGCACCGCCTCGCCACGTGCGATAAAGTCGCCGGTGTTGACTTCCAGGCCTTCCACCTCTCTCGTCGCGGTGAAGTCCTCGGCCGCTTGCAGAATGGCGCTCACCGCGGCGGCCCGCTCCTGCGCGGCCACGAACGCCTTCCGGCGGATCACGTCGTCACGAACCCGTGCCTCGACCTCGTCGAGTGGCGGCACATACGGATCCTGTATGGCGACGACGGTCACGAACGCCGGACCGGTCGTGGTCTGGATCGGACCCGCCACTTGTCCCTGTTCGAGTTGAAACGCCTGATCACTGACCGCTGATGAGAACCCGAGGCCAAGAATTGGTTCTCCGGGTGCTGCGAATCCGCTCTCCTGCGGTTCGAGCCCGCGTCGCCGCGCCGCGGTGTCTAAATCGGCGGCGGTCGTGATTTCGGCCGCCATCGCTTGTGCTAGCGCGCTGGCCTGCGCAGTGGCGCTCTCCTGTTTGAGCAGGTCGATGATGCTCGCGCGCACCGCGTCCAAGAGCTGTGACGCGCCGCCGGTCCTCTCGGTCGCCTTGATGATGTGGATGCCGAACACGCTCTGCACTGGGTCGCTGATCTCGCCCTGTTCGAGCGCGAACGCCGCGCCCTCGAACTCGGGTACCATCTGTCCGGGAGCGACCGGACCGAGGTCGCCGCCGATCTCCTTCGTGCCTTCGTCCTCCGAATATTGACGCGCCAGCTCTGCGAAGTCGGCACCGTCTCGCGCTTCGGCAACGATCGCCTCTGCCCGGGTCTGGACTTCGGCCGGATCACTGCCGTCGGTGCGTAGCAGGATGTGACTGGCGCGTAGCGCCAGCTCGTCGGTGTAGCGGTCGAGGTTGTTCTCGTAGTAGGCCAAGACGTCAGCGTCGCTCGGGACAAACGACTCCTGCAGCGCCGGGACGTCGATCAACACGAAGCGCAGGCGGCGCTTCTCCGGTACCGTGTAGGCGATCGAGTTCTGCGAAAACAACTCGACGACATCCTCGTCGGTAGCCTCGACACCCTCGCGGAAGTCGTCGGCGGAAAACGTAATGGTGTCGACCCGGACCTTCTCGTTGCGGCGGATGTGCTCCCGCCACAGATCGGTATCCGGCACTGTCACCCAGTCGGTCAGCGCCGCGATCAGCCGCTCCTGCATCAACGACTGGCGGATGTCCGCCTCGAACTGGGTAGGGGTCAGCGGCGGTGTTTGCAGCCGCAGCATCTGGACGTAGGCCTGCTCGCCGATGAACTGGCCGTCCCGTTGGAACACCGGGAACGAGACGATGCGTTCGCGCACCTCCGCGTCGTTAATCGTCACGCCCAACCGCTCTGCCTCCTGCAGCGCCGCGTACTCGTCGATCATCTGCTGGAGAATCTGCCGGTCGATCCCCATCGATTGCAGGATTTCGGTTGTGATCTCCCCGCTGGACTGGGTCCGGAAATTCTGGAGCTGCCGCAGATATGCGATGCGGAACTCACCGACGGTGATCTCGCGGTCGCCGACCCGGGCGAGCACATCGGTCAGGGCGCCGGTCAGCTGCGGCGCCGGCTGGACGAACGCGGGAACATACAGGAACACGAAGGCAAGGCAGACAAGGAAGAGGCTCCATTTTAGCCAGCCCTTGTGCTGGCGCATGCGATCCAGCATCGTCATTGTTCGCTCAACTCCCTCTCATGTCCGTGCGACTCGGTGCGACGCTGGACTCTGGCTCGCCGACTGCCCGGCGACCGACCCGTGTTCTGTCGATCACCGTCGTCGTATGCCCGGCGCAACCGAAAGCCGTAGACACGCCATGACGGCTCAACAATCCATACTATGCCACCGGATCCGCGTGCGGCAAGCCGTTGGTGCGCCTGGCGTTGGGCGTCAGGGAGGACGGATCTGGTCGAGAATGGCACCAGATTGGTGCAGTTCGTATGTGCCGAATATGTTATATTTCCGAGACACTGAAGGACTTAGGGGAACTGACAGAAACGGAACTGGCGGTCTCGTTCGCGATCACGGTGAACCATCGAGAACGACGAGGCGGCCGCTCCGTAAGGCGCGACGAGCGAAAATACCGGGCCGTATTCGACCTAGGAGCAACGTCGCGGAGTTGGGATGCGTCGGCGGCCGAATGCCACCGTAGTTTCGGATGGGGCCACCTAGTATGTCGGCACGGGGTCAAAGCAGCACGGCACGACGACACCGAATCCCGCCCCGGTCCGGCTCGACACTCGCCGTCTTTCACCACGCGAGCTCAGACGTTCTGGCACATGTGGCGCGGCTACGCCGCCTCGATCGTTATCGGGTGGCGTGCCGCGGGCAGCACCGGGCCGCGGTGGGAGCCCCACCGAGTCGGGTTGGCGTGGTGCTGTGGGAGCTAGCTCCCGGGCGCCGGCCTAACTGGTGCCGTCTGAAGTCGATCGCCCAGGGATCGCCAATCGTTTCCTATTCGGCGAATCACGCCGTCGCTGTCGCGGATCGTTCCCGTGAGCTCGGGTTTGCCACCCACCTGACTGCGCCGCTGAATCCAGTCCAGATCGCACACCAGACTACGATCGCCGCCCCGATCGACCTCGCCGCCCGCTGGTGGCAAGCGCGGTCGTCGCTCGAGCGGTATCTGAGGCGTGTCGAACCGTTGAGCGAGATCACACGACACGTCGCCGCGTCACTCGAGCCGAGCCCGGTGGCCGAAGCCCTGGTGAGCCGCCTGGCAGCCTGGCTGCCGGCTTCGGACTGTGCGGTGGTGGGTGGGATGAGGCGGGTGCGCCGACGATCCTCGCGGCAACGCAGGTGGTGCTCGAAATGGAGCCGGCGGCAGACGACGCGATGTACTGGGTCAAGGCCCACGGCAAAGATGGTACTCAGCTGTTGGGGGGCGTTGCCTAGTGGTTTACCCTCAAGTGCCTTGACAGGATTACCGGTGCGCGGCGTCCCGCTGACCCGGCGTGACGAGGACGCACACCGGCGAGTATACGACCGGGCAGGAACGTAGGCAGGCGGGATCGAGTCAGCAGGGCTTGCGCCACGGACTGCTAGCGTCAAGGAGGACTGTTGCCGTTGAGCATCCGCTCTTTATTCGCATTCTTTTCCAGTGACTTGGCGATTGATCTCGGTACTGCCAACACCTGCGTCTACGCTCGTGGCGAGGGAATTGTCGTGAACGAGCCCTCGATTGTCGCCATCAACAAAGTGAATGGCCGCGTCGAGGCTGTGGGGCGCGAGGCCAAACAGATGCTGGGCCGGACGCCGGGCAATATTATCGCCATCAGGCCGATGAAGGACGGGGTGATAGCCGACTTCGAGATCACCGAGAAGATGCTGACCTACTTCATCAAGAAGGCGCACCACCGGACTGTCTGGGTCAGGCCGCGGATCATCATCGGCGTGCCGTCGGAGATCACCCAGGTCGAGAAACGCGCGGTCAAGGACAGCGCGTATCGGGCCAAGGCCAGCGAGGTGTATCTGGTCGAGGAGGCGATGGCGGCCGCCATAGGCGCCGGGATGCCGGTCACGGAGCCTTCCGGCAACATGATCGTGGACATTGGCGGCGGCACCACAGACATCGCCGTCATTTCGCTCGCTGGCATTGTCTACAGCAAGGCGGTGCGGGTCGCGGGTAACGAAATGGACGAGGCGATCATCCAGTACATCAAGAAGATGTACAACCTGCTGATCGGTGAGCGCACCGCGGAAAACATTAAGATGAAGGTCGGCTCGGCCTACGGTCTGGACGAGCGGATCACGATGGACATCAAGGGGCGCCATCTCATCGAAGGGGTACCCAAGACGATCACGATCACTGACGAGGAGATCCGGGAGGCGCTGGCGGAGACGGTCAACGTGATCGTCGACGCGGTCCGCGTCGCGCTCGAGCGGACCCCGCCGGAACTGTCGGCCGACATTGTGGACCGCGGCATCGTTCTGACCGGTGGGGGCTCGCTTCTGAAGAACCTGGACAAGCGGTTACGTGAGGAAACAGGGTTACCCCTTGCGATGGCGGAGGAGCCGCTGTCGTCGGTGGTGCTAGGCGCCGGGGAGATGCTGTCCGATTTCGGCCTGCTGAGGAAAATCTCGATTGATTGATTTCCGCCGTCGCACCGGCGCCGTGCTGCTGGCCGTTGTCGTCGGCCACGTGGTGTTGATTTCAGCCCAGGTCAACACAGGGTCCCGTGTCGGCGTGTTCGAGGGGATGACGTTCGGGCTGTTTTCCGAAGTCCAACGTGCGTTTTCCCGGGTGGCCGGCAGTACCGTCCGGATCTGGGACGGGTACGTCGGGCTGATATCGGTTCGGGCCGAGAACGCCGCGCTCCGAGAGAATCTGGCGGAGTTGCAGTTCCGGTTGCAGCAGGAGCGCGCGCTGGCGCAGCGGGCGCGCGGTCTGGAAGAGCTGCTTGGGCTACGTCAGAATATTGGCTTCTCGACGGTGAGTGCGCGGGTCATCGCGGGCGATGCCTCGCCTTACTTCCGTACCGCGACAATCGACCGCGGGTCCGGCGACGGCGTGCGCCGTGACTCGGCGGTGGTGTCGCCGGACGGGGTGGTGGGGCGTGTGGTCGGCGACCCTGGTTTACGGGCCGCCAAGGTGCAACTGCTCGTCGACCGGAGCGCCGCGGCCGGCGCGATAATCGAGCGGACGCGCGCGGCCGGCCTGGTCACGGGGGACGCTGACGAGCGCCTGGTCCGGATGCAGTACGTGTCGAATCTCGAGGACGTGCAGCTGGGTGATATCGTCGTCACGTCGGGGGTCGACGGTGTCTACCCGAAAGGTTTCGTGATCGGCGAGGTCGAATTGGTGGATCGAGGGGACGGGCTCTACAAGATGATCCACGTACGCCCGAAGGTTGAGTTCAACGATCTCGAGGATGTCCTGGTCATCGTTCGTGAGCCCGCGCCATCGACTCTGGCCACGGGTGGCGAATGAATACGGCCGGGGTGGGACTGGGACTTGGTCTAGCGTTGGCGCTGCAGACGACGCTGGTACCGCTGGTGGCTGGTCCCGGTGTGCCGGTGGACCTCGTGCTGGTGGTCGTTGTCACGGTCGCGATCGTCAGCGGTCCAGTCGCCGGACTGTGGACCGGCACGGTAGGCGGGTTGTTGCAGGACACGCTGTCGGGGGGTGTGGTCGGAGTGGGGGGGCTCGCCAAGACGCTCGTGGGATACCTTGCTGGGCTGTTCGGGTCCCAGTTCAACGTCGCCAGACCCCGGCACCAGCTGCTGGTGTTCTTTGGCGCGTCGCTTGTACACACGGTTTGCTTTCTCGGCGTGTACGGCCTGCTGTCCGAGGGACGGCTGACGTCTTACAGCGCGGAGTTGACGCAGGCGACGGCCAACGCCACGATCGGCGTGGCGGTCGCGGTCGCGCTGCAGGTCGGGCCGGGAGTGCTCGAACGCCGACGGCTGCGGCGGCGCGACCTGACGCGGCGGTTCGGGCGCCTTGTGCGGTAATGCGTCGTAGGCGTGGGCACCGAGGCGATGTGGTCGACTAATCAGGCGGCTCTGCGGTCAGTGCATCGAGTCGACCTATGAGAAACCAGATCCAGACGAACGGCGCCGGCGGTGGGCGGGAGAGCCTGCCACTGACACTACTGCGGTCCGCGGTCGTGTTGGCGTTCGTGGCGCTCGGTATTGGGTTTTGGCTTCTCCAGGTCGCTCAGCACGAGAAATATCAGCAACTGGCCGAGAACAACCATCAGCGGACTGTCGCCCTGAGTGCGCCCCGCGGAGTAGTGTTCGACCGCGACGGCCGGGTGCTGGTCGAGAACAGGTACTCCCTGAATGTCTCGCTTGTACGGGAACAGGTGGAGGATCTCGAAGGCACGATCGCGCTGCTGGCTGAGGTCTCCGGGGTGCCCCCGTCGGCGCTCTGGTCCGTGGTGGAGCGCTACCGACGGGACCCGGTCTATCGGCCGATCGTGTTAATCCGCGACGCGTCGCTCGGCCAGGTGGCGGCGGTTGCCGCCCATGCCCTCGAGTTACCTGGGTTGTTCGTGCAACAGCTCCCGACCCGCCACTATCCGGCTGAAAAGGTCGCTGCCCATCTGTTCGGCTATGTTGGGGAGGTCAGCGATACGGAACTGGCGACCGCCGAGTTCCAGGAGGTGCGCAGCGGCGCGGTGGTCGGCAAGTCGGGGATCGAGCTGACCTATAACCAGCTGCTGATGGGGCGCGATGGGACCAGGCATGTCGTGGTCGACGCCATTGGCCGCGAGATCGACACCATCAGCGAGGAAGCGCCGGACGAGGGTCGGCAGCTGCAATTGACGCTCGACTACGACCTGCAGCAGGCGGCTGAAGATGCGTTCAAGGTCGCGGGGTTCGACGGGGCGGCCGTGGTGCTCGACCCACGGTCCGGCGAGATCTTGTCGCTCGTCAGCCTGCCCGCCTACGATCCCAACGCATTCGCGCTCGGGATCGATCAGGACGCCTGGAACGCGCTCAACGAGGACACGCGACGCCCTCTGAACAACCGAGCGCTGCAGGGGCGCTATTCGCCCGGGTCGACCTTCAAGATCGCGATGGCGGTGGCTGCCCTCGAGGAGGGTCTCGTCACGCCAGATTTCCGCGTGGCGTGCCGCGGCGGCGCTACCTTCTACAGACGCTTCTACCGGTGCCACACGACACATGGCAGCGTCGACATGAGGGAGGCCCTGGAACAGTCGTGCAACACATATTTCTACACGCTCGGCGAGATGCTGGAGGTGGACCAGATCCACAAGTGGGCCACGGCGTTGGGTCTTGGCGAGCTGTCCGGGATCGATCTTCCGCACGAGGTGCAGGGTCTGGTGCCGTCCACCGCGTGGAAGCGGGAGGCGCGCGGCGAGCCGTGGTACCCCGGTGAAACGATCTCGGTGGCGATCGGACAGGGGCCCGTGTCAGTGACGCCGGTTTCGCTCGCGGTTATGATGGCCACGATCGCCAATGGCGGGACGCGGGTTACCCCCCACCTGCTGAAGGCGGTCAACGACGGCAGTGGGTGGACCCCGGCGCCTCGGCCGGTACCGCGATCGGTGGTGTCGCTCGATCCGGTCACCGTCGGCGCAGTCACCGACGGGCTCTGGAATGTCGTCAACCGTGCAGGGACCGGTCGAAGGGGACGGATCGACGGGCGGGACGTAATCGGCAAGACGGGCACCGCTCAGGTCATCTCGTTGCAGGGCCGGCTTGTGGCCGGTGACACCGGCCAGGACCTGCGGGATCATGGGCTGTTCGTGTTCGCGGCGCCAGCCGGGGCACCGGAGATTGCGGGTGTGGTGTTCGGCGAGCACTCCGAGCATGGGTATCTGGCCGCCCCGATCGCGAAACACGTAATGGAAACGTATTTCGCGAAGAAGGAAGGACGCCCACGTCCCGTCCTGCCGCTGCCGGCCAAGCCGCAAGTGGTACCCTCATTCGTGGCCGCGAACCAATGATGAAGAAAGAATCCAGACCCCTTTTGCTGGCCCAGGGCCGTTAGGATGCGGCGATAGAGCGGACACTCCATGCTGGAACAGCGACTGTACCGGCATATCGACTGGCTGCTGCTGGGGGCGCTGGCGCTGCTGTGCGCCAGCGGCGTAGCGATGATCTACAGCACTACTCACGACCCGACGACGGGGGCCGCTGGACCGCAGGTCACGACCCAGCTGTGGGCGCTGGGACTCGGGTTGGTGGTCTTCACGATCATGCTGTCGGTCGATTACCGGTGGTTTTCCGATTCGTGGCTGGCGATCTTTATCGGGTTATTGGCTCTGCTGGGCTACGCGCTACTGTTCGGCACGGCCGTCGGCGGCGTCAGGCGGTGGATCGGCTTCGGCGGGTTCAACCTACAGCCGTCGGAGTTTGCGCGCATCGTCGTGGCGCTGGCGCTGGCGACCCTGCTCTCCGATTCGCGCCGGGGTTCCCAGACTACCGGCCCGTGGCTGCTGGCGGCTCTCGTTGTCGGACTGCCTGTCCTGCTGATTGCCAGGCAACCGGATCTCGGCACGGCGGTGACGCTGCTGCCGGTCTGCTTCGGAATTCTCATTTTCGCCGGGTTGCGGTTGCGGGCTGTCGCCGTGATGGTGGTGCTGGCGATTCTGACCACGCCGGTGGCATGGACTTACGGGTTGGAGGACTATCAGCGCCAGCGGATCTCCAGCTTCCTGGACCCGGAGCAGGATGCGCGCGGCGCCGGCTACCAGCAGATCCAGGCGCGCATCGCCGTTGGGTCCGGGGGGCCGATGGGGCAAGGGTATCTGAAGGGCACCCAGAGCCAGTACAACTTCCTTCCGGTTGCGCACAACGACTTCGTCTTCTCCGTGCTCGCTGAAGAGCAAGGGTTCCTCGGCGTGGTGGTCGCGCTCGGGCTGTATCTGTTCGTGATCCTGCGGGGGCTCGATGCTGCCCGGCTAGCCAAGGACCGCCTCGGGACTTACCTGGTCGTCGGGGTCATGTCCGGGTTCGCGTTTCAGGTGATCTACAACATCGCCATGTCGGCGGGGCTCGCGCCGGTCAAGGGGCTCACATTGCCGCTGATGAGCTATGGTGGGTCTTCCATCATCGCCACGCTGGCGGCATTCGGATTGGTCCTCAATGTGAGGATGCGGCGGTTCACGAACTGAGAGGTGGCGGGGTGCGCGTCGGTCGTTGATCGGATCGTCGCGGACCGCCGATATTTTTACACGCGCCGTCGATCGGCCCCGGTGAAGGGCGCGAGGCGGTCAGCACCGGCGTCGTCGAGACCAGCGATGAGTACCCCCCGTGGCCATGTCGTTCCGTTGACGCGCGCGCACGCCGGCGACGTGCGCGGTGTCCTGGTGCTGGCCAGTTATTCGGGCGGGTTCGGGTCTCGAGCGCGACACCGAACCTGGAGCTGCATAGATGAACAAGGAGATGATCATCTCCTCGAGCGGTCACGAGACGATGGCCGCTATCCTCGAGGACGACAAGGTCGTCGAGATCTTCGTCGATCGGAGTAGCGATTCGCGCGGCGTCGCCGGCAACATCTACAAAGGGCGCGTGTCGAAGGTCCTGCCCGGGATGCAGGCCGCATTCGTCGATCTCGGTCTCGAGCGCGACGGTTTCCTCTACGTTGCGGACGTCATCGGCCCAGTCGATGCGCTGGAGGGCATGGATGCCTCCGACTCGGACGCGGACGGCGAGACCGAGGACCAGGCCACCGGTGGCGTCGGACCGGGCGATGGCGACGGCTCAGGCCGCGGACGTGGTCGCAACCGTGATCGCAACACGACCGAGCAGAAGATCGAGAAGCTGCTGACCGGAGGTCAGGAGGTCGTCGTCCAGGTGGTCAAGGAGCCGCTTGGCACGAAGGGCGCCCGTATCACGTCGCAGGTGACGATTCCCGGCCGCTTTCTAGTCTTCATGCCGACGGTGGACCACATCGGCGTCTCGAGGAAGATCGCGTCCCGTGAACAGCGGGGCCGGCTCCGACGGGTCGTCCGTGAGTTCCGTGCCGAGCATGGCATGCCGGGCGGCGTGATCATTCGCACGGCGGCGGCCGAACGTCCGGAGGAGGATATCGTCAGCGACCTCACGTACTTTCACGACCTGTGGTCCCAGACGCTGCGGAAGGCGCAGGGCCGGCGGGCGCCGGCCCTGATCCATCGAGAAGCGAGCCTGGTTGCCAAGCTACTCCGAGACCTCCTGACGAATGATTTCTCTGCGATCCGGATCGACGACCCTGGCGAGTACAGGAAGGCGGTGAAGCTCGTCGAGCGGATCATGCCGGACCTGGTGTCCAGGGTGCACCACTACGACAAGAACTTCCCGATCTTCGAGGAATACGGCGTGCAGTCGGAGATCGACAAGGCGCTACGCAGCAAGGTCTGGCTGAAATCCGGCGGCTACATCGTCATCAATCAGACAGAGGCGCTGGTCGCGATCGACGTCAATACGGGCCGCTATGTCGGCAAGCGCAGCGGCCGGCTCGAGGACACGATCCTCAAGACCAACCTCGAGGCAGTGGACGAGATCATCCGGCAGATCCGTTTGCGCGACCTGGGTGGCATCATCGTGCTCGACTTCATCGATATGGACGAGCGCAAGAACCGCCAGAAGATGTACCAGGCGTTCGAGCAGGGGATGCGTCTGGACCGGTCGCCGTCGAAAGCGGTGCATGTCTCCGAGTTCGGACTCATCATCACGACGCGAAAGCGGGTCAAGCAGAGTCTCGAGCGCCAGCTGACCGACCCATGTCCGTATTGCTCCGGCAGCGCCGTGGTCAAGTCCGCGTCGACGATCTGCTTCGAAATCCTTGCGGAGCTGCGTAAGATCAGCGGCGACCTCGATGGGCATCGCGTCCAGCTGCGCGTGAACCCCGACATCGCCCTGGCGCTCAAGACCGAGGCGCGCGCGGTACTGAAGGAGATCGAGCAGATGCTGGACAGGGCAATCACCCTGCGCCCGGACGCCCAGTTACACCACGAGCAGTTTGACGTGATGGCCATGTGAGCCGGTACACGGCCGTGCCCCTAGGAGCTCGGGGTGAAGCCCGCGTCAAGCTGAGAGCGGCCGATGCGAGTACGTAGCCGTCCTTAGCCGGCCACCAGATGAATGAAGTAGTGGGTGTTGCTCTGGTTCACCCAGACGCGCAGGTACTCATCTTCCCTGAGCATCTCGACGCGGGCGGCGCCTGGGCTAGGGGGGGCGCTCTTGGCGACGCTCTGGATCTCGCTCTGGGGAACGATACTGACGACCTCGCGGCCGCGAACGACGTCGTTCTGCAGAAACTCGGCCCAGCGCTCGAGCACCGGCAGCTGTCCCGGCGCGGCGGGGTTGGCCGAGTCTTCGGTCACCCGCACGTCATAGGTGCCAGCCGCCAGGGCCTGGCCGTCGGCCATCACCCGTCGCGGTAGGTCCACCGATCCCAGAGCGACTGGTCCCGCCGGCACATTGATGTTTCCAGGTGCGGTCTGTTGCACCGCCAGTCCGACGGACGGCATCGCCGTTGCGAAACCGATCAAGGCGCACGCGGCGATCAGCACGGCGGAATTCTGTCGGTTCATGCTTCCTCCCGCATCGGGTGTCGCAGACTGTTGGGATCAGCCCGACCCACACCGCGCACATGGTACCAGAGAAGCCGGACGCGGACCTAGCCCGTGTGGTGCGGGTCATGCGCCAGGCCACGCATCGAGGCCCACCAGACGGACGCCAGGCCCTTCGCGGGTGCCTAACGCCCTGCTCACCATGAACAGGCCGCTAGCGCATCGGTGTGGTCCGCCACACCTCGTGGATGACCCCGGCCTGGATGAGCTTAGTTGCATAGACGATTTGCCCGGTGTGGGCGGTGAAATGGAGCACCTGGCCCAGGATGAGCTCGGCGTAGGTCGTCGTCTCGCCGGTTCGATCGGTGGTGTCGCCCAGCCGTGCCGGGTCGAAGCCGGAGAGCACGCGGTCGGCCTCCGCCATCGCGGCGTCGACGCCGGCCTGTAGCTCTTCCTTCGCCACCGGCCCCTGCTGGGAGAACTCCGCGGCGCGGTCTCGCACGTAGCCGCTGTTCCCGACACAGTGGCCGATGTAGAAGCGGGTCGAGCCGCACAAATGCAGGATCAGGTTGCCGACCGCGTTCGATTCCTCGTTTGCCCGCCACCAGAGCTGCCCGTCGTTAAGGGCCGCGAGACAGGTGCGAACCTGCCCCGCCTGGTGGACGAGCAGCCGCGTGCGGGCGATGTCAAGCAGATTCCTGTTTTCCGTGTCGGTCATCGTAGTTCCTTCCTGCCGCTACCCTGCTCTAGTAGCCCGTGGTGAAACCCCGCGTCGCCCCGAGATGATGGTACGCAATAAAGCTCACGGCCAGCACACGGCGCCCGAGGAAACATGCCGCTAGCATTCGACCGAGAGGCCACGCCAACAGGCTGGATGCATCACCCGTCGAATGCAGCGGGGCTTTCGCCACGGGCTGCGACCAGGCAGGCTGCCCGAGCCCTCGAGCCCGGAAGCCGGCAAGCATGATCGCATGACCGCCGCAGGTGACCGGGGATTAGGTCGGGGTGAACCGGCCCGCCGGCGCCGGCTCGAACACACGCTGTGTCAGGCGGTATCGTGCCGGTGGTCACGGTCCGACTGCATCGGTTGAAACACCTTCCCGGCGCGTCGGATACGTCGAGCCCCCGATACGGGACTGTGGGCAGCGCAGCCTGGCGCCGCCGCCCGCCGGCCACCGTCCCACCGCGTACGACGCGGCCTCGCCGACCGCGCTGTTACGGCCGGCGCACGATCGGGAGATAGCATATCCCAGCGATGGCGATGTCGTACATTGCGCACGCGGCGGGATACCAGTCGGGCAGCGAGCCAGCCGGCAGGATCTCGGCGCCGTGAAGCAGGTCGACGATCGCGTGACCGGCGAACGCCATGGCCAGCAGCGTTAAGGCCAGTCGAGGGTCCCGCGTGACCGCTACCGCGGCCAACACGAGGAAGCCGACGGCCAACGCCACGTCCAGCCCGCTGCCGGTGGTTGACTCGTGCGCCAGCGCGAACCCGATGTAGACGCCAGCCGTGGTCACCAGCAGCAGGGCCGCGAACTGTGCGAGTCGCAACTCGGCGATCAGACGTTGCGGGGAGGCCGGATCTGCGGTCGTGGCGACGAGCGACAGCCGGATCAGGCCGAGCCCCAGGGCGACGCAGGCAACGATCAACGCACGCGCCGCGTCGGTCATGGCTTAGACGTCTCCCAGGAGCCCGTGGTGCAACCCCGCATTGCACCGAGACCATCGTGATCGCTGCCGCCCTCGGCCTGTACACGCCTCGATGGTACGGTGGGACCTGTTTGACCGAGGCGCAACGCCGTCCAGGGGGGATGCAGCGCCCGTCGAATGCAGCTGGGCTCTTGCCACGGGCTCCTAGAATCCCTGATCGAGGGTGGTCGGCGGGACCGGCCGCGCTGCGGCCGCCGGGCCATAGAAAATCGAATTAAACAGGAGTCGGAAGGTGCCCCACGTCTGTCCCCGGTGCTGGACCCGGAATGTGTGCAGAATGACGCGACCGCGTCCGGCCGGCACCTCGATGACCGCGGCGCCGCCGCGGAGCCGGTCCTCTCCCGTGATCCACCCGCTGCGTAGCAGCGGCGCGTCCGGGTAGCGGGCAACAACCACCGGCGGTACCCGGCCGCCAAGCGTGCCTGTGACGTACGCGCCGTTGTCGACGAACATGACGTCGGTTTCCGCCGGCATCCCGAAACCGATTCCGTGTGTTGGGTCAACCTGCGCGCGCAGGATCGAGCCAGGCGCGTGAAACGTGTCGCGAGGGGTGTCAAGGAGCGTGTTGACGAGCGGCACCTCCAGGTGTTCGATCGCGAAGGTGGCGGCGTTACCCAGGGTGATGACGGTGCCGCCCTCGCGGACAAAGTCCAACAGCTGCTGGACCCCGACGGCGCCGATCCCGCCGCGGTACTCGGGCCGGATGTTCCGGCCCTGCAGACCACGGGTGATGTCAGCCGACGTCATGTCGGCGAACACCAACACGTCGAACCTATCGCGCAGATCACCGGCTCTGATGTCGACGCCTCTGACACGCGTGTAGACGAACTCGTGCTGATCGAGAACCCACCGGGTCCACCCGGCGTCCATGTTGCCGCCCCACGGTTCGTAGATGCCGAGCCTGGGCGCATCGATTGGCAGCAGGCGCCGTTTGGGATCTGGTGTCACGGTCCGGATCTCGAGACTGAGATCGGCAGCGAGCGTGTCCATGCTGGCCCGGTCGACGCCACTCACGAGAATGGCGCCAGGGCCTTCGACATCGGCACCAATCACCAGTTCGTCTTCGGCCCAGTGCACATCGGCGCCGGCGCGTAACAATCGGTTCATCGCCACGAAGCTGGCGTTGACAGTGTGGGGCAGCACATACGTCGATGCCGAGCCGATCACTCGGCCGGCCGGCGGTATTACCTCTGATTCCATCCGGCGCAGCGGCGCGGTGAACGGTTCGTCGACGCGCACCGTCTCGACACCCATCAACATACCCAGCGACCATGCCGTCACATCGTAGGGACGGTCCGGCGGCGCGTCGGCGGACGGCCACCGGATGTCTGGATAGTGCTGCGGTTCCAGCAGGTCCTTGACCCAGCGACCGAACGGTTGTGCCAGCAGGGCGACATGGGTGCCCGCTGGATAGCGGCGGTCGGCGGCGGTGAACGGTGCGTCGGCGACGTGGATCGCCGCCGCCTCGGCCTGCAGCAGCGAGAGCAGCTTTGCCACGGCCCCGGGGTCGGGCTGGTCGGACGGAATAACGAACGCGAACGGCCGCCCCTCAGTAAAACGGGCGATAGTACGCCGGTTCATCCCGTAGAAGTTCCGCTTGAGTGACGACCGGTTGTTGGCCACCGCCTCGATCAGCCCGTAGGTGGCGGTCAGGCTGTAGTCGATGACATCGGTCGGACGCCAGACGCCGCCCAGCCAGGGCCGCGGGTAGTTCATCCGGTACTGCACGTCCGTCGGCGCCGGAATCGTTGCCGCCGGCCCCGCAGTAACCTGCCCGTCGTCTGGCGCGCCGGCGACCGGCTCCTGGTCGACCCGAGCCTGTCTCAGGGGCGAAGCGAGCCCGGCGCTCGCCACTTCGGACAGTAAGGCGATCTGGTTGTGCCACCACGGATTGGTGTTGTTCGCGCCCTGCCAGAACGCGCTGTAGAGCTCTCCCCAGATGACGCCGGTCTTGCCGGTCTCGTGCAGCTTGGCTGCCATGGCCTGCCCCAGTAGGTTGACTTCGCTCCACACGAGTGGGTCCACGTTCGGGTTGGGCGGGTTCATGAACGGCGGCACGAAAATCCTGGCCCGGCTGCTGCCCATCTGATGAGTGTCCAGATAAACCTCGGGGAGCCAATCCTGGTACAGAACCCGGTTGAGATAGCGCGTCTCGACCTGGGTAAGCATGTAGCTGTCTCGGTTGTTGTCGTGGCCGACATACGGGTGATACAGCTCGGGCAGGGGCGAGCCCTCGTACGGCGTACCGCGATTCCGGTAGTGCCAGTCGACCACCATCTGCTGCCCGTCTGGGTTCTGCGTGGGGATCACCAGCACGATCACGTTGTCGAGCACGTGTCGGGTCCAGGCCGAGGTGTCGGTGGCAAGGAAGTGCACCAGCGTGTTCATGGCCTGGCTTGTGCCGATCTCGGTCGCGTGCACGTTGGCGCCGATCAGCAACACCGCTTTGCCGGTTGTGGCGATCACATTCGCCTCGGTCTTGGTGGTGCGTCGCGGGTCGGCCAGTCGCTGCTGCATCACCCGATATCGTGGCAGATCGGCGATTGTCTCCGGTGCCGCGATCGTCAACAGCAGATACGGGTTGCCGCTGGTGGTCAGGCCGAGCTCCTCCACCAGGACCCGATCCGATCCGTCGCCGATCAGCTCGAAGTAGTCGACCATTTGGTTCCACCCGGCCAGCTCGCCTTCGGCACCCATCGGGAACCCGAAGTACTCGGTCGGTGACGGGATCGGCGTTGTCTGTGCCGGCAGCGGCCGGCTCACCAGCACCACCAGAGCCAGTCCGGTGACCAGGGCCGAATGAACCTGCGTGATGCGGTGTCGCATGTGGGTGGCGGGGCCTCTCGAAAGCGTCCGGCATTATAGCAGTCCGTGGTGATTGTCCTGGTGCGTCCGCCGGGCGCTGCATCCCACCTGACGGTGCTACTCCTCGGTCATCTGTCGCCTGGATTTCCTCCCTCGTTGTGCCTTGCACCGGCCTGGCGCGGCATCGATCACGACGGTTTTTCGATGCGACGCGGGGTTTTACAAGCTGCTTCCGGTCCGGATACCACGTCGAGCGAGCCAATCCGACTTATGATCAGCGGCCTCCCATGCCCGCGACCCCGAACATCTCGTCCGCCCAACTGCCCGCGTTCGAGGGGTGGCGCTCGCGGCTGGCGCTGGGGTTGTTCGCGGCGCTGCTCGGGTTCGGGGCGCTGTGGCTGCAGGACGTAGTCGATCCGCGCCTGCGGGCGCTGGCCGGGATCGTCGCTTTTCTCGCCGTTGCCGGCGCCTGTTCGGCGCACCTTGCGGCCGTGAACCTGCGGCTGGTCATCAGCGGGCTCGCCTTGCAGGTGGGGCTTGCGGTGCTGATATTAAAGATCGAAATCGCTGGGGTGCGGCCAGGGTACGAATTCTTCGCGGTGCTGGCAACGGTCGTGACGAGGTTCCTGGAGTTCACCAATGCGGGATCGCGGTTCGTGTTCGGCGCGCTCGCCGATCCCGAGCAAATGGCCGAGTTGTTTCCCGACGGGTTCGTGCTGGCGTTCGCCGCGCTGCCGATCCTTATCTTCATGTCGTCGGTCTTCATGGTGCTGTACCACCTTGGTGTGCTGCAGGTGGCCGTGCGGTTGATGGCGCGCGTAATGGCGTGGGTCATGGGGACGAGCGGAGCCGAGAGCCTGTCGGCCGCCGCGAATGTCTTCCTCGGGGTAACGGAGGCGCCGATCATCATCCGCCCCTACATCGCGGGGATGACGCAATCGGAGTTACTGGCGCTCATGACGGGGGGGCTCGCCACGATTGCGGGCACCGTCATGGCGATTTATATCAGTCTGGGGGCAGACCCGGTCGGGGTATTGACGACCAGTGTGATGGCGGCGCCCTGCGGGTTGTATTTGGCGAAGATCCTGCTTCCGGAGACTGTCACACCGGTGACCGCAGGGACCGTACGGATGGTGGTGGAACGTGAGCACGTCAACGTCATCGACGCCCTGTCCGCTGGCGCCTCGGAGGGGACACGCCTGGCGATCAACGTGGCGGCCATGCTGATCGCGTTCCTCGCCTTCATCGCGATGTTTGACTACGGACTCGGGCTCATCAGCCCGAACCTCAATCTGTCGGCGATCTTCGGGTGGCTCTTCGCGCCGGTGGCCGCGCTGCTGGGGGTCGCGCCAGTCGATCTGCCGGCGGTGGCTGACCTGCTCGGCACCAAGCTCGCAACCAACGAGTTCGTCGCCTACGTCAAGTTTAACGGCGCCTATCTCGACGCGATGACCGAGCACACGCGGATGGTGGTCACGTTTGCACTCACTGGGTTCGCCAACTTCGGGTCGGTCGGCATCCTGCTCGGCGGGATCGGGGGTCTGGCCCCTTCCCGGCGTGCTGATTTGGCCCGGCTGGGTCCGTTGGCTCTGCTGGGTGGGTTTCTCGCCACCTTGATCAACGCCGCCATTGCGTCAGTCTTGCTCTGACCTACGAAGGAGACAGGGGCAGCAGGCACCAGAACGTGGAGGGCTTCGCCGGTTGATGTCTCCAGGATCGAGTGGCCGCCGAGCAGGCTTCACTCGATGGCCCGGATCGGGATAGCCGCCAGTTTCGTTATCATGAGCGACCCGGTCGAATAGTGCGCGCTCGGGTCGCCACGTGCCGGATATAGGTCGTATACATATGTTGCCCACAATCGATTGGGAGGACGGCGAGGTCGTCATGATCGACCAGCGAAAGCTGCCGTCCCGCGAGGTCTACGTGCGGTGTCGCACCGCTCGGGAGGTGGCCAGGGCGATCCGGACGATGGTCATCCGCGGCGCGCCGGCTATCGGGATCGCGGCCGCGATGGGCCTGGCGCTCGAGATGCGGCGCAACACGGCGACCGGCACCACGGAGCTGGCCACGGCGTTCTACCGGACCTGCGATCTGCTGGCGGCGACCCGGCCCACCGCCGTCAACCTGTTCTGGGCGATCGAGCGGATGAAGCGTGTCTTCGCCGAGGCGATGCGCGCCGGTCAGTCGACCGCCGACCTGAAGGCGACGATCGATGCCGAGGCGACTCGGGTGCATGATGAGGACGTTGCCAGCTGTCGAGCGTTGGGGCGTCACGGCGCCGAGGTCGTGGGGGCCAACGCGCGCGTGCTGACGCACTGCAATGCCGGCGCGCTGGCCACCGGAGGGTACGGGTCGGCGCTTGGGGTGGTGCGGGCGGCTGTCGAAGCGGGCAAGCACGTAGCCGTCTACGCTGACGAGACCCGTCCGTTTCTGCAGGGCTCCCGGCTCACGGCCTGGGAGCTCGTGCGTGACGGCATCGAGACGACCGTCATCACCGACGGCATGGCTGGCCCATTGATGCGGGAAGGCCGGGTCGACCTGGTGGTGGTCGGCGCTGACCGGATCGCCGCCAACGGTGACGTCGCCAATAAGATCGGGACCTATACGGTGGCTATCCTCGCCAGGGAGCACGAGGTGCCGTTCTATGTGGCGGCGCCGGTGTCGACGATCGATCTGTCCGCGCCGGACGGGTCAGGCATCCCGATCGAGGAGCGTGACCCGAGAGAGGTCACTCACCTGGGATCGTTACGGCTCACACCCGAGGGTGCCGCGGTTTGGAACCCGGCCTTCGATATCACGCCGGGGCGGCTCGTTGCCGGTATCATCACCGACCGTGGCATCTGCCGACCGCCGTTCAGCGAAAGCCTGCGGGCGGTGTGTCGCACGGAAGACTCGTAGAAGCACGGAAGACTCGTAGAAGTAAGGAGGCGGTCCGTCTCCGCCACGGTTTAGGCGGATCCGCCGGAACTGGCCTTTCGTTCACTCCGGGCTGGCAAATGTGTGGAGTCAGGGGAGGCCTGACTGCCATGGTCCGGTTGCCGCTGTTGCCTTCGCCACATGTTCGCAAAGCGTGTCCGTTATGCCTCAGACGACGCTGCTTGGCATCGAGACGTCCTGCGACGAGACAGCGGCGGCGGTGGCAGTCGAAGGCGAGGCGGGGCCGGCGTCCTGGGAAATCCGTTCCAGCGTCATCGCCTCCCAGGTGGAGATTCATCGCGAGTGGGGCGGCGTGGTGCCTGAGCTGGCCTCGCGTCAGCACCTGCGCGACATCTGCGGCGTGGTCGAGCGGGCGCTGCGTGACGGTGGGGTAGGCTGGGCCCAGATCGATGCGATCGCCGTGACCCAGGGGCCGGGACTGGTCGGATCGCTACTTGTGGGAGTTGCCTTCGCCAAGGCGCTGGCGGTCGCGCTCAGCCGGCCGCTGGTGCCGGTGCACCATCTGGCCGGACACATCGAGTCGCTGTTTCTCTGTCATCCCCATCTTCCGCTACCTGCAGTGGTGCTGGTCGTGTCCGGTGGCCACACGAGCCTATATCACCTGCCGGAGGCCGGAACCTATCGACTGGTCGGGCGTACGCGTGACGACGCCGCCGGCGAGGCATTCGACAAGGTCGCGAAGCTGCTGGGCCTGACCTATCCCGGTGGACCGGTCGTCGACCGACTGGCGCGTAACGGAGACGAACTGGCGATCCGCTTCCCGGTGGCCCGGATGACGCACGCGGACCGGGTCGTGGGTCCGGCCACCGTGTCGCCGCCCGGGTTCCCGAAGAACGCTGGTCGCATGGATTTCAGCTTCAGCGGACTGAAGACGGCGGTCGCGCGGCACGTACAGCGTCGACAGACTGTCGATTCAGACCCCCTGTCCGAGAGGGAGCTGGCGGACATCTGCGCCTCCTTTCAGCGGTCCGTGGTGGACGCGTTGCTCGACCGCGCGTTCGAGGCGGTACACCGGTTCGGCGCTCGCAGCCTGGGTATCGCCGGCGGCGTCTCGGCGAACAGCCGGCTGCGAGAGGTCGCCACGGCGCGAGGGGAAGACCGTGGCCTGCCCGTCTTGCTGCCGACACTCCACTTGTCGACTGACAACGCTGCGATGATCGCCGTTTCCGGTCTGCGTCGGCTGCGCGGCGGCGTGACGGCGCCGCTGGATCTGAACGCCGATGCGGGGCTGAGGATGTGATGATCGTCCACACTGACTATCTCTGGTTCAACACCGAGCAGCGCCAGGAGATCGTGCGGATCACAGACGAGGTGGCAGCGAGTGTCGAGACGAGCGGGGTGCAGGACGGCACGGTGCTGGTCTCGGCGATGCACATCACGGCCGGGGTCTATGTCAACGACTGGGAGCGCGGGCTCATGGAGGACATTTCGGTCTGGCTGGAGAAACTGGCGCCAGCCGGGTTGCCCTACGAGCACCACCACACCGGCGAGGATAACGCCGACGCGCACCTGAAGCGCACGATTGTCGGGCATCAGGTCGTCGTGCCAATTACCGACGGCCGACTTGACCTCGGGCCCTGGGAGCAGCTTTTTTATGCGGAGTTCGACGGGCAGCGCAAGAAGCGTGTTGTTGTGAAAGTCATGGGGGTGTGAGGGCCTCAGCGCGCATGTCTACCCGGCAATATCCCTCCCGTCCAATCTTCGGAGTAGGAGGGGTCGTGTTCATCGATGGGCGGGTCGTACTCGTCAAGCGCCGGAATGAGCCGCTCGCGGGCCAGTGGAGCCTGCCGGGCGGCGCTATCGAGGTGGGCGAGAGCTTGCACGACGGGCTACGCCGCGAGCTGCGCGAGGAGATCGGTATCGAGACGACGGTGGGCCCTCTCGTCGAGCTATTCGAGCGCATCATGCGTGACGGCGAGGGCCGAGTGCGGTACCACTATGTGCTCGCCGACTATCTATGCCATCGAGTGACGGGCGAGCTGCGGCCCGCGTCCGACGCCGAGGCGGTGGCGCTGGCCGACCCGCACGATCTGTCGCCGTATGCGCTGATTGGGAAGGTCCGGACTGTGATCGCCCGTGCTGCCGGCCTGCGTTGACAGTCGCGAAACCTGGGTGCTACGGTCTCGTGTTCGTCGGAGTTGGACTTGCTCGGAGAATCGATGCCCTGGTATCGGCAGCCCCACTGGCGCATTCTCGTCGCCCTGACCCTCGGGCTGGTCTACGGTGTCGTGGCCGCCTATGCCGGGTGGGGCGGCTTCACGGCGGATTGGGTGGCGCCGTTCGGCACGGTCTTTCTCCGCCTCCTCTTGCTCGTCGCGGTCCCACTAGTGCTGGCGTCGCTGATCACCGGCATCGCGTCCCTGTCCGACCTCAATAAGCTGTCCCGGATCGGCGGCAAGACAATCGCGATCTACCTCGGTACCACGCTGATCGCCCTGCTCATCGGGCTGACCCTGGTCAACCTGCTGAACCCGGGTGCCGTGGTGCCAGACACGGTGCGGGCGAGGTTGCAGGAGACCTATCAGGACGACGTCGCCACACGGGAGGCGATGGCGGCCGAAGCCAGCCGGCGCGGGCCGCTGCAGCCGCTGGTCGATATGGTGCCGGACAACATCGCTGGCGCTGCATCCGACAACAGTCGAATGTTGAACATGGTGTTCGTCGCATTTCTGTTCGGCATCGCGCTGATGCTGATCCCGAAGGAGCGGTCCGCGCCGATGCTGGCGCTGTTCGAAAGTCTCGACGCCGTCATCATCAAGATCGTTGAGCTCATCATCGTCTTCGCTCCGATCGGGGTGTTCGCGCTGATCGCCGATACGGTCACCGGGGTCGCCGGTGACAATCCGGCGGATGTTCCCCAGTTGCTGGGGGCGCTCGGTTTCTACTGCCTGGCGGTTCTGTTCGGGCTGGCTATCCAGATGTTCGTCACCTATCCGTTGCTGCTCCGGGCCTTCACGCCGCTCCGGCTGCGGCAGTTTTTCCCGGGTGTCGTGCAGGCGCAGCTCGTCGCGTTCTCGACGTCGTCGAGCGCCGCCACGCTGCCGGTGACGATGAAAGGCGCGCAGAAGAACCTCGGCGTCTCCGAGGAGGTGGCGTCGTTCGTGTTACCGCTCGGTGCTACGATTAACATGGACGGTACCGCCCTCTACCAGGCTGTGGCGGCCGTGTTCATTGCCCAGACCCTCGGAATACCTCTTGATCTGACCGCGCAGTTGACCATCGTGCTGATGGCGATGCTCGCCTCGATCGGAACCGCTGCTGTACCAAGCGCCGGCATTGTCATGCTGTTGGTGATCCTCGAGTCGATCGGCGTGCCGGCCGGCGGCATCGCGTTGATCCTGGGTGTCGACCGGATCCTCGACATGGCGCGCACTGCCACCAACGTCACGGGCGATGTCACGGTCGCCTCCATTGTCGCGGCCAGCGAGGGACAGCTCACGCTGGTCGCTGTCGCCATTGACCCCGGCGGCGCTAACCGAGCCAGGACGATCTGAGGCGAAGCGCTAGAGCCATGACCCCGACGCGCACCGAGGCCTGGCGCCTGCTGACCGAGTACACGCAGAATGGCCGGCTGCTGAAGCACGGGCTGGCCGTCGAGGCGGCTGTGCGCGGATATGCCCGTATGGCCGTCGAGGACGAAGAGGCGTGGGGCGTCGTGGCCCTGCTCCACGATTTCGATTACGAGCGCTGGCCAAGCGCCGAGGACCATCCGTATCGCGGGTGCGAGATCCTGAGGGCTCAGGGTTATCCGGAGTCCGTGATGCGCGCGATTCTGTCACATGCTGACCATACCGGCGTGCCGCGGCAGTCGCGGCTGGAGCACACGCTGTTCGCCTGTGATGAGATGGCCGGGTTCGTGACCGCGTCGGCGCTTGTGCGCCCGTCCCGCAGTGTGCTGGATCTCGAGGCGAAGTCGGTCAAGAAGCGGATGAAGGACAAGGCGTTCGCCCGCGCGGTATCACGCGAGGATCTGCGCCGTGGTGCCGCGGAGCTCGGTTTGCCGCTCGATGAGCACATCGCCAACGTGATCTCGTTCATGCGTGCGCGCGCCGCGGACCTCGGGCTCAAGGGTAGCCTCTGAGTGCCCGGGTCGCAGGGTTCCTATCCTGAGCCTGCTCTTTCCGAATCGGTACCGGCGGTTCCTTGTATGCCTCCTATAGTGATGACGACCTCGATGCCAGACGCCCAGCCGGTTGCCAGTCTCGAGCAGGTTATTCGTGCGCTACGGCATGCAGGTCGCCTTACGTGACGTCACCGCGACGTTTCCGCCTCGCCGTAGCTCCGCCCGGTGCGACGCGGCGTTTCACCACGGGCTCCCAGGGTGCGAGGGTTGGCGCCGTCGCGTGGCCGGATACCGAGCTTGCGCCAGGTGGTTTGCTATGATCTGATGATTGCTGCACCGGTGGCGGCTCGCATAATAGCGGTGCCGCGCGCCGTGGCCGGCCTGAGTCGGGCGGGCTGCGGCGGAACACGCAAGGCGGCCGGAAGGGAACGATGGCGGACGAATCACGGCCGGAGGTGGTCGGCGTACTCGGTTGCGGGCTGATGGGGTCCGGCATCGCACAGGTGTGTGCCCAGGCTGGATACCGGACCATCGTGCGCGAGGTCGACCAGGCGGCCGTGAATGCCGGTCTGACCAGGATCGAGCGGTTTCTCGCCAACGGCGTGACCCGGGAGAAGCTGACCCGCGCGGAGCGCGACGCCACGATGGGGCGTCTCGCCGGCACCACCAGCTTCGACGCCCTCGCCGAGAGCGATCTGATCATCGAGGCGATCATCGAGCAGGTGGACGCCAAGCGGGCGGTGTTCGCCGCGGTCGAGGAGGTCGTAGGTCCGGACACGCTGTTCTGCTCGAACACTTCCTCGGTCTGTATCACCGAGCTCGCGGCGTCGACGACACGGCCGGACAAGTTTATCGGGCTCCACTTCTTCAACCCGGTGCCGATCATGTCGTTGGTCGAGGTGATCCGCGGGCTGTCGACGGTCGACACGACCTATCAGCGGGTGCTCAAGTTCGCGCAGTCGCTCGGCAAGCAGACGGTCACCGCACCGGACCGGCCTGGCTTCATCGTCAATCGCCTGCTCGTCCCGTATCTGCTCAGCGCGGTGCGGGCTGTCGAAAGTGGGTGCGGCACGCTCGAAGACGTGGACACCGCGATGACGCTGGGATGCGGGCATCCCATGGGGCCTTTCGCATTGCTGGATTTCGTCGGTGTCGATACGACTTACTACATCGCGAACATCATGCATGAGGAGTTTCGGGACCCGGCCTACGCCCCACCACCGCTGCTGAAGCGTATGGTGTTGGCCGGACGGTTGGGGCGCAAGAGCGGTCATGGCTTCTACGAATATTGAGGGCTTGGTCACGACACTTGGCGGGCCGGCGAGCGACCGACGCATCCACGAGGCGGTGCGGGCGCTTTTGGCGGAGCTCGGTGAGGATCCGACACGCGAAGGGCTACTGAAGACCCCTGAGCGAGTGGCCGCGGCGCTGCGGTTCCTGACCCGCGGCTACGACCAGGATATCGATGCCGTTATCAACGACGCACTTTTCACGGTCGACTACAACGAGATGGTCATCGTGAAGGACATCGATTTCTACAGTTTGTGCGAACATCACCTCCTGCCGTTCTTCGGCCGGTGCCATGTCGCGTATATCCCGCGCGGAAAGGTCATCGGGTTGAGCAAGTTGCCGCGCCTCGTCGAGATGTTCAGCCGCCGGTTGCAGGTCCAGGAACGGATGACGAGCCAGATCGCCGAGACGCTCGCCGCCACGCTGAACCCGTTGGGGGTCGCCGTGGTGGTCGAGGCCACGCACCTCTGCATGTTGATGCGGGGCGTCGAAAAACAGAATTCCAGGGCGTCGACCAGCGCGATGCGCGGTGTCTTCCGGACCGACGCGCGCACCCGGATGGAGTTTCTCGACCTGCTGCGGCTGGGTGGTAGTACCGGAGCGTTTCGTGAAGGGCCGGGGGACGGGAGCCATGCCGACCACGCGTAGACAGTCACGGCGGACCTGCGGCCCTCGCCTGCGTGCGGGCATTCTGGCCTGGCTGGTGCTCGCGGGTGCGACCCCGCTCGAGGCACAGTCACGGCGGATCGAGCCGGCCGAGGTGCGGTGCCCGTCTGTCCTTGGCGTTGGGGTGGACACGGACCGGACCTACTGCGACGTGCTGGTCGGGTATGACGTCGTGGATGGCATAGTCGTGGTGATTCCGCCGCATAGCGGACCGGCAACCGTGACCTTCACGCTGTACGGCCGACACACCTACTCGGAGGATGAAGTCACACGCGGGCGCGGGTATGTCAGATACCTGGCCACGACCGCGGTGGCGACGACCGAGACGGTGCTCGCGCGTCCCGTCGTGCTTGCCGAATTCCGCACCGCCGCTGACCTGGCCGACCGGGTGAGCGGCGGGGCCGGTCCGGGCGGCGTCAAGGCGGTCGCGCCCGTTGGGGGCGAGAGGATCCGCGTTTCGGTGCCGGAAGGCGTGAGCGAGATTAGTGTCGTCGGTCTCGAGTTGCAGATCCAGCGGGTTGATGGGGCGGAGTCGTTCACCTCAGCCGGCCGGCCAGTCGCGGTCATCAGCGACGTGCAGGTCGAGTACCAGGCGCCCTAGTGCGAAGACGAGTATGAGTCAGCAATGCTCCGCCCTGGGCCGGGTGTTGGATGTCCTCGTGGTAGGGGCCGGTCCAGCCGGTCTCGCCAGTGCGATCGCCGCGCACAAGGCTGGGCTCGATTGCCAGGTGATCGAGCGCGGCGCGCTGGTCAACTCGATCCTGCATTTTCCCACCAACATGGTGTTCTTCACCACGCCCGAGCTGCTGGAGATCGGCGGGCTCCCGTTCGTGACGCCGTACGGGAAACCGACCCGTGACGAGGCGCTGCGTTATTACCGCCGCGTTACCGACACGTACGACCTGGACGTGCAGCTTGGGCACGACGTGCGGACGATTCGGCGGGAGGCCGCCAACGATGCCACGAGCCTGCTGGCGGTGGAGACTCGGCATGCGCATGACGGGCCATGTCGTCGTCTGGCCCGCACGGTGGTGGTGGCGATCGGCGCATACGAGCGTCCTAATGTGCTCGGGGTCCCGGGCGAGGATCTGCCCCATGTCTCGCACTATTACACTGAGGCACACCCGTATTACCGCAAGCAGGTGGTCATCGTCGGCGGCAAGAACTCGGCGGCCGAGACGGCGCTCGAGCTCTACCGTGCCGGTGCCCGCGTCACTCTGGTGCACCGGCGAGCCGAGCTCGGCAGTGGTATCAAATACTGGGTCCGGCCCGACATCGAGAACCGGATCTCGGAAGGGTCGGTGGTCGCCCACTTTCAGACCAACGTTGTCGAGATCCGTTCCGACGAGGTGGTCGTCGAGCATGCCGGCGAGCAGCGCGTGCTGCCGGCAGACGCCGTGTTTCTGCTGACCGGCTACCATCCGGACACGACGATGCTGGAGCGGTTCGGCATCGAGGTGGATCCGGAGACCTTGGTGCCGGCCCACGATCCGGAGACCTACGAGACCAACATGCCCAACCTGTTCTTGGCGGGCCAGGTGATCTCCGGTATCCACAGCGGGCTCATCTTTATCGAGAACGGGCGGTTCCACGGCGAGATGGTCATCAAGGAGATCGCGCGCCGGCTGGCGCCTGGTCTCGACGCAGTGCCGGCCGTCGTTGACACGCTCGGTTGACCGACTCTCCGAGGTGACAGGAGGCAGGGGAGTGGCGCCCCCCGACGTCGGTGGGATGCACTAGCTCATATCGTTAGCTTGAAGCAACGACCCTTGACATTGATGCCCTGCGTCCTCTCCGGCGTTTTCAGCCCGCGCGCCGCCGCACCCAACGGGCCCGTATCCGCTCAGACGATGCACGCCACGACATGTCCGGACCGCGCTTCACCCGTGCGGCTCAATCGGCGCGGCGGCGATGCCGGATGGTGCTTCGCCAGACGCGCTACGGCTGGATCCCGATGGCGGCCATTCCCGCTCGCACGACTTGCGCATCCTCCGCCCCTCGCGCGCCACTGGCACTCATCGCACCCACAAGCTGCCCATCGCGACGCATCAGATAGCCGCCTTCGAACGTGATCCCGTCTGGAATCTCCTGGATTTCGCCGGCTTTGAGCGCCGCGGCGTAGTCGATGGTGTGCATGCCGGACGCCAGCGCCGTCCGGACCTTGCCCATCGCGATTTCATAATTTCGCGCTGTGGCGCCCTCCATGCGCCTGAGGTAGATGGGGATCCCCTCAGCATCGACGATGACAATCGCCAGATCCCAGCTGTTTTGACGGGCTTCCGCCTCGGCGGCGTCCATTGCAGTCTTGGCCTGCTCGAGCGTTATCACCTGCGCTTCGGCGGGTGCTGCTCCAACGCCGGGAAGGGCGAGAAGGCACAGCGCGAAAACGGCCAGTATTCCAATCTTCATGATCTTCTCCTTGTGATGTGCAGTGTCCGAATCTGGGAAGCGTACACCCGACCCACCCTGGGCGGGCATGTGCTTTTGCCACCCGCTGAAGGAGCGTTCCTCGGTTCTCGCCTGTGCCCCAACGTTCGGTTGGATACCTGGTGTTCCGGACCACGCGCCGCCGGCGTGGCGCTGCCTCGACGCGGAGGCGGATGAGCCAGATCCGGCAGGCACCCCTTTTGCCGTGCGGCTCAGCGTGCGGGCGTGGCCAGTGCGGCGATCGAGACGAAGCGGGGTTGAATGTCGATCGGGATGTCTCGCAGCCGGTCGAGCACCCGCTGCACTTCCGGTCTCACGACCCCGCGGGTTTCGAGAATCCGCTCAGCCGCCTCGAAATCGCCGGTGGCCTGCACGGTCATCAACTCGCCCGTCAGCGCAGTGACGGCGTCGCGGATACGGCTGTGATCGACAGCGAATCGGCCGTCGGCATCCACCTTGACGGCGCCGGCGTCGAGAAAAGTGTTGAGCTGGATGGCGACCCCGCGTCCATGCGCTTCGTTGATACCGAATCGGATGGACCGAAAGGTCGAAGCCAAGAACGTGGTGTACATGCTCCGCTCCAGCGACCGATCGACCATGCCCCGATCAATGAGCTGGTGGAGTGCCCACAACCCGGAGATGTCCGCCTTGGCCTCCTCGATCGTGCTGTAGGTCTCGCGGAGTTCCTGCCGCACCGTCGTCTCACGGCCCTCTGCGGTGATCGTGCTCGGGCCCAGCCCGTGCATCAGCTCGTGCATCAGGATGTGGGTGAAAAACGCTTCAAAAGAAACTTCCGTCTGCGCGTTGGCCGGGAGCGCTACCGTCGAGATAGGGGTCAACACCGTTTGGAACTTGGCCTCCTGCACGTTTTTCAGCATCACACGCTTGGAGCCCTTCTCGCGGACGACCCGTTCGTCATTGGGTAGGTTGAATGCCGCGGTCTGCACCCCGCTGTTGGCCTCTCCTGCAGTAAAGACGACGTTCACGACTCGGATCGGGGCCAGCGTCCCAAGCGCCGTGTTCCGGTACCGCGGGTCGATCGGCAGCGCATCCTCCAAACTCTGCAGATGGTCACCGAATCGTGCCAGGTTTCCGGTTTCCGCATCGTCGCGCAACGTGACGAAGGCTTCGAAGGAGGCCTTGTAGTTGAACCACTCGTCCTCGTACACCTCGTACGGCCCGATTGTCGGCTCGATCGTCGAGTTGAGCTCCATCCAGGCCACGTCGCTGTCGTAATAGGCGTTGGACTCGAACGCGGCGGCGCGGGTTTCCAGATAGCGCCGAAGGGAGCGCTGGGTCGTCGCGCGCGCGGCGGCACGCAGATGCTCGGCCGCCACCGCCAGTGGCCCCTGATATTCCACGCTGTAGGGGACGGCGGTGAACCCGCCGTCGACACCTCGCCGGATCGTCGTGAAGAACCCGGTCGCGTCGGCTCGCGCGGCGCCATCGAGCTGGTCGAACCAAGCTGCGACCTCGTCCTTGGTCGCGCCAGCCGGATAGAAGTTGCCCCCTCCGAGCTTGGCCGGCGCACCAGCCACGAACCGACGGTTTTCTTCGATGCGTGACCACGGACCCTTGTTAAGAACGAAGAAGTCGAGTGTCGCCTGTCCAGTGGGACCATCGTCGTTCATCAGCGCTAGCAGCATTGACGGGTTGCCTGCCCACACCTGTTCGAGAAAGATGCCGTCCATCACCCGCGCAGCGTCGACGATGTGCGCCAGCGCTCGGCGCTCGGCGTTGGGTAGGGCGGACAGATCCGCTCCGATCTCCACGGGCGCGAACAACGGAGTCATGGTGGCTTCCTGGCCGGCACTGGTCGTCATCGCCGCGATCGACGCAGCCACGGCGACGAGACCAGTGACTTGAAGGCCGCCGCCGCCGCCAGATCGTCTCAGCGTCAGCATCCGGATGTTCCCTCCCCTGGGAGGCAGCTTCCCCTACCTGCACGAATCATCGACGGCCGCTAAGCCTCCCGAGGGTCGAGCGCCGAGCCCCCATGATGGAACGTCCGGGCCGACCAAGGCAAGACTGAGTCTTGTACACTCTAGCCGGTTGCCGCGCGGCGGCGGCATGGGGACCGGGATCGTGATCGGTGGGGTGTCCCTGCACACCGCGATTGTTCGTTTCTTCGGTCCAGGATTCGGAGTCTGGACGTTGGGTCGCTGTTTCGGGTGAGGAGCGGCGTGGCCCGCAGGGCGGAGACAGACATGACGAGCTCGACGCAACTCGCGGTGATCGGTGGTGGCCCCGGGGGCTACGCCGCTGCGTTCCGGGCAGCAGATCTAGGGATACAGGTCACGTTGATCGACGAGGCGGCCAATCCCGGCGGTGTCTGTCTGTATCGTGGCTGCATGCCCTCGAAGGCACTGCTGCACGTCGCGAAGGTGCTGACAGATGCCCGCGAGGCGCGGGCCTGGGGCGTCGACTTCGGTGAGCCAGCCCTCGACATCAACCGTTTGCGGTCGTGGAAGAACGGGGTTGTCGACAAGCTGACGGATGGGTTGGGGCAGTTATCTGCCCAGCGACACGTCACCTATCTGCGCGGTCGGGCGGAACTTTGTGGACCAACCTCCGCTCGGGTGGCTGGCGCGGACGGCCAGGTAACGGACCTGCGGTTCGACCACGCCATTCTGGCGACCGGGTCGCGCCCCGCCTCTCCGCCAGCACTGGCGCTCGATAGCGACCGCGTGTGGGATTCGTCCCGGGCCCTCGATGTGCCGTCGGTGCCTCGGTCGTTGCTCGTGGTCGGCGGTGGCTACATCGGGCTCGAGCTAGGGTCGGTGTACGCAGCATTGGGCTCGGCGGTGACCGTGGTTGAAATGGCGCCCGGGTTGTTGCCGGGCGCCGACCTCGACCTAACCGCCGTGGTGGCGCGGCGGCTAGAGGCGGTGTGCGCGGCGGTGTTGCTAGAGACAGCGGTGGTGGGGCTGGCGGAGGAGGGTGACGGCGTCAGGGTGACGCTTCAGGGGCCAGGGGTCGAGGAGTCCGACCAGCGCTTCGAACGCGTGCTGGTGGCGGTGGGCCGCGTCCCCAACTCGGAGATCCCGGGTCTGGAGCGGACCGGCGTCCGGCGTGACCGGGGCTTCGTGGTCGTCGACGGACAACGTAGGACGGCGGAACCGACGATCTTCGCGGTGGGTGACCTGGTGGGTGAGCCGATGCTGGCGCACAAGGCGAGCCATGAAGCCAGGATTGCCGTCGAGGCGATCGCCGGCCGCAAGACGGTGTTCGAGCCGGGGGCCATCCCGGCCGTGGTTTTCACCGACCCGGAGGTGGCCTGGTGCGGGCTGACCGAGGCACAGGCCGGGGCCGACGGGCGCGCGGTACAGGTGTGCCGGTTCCCCTGGGGCGCGTCGGGTCGTGCCGTGACACTCGGCCGTCCCGCTGGGGTCACCAAGCTGGTGGTGGAACCCAAGTCCGAGCAGATCCTGGGTGTCGGGATTGCCGGCAGCGGCGCCGGGGAGCTGATTGCCGAAGGGGTGCTTGCGATCGAGATGGGCGCCACCGTTTCCGACCTGCGGCTGTGCATCCATCCGCACCCTACCCTGTCGGAAACGTTGATGGAATCAGCCGATGTTTTCTTTGGCCAGAGTACACATACCTATCGTCCGAAGCGCACTCGCTGACGGGTGCGCTTCGGGTGGCTACCCGTCGATGAGCGCCCGGGCCCGCACAAATACATCGGCCAGCATTGCGGGCGTCAAGCGGCCGGTGTTGGTGTTCCGCGGGCTGGGGTGGTAGGCGGCGACGATCGCCGGCGCGCCGGGCGGCTCGCACACCAGTCCGTGCTGAAATTTTGGCCGTGGCTTGACCGTGGCTCCCCGGTCGGCTATCAACCGCCAGTAGCTGTCGAATGCCACCCGGCCCAGCGCCACCACGACCCGGATCGATGGCAGGGCCGCCGCTTCGGCCTTCAGATGTTCGTGGCAGTTTGTGATCTCGACCTGGAGCGGCCGGTTGTCTGGCGGCGCGCATCGCACGACAGAGCTGATGTAGGCGTCGGCCAGCTTCAGGCCGTCCCGGAGGTGCCGTGACGTTGGCATGTTGGCGAAGCCGGCCGCGTGCAAAGCCCTCATCAGCGAATCCGCAGAGCCATCACCGGTGAACGGGCGGCCGGTACGATTGGCGCCGTGGGCCCCCGGGGCGAGGCCAAGGACAAGGAGTCGGGCGCGTCGGTCACCGAACCCGGGGACCGGCCGGCCCCAGTAGATCTCGTCGCGTGATGCCGCGCGCTTGTCGAGAGCGATGCGCGCGCAGTAGGCGCGGAGCCGGGGGCAGCCCTGACACCCGGTGATCCGTCGTCGGACCGCTGAGAGTGACATCGTCGTGCCGGAGAGTGAGCAGCCCGGGGTGAAAGTCCCGCTGCGTTCGATGGCCGCTGTATCCAGCCTGTCTACGTTGCGTTTCGGTCGAACACTGACGGGTGTGCTTCCCCGTCGCGCCGCATCGCGTACCAGGCGTCTCGGCGTGACGTGGGGTTTCTTCACGGGTTCACGGGGCTACGGGTGCGTGTCCACGGACTCCCCCTGGCTGCCGCGTCGTCTCGCGGCGAACGTCGCTGCCTGCTCGTGCGCATGATAGGAGCTCCGCACGAGCGGACCGGACTCGACGTGCCCGAACCCGAGCGCGACCGCCACCTGCTTGAGCGCAGCAAACTCGTCGGGATGATAGTAGCGCGCGACCGGCAGGTGCGCGGCCGACGGGCGCAGATACTGGCCGATCGTAAGGATGTCGCACCCGACCCGACGGAGGTCTGCCAACGCGGCGAGCAGCTCATCACGGGTCTCGCCGAGGCCCACCATCAGACCCGACTTCGTCGGGACCCCGAGCTGGTGCCGACGTGCGCGGTCTAGCAGGCGGAGGGCGCGATCATAGCTGCCGCCCGGTCGTGCGCGGCGGTACTGGCTTCGCACCGTTTCGATGTTGTGATTCAGCACGTCCGGGCCCGCCGCGAGGACGGTCTCGAGCGAGGCGTCCCGCCCTCCGAAGTCCGGCACCAGTGTCTCGATCTGGCATCTTGGGGACAGCGCCAGGATGGCCGAGATCACCGCCGCGAAGGCGCCGGCTCCCCCATCGTCGAGATCGTCGCGATCGACCGATGTGATGACCACGTAGGCCAGATCCAGGGTTCGCACCGCCTCGGCGACGCGTGCGGGCTCGGCCTCATCGATCGGTCCCGGACGACCGTGCTCGATGTTGCAGTAGGCGCACGCCCGGGTGCAGACCCCGCCCAGGATCATGAAGGTCGCGGTGCCATGATGCCAGCACTCGCCGATGTTGGGGCAGTTGGCTTCCTCGCAGACTGTGTTGAGCGACTGCTCGCTCACCAGGCGCTTGAGGCGGCGATACCCAGGCGAGCCGGGTGCCCGGACGGTCAACCAGCGCGGCTTGGCCAGGGCCCGCCCCGGCTCGGGCCGGGTGGGGCGTCCGCGAAAGAGGGTGGCCGGCACCGCGGCATCGTGAGTGCCTGGCAGGATCATGCCGGCGATGTTAGCGCCTCGTCCACCGCTTGTGCAATGCGATCAGGGTAGAATACTGCGAAGCATGTGGAGTTCCTCGAGCAGTACGCCGGTCGATCGTCATCGGCGAACGATGGCGTGGGAACGACCGTGAGTACTGTATCCCACGCCCGGCGGCGGTTCACGCTGGCCGAGGCGCAGCGACTGCTGCCCCGTGTCCGCGCGCTGACGGAACAGGCGGTGCAGGCGGCGGACCAGCTCTCGAGCACCATTCAGGGGATGGCCAAGACCGACCCGAGACGGGCCGTCACGGTCACTGAGCTCGAAGGCGTGGTGGTCACCTGGACGGGGGAGGTGCAGGCGTTGGGGTTGGAGGTCAAGGGGCTCTGGCTGGCGGACTTCGACAACGGTGACGGTTATTACTGCTGGCAGTATCCCGAGGCGGTGATTTTGCACTACCACGGCTACGACGACGGTTTCGCCGGTCGCATGAAGATCGTCTAACCGGAGATGTCGCGGGTACGCTTGCTTCCTTCCTCGGTCCGCTGTATCCTGTCGCGGCTTCGTGCGCCAGGACGAGGATACTTCCCGCTTACCACCTGACGTTGAAGGTCCTGGATCTGGGGTTCCGACTGCTCGGTCGCTCTGAGTTGTGGCTGCATGCGTACCAGGTGCTGCGCGAATATGTGCTCAGGACTCGGGCGCGTAGCTTCATTGCAGTGCCGCCGGCGAGTGAAGTGACCTACGTGTCGGCTGCCGGTCCAGACGAGGTGGGGATACATACCGCCCGCGGCAAGGAGATGCCAGCGTACTGTGAGATGTATTTCGATTCGACGCAGGCAACCCGTCGTTTGAGCTGCCTCCGTCTTGTGCAACCGGACGATGTTCGGCAAAGCGCTGGAGTGATCCGTCGGCTGGGACCTGCGGCGGCGGTCGCGGACGCACGCCGCTTGACTTGATTTGCACGTGCACGCCGGTGCACGATTATACGGGTCGGGAAGTAGGCCGGGTGGGGGTGTTTGCGCACGGTAGCGACGAGCAGCCGATTCTGCGCGAGTACAACCGCGACTCCTGGGAGCTGGCCCGGCTGCTTTTAATCCGGTTTGGTCATCTGGCGGTTGGAGCTGTTCCGTCCGCCGGCACGGCGGCAGGATGGGCCGTTATGCCGTAGCGGGAAGAATCGTACTCGTGCCGGATCGTTGGTGACGGCCACGGCATGCGAGTGCGTGCCGGCGATGGAGCGGCGTGGGGTGTTTGGTGGAGCCCTACACTAGTTGAAGAAACAGAGGATTACGATGACGTACATTATTTGTGAGCCATGCATCGGGACGAAGGACACGGCGTGCGTGGACGTTTGTCCCGTGGACTGTATTCACCCGCGCAAGGACGAAGAAGAGTTTGAAGCCGAGACGAAGCTCTACATCCATCCCGACGAGTGTATCGACTGTGGCGCCTGCGTGCCGGCGTGCCCGGTTGAGGCGATCTTCGCGCTTGACGAGGTGCCCGAGCAGTGGCAGAACTTCATCGAGATTGACGAGCAGTGGTTCGAAGGGAAGTGACCTCGTGCCCAGGCGTCGTCTGACCGGGCGTCCCGCCGCAGCGCCTGGCGGGCCGTGTTCGTCGTGAGGCAGGGAGACCAGAGTGGGCTTAATTGACCATCGGTTCGAAGACAACTTCATCACGACCAATCTGGACAAGGTGCTCAGTTGGGCCCGTCAGTCCTCGCTCTGGCCGATGGGGTTCGGGTTGGCCTGCTGCGCCATCGAGATGATGGCCACGTCGGCATCGCGCTTCGACATCGCGCGATTTGGTGCCGAGGTCTTCCGCGCGTCCCCTCGTCAGGCTGACCTGATGATTGTTGCCGGCACCGTCACCAAGAAGATGGCCCCGGTGCTTCGCCGGCTGTACGATCAGATGCCGGAACCGAAGTGGGTGATCTCGATGGGGAGCTGTTCCAACGCCGGCGGTCCATTCCCGACCTACTCGGTACTGCAAGGCGTGGACAAGGTGGTGCCGGTGGACGTGTATGTGTCCGGGTGCCCGCCCCGTCCGGAGGCGCTCCTCTACGGGCTGATGCGTCTGCAGGATAAGATTCGCAAGGAGAACACCGTCTTCCGCAAGGAACGGGTTATCAAGGTCGGCCAGACTGAGCCGGTTCTCGTAGGAGACGGGGGGTAGGATGGTACAGCGGTTGACGAAACTCTTCCGGTCGGTCTTTCTGGTCGATCTGGTCAAAGGCCTGCTGGTTACGCTCAAGTACACTCCGCAGCCAGCCTTCACGTTCCAGTATCCGGCCGAGCGCCGACCGGTCGCACCCCGTTTTCGCGGTGTGCTCAGACTCCAGGTCGAGCCGGAGACCGGGGCGCAGACGTGCATCGTGTGCGACCAGTGCGCCAAGGCCTGTCCGGACGATCTGATCTTCCTAGGGGGGCACCGCGAACCGGGTCACAAGATCAAGGTCCTGGATTTCTTCGACTTCAACCTCTCTCGCTGCAGTTTCTGCGGTCTGTGCACGGATGTCTGCCCGACCAAGCCGGTCAAGGCGCTGATTATGAGCGAAGACTACGAGCTTGGCAGCTACGACCGCCAGAAGCAGATCCTGCGTGTCGACGACATGTACGACGGTGTCGAGATCGAACACTACACCGAGTAGCCCGGTCGTCCCGTCCGGCCCGCGGCCAGGATGGTGATAGGGGTCCCCAGGTCCGCGTGGCTGGGGTCCTGCGCCACGGCGGCCCGGGGGATGGGCTTGCCGTTGCTGCCGGACCGGGGCACAGTGGGACCGTGCCCGTGGCGACTGTTCGCCTGACGGCTGGAGGTGGCATGACACTATCGGCGCGTACCCTGATCGTCCTGGTGGCCGGAGCGATGGCCCTGCCGATCGTGATGGACGCCCAGTCGACGCCGACGACGGCGCGCACCGAGACGCGTATCCAGTTGGCCGACCTGCTGCTTGACGACCAGCGCTACTGGGAGGCGATTCCGGTCTACGACCAGGCAAAAGATGGCGCCACACCGGAGCAGCTGGTCCGTGCGTCGGCGGGCATGCTCAGGGCATTGTTGCAGGTGGGGGAGTTTAACCGGGCGTACGTAGAGGCCGAGTACCTGCGTGAGCTGGAGCCTGGGGATGCCGAGACACTGTCACTCCACGGTGACGCGTTGTGGGCCTACGGGCTGTTCGAGGAGGCAGAGCAGGTGTATCGGGATGTGCTGGCGATCGATCCCGAGTCGGCCGCTGCGCGGCACGGCCTGGCCAGGTCTCTTGCGACGAGCCATCGGTATGACGAGGCACTGGACTGGGTTGCGTCTGCGCTGAACATTTCCCCGGACGTGCCCGCCTTCCATCACACGCTCGGATACATCTACGAGCGGATGCACCGGTTTCCAGAGGCGGCGGACGCTTTCGACGCATACGTCACTCGGATGCCAGCCACCAACAGCGAGACGCGGCTGAGCTGGGCACGTGCCGAGGTCGATTTCCTACGCGCGTTCGGTGACCGGCCGGCGATACAGCTGGCGGAGCCTGGCCGGCTGCATACGATCCCGTTCAGACTGATTCGCGACAAGGTGATTATTCGCGGGCGGGTCAACGGACAGGATCCCATGGACTTCGTCCTGGACACGGGTGCCGAGCACACGGTGCTGTCGCAGCAGGCCGCCCGGCGGCTCGGCGTGCAGCCGATGACTAACATGCTCAGCGCCGGTGTCGGCGAGGCCGGTTTGCGCGGATTGCAGGCTGGCCGGATCGACTCGTTGGAGTTCGGTTCACTTCGCGTCGACAACCTGCCTGCGCTGATCAAGAGTCCGCCGCTGGGCGGGTTGCCAACGCCGGAGGCGGAAGGGTTTTCTCCGCTGGCGCTCGGTTTGTCGATGACGATCGATTATGGCCGGAGTCAGCTAGTGGTCGGCGAAACGCTGCCGGACGAGCCTAGCGAGATCGTGTTACCCCTCCGGCAGCACCGGCTCGCGGTCGTGCGGGGCGTCGTCGATGGCCAGTATCCCCGGAGTTTCGTGGTCGACACCGGCGGCCAGGTCATCTCGATCAGCCGCGGCACCGCCAGCCTGTTGCCGCCGTTGGACGTGCGTCAGGTGCCGCTCAGGGTGTATGGCACGTCCGGCTGGGATGACAGCGCGTATCTGCGTCCTGGCGTCGATCTGGCGTTCAGCCAGCTGCAATATCACAACTACTCGGTGGTGGTGTTGAATCTGCATCGCCCTAGTGCCTTGCTCGGGTTTCACATCGGTGGCATTGTCGGGCACATGTTTCTCAAAGATTACCGCGTCACGCTCGATCTCAACCGTAACGTGATGAAGCTCACGAGGCTCTGAGCGGCCCCGCTCCAGAAAACCTGTTCGCGACCTTTCCGGATCGCTTGGGCAGCCATCCGTGAGCCCGTTACGCGGTTGCTCACGAGGATGCTGGACTCGTTCGGGGAACGTTGGTGCCACGGCGCTGGGCGTGTGGGCCCCCGCGGGCGATCGAGCCGGGTGTGGAGCGGAGCCCCACGTCATTAGTGCTTCTTGTGTTGGTGGAGAAAAGTGCTCAGGGCGAGCCGGAGGTCCGCAGGAAAGTCCTGTTCGCGTGGAGACTGGAGCTGCGACTTACAGGTCTAGCAGTCGTCAAGGTGGCGGTGCAACTCGGCATGTCGCCCGGCTGCAAGCCGGCTCTCGGGATAAGCTGCCAGCAACCGCACGACTCCCGAGCACGGTGTCTGGGGACGCGACGGCCGGAGCACGCTGGACCGATCAGAAGTCATACCCGATCCAGAAGTCGAAGCGCGGCTCTCGGAACACCGCGCTTCCGCCCTGTGTCGCGAACACGACGTCCTCCCAGCCCTTGTTGAAGAGCGTGCGCCACGTCCAGTCGAAGTGGGCGGGGAAGCCGAGAACAGATGTCTGCAGACCGATACCGTAGGCGGCGCGGCCGTCCACCAACCGGAAGCCGGAGACGGTGTTTGGTTCACCGAACACTTCGAAAAACTCGCCCGTCGCCGGGTCCAATCCGAAATCGATCGTCGGCGTAACGGTCTCGCTGCTTCGGGAGAACAGCTTGAACGGCTCGTCTCTCAGACTGGCACCACCGAGGTTGAAGAAGAACGTGCCGCGAATGCCGCCGAGCACGCCGATCGGCGTGAGCATCGCCTCGACCAATGGGAACCGGAGCTCAGCGTTGACGAAACCGGCTTCGTGGCCGATGAACTCGAGATACTCGTAGCCGCGCATCTCCGAGTTGCCGCCAAAATAGAGAAAGTCCGGATAATCACCGAGGCTCATGAAGCCGCGGCCGCGCAGCGCCAAGAGACCGGTCTCGAGCAGGCGGAAATAGTAGCGGGCGTCTGCCTCGACTGTCTGCTTGCCGAGGAGGTTGTCGCCGATCGATGGCGCGTACTGATACCCGAACAGCATAGTGTTGCCGGCGATCGGGCCGAACTCGCGGAAGACCGTCGTCTCCTGGATAAATTTCACGCTGACGGGCATCGTGGCCCCGTTGCGAAACAGGTTGGCAGCGCCGAACTGCTGCTGCTGGAACTGTTCGGATTGCTGCTGTAGCGCCTGGTTGTCGAACCGTTCGTTGTAGTGAAAGAGACCACCAGAGAGCTCGATCCGGCGGAAGCGGTCGAACGGGTAGATCCCGAATGCGCTGCCGCCACGTACGGTCCGCACCGCGAGGGCCTGGTCGCGGCTCAGAAAGGAGAGTGCTGGCGAGAAGAATCCGCTGGTGCCGTAAAAGAAATCCTCCTGCGAGAAGCCCTGCAGGGCAAATTGGAGCCGGCCGCTGAGGTTCAGATACGATACCGACAACGTCCGATACTGCTGGATCGAGTAGGCGAACAGACTAAAGGACTGGTCGCCGAGCACGTCGCTAAACGAGATGGCGGTGCCGCCCAGAAAATCGCCGCTGTTCGTCACACCCACGTTGACCGGGGGTGTGCCGTCCAGAAACATCTTTTCGAACCGTCCCTTCCGCCGCGCATTGGCGGCGATCACGTTGTGGGTCAGCGGTGCCTGGAAGTCGATGTTGGGGCCCGGTCCGCCAAAGTCGGCCGTCGAGGCCGTGTAGAGCGGCTCATCCCGCACCATGGAGTGAACCCCGTACTCGCCCTTGAAGTAGGTCACGAAGGCGATCCGGGTCGCGTCCGTACCGGGGAGGACGATGGTCGACACGTTACCGTTCGCGGTGTCGGTGAACTGCCGGAGCTCGCCGTTGTTCAGATCGAGCGTCCAGATGTTGAAGATGTCGCCGTTGGCGGCCACGTCCGGTTCGGTCGGGGCGAGCGGGTCGGTGGCGGTGGATGCGAAAACCAGCGTGTGATCGTCGAGGAACTGGGCCGCTGCCTCGCTGGAGGTGCCGAAGGTGAGCTGGGTCTTCGCCTTCGTTGCCAGGTCGAGCCTGAACACCTTGTCGTTGCCGCTGACCCGGGTTAGATACACCAGGTAGGAGCCGTCAGGCGAAAACGTTGGGGCGTAGTCGGCGAGATCGTCCGTCGTCAGATTCGTCAGATCACGGGTCTCGAGATCCAGCAGGTAGAGGTCACCTACCGCGTTCTGCAGCGCCGAGAACGCCACCGTCCGTCCGTCGGGGGAGATATCCGGCGACTCCGGCTGGTCGACCAGGTCGAGTTCGATGATGTCCTCGACCCTTCGGGTCACGACATTCTGCAACACTAACGACCGGTACTTGCCCCGGCGGGCGAAATACGCCAGGCGGTCGTTGATCCCCCAGGACATCCACGGCACGCTGTTCCACCGGTTGCCGGAAATCCCGATCGATTCGAACCCCAGATCCTGATCGAAGCCCTCCGTCAGGTTGCTCACGACCGTGCCGTCATTGGCCGAGAGCAGCACGATGTCGAGCTCGCGGTCCTTCCGGTTCTGCGCGAAGGCGGCGATCAGATCGCCCGACGGCGACGGCTCGATCGAGACGACCGCCGGATAACGGGTCTTGAGCGGGTCCGGAGCGAGATTGCGGCCGTAGTCGTCCGGTCGCTCCTTGTCCCGGAATGCCTGGAACCGGCGGCGGATGTAGGATTCGAACTCGTCGTCGAACTCAGCAGCCGGGATGTCGAACGCATCCTCGTAGATGTCCCCGCTGTCACCGATGACCGTCTTTCGGAGCGAGAAGAGGAACTGGCGAACGCCCTCCTGGCCCCACCGATCCTCGATGAACTCGAACGCCGCGTGACCCAGGTTGTAGACCACCCGGGCATTGGCGAAGCCGCCATAGTCTAGAAACTCGCTCATCCGCGGCACAATGTCCGACAGCGCGGCGTCCCGGACCGCCATCAGGTCGAGCGGCCGCCAGACCCCGGCCATGTAGTCTGCCAGACCCTCGTCTACCCAGAGCGGGATACCCCGGCGGATGACCGATCGGGGAATGATGTCGAACGCGAATTGGTGCGTCAGCTCGTGGGTGATCAACCGATATAGCTGGTCGGAAGGCTCGTCGATGGGCAACACGATCCGTCGACGGAACGGTTCGGCAAATGCGCCGACACCCTCCGGGCTTTGTCCTGGCGCGATGTTCTGCTGCTCGAACTCGCTGTGGGTCTTGAAGACGACCAGTGGTACCCGTGTGGCCAGGTCGTGCGTCAGATCGGCGCTGATCTGGGCATAGGCGCTCTCGGCATAGGACGCCAGGCGCTCGAGGTGTTCCTCCAGCTCCGGGTAGTAGAAGATCTCGAAGTGATCCGTCTCGTAGATGTGCCACTCGAAATCGTCATACTTGACACGGTTCTTTCCGTAATAGGGGGCAAACTGCGTTTGCGCCACTGGTTCGGCAGTCCAGCCGAACGTCAGCAAACTGACCAGCCCGGCAACGACCAAGCCGCAGGGGAGGGCAGGCCGGTGGTGGGTGGCACTCATGACTCACCTCGCGAATGGCCAGCGGCGTGTCGATGAAGCTGGCGAGGAACTTCAGCCATCTTACTGTAGCTATGACGGACGTCGCAACGCTGTGGATCGCGCCTGGCACCGTGCTGCGGACCGACTAGAGCAAGACACGTACCGTACGGATCGCGGCGGCGACGGTCGGCCGCCCACGCATCTGATTCCGGGTCTTACCCACGGGTCGAACACTGCCGCCAGGCCACTCCCCTTTCACCCCTCGCGGAGCGCCGCTTCGGCGGCCTCGACGGGTCGCAGTACTCGTGAACGCGCCGGTGGTGTCCATATCGGGCTAAGGACCGACCACCATGGGAGACAGCGGAGGCGATGCTAGCACTGCCGGAATCGGGAATATGTCAGGAAGCCGGCGTGTTCACGTTGATGACGGAGGGACGAGGGGCGTCCGGATCATCAGGCGCTGAGTTGCCGAGGCTGCATGGCGCGATCGAGCAGCTCGATCTGGTGGACGTACGCCGGTGCGACTACGACGCCGGGGGGATGGCCCATCTGCTGTACGAGGTGAGGGGGGAGCAGTTTTCGCTGTTTGTGATCCCCGATGCGCGGCATGCCGATCGCTCCATCGACGTGGTCGGGCATCAGACGCAGTGCTGGTCGAGCGACACGGCGTCATATGTGCTCGTCAGCGAAGAGCAAGTGGCCGACATGGACAAGGGCGCCACCTATATGCGAGGCTATGACCGGTAGGCGGTTTGCAGCCGTCGCGGCCGGACGAGAGGAGTGAGTCAACATGACGCTTCGTTGGGTGATTGCGGGTGGAGCGGCGCTGGCGCTGGCGATGTCTACGTTGCCGTTCGGTCTCGTGGGCACCCATTCGCACGCGGTCGCCGGTGTCGGCGAGATCGCCATGGCGGCCACCTGTGACGCCGAGGCCAGACCGGCGAATCTCGATTTCACGCTGCAGGACCAGGATGGCAACGATGTGTCCTTCGAGTCCCTGAAGGGCAAGGTCGTGTTGTTGAACTTCTGGGCCACCTGGTGCGGTCCGTGCAAGATCGAGATCCCGTGGTTCGTCGAGTTCGCCGAGCAGTACGCGGACGATGGGCTGGTCGTACTTGGATTGTCGGTCGATGATACGGTCGACAAGATCCAGGCGTTTGCCGACGAATACGAGGTGAACTACCCGATGCTGGTGGGGCTCGGTCGCGACGACTTCCAGGAGGCCTACGGGCCGATCTGGGGGATCCCGATGACCTTCTTCATCGACCGTGAAGGGATGCTGTGCCGTACCCACGCCGGCATAGCGACCAGGGACGAACTCGAAGCGGATCTCGCCGATCTGCTCTGACCCAGGTTGGCGCAGATGCGGTCTCCTGGTCCGGTACGTGTGATGGAAACGCTGGCGCGCTCGCCGGCGTTTCTTGCTTCAGCGAGGGCGAAGGGCGGCTGTAGTATGATCGGCCCGGGAGAGTTGCCGCCATGCTGAAAGGGTTCGTCCACGCTGAGTTGTCATGCGGTTGCCGCCTCGCGTTTCGCGAAGGGGTCGAAGGCAGTCCCGTGATGGTCGTGGTCGATCGGAAAGCGCCAGGCTGCACCCTGACTCTCCACGTCCAGGGACTGCCGGTCTACGACTATCGGGAGGCGCTCCGGCCCTCGACGCGCATCAGCACAATCGAGGAAGAAGGGTACGAGGAAGAGGGTTAGGAGCCCGCGAAGCCCAGCCGTATCCAGGCTAGACGACGTCGCCTTGCCAGCCTGGCGCGGGCCAGAACGGCCTGAGGCGGAGCCGCGCTAGTTCCCGCGTTGGTTCCGTTCGAGCATCAGCACGATGTCCAGCATCGTCGTTTCGCCCGCCTCAACTAGCGTCTCGGGGCCAAAGGCGGCGATCTCCTGAAAGACCGCCAGGTCGTACAGGTTCGTTCGGTCGATCCCGGCGACTGCGGCGACGAGGTAGAAGCCTGCAGGCCAATGATCTCGTATCGCCAGGATAAATCAGGGTGGTCAACCGGAAGTGGCGGCTGCTCGGGCGTCAGAAGGCAGGGTTAACCGGCAGCGCCACGCTCGCCCGGTTAGCAACGGCGTCCCCGTCTTCGTCCTGGACAGTTCCGACGACACGGCTCGTGTGGTCGGTTAGCACCAGCGTGATCCGCTCGCGACAATCCCCCGACCGTAGGGCGGACACCACGTCAATCACGTTACGGACCTGATAGAACACCGACTCGAGTGACCAAGGGGAGGGCACCTCCTCCAGCCGGATCACACGGGTGCCCTCCGGTGTCGCGAGGCTGAAGCTGCCGTCGGCGACGACTCGGCTGCGGGTGAGTCCAGACCCCGTCGCGTTGTCGGTCATCGGTGCGCTGAACCAGAGCTTTCCTATCACCGACGGTGGTGGGCTCGCGCCGTCGGTGATCTTGACCCGGCCGAAGAGGCTGACGCCAGGGGTAAGCTACAGCAGCGCGTTCGAGACGTCCATGTCGTCGACTGTGAGCCGAACGAGGCCTAGTGCCCCGGTCCGGGCGCGCCGACGCGAGTGGTATCAGGGTACCTGCATGAGGGTATGATAGCGAGCTCGTTCGAGGATGGTGGAATGACTAAGCTGTTATCTGAATTCGAGGTGTCGTGTCCCTGCTGCGGCGCCGTCCAGACAATCGATTCCCACCTGAAACGAATCGTCGACCATCGCGAGCCGCAGCGCGAGGACAGGCCGGAGCTCGACCAGGCGCAGCGGATTCTGACCGAGGAGGCGCGGCGCCGCGAAGCGCTGTTCCAGCAGTCGATCAGCGACGAGAAGACTCGAGGCGACGCCTTGTCGAAGCGATTCGATGAGGCTCTGAAGCAAGCGCAGCAGGAGCCGATCACCAGACCCGAGCGTGAGTTCGATATGGACTAAACGCCGGGATCGGCAATCGCGGGATCAGCGGTGGTGGCGCCCCGGCCACCGGGCGCGTGTCGTCGGCCGAAGGCCGATCAGGCGCGTCGCATGTCGCCGCGGCCGGTCACCCGCTGGAACTGGGCGGGGAGCTCGCTCCACCGATCCTGACCTTGGAAGAACATCGGCTTTCGGTCTGGAAATCTCGTCATGAACGCGTAGTAGCGCGCCCGCCAACGGTCGATACGATAGTCTGGCGTGTGTATCCGCCGATGCGGGTGGTCCAGCAGCACTCGCTCCACCTTCCAGACGTTCCGCTCGGACAGTCGCCAGTCGTATCGGCCCAGTACCCGCAGATCCAGCACCGCATACCCGGTAATCCGACCGGTGAAGTCGACATAGGGTTCGACGTAACTGAGCGCCAGGGCCCGCGTGGTGCGGAACACCGGTTTGCGTCCGTGTAACCCGGGGTCGCGGGACCGCGCCACTGAGCCCCACCGGCCGCGGTGCTGGTAGACGAAGAGCACGTGGTCCAGCCGGTCGATCGACTCGAAGCTCAGGGCCAGCGGGGGATAGCCGTGCTGTTCGAGCACGACGGCCGCGGTGAGAACGGCCTCGAGACAGTGGGCTGTCCGATGTCGCACGACACCGCGAAAGCTGCGGAGCGTCGCGCAGTCATCCTCGCAGTTATACGGCAGCGCGTTGAGAAACCGCTGGACGTCGGTCGGCGTGCTGAGCCGCCGGATCAGTCGGCGCTGACGCGGCGTGAACGCCGGGGCCGGGTACGACTGGCTGGTAGGCACCGACCGGGTCGGGTTTGGGGGTGCCGGTAGGCTCCTCATGATCGGGCACACTGCCGCTCACGCCGCCGCCGTTTTCGGCATCATCCAGGTCTGGCGAGCGGGAAGGCGTCGCCGATTCTACCCTGGTATTGGTCGGCACCTCGGGGTACAACTACACGAAATGGAAAGGAAGCTTCTATACGGAGAAACTGTCGTCCAAGAAGATGCTGCCTTTCGATGCCGCACTGCTGCCGACCGTCGAGATCAACTACACCTTCTATCGCATGCCGACCGAACGGCTGCTCGCCGGTTGGTCCGAGGTGACGCCGGACTATTTCCGGTTCACGCTGAAGGCGCCGCAGCGTATCATCCACGAGGAGCGGCTGTGGCGCAGTGAGGAGACCACCGCCGACTTCCGCGGTGCCGGACAGACCCTCGGCGTGAAGCTTGGCGTCCTGCTGTTCCAGCTGCCGCCTTCGTTCAATAAGGACCTGGCAGTCTTCGACGACTTCGTGGTCACACTGCAGCCGGGAGTGCGCGCCGCCTTCCAGTTTCGGCACACGTCCTGGCACGACGCGAAAGTGTTCGAGCGGCTGCGGGCCCGTCGTCTGGCGCTGTGCGGCTCCGACAGCGATCGGCTGACGACCCCGGTCGAGATCACCGCCGCTGACGCCTATTTCCGGCTTCGCGACGAGGGCTACCAGACGAACGACATCACGGGCTGGGCGGCAACGATCGCCGCTGGTACGGCCGCCTGCCGGGACGTTTTCATGTGCTTCAAGCACGAAGATCAGGGGAATGGGCCCGAGTTCACCCGTCTCCTCATCGAGACGCTGGCCGCGTCAGTCTGAACGATCCACCCACCGGCTGCGCCAAGACCGGTGCCTCACACCAATTGCGCGTGCGTGAAGTCCACGATCCGCCGCTCGGCCCAGTACCCGTCGAATCCGGTCGATGCCGGACTGTAGAATCCGCAGTGCCCGCCGTGGCGTGTTAGCTGCACGTTGATATGCGGGTTGGCGGTGATCGCCGGGTCCTCGAATTGGGACGGAGGGACGAACGGGTCGTCCTCTGCGCTGAGGATCAGCGTTGGCACCTGTACTCGGTCGATCACACGCAGGCTGCTGGCGCGATGGTAGTAGTCGGCGGCGTCCCGGAACCTGTGGTGCGGCGCGGTAAACCGTTCGTCGAACTCGCGCACGGTCCGCACCCCGTCGAGCCGGCTCAGGTCGAACCGGCCCGGCCAGGCGCGTCCCTTCCGTTTCATCCGTCGCTTGAGGTTACGGACGAAGTTCCACTCGTAGATCAAATTGGACCGTCGTTCGAGCGCCTCGACACACGCGCCGAGGTTCATCGTGGGTGACACGGCGATGACAGCGTGCAGCTGCGGAGGCGTCTCCGGCCCGTAGTTCCCCGCCAGTCGCAATGCCAGATTGCCGCCGAGCGAGTAGCCGGCGACGGCGATGTCGGGGAGTCGGTCGAGCGCGGTCAGCTCGGCGATGACCGCCTTGGGATCGTCCGAGAGGCCCGAGTGATAGAGTCCGGCCGACAGCGCCTCGGTGCCGCCGCAGTTGCGCTGGTTCAGCATAACGGCGTTCCACCCGATCGCGTAGGCCTTGTCGGCGAGACCCCGCATGTAGTGCGATCGGCTCGAGCCCTCGAGACCGTGGAGCGCGACGATCGTCGCATGTCGGCGCGGCTCGGGCTGCCAGTAGCAGTGCGCGAGTACGCGGGCGTCCGGGGCGACGTCGAAGTAGCGGGGGACGGGGTGCGGCAGACTCGGGAAGTTGCGCACGTGCCCCCAGGTGAACAGCGTCATCCGATGTCCGCCCTTCAGCCTGGGATGGGGAACGTAGTCGGGTATGCTCAAAACAGGCAGGAGACAGCGTTTGCCGCGAGGGCCGGCCGTCCAGACCGGCGACGTGCGGTGTGGACGGAGGCCGGAGGGCGGTAGGCCCTGAACGGCCCGACCTGATGTGCCAGCGGGAGCTCGAACGAACGGTCAGTCAGGAGATAGTGTGGGTCGTACTTGTCCGCCAGCACAGTCGCCCGCTCGGCTGTCAGTGTGCCGAACTCGCCGAGATCGTGTAGTCGGTCGAGCACATGCTGGGCCACCGCTTTCGAGTAGATCGCCAGGGCCGGGTCCTTGACCTCTTCGAGAAACACGTCGCGTTGGCTGGTTGCCCGCACACTGGCACCGTGCCGCCAGGCGTGCGCCGGGTCGGCCAGTAGATGCGTGCCTGGCGGGGTTTGGACGACCCACTCCATCAGACGAGTCCAGTCGATCTCGGCCGGTCTGAGCGCCACCACCTGGCGCTCTGGATGCTCGATGAACCCGACGTAGCCGCCGCGCATCACCGCCGCGAGCGCTACCAGGGCCACGACGACGCGTCCGGAACGGGCGCTAGGCCCGTCTGACACGGCGCGACGAAGTAGTATACCGGCCCGGTTCGCGACCGGGGAGCAACGCAGACAGATGGGATGCCATGCACTCGGGTGCTAACTCCGGATCCACCCTGCACAGGCTACCAGGAGCCGGTGGTGAAAGTCCCGCTGGATTCGACCGGCGCTGCATCTCGCCTGGGCGTCGTTGCCCTTTGGCCACAAGTGTCAAATTTGTCCCCTCGTCGCGCCATGCCAGACGGGCGCAACGCCGGTCTCGGTGCGACGTGGAGTTTCACGACAGGTTCCTAGGTGTTTGCAGTGGGACCGTAGATCGACGGGACGCCGGTCCCACGCATTCGCAGATACACGCTGAGCTGGCCCCGGTGGTGAATTAGGTGGTTCAGCACGAGTACCCTGAGCACGGCGATGCGGGGGAGCGCGAAGACGAGGTGGCCGTTCCGCTCGAGCTTCCAGTCGGCGGTCAGATCATCGTCGATCCGACTCGCCAGCGCCACGCGTCCCTCCTCCGCGCTTTTGTCGAACTGGTCGAGCATCGTGGCGAGTGACCCCACCTGCTGGGCTTCCCGCGTGTCGGCCAGGTCGTACCCGTCGCGCATCATTACGATGCCGGTCCAGGCGGGGAGCTCCACCAGGTGGGCCACGAGCTCACCAAGCGTGCGCGCGTGTCCTTCCGGTCGCCACGTGAGGTCGGCCTTCGGCGCGACCGCGATCAGCGAACGCGTGATTCCGATTTCACGGTCGAACTCGGGCAGCAGAATGTCGAGGAGCGGCACGCGGTGTCTCCGCTATGGATTGTATCTGCCAGATCGGCACGGTCTGGCGAACCAGCTTGAGCGGGACGTGCTGAGGCAAAGTCTAGCTAGATCCATCCGAGTGAAATCCGCGACAATGCACCGATGCTGTTGCGACGGTTAAACGTCGGGTGTTTCGGTGGCGGTACAGGGCTCCCGAGTCTCATCGGCGGACTCAAGCATAACCCCTGGCTGCGGGTGAACGCGGTCGTGACCATGTTTGACAGTGGTGGCAGTTCCGGCGCACTGCGGGACCAGCTTGGCGTGCTACCACCGGGAGACGTCCTCAGATGCGCACTGGCCCTGGCGCGGAACGAAACCGAGGCCAGACGGATCCTGCTGACCCGTCTCTCTGGCTTCGAGCACGATCGGCTTGGCGGCCACACCGGCGGCAACCTGCTACTGTCGATGATGGAGCAGTACAGCGGCGACTTTCTCGCCGCCGTCGACGGCCTGCGTACCCTGCTCGACTGCGTCGGGCGTGTCTGGCCGATTAGTGTCGGGCAGGCGACCGTGTGTGCCGAGTACGAGGATGGGTCGACGACCCGGGGCGAGGTGGAGGTCGATGTCGAGCAGAGCCAAGGGCGCCGAGTCAGCCGGATCTGGCTCGAACCGGAAGTCAGCATTCATCCGGCGGCCGCGGCCGCCATCCCAACTTTCGACACCATCATCATCGGACCAGGCAGTTTCTACACCAGCCTCGTGCCGATCTTCCTGCCGAAAGGCGTGTGCGAAGCGGTCGCCGCCGTCGACGGGCCGATCGTGCTCGTTACCAATCTGCTGACCGAGGGGCGCGGGATGAACGGTTTCACGGCCGCCGCTGCGGTGACACGCATCAGCGAGGCGATCGGCCGCCCGGTCGACGTCGTCGTTGTCAACACGGGGTACCCCAGTGAGGAGTCGCTCGCGCGCTACGCCGCAGAGCACAAGAAGCCGCTCCCGCTCGGTGATGTGCCAGACGGGTGCGAGGTGATCACCGGCGAGTTCTGGCAGGGCGAGTTCGCCCGTCATGCCCGACGCCGGTTGGCCTACGCCGTGTGGAGCGTGCTGGCACAGCGGTTGTTGCCGTGACGGCCGATCGTCCATCGCTGTTTCGCTCGCCGCACCCCTAGGCCAATTCAGCGTCTGGCCTGCTTCGCAGCCTTTCTTCGTGTGTCGCGTTCGATGATCTTGGTCGCCGCCTTCTCGATGATCTCGCGTAGCTTCCTGCCGGTGGCGTCCCCGCTGGCCGGGCGTCTAGTCACCCAGAGGTCCGGCATGTCGGCGGAGAGGTGTCGGGCCGGTCCCGGGTGCGGACGAGCACCCACGACCCTTTCAGCTTGTACCCGTCGAGCGTGAATTTCAGATCCCCTTTGCGCAACTCCGCGTCAAAGTTATCGCTCTCCGGTTGTTAGGTGCAGTAGTCCCAGAGCATGATGACGCCGGCACCGTAGCCCTGTGGGATGACCCCTTCGAAGTCGCCGTAGTCGCAGGGAGGGTCCTCCGTCCGCACTGCCATGTGCTTGTCTCGGTGATCCAAGATGGCCCCTTCGGCACGGCCCACGACAGCAGCACGCCCTGGTGCTTGAGGCGTAAGTCGTAGTGCAGCCGGCTGGCCAGGTGCTTCTGGACGCAGAAGTAGAGCGGCTGTGGTGTTCGGGTCTTCCGTGCGCGTCGCTGCCGCTCGCCACGGGGTTCCGGCGTCTTGGAGAAGTCTCGGTTGCGACGGCATTCGTCCAGGGGCATGGGCTGAGTTTGAGTGTAAGCTGTTTGCCATGTCACACGTGCCTGGTGATGCCGGGTCTGACGCGGCCCAGTGGTTCGGACACCCGCGTGGCCTGTCGACCCTCTTCTTCACGGAGATGTGGGAGCGATTCAGCTACTACGGCATGCGGGCGCTGCTGGTGCTCTTCATGACCGATCTAGTTGCCAGCGGTGGTCTGGGCATGACCGACGTCATGGCGACCTCGATTTATGGCCTCTACACGTTCGCGGTTTACGCGGTTGCGCTACCTGGAGGGTGGATCGCCGACCGGTTGACTGGCCAGCGTCACGCGGTGCTCATCGGTGGCATCGTCATTGCTCTGGGACACTTGACCCTCGCAATTCCCACGTTGGCCACATTCTATTCGGGGCTGGTTCTGATCGTCCTCGGCACCGGGTTGCTCAAGCCGAACGTCAGCGCGATCGTCGCCGACCTGTATCCGGAAGGTGGTGCACAGCGAGATGCAGGGTTCTCGATCTTCTACATGGGCATCAACGTGGGCGCGCTCATTGGCCCGCTCGTTTGTGGCACGCTCGGCGAGCGCGTCAACTGGCACCTTGGGTTCAGCGCGGCAGGCTTTGGCATGTTGCTCGGGGTCGCTCAGTACGTGTGGGGCTGGCGATACCTGGGTGACGCCGGCCTGCTCCGGCAGGGGAACGGCGACGGTCGCGCACGAGCACTGCGTAGCTTCTGCTGGGGGACCGGTGGGGTGGTCGCACTGGTGCTGGGAGCGACGTGGCTGCAGCGCGGTGGTGTGCTCACCTTGTCGTTTCTCAACGTGGCGCAGGCTATGGGGATCACGATCACCGCGCTCGTCGTGCTGTATTTCCTCTACGTCTTTCTGTTCGGGCGGCTCAGCCACGATGAACGCCGTCGTGTCGCCGTGATCCCCGTGATCTTTGTGGCGGCCGCCGTATTCTGGTCGGGCTTCGAGCAGGCGGGATCGTCGATGAATCTGTTTGCCGATCGCCTGACGGATCGAACGGTGCTCGGGATGGAGGTGCCGACCACGTGGCTACAGTCCATCAATCCGCTCTTTATCATTTTATTGGCGCCGGCCTTTGCCTCGCTGTGGGTACGGCTTGGCTCGAAAAATCCGTCGATACCGGCAAAGTTCACCTACGGTCTGCTGCAGCTCGGGCTGGGGTTTCTGGTGTTGGCGTGGGGCTCCACGTTTGCCACGGACGGCGCCCTTGTGAGCCCGATGTGGTTGATTGTGACCTACTTCTTTCACACGACCGGGGAGCTTTGCCTGAGTCCGGTCGGCCTCAGCAGCATCACCAAGCTGTCGCCCAAGCGGCTGGTCGGCCAGATGATGGGGATCTGGTTCATGGCGGCGGCACTGGGCAACCTGTTGGCCGGGCTGGTGGCCGGCCTGATCGAGAGCCTGGCTCTGCCTCAGCTGTTCGGCGCCGTTGGGCTGATTCTGGTCGGCGGCGGGGTCGTGATGTTGCTTGTGAGCGGTCCCGTTCGTCGGCTGGCTGGTGACGTCCGTTGATCCCGGACTACTGCCGCCGATCTCGACGCCGATTGACGCGGTCGTGAGCGCCACGATGACACGTGTCCTCCTCGTTGCTACCTACGAGCTCGGGCGGCAGCCGTTCGGGTTGGCGTCACCGGCGGCCTGGCTGCGCGAGGCTGGGATTGACGTGGCGACCGTCGATCTGTCACGCGAACCGTTTCGGCCCGAGGCGTTCGACACCGATCTGGTCGCCTTCCATCTCCCGATGCACACCGCCACCCGGCTGGCGCTGCCGGTCATTCGGCGGGTGCGCGCGCTCTACCCGCGGGCGCGGGTGTGCTGCTACGGGCTCTACGCGCCGCTGAATGAGTCGGTTCTGCGAGGCCTCGGCGTCGAGCACGTTCTGGGCGGCGAGTTCGAACAGGCGCTGCTCGATGTGGCATCCGGGGGCACCGGTGGGACCCACCTGGTCGAGGGGGAGGGCTCGCTGCCGAGGTTGCGGTTCCGTGTGCCCGATCGGAGCGATTTACCGGCGCTCGACCGATATGCCTCGTTGCAAACGGCAACCGGCGGCCGTCTGGTTGCGGGATATACGGAGGCCAGCCGCGGGTGCAAGCACCTCTGCCGACACTGTCCGGTGGTACCGATCTACCAGGGGCGGTTCCGAGTCGTGTCTCGTGATGTCGTGCTGGCGGACGTGCGTGCCCAGGTCGCGGCCGGCGCCAGGCACGTCACGTTCGGGGACCCAGATTTTTTCAACGGGGTCGGGCATGCCATCGCCATCGTCGAGGCGTTCGCCAGCGAATTTCCCGATGTGAGCTACGACGTCACGATCAAGGTGGAGCATCTGCGGCGGCATCACGACCGGCTGGCAGTGTTACGCGACACCGGCTGTCTGTTCGTCGTCAGTGCGGTCGAGTCGATCGACGACGCGGTGCTCGCGCGGCTCGACAAGGGGCACACGCGCGCCGACTTCGAACAGGTGGTCGAGCGATGCCACCGGATCGGTCTCACTCTGGTCCCGACCTTCATCCCGTTCACGCCGTGGACCACGCTGGCCGGCTACCACGAGCTGCTGCGTGCGATCGACACCCTTGATCTGGTGGAGCACGTGGCGCCGATCCAGCTGGTGCTTCGCCTGTTGATACCGCGTGGGTCGCGGCTGCTCCAGCTGGATGCGCGAGACCTGGGTGTGGAGCTCGGGGCGTTCGACGACAGCCGGCTGGTGTTCCCGTGGCGGCACCCGGACCCCCTCGTGGAGCAACTCCACGACACGGTAGCCGGCGTCGTGGAGCGTCGGCTTAGCGCTTCCAGGTCGGCGGTGTTCGACGAACTGCTGGTGCTGGCGGCCGAGCGGGTTGGTGCGCAAATGCCACGCAGGACCGGAGCACAAAACCGGGCAACGATAGCGTATCTGAACGAACCCTGGTACTGCTGAGCCGAGCCGACAGCAGAGCAGGTGGCTCTGGTGTGAGAAGGCAGGAGGTAGCTGCAAGGCTGCGCCTCGTCAAGAAAATACCTGTCCTCGATGATTGCGTCCGTCCGACGCACGCGATACGGTTCGAGCGACTATCGAGATCCCGATCGATGCTGGCGAGGCTGTTTGACTCTCGGCTGACTCCGTCTCGTTTACGATGCGTAGGGTACTGTTGATCGCGGCCACGACGGGGTATCAGACCCGCGCGTTCGGCGAGGCGGCTGCACGGCTTGATTGTGAGCTGGTTTTCGCCACCGACCGCTGTCACCAGCTGGATGACCCGTGGCGCGATGGGGCGATCCCGGTCCGGTTCCACGAAGAGGCGGCATTCCTGGATGCGGTCAACCTGGCGGCCGATCGCCGGCCGTTTCACGGAGTCCTGGCCGTCGGCGACCGTCCGGCGGTGCTCGCCGCACTGGCGTGCGAAGCGCTGGGGCTGCCCGGGCATCCGCCGTCGGCGGCCCGGGTGTGCGGTAACAAGCTCGAGACCCGGCGGCGGCTCGTCGCGGCCGGCCTCCCGTGCCCGGCGTTTCGCCAGGCGCTGCTCGCCGGTGATCTCGACGCGGCGCTTGCGGGACTCAAGTTTCCCTGCGTCGTGAAGCCGCTGGCGCTCTCCGGCAGCCGTGGGGTCATTCGCGCCGACGATGCGGAAACGCTACGGGCGGCGCTCGAACGGGTTCACCGCCTGCTGTCTCGCCCAGACATCCTCGAGCGGCGCCATCTCGCTGACGACCGTGTGGTACTGGAGACCTTCATCCCCGGTCGCGAGTACGCTGTCGAGGGCATCATCGAAGACGGTACGCTCCGGGTGCTGGCCCTGTTCGACAAGCCGGACCCCCTGGATGGGCCGTTCTTCGAGGAGTCAATATACGTGACGCCGTCGACCGAGCCGGTAGAGCGGCAGCGACGGATTGGAAGGGCGGTGGCCGACGCCGTACGGGCGCTCGGGCTGCATCATGGCCCGGTCCATGCCGAATGCCGCGTCAACGACCAAGGGGTGTTCGTGCTTGAAGTCGCGCCCAGGCCGATCGGGGGACTCTGTGCGCGGGCACTCAGGTTCCAGGGCCTGGGCCATGTCGGGCTGTCGCTCGAGGAACTGCTGGTGCGACACGCGCTCCGTGAACCGGTGAGTGCATATCGGCGCGAGACGGTCGCCGCGGCGGTCATGATGATTCCGATCCCGCGTGCCGGGACCTATCGTCGGACCGAGGAGCTCGCGGCGGCCCGCGCAGTGCCCGGTATCGTCGACCTGGTGATGACCGCCAAGCCGGATCAGAGGCTCGAGCGGCTCCCCGAAGGCGCGAGCTACCTGGGCTTCATCTTCGCGCGCGCCGCGCACCCGGCAGAGGCTGTGGCTAGCTTACGAGACGCGCACGCCCGATTGCGGTTCGTCATCGACGCACCGATCCCGGTCGTGTGAGTCGTAAGCGCCGAGGGGGAGCGTCCGCGCCGAACGAAGGTATCGGCGCCGGCCAACGCGCGTCGGTGGAACCGTGGCCGGCGTTCTACGTGAACGCCAGAACACCCACTATTTTTTCTGTTCCGGGACGTAGTCTGGCGGGAGGGAGGAGCCTTCGCCGAAGAAGAAGTCCTCCATGTGCTTCGCCACGAGGTCCTGCGCCTCCTTCTGCCATGGCATCAGGCGGTACTCGTTGAGGATCATCTTCATCCGCTCTTCCCAGAGCTTCCAGGCGTCGGCCGAGACGCTTTCGTAGATGCGCTGTCCAAGCTCGCCTGGCCAGGGGGGCTCGTCGAGCGCCGTCAACTCCTTCTGGAACTTCACGCAGGTGACGGTGCGGTGTGTCGTCCCTGGCTTGGTGGGGTCATCCATGATGGTTTCCCGCGACGTCTACGAGTCCGGATCGTAACATGGTGGGCTGTGTCTGAACGAATGGATGGCACCCGGCTGGCAGTGGCCACGGCCGGTGTGCTGGGCGGGACCTTCCTGGCCGCCATCGAGACGACCGTCGTCGCCGCGGCGATGCCGACCGTGGTCGACCAACTGGGTGGACTACCTTACTACAGCTGGGTCTTTTCAGCCTACCTGCTGACTTCGACCGTGTCGATTCCCCTCTGGGGCAAACTGTCAGACCTCTACGGCCGGCGGCGGTTCTATCTATGGTGTGTTGGGTTGTTTCTGGTCGGCTCGGCGCTCTCCGGTACGGCGCAGACGATGCCGCAGCTCATCCTGTTCAGGGCGCTCCAGGGGGTTGGTGCCGGCGGGCTCCTGCCGTTGGGTATGAGCGTCCTGGGCGATCTCTACACGCTCGAGAAACGTGGCCGGATGCAGGGGATGCTGAGCGGTGTCTGGGGCGTTGCGTCGATTGTGGGTCCGATTACTGGCGGCTACATCACCGAGCTGTTCTCCTGGCGGTGGGTGTTCTATCTCAACATCCCGTTCGGCATCGCGGCGGCGGCGGCGGTCGGGTCGGCCCTGCGCGACCGGACGACCGGTGAGCGGCGACCGGTTGACTACGCGGGGGCGATACTGTTGATGATGTCGGTCACCCTGCTGGTGCTGGCGCTGAGCCGTCACGGGCTGGATGGAGGCGTTGGCGGTACGCTCTGGGTGGTGCTGGCCTATGCCGGTGCCGTCGGCTTCGGGCTGCTGCTGGCGCGGGTCGAGCGGCGGGCTGCCGAGCCGATGGTCCCGCTGGACCTGCTGGCGGACCGGATGGTCGCGGCGATCGCCGGTACCGGTCTACTGGTCGGCGTGGCGATGTTCGGTGCCATCTCGTATGTGCCGCTGTTCGTGCAGGAGGGGTTGGGCGGGAGCGCTGTCGACGCGGGCCGGGCGCTGACGCCGTTGATTTTGGGTTGGGTCGTGATGTCGATGATCACCGGACGGGTGGTGCTGTGGATCGGCTACCGGCCGATGGTGCTGACCGGGTTGACGTGCGTCACCCTGGGGTTCCTCGGGCTTACCCGGATCGGTGCCGAGAGCTCCGTGTGGCTGCTGCGCGCCGACCTCGTGCTCATGGGGCTGGGTATGGGCATGACGATGTTGTCACTGGTGCTCGCGATGCAGAACGTGGTGGCGCGACGTCATCTCGGGGTCGCGACGTCGTTCGGGCAGTTCACCCGTAGCATCGGCGGCGCCGTCGGTGTTGCACTGCTCGGCACCGTCATCGCCGGAGCGCTTCCGTCCGGTCAGGACCCCACCGCCGCCGAGATGACGACTGCCATTCATCGTGCCTTCTGGTTAGCGACGCTCGTGTCTGGCGTCGGGATCGTGTCTGCGCTCCGTATCCCAGCGGGGCTCCCCGCCGACCTCGTCCATCCGGATCACCAAGCGGCAGAACGCAGTAAGGCCCTCTAGGGAGCAACGAAAGCCCAACGCGGTTACGGCTGCACTTATGCCACCGGGTTAGTGGTCCAAATAGCCAGATTCTGCTTGTCGAGGCTGGCGGCCAGCATACGTGACACGTCGACGCGCGCGTCGTTGAAGACGGCGCCGCCGCCGATATCGGTCAGGTCGTCGGAAACCAGCGCGTTGGCGGTCGAGCCGTTGAAGGTGCTCCTTCGCCACAAGCCCTTTGGTAGCCCGACCGTGCCACGGCGCATGTCGGCGTTGCACGTCACCCGGCATTGCACCTCCCCAAGGGCGTTGAAGATGCGGACCGCGTCGCCCGTCGAGATCCCGCGTGCGTCGGCGTCGTCCGGGTGCATCTGCAGGCTCGCGATCAGCGTGCGGAGCTCGCCCAGAGTCGAGCTGATGGTCTTCTCGGTGGCGGGTGAGATCAACGTCAGCGGGTACTCGCTGGGCGCTGTGTTTATGCGATAGCGGTAGAGCCCCTCCGGGCTTTCACGATCGAGCTCCTCCGGGAAAAGTTGTACCTTGCCATCCGGAGTGCGCGGGAACACGTCCACGAGCTGGACCGGGCTGCCGCCGCCCGCCCCGGTTGCGATCCCGGTGTCCATCAGGTCACGGCGGGCTTCCCGCGGCAATGCGTTGGCCAGGCGCAGCAGGGCTTCGGTGTCGCTGGACTGATCCTGGCTGACGTCTAGCCCCAGCCGGGCGGCCAGGTCTTCGAACACCTCCACGTTCGGACGCGCATCGCCGACCGCCTCGATTGCCGGACGGACCAGCTGTAGGGTGCTCGATCCGTAGCTCTGCACCACGTCATAGGATTCGAGGAACGTCGTCGCCGGCAGCACGACGTCGGCCAGCTTCGCGGTATCGGTCATCACCTGCTCAAACACCACCGTGAACAGATCGTCTCGCGCCAGTCCCTCGAGAACCCGGTTCTGGTTGGGCATCGTCGCCACCGGGTTGCAGTTGTAGACGAAGAGCATCTGGATCGGGGGGTCGCGATACTCGAGCAGTGCCCTGCCTAGGTGGTTCATATTTACGATGCGGGTCTCCGGCTCTGGCGTGTCGATCCAGGTCTCTGGCGACAGGTTCCAGGCAGCGGAATCGCTCATCGAGTAGCCGCCACCGCGCACGCCGAATTTACCGGCGACCGCCGGCAGCGCCAGCACTGCGAGCGCCGCGTTGCCGCCGTTACGGTTCCGTTCCAGCCCCCACCCACAGCGGATGACGGCGGGGGAGACATCCGCGTACATCTCAGCGAAGTTCTCCAGCAGCTCGGGGTCGAGCCCTGCCACCTCGGCGGCGCGGCCGATCGTCCATTCGGCGGCGCGTTCCCGCAACTGCTCCACTCCGTGTGTGCGCTCGGCCAGGAACTGGGCGTCCGCCAGATCGCGCTCGAACAGATAGCGGTGAAGTGCTAGCGCCACCACCACGTCCGTGCCCGGCTTCAACGGCAGATGGATGTCGGCCTGGCGTGCCAGGTTCGTCCGGCGCGGATCGACCACGACCAGCGCCGCGCCGGCCTGCTGTGCGGCCTTTATGTGCGGGACCAAATGAATGCCGGAGCTGGACGGATTGGCGCCCCACACGACGATGAGCCTGGCGTGGCGGTAGTCGGCGTAGGCGACGCCCGGCATCTTGCCGTAGAGCGCCTGGTTCGCGGTGCTCGTCGGGATCGCGCAGACCGTCCTGGCGAGCCGCGACGTGCCGAACTGCCGGAACAGTCGCGCGTCGGCCGTGTCCTGGCTCAACAGCCCGTTCGACCCGCCGTAGGAGAACGGGAGGATCGCGTCGGCGCCCCATTCCTCACGAATCGCGACCATGCGCGCCGCGACGGTGCCGAGCGCCTCGTCCCAGGACACCGTCCGGAAGCGGGCGTCGCCGCGCTCGCCCTCGCGAACGAGCGGATGCAGCAAGCGGGCATCGCCGTACACCCGCTCGCCGAACCGGCGCACCTTGCCGCAGATGTAGCCGTCGGTGACCGCGTGCGTTTTGGAGCCGTCGATCGCGACGATCTTCCCCTGCTCGACGGTGATTTCGAGACTGCAGGCGTCGGGGCAATCAAGAGGGCACACCGTGTCGACCGTCGACCGCCCCCACTTCAACTCCTCGCCACGGTCGGACACAGGCTCAGCGTATCATCGGTTATCACCGGTTCCAATGCTCCCTGCGTCGTGACCGGCGGATGTGAGATCCTGAGAGGGTGCCATGACGGCTAAACGACGAGCTACCCGGTACCACAAGGCGACCATAGTGCGGGTCGCGATTGTGGTGTTCGCGGTCGTGATGGCGGTGATCCCGTTGCCACGTGCGTTCGTGGAAGAAGTGTACTCGCAGGGGGCGTACCCGATCGTGCGCCGGCTTGTGACCGGGATATCGAGTCTCACCGACCTGGTACTGTTCGATCTGCTGCTGATCGGCGGACTCATCGCGCCACCGGCGTGGTGGATTTTTCGTCTAAGTCGAGCGCCTCGTGGCGGTCGTCTGCGGGTACTGGCATCCTTGGCCGGCCGGACGATGGCTGTCACCGCGACCCTGTACCTGGTGTTTCTCGCCACATGGGGACTGAATTACCGTCGGGTGTCTCTGGCCGCTGGGCTCGGGTACGCCGAGAGCCGTATCACCCAGCCCGTGCTGGAGTCACTGACGGTTGCCGCCATCGAGCATCTCAACAGGCTGTACGACTCGACCCAGGACCAAACCTGGCCACAGCTCGCCGACCTGCCGGTTCGACTGGGCACGCCATTCGAGCGTGTGCAGCGGTGGCTCGGAGTGTCGCCGGCGACTCCGGGACTCGTGCCGAGGCGATCCGTGTTGACGCCGTATTTCCGTCGTGCCGGTGTCGACGGCATGGTGGACCCGTTCTTCCTGCAAATCCTGGTCAACGAGACCGTGCTGCCGTTCGAGCGTCCCTTCGTGACGGCGCACGAGTGGGCACACGTGGCGGGGTTTGCCCACGAGGCCGAGGCGAACTTCGTCGCGTGGCTGACCTGCCTGGAGGGAGATGACATGATGCGCTACAGCGCCTGGTCGTTTCTCGTGCCACGTCTACTGGCCGCCTTGCCAGACGCCGCGCAGCGGCGGTTGAGTGCGGCGCTCGGACCTGGCCCGCGGGCCGATTTCGCGGCGGTTCGTGCTCGATTGAGTCGGACCATCCCGATCGTGCGACGGAATGCGCGGCGACTCAACGATCGCTATCTGAGAGCGAATCGCGTCGCAAGCGGTGTTGCCAGCTACGGCGAGGTCTTACAGCTGGCGGTTGGGACGGATCTTGGGCGACGGCAATGGCGAGCGCCCCTTCCAGGGCAGTGAGATCACGCGAGGGGAGCGACGGACGTACGGCGCGACGACGAAAGACACGGTATGATCGCCCCCGGTCCGCGCCGGCGCGGACCGTGCCAGAACCAGAACCGAGGAGCCCGTGGTGAACGGCCCGTTGCATTCGACCGGCGCTGCATTCCACCTGGACGCCGTTGCTCTGCGGTCACACATGCTTCAACGTGCTCCCGCGTCGCGCCGGGCCCGGGCCGGCCGCGGCTTCTCCCGCCGTCGCTCTCGGTGCAAGGCGAGGTTGCACCAGGGGCTCTCAGGACTGCAGTCATCATGCTCAAGCTGATACCGACCGTGCGGGGTGGTGCGGTGAATTCATCGCTGACCTTCGTGAAATACGCCACCGTCGAGGAGGCCCGTGACGCCATTAAGGCGCTGATCCACGAAAACTCCAGGGTCACTCGGGTGATGATCGTCGACGAGGCCAATGGTTCGAAGTTTGTCGAGTGGGTCGAGCGCTCGTAGTGTCGTGATCGTAGCCTAGGCGCTTGTGGTCAACACCCGGCGTTAGGACTGCCGGATCAGGTTGCGCGTCGTCTACACCGGGGACCGCGACGCTGCACCCGCGCTATGTCTCCGATCCGAGCAATAGCGGCTTCGTCGTCACATTCAACCGGCTGTTTCGCTATTGACGAGTCTGCTTGGCCTGGGTCGTCCGGCGCCCGGGTCGTCAGGCCCCGGGCGCCGCGTCGCGGGGCACCCGGAGCCCGAGGTCCGAGATGATCCGTGTGGTGGCGTAGGGTTTGTTTAGCGAGTAGATGTGCACGCCTGGCGCGCCGCCGGCGAGTAGCGCCTCGCACTGCCGCGTGGCGAGCTCGACGCCGAAATCGGCGACTGCCTTGGCGTCGTCACCGAACGCTTCGAGCTTCACGAGCAGGGCAGCGGGCAGGGTCGCGCCGCAGATCGTCGTGAACCGTTTGATCTGCTCGGTGGACAGGATCGGCAAGACTCCCGGGATGATCGGCACGGTCACACCGAGCGTTCCGGCAAGGTAGTCTCTGAACGTGAAGTAATCGTCGTTGTTGAAGAAGAGCTGAGTCAGGACAAAGTCGGCACCATGGTCTATTTTCGCCTTCAGACGCTGCCAGTCGACATGTTTTCCTTCCCTACAGGCGATGTGGCTTTCGGGGAAGCCGGCCGTGCCGATGGAGAATCCGCCCGTCCGTTTGATGAACGCCACGAGCTGATAGGAATAATCGAACCCGCTCTCCAGCCGCGCCAGCTCGCCGCCATCCTGTGGCGGATCTCCCCGCAGGGCGAGGATGTTCCGGATGCCCCTGTCCCGCGCCTCCGATAAGTAGTGCTCGATGTCTGTCCGCGAGGTGCTGATGCAGGTCAGGTGCGCCATGGCGGTGGCCCGGTGCTCTCGCTGGATCCGGTCGACTACCGAGAGCGTCTTGTCCCGCGTGCTGCCACCGGCGCCGTAGGTCACCGAGTAGAAGTCCGGGGCCACGGTCTGCAGCGCCGGGAGCGTCCAGCCGAACAGCGCCTCGTCTCCTTTCGGCGTCTTGGGCGGGAAGAACTCCACCGAGACGACCGGCCGACCCGACGCTAGCTTGTCGGCATAGATGTCCCGGATCAACCGAACCGGAGAAGGTACCGGGCCGGCCGGCGCCGGCCGGCGCCGGCGACGCGAATTTGTAGTCGTCATGCGGTCTGTCATCCGTCCCCGGGTCCTGTCGGTCGCCGCGGTCGCCGGCGTCGCCAGACGTCGAACGTAAGGGGTTGCTTGGAGCGTACCACCCGGCTTCGAGGACTGACAAGACGCGGCGACGGTTGCGTCAGGCATCGGTTGCGCTTATAAAGGCTGGCAGCCTGTCGCTTACGGCGGCCGCACGCAGAGGCGGGAGTCGGCGGTCGGAAGTCGCCCGTCTGTTCGCCGAAGCATCGGTGAGGGGAGGATCGTCTCGGCGGCTGCAGCTGTCCGGACCGCGTCTCCGGTCCGGGTGGGTCGCCAGGGAGACGACGCAAACATAAGCATGCCCGATAAACCGGAGGCCGGGTTCACGCCGTTCGTGCCCGAGGAGACCGACCTGCCAGAACTGACGTTCCGGGCGGTCTTCCTGGGCGTTCTCATGGCGATCGTGTTGGGGGCCGCCAACGCCTATTTGGGAATGCGTGCCGGGTTGACCGTCGCTGCCACGTTCCCGGCGGCGGTCGTCGCGATGGCGGCGCTGCGACCGCTTGGTGGGTCGGTCCTCGAAGAGAACATTTCCCGGACCACCGCCTCGGTCGGCGAGGCGCTGATCGCTGGCGCGATCTTCACGATCCCGGCGTTCGTGATCAGCGGGGTCTGGGACGAGCTTCGCTACTGGGAGAGCACCGCTATCATGCTCGTCGGTGGGCTGCTGGGGGTGTTGTTCATCATCGTGCTGCGCCGCACGATGGTGGTGGAGGCGCATCTGCCGTTTCCCGAAAGTGTTGCCGCGGCCGAGCTGGTTAAGGCTGGACAAGGTGGGCAGACCGGCGCGAAGTATGTCTTCCAGGCGATGGGTCTCGCGGGGGCGTGGGAGCTGATCAAGAACTCGAACGGGATCCAGATCGTGGCGAGCTCGGCAACGACGTTCGTGAATCTGGGCCGGTCAACCATCGAGATGCTGGGCCAGCAGGTCAGCTACGTCGGTGGGTTCATTCTGCAGTCGCCGGCCGCGTCGCCGGCGTTGGTCGGCGTGGGCTTCATCGTCGGCCCGGCAATTTCGTCGACGCTGTTCGCTGGCGCCGTGCTGGGATGGCTGCTGTTGGTCCCACTGGGTTTGTTCCTGAACCCCGAGATGGCGTCAGGGGCGACCGACACGGCGGCGTTGATCGCCCTCAGCACGGAGGTCTGGCTGAAGCAGGTGCGTCCGTTGGCGGTCGGCACCATGATCGTCGCTGCCTTCTACACACTCTTCAGGCTGCGGACGTCGCTCATCGATGGGATCAGCCGCGCGTTCACCGACATCCAGAAGGCGCGGACCGGGAACGGGCGCGTGGGGCGCCTGAATCTGGATCTCGACTTCTCGAAGGTCGGTATCTCGGTCGCAGTTCTCTCGGTGCCGCTACTGGGCCTCTACTGGTTCTTCAGTCAAAGCCTGCCCGGTGCGATCGTGCTGACCATCGTGATGATCGTTCTCGGGTTTCTGTTCGCCGCGGTAGCCGGCTATCTCGTGGGTCTACTCGGCAGCTCGAACAACCCGATCAGCGGGCTGACGCTGAGCACGCTATTGATCGCGGCCATTCTCATGGTCGGGATGGGGGTGACCGGCACGAGCGGGATCCTCGGCGTCCTCGGCGTGGCCGGCGTGGTTTGCTGTGCCGCCGGGATCGCCGGTGACATGCTACAGGACCTGAAGGTCGGGCACATCCTCGGTGGGACACCCTGGAAGATGGAGGTCGCAGAGATTATCGGCGTCGTGATCGCTGCGATGGTCCTCATCTGGCCGATGATCGCGATGGACCGCGTGTACGAGATCGGGAGCGCAGCGCTACCGGCGCCCCAGGCGGGACTGATGGCGTTGATGGCGCGGGGAATTGTCGGCGGCGAGATGGCGTGGCCGTTGGTCGTCATCGGGATGTTCCTGGCGCTCGGGCTCATCCTCATCAACTCGCCGTCGCCGATGTTGATTGCGGTTGGCATGTATTTGCCGTTCGCGTCGACCTCGGCCATCTTCGTCGGTGGCTTGATCGCCTGGATGCTCTCACGGACGTTGACGGCCCGTGGCGCTAGCACCGTGGCGGTGGCCCGCGCGACCAACACCGGTGTGCTGCTGTCTTCAGGGTTCATCGCGGGCGAGGCGTTGATGGCGGTGATGCTGGCGTTCGTGGTGCTCGGCGGGAGCTACTACGGCGTCCAGCAGGTGCTGCCATCGATCTCGCAGAGCGCGTTCATCGGCGCGTCGGTGTTCATCCTGCTCTACTACATGCTGGTGAACGTGCCACTCAGGGCGAGCGAGGAGGACGGCGCGACTGGTGACTGATGCTGGCAACACGACGCCGTACTTGTGACGCGGACTAGCCTCGACCCCGCACGTGTCCGACCGCAGCGGCTGCTCGAATGGCGCGAAGAGGACGGCCGATGTGTGCTACTGCGGCCGCGGCTCGGTTCCAACCGGCTGGCACGCTGGGTGGCCGGGCTGGGGGGCGACCCGTACTATCGGATTCGGCTGGATGAAGTCGGGACGCTGGTGTGGAAAGCCTGTGATGGGCGTACGCCGTTGGCCGACATCGCGCGCCGGATGCGGGAGCGGTTCGGCGACCACGTGGAGCCGGCCGATCAACGGCTGGCCAGGTTCGTGCGCCGGATGCTGCGGGGCCGGATGATCGCGGTGGATGGAGGCGAGTACGCTGAGGCGTCGGGGAGACAGCAGACACCACGGTTTCCGACAGGGGCAGGCGTCAACGAGCCCGGGACCGGTTCGTGATCGGGAGCCGCCGATCTCGACCGAATGCCCGGCTCGAGATCCGGACACCAGGAGGTGATTGCCGCCGCTTGTACTCGGACCGATCGACCATGGTCACGACGCGATCGACCACCCCGGGCTCGCAGCCGAGCTGCGTGATTTCTTCGGGGCTCCGGTCATCTTCCACGTACGCCTCGAGAATCGTATCCAGCGTCTCGTAGGGCGGCAGGTTGTCCGTGTCGAGCTGGTGCTCCCGAAGCTCGGCCGTCGGCGCCTTCTCGATAATCCGGATTGGGATCACCTCGTCGTCGCGGTTCCGCCAGCGCGCCAGTCGGTATACCCAGGTTTTCAGGACGTCTTTGAGCAGGGCGAAGCCACCGGCCATGTCGCCATACAGCGTCGCGTAGCCAACACTCATTTCGCTCTTGTTGCCGGCCGTCAACACTAGCCAGCCGAGCTTATTGGAGAGCGCCATCAACAGGTTGCCCCGTATCCGGGCCTGCAGGTTTTCCTCGGCGACGTCCCGCTCGGTGCCGGCGAACGGTCCGGCCAGCGCCAGCTCGTAGGTGCTGGTCAGGACGGTGATCGGCAGCTCGATCAGCTCGACTCCTAGCCGCCCCGCCAGCTCGCGCCCGTCCTCCCGGTTCATGTCGGCGGTATACCGCGACGGCATGGACACCGCAGTGACCGCCTCAGGGCCGAGGGCATCGACGGCGATCGTGAGCGCGAGAGCCGAGTCGATCCCACCCGAGAGCCCGAGGACCGCATGATGAAACCCGTTCTTCCGGAAGTAGTCGGCGGTGCCGAGTTTCAGCGCGTGGTAGACCTCAGCCTCAGATTCCAGCAGGGGTGACGCGGGTCGTGGGGTGACGGTCGGCTTCGGCCGCGCGCCACGGCTGAGGGCCACCGACCGGATCCGCTGGTGACCCGACTCCATCAATTGCCGCCTCCGCGGGTCATGCAGCCGGCGCCGAGAGGCTCCGACGGCGTCAATGTCGACCACCAGCAGGTCCTCTTCGAACTGCGCGCCGCGGGCTAGTACTTTGCCGGTCGGGTCGATCACCAGGCTGTGCCCGTCAAACACGAGCTCGTCCTGGCCGCCAACGGCGTTGCAGAAGGCGACGAAGCAACAATAGTCCGCCGCGCGCTGTGCCAGCATCCGTTCCCGCTCGATCCCCTTGCCCCGGTGATATGGCGATCCGGACAGGTTGACGATCAGCTCCGCGCCGCCGTCGATGGCCGCCCACAGGCCCGGTCCGCCCGGGTACCAGAGGTCCTCACAGATCGTCACGCCGACCCGCACGCCGGCCAGATCGACCACCAGCGCGTCGTTGCCACGCGCGAAGTACCGCTGTTCGTCGAACACGGCGTAGTTGGGCAGAAAGTGCTTGCGGTAGGTCGCGGCCACCACGCCGTCGGCCAGCACCGCCGCGGCGTTGTGCAGGTCGTCGGTGAGTGCCGGAAGCCCGACGAGTACCACGGTTCCGGTGACCGACCGCGCGAGCTCACGCACGCCGGCCGCCGCCGCGTCGGCGAACCGAGGGTTCAGGAGCAGATCTTCCGGCGGGTACCCAGTCACCGACAGCTCTGGGAAGACCGTCAGGTCGGCCCCTTGCTCGACCGCTCGGTTTATCAGCTCGCCGATCCGGTCGAGGTTCCCGGCGAGATCACCCACCGGCAGATTGCACTGGCAAAGCGCGACCCGCCGGGTGCGGTCGGTGGCGGTGTCTGAGGTGTCGTCGGACATGTCGGTTCGTGATGCTAGTGTCCCGACCCCGTAGTTCGTGAAATAACTTCCGGACGGGGTATCCCGCCGGGCGGTGTTACTCCCTGGTCACACGTCCCCAGTTTGTTCCTTCGTCGTGCCTGGTTAGCCGCGCGCCACGCTAGGGACTAATGCCACGACTACGAGGCCGGAACGTTAGCCGATTCCCACCTTATCATTCGGCGCGCCGGGTGCGGGTGTCCCCGCACCCTCGGAGCGCGTTCGACCTGCTGGAGATGCGCCGTTTCGTGCAGACGTGGGAAGGGCCAGGCCGTGTGGTGTGAGAGCACGTGGCGTCTCGACGACGTCGCTGACGGGCGTCGGTCGGACGAAAGGCTTGTCAGGACGATGCGAGACCGAGCGTCAATCAGCGGTGTGTCACGCTGGTGGGTTACCCACCCGTTGACCCGAATCCGGTCTCGCCTCGAGGCGTCTCGGAGAGCGTGTCGACCTCAATCACTTCGACCTCGAGCGTCGGCTGCACTACCAGCTGCGCCACCTTCATGCCGCGCCGAACCTCGAACACTGCCCGGCCGTGGTTGATGAGGATGACCCCCACTTCGCCGCGGTAGCCCTCATCGATCGTGCCTGGCGTGTTCAGCACCGTGACACCGCGCCGCAGCGCGAGTCCGCTGCGAGGTCGCACCTGAGCCTCCGTGCACGGTGGTAGCTCGATTGCCAGGCCGGTGCCGACCAGCCGAGCTTCGCCGGGTGGGATGTCAAGGTCGACGGCAGAGCAGAGATCCAGTCCGGCATCACCGGGGTGGGCCCTGGCTGGAGGGGTGGCGGTCGGGTCGAGGCGCTTGATCTTGAGCCGCATTGGACGAGGGCGTTCACCGGACCACGACGGGCACTGGCAGGCTGCTCGTGTCGAGGCCGATCTCGCGGGTGATCTCCAACAGCTTGGCCTGGACCGCGCGGACGTTGCGCGGTCCCAAGCCCAGGAACTGCTTCTGCGCCGGCAGCAGGTCCTCGAGCGTGTTATCGCTGTACTCGAAGAAGGCGGCGCGAGGCACCAGGCCAACGTCGCGTTCCAGCACGGGCGTTTCCAGCAGGTTGCGTAGGGCACGCAGCAGGGTTTCGTCGAATCCTCCGTCGGGGTGCCCCAGCTCGGCGTACGCCTCGGTGATCAGAGGGTGGAGTCTGCGATAGAGGTCGGCGGTGCCCGCCGCGTCGATCGAGGCCACGATCTCAGCGTGCGTGTTGTAGCGGGCGTAGCTGGCCGGGTCTATGCTTAGCTCCGATGCCTCTCCAACCGTGCGAAATCGCTGGGTCGGTCGCAACGGGGTCATATGTCTGGCCGGGTTGTTACCGTCCGCCACGTTCTCGATGACCACAACGAACGTTCGGACCAGATCGTCGGGGATGAGCCACGCGGCGAACGCCGGGTGAGCGGTGAGCGCCGCGATGAGGTTGCGCACCAACGCGTCGCTCTCGTCGAGCGGCGGCAGCACGAAATCGTCCACCGGTTCTTCCACCGGTGGCGGGGACGGTGCGGGCGGGGGCGGGGCTTCGGTGACCGGCTCCGGTTCCGCGACTGGCGCCTCCCGGCTAAAGAAGAAAAACGAGGCGAGCCCCGCCACGAGGATCACGGCGATTACGCCGGTCAGCGGTCCGAAGTACTGGCCACCGGGTCGGAACGGTGATGCGTCTGGTGTCACGTGGACAGCTCCTTTTTCTCCTGGCTCGGAGCACACGGCGCCAGGCTATCCGACATTCGTTCCCGGGCGCCTGCTTCCATCATAGGCCAGACGCCGTTCCGTCACCAGACACGCTGGCGCCCGAAGAATCAGGTGAGACACCCAAGGGTTTCACGTCCTCGCACGTTGCGAACCAGGCTGCGTCGGAAACCGGATCGACGTTGATGCACCTGTCGCCGTTGTCGTGACGCAGAGCGCTCAGGGGCGACACAGCGAACTTACGGGTGTGCCGGTCCCGTGATGATGGTACCTTCCGACATAGGCACGAGAGCGTCATCGCTGGCGTCCATCCCGTTCTGCTGCAGGATGTAGGCAACGATGTTCGTGATGGCCTCGTCGCTCGGTTTTTGGCCTGCGGGGGGCATTGCCGCCTTGATGTAGTCGATGAGGTAGCTGGCTGGTTGGCCGGCCCACAAGCTCAGGAAGCTCTGGCCGGCCAGTTCCGGTGCTTCGAAGGCACCCGCCAAGCTCGCCTTGTGGCACGACCCGCACACGTTCTGATACGCGACCTTGCCGGCGGTTGCCTGACTGGCGGTGTAGCTGGCCACCTGACCCCTGGCCTGGGCGGTGGCGGCCAGTAATCCCACGGCACAGAGCACGGTCGCGTGTCCACGTCTCATGGGTCAGGATTCCTCTAACAGTAACCATCCGCGGATCTCACCTGCGGGCTTGTGCTCGCTGTGGATCTGGACGTAGTACCGGCGCGTGTGCAGCCGTTGGATCAGTGCGGTGTCGAGCCGCGACGATTCCCGGTCCGGCAACATTCCGCACATCTGTTATTTCTCGATTGTCCGGTGTTACGACTCAGAAGGTCTCGGTATCATACCCGGGTCATCCCGCGGTGGTCGCCGGTGTCTGGCTTCGGTATGCCCGCGAGCTATGGCTGATGGTGCCTTCGACGCCGATGGCACCTCGCGGTGCGGCACCGGACGGTCACGGTTGGCACCGGAGTGGGTTTGATGACGCTCAAGTCGTCAGGCGGCATGTCGATCTTGGATTATATCTGTCGTCGCCGGAGCAGGAAGGAAACAGGAGCGGGCGATTCCGACACGTCGTGGGTCGCTCGTGGCAGAGGTCAAGTCCCCGGTGGGCGACCGGTGAACGGCGACGATTGCTGCATCCCTTGCGAGACACCGGCCCCGAAATGCCCCAGTATAGTGGGGGCCTATTTTGGCAGCCCTCTGCCATGAGGAGAAGGAAGACAAGAGGCGGAAGAGGATCGGCGGCTTCGCGCACCGGACCTCACCGTTTTCCTGGTCCTCCCGCCTCCGGTTCCTGATTGTCGCCTCGTCGAGATCAGGAGCCTACATGGTCGACGCGTTGATCTGCGATGAGATTCGTACGTCGCTTTGCGTCACTTCTTCGCCAGTGCCACCGCGCGTGCGCTGGCGATGTATCCGGTGTGTCAGGTGCTGCGGGTGAGTCTCGGGACGCCATCCGCTGTCTACGGCCTGGTGTGCAACAGCCGGATGGCTGGGCTTACGCACGACCCCACGGCCATGTCGCCGGTCATCGTCGTCGTGGGGCACGTGTCCTTGAGGGATTGCTGGCGAACGGGACTCTCCGCCTCGGTGCTGAACCTGGCGAACTGGCTGCCGGTCGGTCTGCCGTAGTGGATACTGAACTGATCGGACTCTGGTGAGAGGAACGATGATGGGCACCGTGGGGTGGTCCCGCGCCGGTTGGTGGGTGGTGCTGGGAGCGGTGGGGTTTCTGGCTGCCGGCGCCTGCCGCACCGGGTCAGGTGCCGGATCTGTGGACGTGCTGATCGCCGGCGGCCGGGTCATGGATCCGGAGAGCGGTCTCGACGCGGTGCTGAACGTCGCCGTACGGGACGGCGTAATCGTGGCGGTCACCGAGGACCTTCCTGAGGCGCGTGACGTAATCGATGCCACCGATCTGGTCGTGGCGCCGGGGTTCATCGACCTCCACGCGCACGGACAGGATGCCGAGAGCAATCGCTACCAAGCGCGGGATGGGGTGACAACGGCGCTGGAGCTGGAGACCGGCGCCTATCCGGTCGATGGCTGGTATGAGGCCCGCGAGGGTCGGGCCCTGATCCACTTCGGGGCCTCCGTCAGTCACCGGAGTCTCCGACGCGAGGCATTCGGTGCGATGGTCGCGCGGACCAGCGGTGAGGGGATGTTCTCACTGGGAGGCGTCCGTGCGTCGGATGCCTATGTCTACGCGGCGGCGTCGGAGGAGGAACTGCGCCAGCTCACCGTGTTGATGGGGCGTGGCCTCGATCAGGGCGGTCTCGGGTTCGGGTTCGGCATCAGCTACACTCCTGGCGTCAGTCACGAGGAGCTCTGGCGACTGTTTGGCTTGGCCGCGGACCGGCGCGCACCGGTGTTCATCCATCTCCGTGCGGTGGAGGCCTTCCGCGCCGGTGGTGCGCTTGCGCCTTTTCAGGAGGTGGTAGCGAACGCGGCCGCGACCGGCGCCTCGGTGCACATCGTGCACATGAACAGCAGCGCGGGTGACGCGGCGCCGGCCGCGCTCGAGTTGATGCGGGGCGCGCGGGCGCGCGGCGTCGATATCACGACCGAGGCCTATCCGTACGCGGCGAGCGCGACCCGGATCGAGTCAGTGTTATTCGACGGCTGGGTCGGGCGGTCCCCGGAAGCGTATCGGCGGCTTCAGTGGGTCGAGACCGGGGAGCGGCTGACGGACGAGACCTTCCGGCGCTATCGAGCACAGGGCGGGTGGGTCATCACGCACGGCCGGTCCGAGGCCATGACCGAATGGGTCGTGAGCCAGCCGGATGTCATCGCCGCCAGCGACGGAATCCCATTCAGGCAAGGGCGGGCACACCCGCGTGGCGCCGGCACCTTCGCCCGGATCCTGGGTCACTACGTACGCGAGCGTGGCGTGTTGTCTTTGATGGACGCGCTCGGGAAGATGACGTGGCTACCGGCGCGGCGGCTGGAATCGGTCGCGCCGCAGATGGTTGCCAAGGGCCGGGTGCAGGTCGGCGCCGATGCTGATCTCACGTTGTTCGATCCGGACCGGGTCATCGACCGGGCGACCTACGACGCGCCGGACCGGTACTCGGAGGGGATCGTCCATGTCCTGGTGGACGGCACCTTCGTCGTGCGCGACGAGACGTTGTTGGACGGCGTCGCCCCGGGGCGGGCGATCCGGGGGCAGATACCGTAGCGATCGTGTGTGCTGGGCCCCACGCTAGTACGATGAGGCCGGCGGGTGGGATGGTCCCTGCGGAGGAGGCACCATGACAGAAATACTTCGAGCACTGCGGGCTGCGCTCGATTTCCGGCTATTCGAGCTCGGAGGGTCCGTTATCACCACGGCCACCCTGCTGACGGTCGGGCTGCTACTGACGGGCACCGTCATCTCGGCAAGAGCGCTGAGCTCGTTCGTCTCGCGGGTGCTGCTGAAGCAGGGAGGCAAGCCGGGTCCCGTTGGAACGATCAGCACGCTGCTGCGGTATCTCGTGCTGGTGATCGGCATTGGCGTCGCGCTTGAGACAGCCGGGATCAATTTGGCCGCGCTGTTCGCCGCCGGCGCGCTGTTCGCCGTCGGCCTCGGCTTCGCGATGCAGAGCATCGCACAGAACTTCGTGGCCGGCGTCATCCTCCTGGTCGAGCGCAGTATCCAGCCTGGCGACATCCTGCGGGTCGAGGGCAAGGTTGTGCGGGTCCTGGACATGGGTATCCGCGCGAGCGTCGCCCGCACGCGCGACGGGGAAGATCTCGTCATCCCGAACGCCGTGCTGATCCAGACCACGGTCACCAACCACACGCTCAAGGACTCCAGTCACCGGATCAAGGTGCCAGTCGGTGTCACCTACGACTCGGATATGGCGGTCGTCAAGGACACGCTCATGGTCGTCGCGCGTACGGTCAGCGAGCGCTACGCGATCGAGGGCAAAACGCCCCAGGTCATCATGACCGACTTCGGCGACAATTCGGTCAACTGGGAGGTCGCCATCTGGATGAACGATCCCTGGAAATCTCGACCCGCGGAATCGGCCCTCCACGAGGCGATCTGGTGGGCGTTCAAGGACAAGGGTATCGTGATCGCATTCCCGCAGCTCGACGTACACCTCGACCTGCCGGTGACGACCGCCCTGGTCAAGGCCGCCAACCCGGCCGCTTGACTAAGCGAGCGGTGCATCCAGGATCTCGGCGATCCGGTCCGCCGCCGCCTCGGCATCCGCTTCGCCTATTTCCATCAAACGAACCAGGTAATCAGATTGGAACATCAGTAGGCTCACCAGGTCAGGGCTCAGGGTTTCGCGTGATCCCAGGCCGCGCGTCAGATGACGGAACAGCCACGGCAGCCGTGGCTCAAAGTCGCCAGCGAGACGACCGAGATCCCGCGAAGGCCGGATGACGACGAGCTCGACCGGGCGGAGTCCCTGGTGTCTCTCCGGCGGCAGGGTTTCGATCAGCTGGTTCAGACGCTGGAGGTTCAGCTCTTCCCGATCGAGGTCGTCCAGGAACAGCGCCTTAATGAGCTGGCCGGCGATCTGTACCGGCGGTGGGTACCCCCGGATTAACGGCTGGTCGGCTTCCTGCATGCTGCTGGGATACCGGGTGGAGACGGCGATGATGCGCCGGGCACCCAGGTGGATGGCTGGCGAGCAGGGGTTCATCATCCGGATGCCCCCATTCCCATACCACCCGTCGTCCACCCGGACCGCCGGAAAGAACAGGGGGAGTGCGGCCGAGGCCATGACGTGATCCACCCTGATGGCGGTCTTCCGGCTGCGGCGGTTCGGCCGCTCCCAGTCCTGGATCGCGGTGCCCTGCACCCAGATCACCGATTGGCCGGTGCTGTAGCTGCTGCTCGTGAGGGCCAGCGCGCGTAGCCGGCCGGCCGCGATGTTCCTGGCGATCCCGACGATCTCCCCGTTCTCGTCAGCATGCAGCGTCTCGTTGAGAAACACCCGGAGCGGTGCTGTGTCCAGCATCCCCTCCACGTTCGGTGCCATGGGGCCCCCGCCGGACACGAGCCTGAGGCCCCATCGCAGCAGATTGCTCAACAGAGACTTGCTGTCGACGCGGAACACGCGGTCGACACGCTGTGCGGCCCATAGCTGTCCGAGTGCGCCGACCGCCTCGGTGAACGACCCGGGACGGGCTGCCAGATAGGCCGCGTTGATGGCGCCGGCGGAGCTGCCAGTGATGATGGGCAGCTCGAGATCGGGACGTTGTCTGACCAGGGACCGCAGGAACCCCACCTGATAGGCGGCGCGCGCGCCGCCACCGCCCAGGACGAGCGCCAGGTCGTTGCGTTGGGGCACCGCGGTGCCGACATGAGCTGGGTCGATCATCCACCTAGACGTGCGTGTCTGGAGCCGGTCAGCCGGTACGTCGGTCGCTCTAGGATCGTCCTCCGGGTTGTATCACTTCCCCGGCGGTGATTCCAGGAAGGTGGCGGGTGCAGTGCCCGTCTCGCCGCGATGCGTGGTGTCGCCACGGGCTGGCCGACTCCGTCCAGAGAGGGCCGGACGCCGCTGCCAGAAGCCGGTGGCTTGTTCGAAGGCGTGGGCTAGCTGCAGCACGCCGAGATCGTCGTGTTGTCGCCCGACGATCTGAAGTCCGACCGGCAACCCGTCGTCGGTGAACCCGCCGGGCACCGAGATCGCCGGGAGCCCGGTCACGCTGATCTGGTAGCAGGACTTCATCCAGTCCAAATAGGTCGGCAGTGGCTCGTCATTGATGCGGGTGACATACGGTTGCTCGGCATTGAACGGCGTGACCTGCGCGACAGGAAGCAGCAGGAACTCGTACTGTTCCATGAACTGGTGGACCCGGTTATGCAGCGCGGCGCGCTTCCGCTCGGCGCCGGCGATCTGCGGGCCGCTGAGCTTCCGTCCCGCCTCGATGTTCCAGACCACCGTATCCTTCAATAGATCCCGGTGGCGGTCCAGTAGTGAGCCGAAGGCCAGCTCGTAGTACCACGCTCGCCAGGTGGTGAAGATCTCGTCCGCGTCTCGAAGATTAGGCTGCGCGTCTTCGGTGGCACAGCCGAGTGACTCGATCGTAGACCGCTGGCGGTTGAGGACCGACGTCACCGTGGTGTCCACCGGGAGCCCGCCGAGATCCCGGCTCCAGGCGACCCGCGTGCGGTCAAAGTCGCGGTCCAGTGCGCCGGTGAATCGGGTGGCCGGCACCCCGAGCGACAGGGGTGCCCTGGGGTCGGCGCCGGTGATCGCGTCGAGGAGCAGGGCCGTGTCGCCCACGGTGCGCGCCATCGGTCCATGGACGTTGAATGGGAACCAGGGTGCCGGGCTCGGCCAACGCGGTACCCGGCCCGGCGACGGGCGCAGCCCGACGACGTTGCAGAAGCTCGCCGGGTTGCGCAGTGAGCCACCGAGGTCGCTCCCGTCGGCGATCGGCAGCATGCCGGTGGCGAGCGCAACCGCCGCCCCGCCGCTGCTGCCACCGCAGGTCTTCGTCGGGTCGTAGGGGTTGCGGGTGGTGCCAAACACCTCATTGAAGGTCTGTGAGCCGGCGCCGAACTCTGGGGTGTTGGTCTTACCGATCGTGATGGCGCCGGCCCGCCGCTCGCGCTCGACGATTAGTGCGGTGGTGTCCGGGATGTGGTCCGCGAAGACCCGTGAGCCGAACGTGGTGCGGATGCCGGCGGTGGCGAACAGATCCTTGTGGGCGATCGGCAGTCCGTGCAGCGGGCCGAGGTCTTCTCCCCGCGCCAGCGCCGCATCGGCGGCGTCGGCGGCCTCGAGTGCCGCGTCCGGGAGCAGGGTGACGATGGCATTGAGGGTCGGGTTGACCCGGTCGATTCGGGATAGGTGCGCGGTCATCAGCTCACGAGCCGAGACCCGCTTCTGGCGGAGATACGCGACCATCTCACTGGCCGTCAGGTCGCAGAGATCGGTACACACGTCGATCCATTCTACTGAGGTCTTCGCTCCGGCACCGACCCGCGCGATGAAACGCGCCCTTGGGGCTTTCACCGCGGTCGGCGTGATTGACCGTGTGGACGTTTCTCGAATACTGCCGCAGGGTTCCCCGCAAGCGACAGGGGCAGACACGCCACGGGTACGACACCAGGACGCGGATCACGGTGACCGGTGATGGGGAGATGCCGTCCGGCGGCGCCAGAACGATTTAGCACCTCTTCCGAGGGGAGAGCCACCCCCCTTGTCAGAAGCTTGCTACAGTATGAACACCGGTGACGTGAGGTTGAAACAGATGACGACGGGGCGTGTCTTTCGCGAGCAGATCGAGCCCGGTGTGGTCCGAGGAAACTGGTGGCATCGGCTCGACGACGGCCGCGTCCAGTGCGACCTGTGTCCGCGATTCTGTAAGCTGCACGAGGGTCAGAAAGCCTTCTGCTACGTCCGCGAGGCGCGAAACGGCGAGATCGTGCTCGCCAGTTACGGACGCGCCACGGGCTACTGCATCGACCCGATCGAAAAGAAGCCGCTGAATCACTTCTATCCGGGGTCCAGCGTGCTGTCGTTTGGCACGGCGGGCTGCAACCTCGGGTGCCGCTTCTGTCAGAACTGGGATATCTCAAAGGCCCGCGAGGACCGAGTGCTGGCGGCAACGGCGTCGCCGCGCGCGGTTGCTGAAGCCGCGGCGGACGCGGGGTGCTCGAGCATCGCCTTCACGTACAACGATCCGGTCATCTTTGCCGAGTACGCGATCGACTGCGCAAAGGAAGCACATGCGTGCGGTATCAGGACGGTCGCGGTGTCGAGTGGCTACATGGCGCAGGAGGCGCGCCGGGACTTCTATGCGCACATAGACGCTGTGAACATCGACCTGAAGGCGTTCGCCGAGACGTTCTACCATGAGATCTGCTTCGCCCACCTCGCTCCGGTGCTGGACACGCTCACCTGGCTCGCCCAGGAGACGGATGTTTGGCTCGAGGTCACGACGCTGCTTATCCCCGGCCACAACGACTCGGAGGACGAGGTCCAACGGTTGTGTGACTGGTTCGTCGAGAGCCTCGGTCCCGATGTGCCGCTGCATTTCACCGCATTCCATCCCGACTTCAAGATGATGGACGCTCCGCCCACGCCACCCGCGACGCTGCGTCGAGCCCGCGAGCAAGGCAAGCGCGCCGGGTTGAGGCACGTCTACACCGGCAACGTCCGCGATGTGGAAGGCGAGTCGACGTATTGCGCCCGGTGCACGCAGCGCGTCATCGGTCGAGACGGCTACGAGATCACTGCGTGGACTCTCGACGCCGCTGGTCGGTGCGGCGGCTGCGGGTGGGCGCTTGCCGGACGGTTCGCGCCGGCACCGGGTCGCTGGGGCATGAAGCGCCAACCTGTATTCTTTCCTGCAGGCTCCTAGGCCACGGGCGTGATTCATGTTTCCCGGAGGGCATGACGCGTGGCCCAGCTGCGCGCTACGTTCTCGGTAAGGCACCCGGGAGGCGCCGAGGAGGACACGAAGCGGCCGGTCGCCCGCAGAATGCCGCTCAGTTTCCGATGGCGACGAGCTCGCGGGCCGTCCGGAAATACCAGGTGCGGTCAACTAGCGCCGGCGAGGCCAGCGTGCGTTCCCCGATGTCGTTGGTGTGCAGCAGCGCGAACTCCGGGCCGGTTTTGAGCACGAACGTCTGCCCATCGTCGTTGGTTACGAATAGCTTGTCGTCGACCACGACCGGCGAGGCCGATATTCCTTCACGACGCGGGCGACCCAGCCGTTCCTGCCACATCGTCTCACCGGTCGTCGCGTCGAGACAGGTGACGATGCTCGACATGTCGTTGATCAGGTACAGATAGTCGCCATACACGACCGGTGATGGCACGAACGGCGACCCGCGTGTCGTCTTCCACACCACACGGGTGTCGGTGACGTCACCGCGGCCGCCAGGCCTGATGGCAAGCGTCGGGCCCGCGCGGCCCGAGGCGGAGAAGACCAGCCCGTGACCGACGACCGGTGTGGGGATGACCTCGAACAGATTGCCGCGGCAGTTCCATAGCTCGTTGCCGGTCAGTGGGTCATAGGCCTGGACCTGTCGCTGGCTGCTGACGATCAACTCGTCGTGGTCGCCCACGGAGATGGCGATCGGTGTTCCCCAGCCGACGCTCGCTGTCCGGTTCGTTCGCCAGCGGGTGTCGCCGGTCCGCACGTCCAGCGCGATGACGAACGCACCGTCGTTCTGGTCCTGGTAGATGATGACGGTGTCGCGGTAGAGCAATGGTGATCCGGCGGGGCCGTGGTAGTTGTTGACGCGGCCGAGGTCGCGGTGCCACACGAGCCGGCCGTCGAAGTCCACCGCCAGCATTCCCCGGCTGCCGAACGAGGCGTAGACCCGCTCGCCGTCCGTCGTGGGGGTCGACGCTGCGGGGCTGTTCTTGCTGTGGACGTACTCGCCCAGACCTTCCGGGGCGTCGGTTTCCCACAGCAGCTCGCCGTCGGTCCGGCGGAAGCTCAGGATTGACACTCGACGGCCGCCGTCGCGGGAGGTCGTCAAGAAGATGCGGTCGCCCCAGACGATCGGAGACGAGTGTCCTGTTCCTGGCACGGCGGTTGTCCAGCGTACGTTGGTCGTGTTTGACCAGGTGTTGGGATAGCCGGTTCCCTCGACCACCCCCTGCCCGGACGGTCCGCGCCAGCGCGGCCAGTAGTGCTCGCCGTCGCCGCCCGGGGGCACCATGCGCACGCCGCCGTCATCCTGTCCGTGGGCCGGTGCCACCGCCGCGGCCAGGATGGTGAGCGCCAGCACCAGACCGAGGCGCCCCGGCCGATCGATACACGTGATCGCGGTCATGCGGATCCGTCCTTTATCTGGGTTTGTGAGTGTCCGCCAATCATACGCTGATTCGTGCGAGGCGCCCCGCCGTCAAGCCCCGGCCCGCTTCGGATCAGGGCGTATCGTTTCCGGCAATCTGCTCCGGGGTCACTGTCGTGTAGATGGAATCGCCGCGGGCGACCTCCAGGCCTTGTTCATTGGTTACCACGGCGTCGGCGTGGACCACGCGGCGCCCCATGCGGACGAGCCGGGCTTCACAAACGACCGATCCCTTCGAGACCGGTCGCAGATACTTCACGCGCAGGTCGACTGAGACCAGCGACCCGCCGCGTGCCCGCAGTTCCCGCAGTTCGTCGCACAGCATCAGCGCGTAGGCCATCCCGGTGTCGACCAGCGCCGCGATTACACCGCCGTGCATCAGTCCGGCCGGTTGCGTCAGGTCCGGTCGCCAGGTCACCCGGCTGGTCGACCGTCCGGGTGCGGCGTCGAGGATCTCGAGGCCGATCAGCCTGTAAAACTGGAGCTGGCCTGCCTTCTCGAGCGTGATCTCCCTGGAGTCCTGGACGTCGAAATCAGTCATCTTATTTCACGGTCTCAGCAATCTGCCAACAGCTGGCGGTAAATCCCGTGTCCCGCCGGGGTAGGCGTTAGGCTCGCCCGTCGTAGAAGCACACCCCGCTACGCCACACAGCACGAGCCTCCACGAGCAGAGTGTATCGTGACCATCGAGTAGGTCCTGACCTGTTACTTTTTCTCTTACTGCAAGAGCCTTCGTTCAACGAGTCTAGCCTCAGCGCAGCGGGGTCGTTGAGCCACGCTTACCAGCGGTCCGCGGCCCACGCACCGGCGCCTGGCACGGGTCGGTTTGAGGCCGGTCGCGGCCTGGGGCGCACGATATAATCGCGGTCCATTCGGAGGTCCCGATGCCGACGTTCGCCATCAGCGAGGATCTGTCCCTGGCCACGCTCGAGCTTCGTCACGCAGAGGACCTGTTTCGGTTGACCGACCTCAACCGAGCCCATCTACGACGGTGGTTGTTCAAGCTCGACGGGATCCGGATAGTCGAGGGTGCCCGAGGCTTTATTTGAGCCATCCCGGCCCAGATGCGCGAGAACAACGGGTTCCAGACGGTCATCCTGTCGCGCGGTCTGGGCGCCGGCGTCGTCGGTCACCATCAAGTCGACTGGCGCAACCGTGCCACGGCACTTGGCTACTGGGTCGGCGAGGAGTTCCAGGGGCAGGGGCTGGTCACCGCCGCCTGTCGCCAGCTGGTGATCCATAGCTTCGATGTCCTGGGGCTGCATCGTCTCGAGATCCGGTGCGCGGTGGGGAACCGCCGCAGCCGCGGATCCCCGAGTGGCTTGGATTCTGCCTCGAAGGCCGGCTCCGGGATGCCGAATGGCTATACGATCACTGGGGCAATTATGTCGTCTATGCCAGACTGGCCACGGATGCGGCTGACAATGACGACGAGCGGCGGATAGGAGCGGAACGGCCTCTGCCGCGCCGGTCGCGTCCGGCACGCGGCACAACCGTGGAGACGACATGACACGACGTTCGCTGCGCGCGCTCGTGTTGCTCGTGGCGGTCTGGGCGGCCAGTAACACACTGGTTGCGCAGGACTGGCCGCAGTGGCTCGGGCCCAGCCGCGACGGGACCTACACGGGTCCGCTTGCCGATGGCTGGTCCGGCGGCGGCCCGACCAGGGTGTGGACGCGGCAGGTGGGCACCGGGTTCGCCGGTCCGGTGGTCGTCGGTGACCGGGTCATCCTGTTTCACCGTGTCGGGGACCGTGAGGTGGTCGAGGCGTTCGCCGCCGGGACGGGGGAGACGGTATGGCGGTATGCCTATCCCACGACCTATCGGGACGATTTCGGGTTCGACGAGGGCCCGCGATCAGTACCGGTTGTGGTGGACGGTCGCGTCTACACGTTCGGCGCGCAGGGACAGCTGCACGCGGTCGATCTGCAGACCGGGGCCGGAATCTGGAGCCAGGACACCCAGGGCCGATATGGGGTGCCCAAGGGGTTCTTCGGCGCCGCCGGCTCGCCGCTCGTCGAGGACGGACGGGTCATTGCGAACGTCGGGGGACGGCGAGGCGGGATCGTTGCCTTCGACGCTGAGACCGGTGCGGAGTTGTGGACCGCCACCACCGACGAGGCCAGCTACTCGTCACCGGTCGGCGCCACCTTCGGCGGACAGCGTCACGCACTGTTCTTCACCCGATCTGGGCTCGTCGGTCTAGATCCGGTGTCCGGGGCCGTGCGGTTCCAGAGACGCTGGCGTTCGCGCCTTGGTTCCTCGGTGAACGCGGCGACCCCACTGGTGGTCGGCGATCTAGTGTTCATCTCCGCGAGCTACGGCACTGGCGCCGCACTGTTGCGGGTGGACGGCACGGCGCTCGTCGACGAATGGGTGGGGGACGACAGCCTGTCGAACCACTACGCCACGGCTGTGGTCCGCGACGGAGTGCTCTACGGCTATCATGGTCGTCAGGAGTATAGCCCCAGCCTGCGTGCCGTGGACCTGCGGACCGGCGAGGTGTACTGGAGCGAGGACCGGTTCGGTGGTGGCACCCTGACGCTGGCCGGAGACCGGCTGGTGATTCTCCGTGAGTCGGGTGAGTTGACAATCGCCGAGGCGTCTCCCGATCGCTTCGTGCCCCTCGCGCGGGCACAGATTCTCCCCGGCACCGTACGGGCCTATCCCGCGCTGGCCGGGGGGTGGCTCTACGCGAGGGACACCGACACACTGGTGGCGGTAGACTTGCGGTGAGCCGGATTTCGTCCGGCCCAGTCGAATGTGGGGGCGCCACGAAATCTAGGCAAGGAGGATCGCTCATGCGGGTATCGAACGAGACAGGCCGCGCGCGCGGCCTCGCGGCGGAGGTCCTGATCATGCTCCTTCTTACCGCCCTGGTGGGGTCGGGCTGGTTGGGCGTGTCGGCGCTTGCGACCGGTCAGGAGACGGAGCCCCTGCGGATCGACGTCACACTGGACGAGTACTCGTTCGGTCCCGAACCGCTGCGGATTCCGGCCGGACGTCCCGTGACCCTCGTGATCCGGAATGTCGGCCGTGTTTCTCACGAGTTCATGGCCGGGCGCGATGTGGAGGGCAACGACTTCCGGCAGGATCTGTTCGCAGATCTCCACGTCAACATCGGACCGGCGGAGATGGCCGAGGGTCACGATGAGCATACGGACGCCGGGCATGCGGACGTCGCGCACGATGCGCCGGCGGAGACCGAACATGCGCACGGCGAGGAGCACGAGCACGGGACGATGGTGGAAGCCGCTGCCGGTGAGGTGTTTCTCATGACCTTCACACTGCCGGAAGATCGGCGGGGCGAGTGGACCACGGGGTGCTTCCTGTCAGGTCACTACGAAGCAGGCATGCATGGGACGCTGATTGTGCAGTAGACATCCTCGCGGTGCCCGTATTGCCTGACCGGAGCGGCGCGCTCGCGCCGCGGCGTGTGTCCCCATGCCGCCGGCACCAGCCGGTCGGTCATGCTGGTCTGGCTGGCTACTGCGCCGCCCGTGGCTCGCCCAGAATCCGCGACGGACGCAGCATGGGGCGCTTCAATAGCCCGAACCGGTCGACCGTGTGCGCACGGATGTGCGCGAGCGCCTGGTCGAGGTCATCCGTCGCCAGCCAGAGCCGGAGATCGTCGGCGCTGATGGTCCCTTCCCGTTCCATGGAGTGGACGAGATGCAGCAGCCGCCGCCAGTAGCTGGTGCCCATCAGGACGATCGGGAAGCTCTCGATCTTGCCGGTCTGCACGAGGGTCAGCGCCTCGAATAGCTCATCCATCGTGCCGAACCCTCCAGGGAGCGCGACGAACGCATAGGAGTACTTGAAGAGCAGTACCTTGCGGACGAAGAAGTAGTGCACCCGGACGGCGTGATCGAGATACGGGTTCGGGTCTTCTTCCTTCGGCAGCCTGACGTTACAGGCCACCGAACAGCCGCCGGCCTCCTTCGCGCCTCGGTTGGCGGCCTCCATCAATCCCGGGCCGCCCCCGGTCATCACGGTGAAGCCGAGCCGGCTGAGCCCGGCCCCGACTTCACGCGCCAGCGCGTAGTACGGGTGGTTCTCGGTGAACCGGGCCGACCCGAAGACAGTGACACAGGGGCCGACGAAGTGGAGTCGGCGGAATCCGGTCACGAAGTCCTTGACCGCTCTGAGCACCAGCCAGAGGTCGCGGGTGCGAGTGTGTGGGCCTTCGAGCAAGACGCGGTCGTCACGGACGCCGGTGTTCGTCTCGATTGTCACGCGTCGCGAACTCCTTCCGGTTGGGTGGTGTCGGCCACACCCGCATACTGACTGGTGTGGCCATGGTTACGGTTCCCGGCGCGGTTACTGCCGCGATTCCACCAACCAGACTCCTCGTACTATAGCGGCTTCTCGGACTTCCGCGTGGTCCGTCCGATGGAGGCACGTCTGATCGTTGCGTAGCGCCGGACGTCAGGTTGATGAATGCGTATGTGACGAGACACACCGCGAGCGTTGCACGCTGAAATAGACCGCCATCTCATGACCGTTCATCGGCGCCGTGTGGGACGCCCGAATACTGGGTTTCTGACGTCCGTGCCAGCGCCCGCGCGACCGTGCCGGGAATCGACAGCGTGGTCGTAATGAGGGGCGACCACCACACTGCCCCCCACGCCGGTATCCGCCGGGAGCCGCGAGCCGGTCTGATAGGATGCAGCGTTTTGGCCATGCCTGACACTTCCAACACACAAGAGCCCGCGAGCACCGTCGGCACGCGGCGTCTGCTCGGCACCTTCGGCGGCGTGTTCACACCCAGCATCCTCACCATCCTCGGCATCATCCTGTTTCGCCGGCTTGGCTACGTCGTGGGCAGTGCCGGTCTGCTGCGAGCGTTGCTGATGCTGGGGCTCGCCACGGCGATCTCCGTGCATACCAGCACGTCGCTGTCGGCGATTGCGACGAACCGTAAGGTGAAGGGCGGGGGTGACTACTACCTGATTTCCCGCAGCCTGGGGGTCGAGTATGGTGGCGCGCTAGGCGTGCTGTTGTTTCTGGCCCAGGCGGTCTCGGTCGCCTTTTACTGTGTTGGGTTCGGCGAGGCGGTGGCGGCGATCGTGGGTGGTGCCGATCTGCTGGTCCGCGCCGTTGCCGTTGTCGTGGTAATCGGGTTGTTCGGCTTGGCCTACGCAGGCGCGGATCTAGCCACCCGGTTCCAGTACGTCGTCATGGCGATCCTGGCGGCCGCGTTGGCCTCCTTCTTCGCGGGGGCGTACGCAGCCTGGGATCCGGCGTTGCTGCGAGCCAGCCTGAGCCCGGACCCGGCGACCGACCCGCTGTCGTTCTGGCCGCTGTTCGCCATCTTCTTCCCGGCGGCGACCGGCTTCACCCAGGGTGTCAGCATGTCGGGGGACCTCAAGGACGCCTCGCGCAGCCTGCCGCGAGGCACGTTCCTGGCTGTCGGGCTGTCGACGGTGATCTACGGCGCGGCCATTGTCATGTTTGCCGCGGCTCGTCCGCTCGACAGTTTAGCGGTCGACTACGAGGCGATGGGGCGCGTGGCCAGCGTCGTCTGGCTCATCGACGCGGGTGTCCTCGCGGCGACGCTGTCGTCGGCACTCGCGTCGTTTCTCGGCGCTCCGCGTATCCTGCAGGCGCTCGCCAGCGACCAGCTGTTCAAGGGCTTGGGACCGTTCGCGGCTGTTGCCGCCGGCACCGGTACCCCCCAGCGCGCCACCGTGCTGACCGGACTGATCGCTCTGGTCACCATCGTCGTCGGTGACTTGAACGCCATCGCGTCGGTCGTGTCGATGTTCTTCCTGATTTCGTACGGGCTGCTCAACTACGCCACCTACGTGGAGGCCACCGGGGCGAGCCCGTCGTTCCGTCCGCGATTCCGGCTGTACGACGCGCGCGCCAGCCTGATCGGCACGTTCCTGTGTGGCGCAGTCATGTTGGCGATCGACCCGCTGGCGACGACGGTCGCTGTCGCGTTGCTGTTCGCCGGGTATCAGTATCTGCGTTGGACGGCTGTACCGACCCGCTGGCGTGACAGCCGGCGCGCTTACCGGTATCGCAGGGTGAAGGACGGGTTACGGGAGTTGGCCGAGCAGGAGCGGAGCCCGATCGACTGGCAACCGCAGATCCTCGTGTTTACCGACACCGCCGAGCGCCGGGTACGGGCCCTGACGCTGGCATCCTGGATCAGCGGGGGGGCTGGCATGGTCACGGCCGTGCAACTCATCGAGGGTGATGCCGGGTCGGCGGCCGGGCGGGCGCGGCGACGGGAGGCGGAGGCGGCGCTCTACGCCGGGCTGGACCAGGACGGGCTGGACGCATATCCGTTGGCCGTGGTGGCACCGGACCTCGACGCGGCGTCGATGACGCTGCTGCAGGCCTGGGGCGTTGGTCCGATCCGCGCCAACACCGTCGCCCTGAACCTGTACGAGAACCGGTCGGAGCAGGCGGCCGCGTCGGCGCTGCGCTATGGGCGGCTTCTGCGGCGGGCCATTCGTCTGGATCAGAACGTCGTAATATTCGACGCGGGCGAAACCGACTGGGTACGGATGGAGGAAACCAAGTCCGGCAAGCGCCGCATCGACGTCTGGTGGTTTGACGACGATTCGTCGCGCTTGGCGCTGTTGTTCGCGTACTTGATGACACGCAGCGACGAATGGGACGATGCGCAAATCGTGCTGCTGGCCCCGACGACCGCGGCGTCCGCGCCAAAGGTGGCGCTGAATTTGGCCACCCGACTGGAATGGCTGCGTATCGAGGCAGACATCACGCCGGTCGTCGACGCCGACGTCGCCGCGGTCACCGAGTGGTCGCGGGACGCCACCACCGTGTTTCTACCAATGCGTCTCGAGGGGATGCGGCTGCGTGACCCGTTCGGGGCGCCAGTTGAGGCGATCCTGAAAAACTTGCCGCTTGTGACGCTGGTCGCGGCGGCATATGACATCAGGCTGCAGACCGAGGATGAGCACCAGCCCCCGCCGGTGGCCGCCCCGGCATCCACCGACTCGCCCACGGCCTCCAGCTAACGTCGATCCGACCGGCGTGCGGCGACGTGCCTCGGTCGCCTACTTGATCGACGCTACTGCTTGGACCGGATCTCGTCGTAGAAGCTCGAGAGGCTCTGTTGCACGCACAGTCCGTTCAGGTGGAGTGGCCGAGATAGAGTTGGTACTGGCCTTGGTGACGCTGGAGTTGAGTGTTACGCCAGGTTATCAAACGTGTTATGTCTGGGCAACCTGGTAGAGGGTGTCACGGTCCGATAGCGCGGCGGAAGGTATCGTGGGGTGGTGGAGATGGCGGGGAGGCTGGCACGTCGGGCGCACTGGCAGGCGAGTATGCGACATCGCGGCGGCGTGGCGCTGTGTCTCGGTCTGGCCGGGTGTGTGGTTGGTTTCGCCGCGCCAGCCGGCGCGAGTGGTCAGGAACCTGGCCTGGACACTGGGGGTGCCCAGGCGCTTCGCGTGTTTCTGGATTGCAACCGCTGCGATTTCGATTATCTCCGGACCGAGATCGCCTTCGTGAACTACGTGCGGGACCGCGACGACGCGCAGGTGCACGTGCTTGTCACCCTCGAGCCAACCGGAAGTGGCGGGAACGCCTACACAATGGATTTCGTCGGCCTGGAGGAGTTTGCGGGTTGGGACGACCAGTTCCGGTTTTTCACGAGCAACGACGCGACGGACGATGACGTGCGTCGGGACATCGCGCAGCGGCTCGGGCTCGGCCTGGTGCGATACGCTGCTGCAACGCCGCTGGCGGCCGAGATCACCATCGGGCGGGAAATTGACGACGATCGTGGGCAGCTCAACGCGCAGTCCGCGGACGATCCCTGGAACTTCTGGTTCTTCCGCACTCGCGTTCGGACAGAGCTCAGCGGTGAAGAGCGGGAGAAATCGACCGAGTTGAGCGGGTCCGTTTCGGCCAATCGCACCACCGACCAGTGGAAGATCAACCTGGGGGTGAACGTCAACTACGAGGAGGACCGCTTCGAGTTGAGCGACGGGCGGGTCGTCACGAGCATAAGCAAGAACAATGCGGTGACCGGTCGGGTCGTGAAGAGCCTGGGAGAGCACGCCGGGCTCGGGTTCGGCGGCTCCGCGGTGTCGTCCTCCTTCCGCAACCTGGATCTTGCCCTGCGGCTCGCACCGGCCATCGAGTACAACGTCTACCCGTATTCAGAGTCGACACGCCGACAGTTCACGTTGCGCTACGCGGTCGGACTCGACCGCTTCAGATACAAGGAGCCGACGATGTTCGACCGGTTCATCGAGATCCGACCGAGCCACGCCACCGTCGTGTCGATGGAATTGAACGAGCCGTGGGGCGATAGCGAGCTGACCTTCGAGTTTTCGCAGTTTCTCGACGACGCCAGCAGACATCGCCTCGTGTTCTTCGGCGAAACCGAGATCCGGTTGTTTCGCGGGTTCACCTTCGATATTGAGGGTGACATATCAGCGATTCGCGACCAGATCTTCCTGCCGCGACGCGGGTCGACCGACGAAGAGATCCTGCTGCGCCGCCGGAAGCTCGCCACCGACTACGAGTACGAGCTCAGCGTCGGGATCACCTACACCTTCGGGTCGATCTTCAACAACGTCGTTAATTCCAGGTTTGCAGGGTCGAGCGGCGGGTTCATCCGGTCGTTCTGACCTGAGAAGGGCGGAAGCGACCCCCCACGCGCCAGCCAGCTCCAGGAGGTGCTGGCTGGCGCGTGGGGGGCATGTATGCGTGTGTCGCGCCCGTCAGGGCAGGCGGTAGGCTACCAGTTCTCCGGACCTGCCGCTACCGCTCGTGGCGACCACGATGTACTGCTGGCCGTTTATTTCGTACGTCATCGGGGTCCCGCTCTGCGGGGCCGGCATGTGGACGGCGCCGATGTCTGCGCCGGTCGCCTTGTCGTAGGCGCGCAGCATCGCACCCTCTTCGCCGGTCTCCGTCGTGTACAGGCCGGATTCGCCCGCGATGACCAGGGTACTGGTGACCAGGACACCAATACGGCCGGGCCAGCCGGTACGTCCGATATCGGCGCCGCCGAGCAGTCCGTGGTTTCTGATGTTGTCAGGCGCCTCGCCGTGCGGAATCTGCCAGGCGATGTCACCGGTGTTCATGTTGATGGCGGTGATACGGCCCCACGGCGGTTTGATCATCGGGAACCCCTGGATGCTCGTGGAGGCATCCTGGGCGCTGACCCCTTCGGGGCGGCCGCGGATGTAGTCCATGTCGGAGCGTTCCGGGTCGTTGACCAAGCCGAGCACGCCGATCTGGGTCTTGGTGTAGACGTAGAAGAACCCGGTCTCCGGGTCGAACGACGCGCCCGGCCAGTTTATACCGCCGGTCGAGCTGGGCCACGCCAGCGTGCCCAGCATCCCCTCCGCGTTCGCGACGGTGGGCGGCGTGTAGATCGAGCCGATCTTGTGGCGGGAGAAGATCTCCTCCGCCAGGGTGCGCATCTCCGGTGTGTAGTCGACCAGATCGTCGACAGTGAGGAGCTCGATCCGGTCGACGGGAGGCGGCTTGGTCGGGATCGGCTGGGTCGGTGAATACCACTCGCCCGGTACGTCGCCCTGTTCGACCGGTACCTCCGGAATCGGCCAGACCGGCTCGCCGGTGGCGCGATCGAGCACGAACATCCACGACTGCTTGGTCGGCACCGCTAGCGCCTTGATCTCGCGCCCGTCCACGGTGATGTCCATCAGTACCGGCGCGGCCGGCAGGTCCCAGTCCCAGATGTCGTGATGGACCGTCTGGTAGTGCCAGGCCCGCTCGCCGGTGTCGAGGTCGACGGCGACGACGCTCCCGGAGAACAGGTTGTTGCCGGGTCGGTGGCCACCGTAGTAGTCGCCTGTCGGCGCCTCGACCGGGAAGTAAACCATATTCAGCTCGGGGTCGTAGCTCGTCTGCGCCCAGACTCCGGTGTTACCGGTGTAGCGCCACGAGTCGTTCAGCCAGGTGTCGTTTCCGAACTCGTCTCCGCCGGGGATGTTGTGAAAGATCCACTTACGCGCGCCGGTCTGCAGGTCGTAGCCGCGGACAATGCCCTGGGTGTTCGTTCGCGAGGCCGGTGCGCCGCCCGGTAGCATAGCCGCGCCGATAATGACGGTGTTGCCGGCGACGAGCGGCGTCGCGTGCAGCCCGATCTCGGAGGTTGGCCCGAGGTCCTGGTCGGCGCCCTGCTTCAGATCGACGATGCCGCCGTCACCGAAGCCCTGGACCCGTACGCCGGTCGCGGCGTTGAGGGCGATCAGCTGGTAGCCGGGGGTGACGTAGAGGATGACGCCGTCCGCCCCGTCGTTCCAGTGGGCGAGCCCACGCCCGGACAGCCGCCGCGGCGCCGTCGTGCCTCGCTCGCCCTCGTCGAGCCGATGCATCCACAGTAGCTCGCCCGTCTCGGCATCCAGCGCGACTACGGCACGGCGCGTCCCGACTGTGCTAAAGACCCGGCCGTTGACCATCAGCGGCGTCGATTCGAGATTGCGCTCCGGTGTCGGTCCAAAGCTGTCGGTGTTGAGCCGCCACGCGATCTCCAGGTCGTTGAAGTTGTCTGGAGTAATCTGGTCCAGTGGTGAATAGTGGTCCGACGAGGTGTTGCCGGCATAGTGGGGCCACTCGCCGTTCGCGGTCGTCTGTGTCTGGGCGGTCGCCGTTCCGGCGATGCCCAGCAGCGCGGCCATCAGGCCGATCAAGGTCAGCTGCGATAGCACTCTCATGAATCTTTCCTCATCGTTTCGGTTCTGCATTACGCGGCTGCGGCACAGACAATTACCCATACGCGACAGCCCTACTCAGGGCGTCTAGTTCTTGTGCACCTGACGCCGGGATATGATAGCCGATCATGGGCCGTCGCGGCAGTCCAAACTTTCCGGTGACTGCAGACCGCCGGCCGACGGCCGCGGCCTCGGACCGGAGGAGCATAACGTCTCGAATGCCCATGGGCATCGCCGTCCTCGGCGCGCTCTGCCTGGGTTGGGGGCAGTGACCGGCGCCCGTGGATCGGAAGGCGTCATCCACCACGTGGGCGACCCCACATCCCACCCGGATCAGACGTCGTGAGACTCCTCGCGCTCGGCGACCTACACCTCGGCCACCCCGCCAATCGCGAGGCGCTCCAGGCGTGGCGCGCCCGGCCCACGGACTGGTTGATCCTGGCGGGGGACGTGGGCGAGACGCTCGCACACCTCGAGCTCGGATTGCGGGCCGCGATGGAACGGTTCGCGAGGGTGTTCTGGGTGCCGGGCAACCACGAGCTGTGGAGCCGCGGGTCCGGTGGGCCGCGCGGCGTCGCTAAGTACGAGGCGGCCGTCGCCGTGTGCCGGCGGTTCGGCGTCGTGACCCCGGAGGATCCGTATGTCGTCTGGCCGGAGGAGCCGTGGTGCCTGATCGCACCGCTGTTCCTGCTGTATGACTACAGCTTCCGGCCTGACACGGTCGCGGCCGAGGACGCGGTGGCCTGGGCCCAGGCGGCAGGCACTCTCAGCGCGGACGAGCGTCTTTTGTCTCCCGCCCCCTACCCCACGCGCGCCGCGTGGTGTCGGGCGAGGGTCGAGCAGACGGCGCCACGGTTGACCGAGGCGGCGTCGCGGCACCCGCTGGTGCTGGTCAACCACTTCCCCCTGCGGCAGGATCTCGTGCGGTTGCGCCGAATTCCGCGGTTCTCCGTCTGGTGCGGGACCCGCCGAACAGAGGTGTGGCATACCCGGTACCGGGCGAAGGTGGTGGTGGCCGGGCATCTGCATGTTCGGACGACTGACTGGATTGACGGGGTCCGGTTCGAGGAGGTGTCCCTGGGCTATCCGAGGCACTGGCGCCGCGAACGCGGCATCGACGGGTATCTGCGCGAGATTCTGCCTGGGCCCACGATGGTGCGACGGCATAAGGGCCCGCTTCTTCACCGGTGACGTGACCCCTGGCACGGTCTCTTAAGGGCATGCACGGATTAGCGGGCCCATCGCTTCCCGCAGGGTTAGCTGGACGGGGGCGCCCGCGTGACGTTCAATGGCGGTCGCGACAAGATGGTCCCGACCGATTCGCGCGAGGCCGAACTGCCACCGCGCCGCGTCATCATCGATGGCGGGTGTGAAGCGGATCGCGATGTCGTCCGGTGTCCCGGCGGGCAGTTCGAAGAAGAAGTCGGCCAGTGGAATCGCCAGACCCAGCCCGCGGGCCTTGCCATAGGACTCTTTCAGGGTCCAGTACTCGAGGAACCGGAGCGGCTGTCCGGCCGCGTTCACGCGGCGCAGCGCTGCCGTCTCACGCGGCGCTAAATAGCGATCCGCCAGGTCCACCCACCGGCCTGCTCGCTCGAGGTTCTCGACGTCCACTCCCACCGCGCGCCCGCGGCTTACCAGGCACACGACCAGCCCGTTCGTGTGCGAGAGGTTGAAGCGGAGCGGCGACGCCGGCGCGGCGATCTCCGGCCGCCCGTGGCCGTTCGCGCGGAATCGCCATCGGTCCGGGGGGACGTCGTGGTAGCGGGACAGGGTCGTTCGCACCAGGGCCCTGGTGATCAGGCCGCGGTGCCGGTCACGCGCGAAACGGAACCGGTCGGTCTTGTCGCGTTCGTCATCGGTCAGGACCGCGCGACACCGCGCGAGCTCCGCCGGATCGGTAAAGCGCTCGGGTCGCACCCACCAGAGGTGCGCGTGTCGGTCGGGCAGAGTCACGAACCTGGTCGCATTGGTGCCGCCGTCGGGACGGGCGCCAGCCGCCCCCTTCGTCCAGCAGCGCCGGCTGTTTCGGATCACGGATGTCGCCGGTGAGTATGCCACGGCGACGCCGTTCGGTCGTGGGCTATTAGCCCACGACCCGCTAACCGCCCAATTTGCGTCACAGTCCAATCTACAATAGGCTTTGGAGCTTCCCCATAGTAATTTGGTGCTTGACGCTAAGGACATCAATCACATGAAGAAACTTGCACTTGCGCTGCTGTTGGTCAGCCTGACGTTGCCGGTGGCGGCCGGACAGACTCCTGATCTCGCTGAGCTCATGGCGGACTATGCACGGCGTTATGAAGACGATGACCGTTCCATGTTGGTGGTGCACCTGAACGATCTCACCACGGAGGCTCTGTTCGGTCCGCCGATGCTGTACACGCTCCGCGCCCAGGCGAGGATGAACGTGATCGTCTATGTGCAGGGCGAGGCCAAAAGTGACATAGAGCTCGATACCGACTTTCGTGTGCGCCAGGGGGGCGCCGAGTATCGAACCACTCCGGTCAGCATAGAGAACTTCGAGCAAGGCAATCAAATCAGCTCAGGCGACCAGTTCGAGGGCATTCTGCAGGTGAATGGTCCACTCAACCTACGGATCCCGTTCACCGTCTGGAACATCGCGTTCGAGCGCAGCGGCCAGCTAATGGAATTCCAGCTGAGCTCGAACGCCTACAACCGTATCCAGCAGTAGCTGCCTCATCACCCGGAGAACGAAACTGGTATCGGGCCGGACGGCTGAAGACGTCCGGCCCGTGCTGTTTCTGCCCCCCAGTCCCGTCGTCCCGGACGCGTCAGCCTTCACACCGGCGCGTCGTGCCGGCGAGAGCGGGTGCACGTGACTATAATGCCTATTATTCTGGACCATGGCGCCGATGAGGGTATCGCGATTGCTGGCCGTGTTGCTGTTGGCCACGGGGGCGGCCGCGTCGCGGACGGGGCTCCAAGCTCCGGCGGTCGCGTCGTCGACCGTTGCCCGCACACGGTCCGGGACCGCCGACTGCTACGTCGAGGCCGCTCCGTCGCCGGTGTCGTCCACGCTGCCAGGAGGCGTCTGGGGGCAGGGACGGGATCGGCGGCCGGACCCGGCGGCGCGCCGGTATGCCGAGCAGACACGCCGGTTCGTCTTTACCCGCATCCGCTACGGCGGGTACCGCTCGACCTGGAACCACGATTATCCGCGTGCGGACCTGAACCTGCCCAGGATTCTCGACGACATCACGACCATCGACGTGCACCTGGGCGAGAGCAATGTCTTTTGGCTTGATGACCCGGAGTTGTTCAAGCACCCGATCGCCTACATCTCCGAGCCCGGCTTCTGGAGCATGAGCGAGAGCGAGGTGCGGGGGTTTCGCAACTACTTGCTCAAGGGCGGCTTCGTCATCTTCGACGACTTTGAGGCGGAGCAGTGGGACAACTTCACGCTGCAGGTGCGCCGCGCGCTGCCCGACCATCGATTGATCGAGATCGACGTCACCCATCCGATCTTCCAGGTCTTCTTCGGGATGCAGAAGCTCGACTTCCCGCATCCGCTCGTGCGGGTCGAGCCGAGCTACTGGGGCATTTTCGAGGAGAACGATCCCACAGGGCGGATGATGGCGATCGTCAACTACAACAACGACATCGCCGAGTACTGGGAGTGGTCCGCTGAGGGCTTCTTCCCGGTCGACTTCACGAATGACGCCTACAAGCTCGGCGTGAACTACATCGTCTACGGGCTAACGCACTGACACGTCTCCGCTCCAGCTCGGTGATTTCGGAATCCGTGACGCCGACAACTCCGGCTTCGGCTCCCGGTCCTGATCCAGCCCCCTGAGTCTTCTTGCACCATGGCATCCGCATGTGCACAATTGTTCTCAAGTTGAGTTCAGGGCTGATCAAGGGAGATACGACCGTAGACGCACCGAAAGTCACAGCGCCGGGGGAACAGACTTATGCGTCACAGCCGAACAAGGAAACCCCGGGGGAAGTGATATGTCTCGTCGAATTGCGTTCCTGATGGTTGCTCTCACATCAGCTATGAGCTTGAACAGCCATGCCCAGTCTACCGTTACACCATTTACACTGGGGTCATTTGAAAGTGATGGCCGGGCATTTGTCGGCATCGTCTTGAGTGGTAGCACGGTTGTTGATATCGCCACCGCGAATGTCCAGTTGCCCAGACAAGGTGGTGTCGTGGCCCCGCCCATGGACATGAAGGACCTCATTACCCGTTACGACGACGGCTTACGGGACAGGGTCATCCAGATCATTGACAACGTCAATGCCATGTCAGGCGACAACCGTCCGGCCTATGTGCATGATCTCGGCAACCTGATAATTTTGCCGCCGGTGATGTATCCGCGGACCATGGTGAATACCGCGTTGAACTACACCGAGCATGCCCTGGAGATGGAAGACGTACGTGATGATGGCCTAGATGGAAGTGCCGAACCCGGGATCGCCACCGCCGACACGACACGGCCAGGCGGGATCTGGGAACCCGATGACGGGGACCGGCGCTGGAACCCCTATATGTTCCTCAAGTCTCCTTCTGCGGTCATCGCCCATGGTGAAGCAGTACGCGTGCCGTTCAATCGAACACAAATAGACTGGGAGTGT